>OCHA01000408.1_pt1 | contig 51499 bp, 48 predicted proteins | sample 1538591 | NCBI WGS metagenome assembly OCHA01 (sample SAMN04571710, study PRJEB22368) | human gut metagenome | biome: human gut; material: stool | host: Homo sapiens | place: Luxembourg | collected 2012-09-06 | reverse complement strand
CTTATCTTATTCTAAGGGGTTCTGAATAGTTACATCTTTTTAATATTTTACGCTTTGCTTCCGTTCAGATTCTATCCAACGGCTTCTCTCCTGCCCATCCGCTTTATTTCTGGCTTCTCAGTCTCTCAACAAACCGGCTGAGTCTTCCGATTGCCTCTTTCAGATCTTCCAGTGAATATGCATACGATACACGCAGGAAACCTTCCCCGCTTTCGCCAAATGCACTTCCCGGCACAACGGCAACCTTTTCCTCTTCCAGGAAACGCATTGCGAATTCTTCGGAAGTCATGCCGAATTCTTTGATACTTGGGAAGATATAGAATGCACCAAATGGCTCGAAGCACTCTAACTTCATCTTCGCAAATTCATTTACCAGATATCTTCTTCTCTGGTTGTATGCATTTCTCATCTGCTGCACTTCATCTTCGCAGTGACGTAAGCCCTCGATGGCTGCATACTGGCTGTTTGTCGGCGCACACATGATTGCAAACTGATGGATCTTCAGCATCTGTTCTATGATCACGGATGGTCCGCAGATATAACCAAGTCTCCATCCTGTCATGGCGAATCCTTTGGAAAACCCGTTGATCACGAGTGTTCTCTCCTGCATTCCAGGAAGGGATGCGATAGACACATGCTCTGTCTTATATGTAAGTTCAGAGTAAATCTCATCCGAAAGTACATACAGATCATGTCTCTTTACGACTTCTGCGATCGGCTCCAGATCTTCTTTCGTCATGATCGATCCTGTCGGGTTGTTTGGAAATGGCATGACCAGCATCTTCGTCTTCGGTGTGATCGCTGCTTCCAGTTCTTCTGCGGTCAGCTTGAATTCATTCTTCTGCTGAAGTGGAATAACAACCGGATTACCATCTGCCAGAATGGTACACGGTACATACGATACGTAACTCGGCTGCGGGATCAGGACTTCATCTCCCGGATCCAGCATTGCACGCAGTGCCACATCGATTCCTTCACTTCCTCCGACCGTCACCATGATCTCATGATCCGGGTCATATTCTACATGTATCTTACGTTCCAGATATTTGCTGATCTCGATCTTCAGATCCTTAAGACCTGCATTCGATGTATAGAAAGTCTTGCCCTGTTCCAGGGTGTAGATACCTTCCTCTCTGATTCTCCATGGTGTGTCAAAATCAGGTTCTCCTACACCAAGGGATATTGCGTCAGGCATCTCACTTACCAGATCAAAGAATTTCCGGATTCCTGATGGTTCGATGCCTGTGATTTTCTTAGATAATGGATTTCTCATCATGGTGTTACAAGCATCCTTTCTGGTTTTTTCTGTCCGAACATGATTGTTCCGTGGTCTTTATATTTCTTTAATACGAACTGTGTACTGGTTCCTGTGACATCTTCGATCGGTGATAATTTACTTGATACGAACTTTGATACTTCCTGTAAAGTCTTGCCTTCAATCAGGACCATCATATCAAAATCACCGGAGATCAGATATACAGCCGATACTTCCGGATAATTGCAGATCCGTTCTGCCGTCTTGTCAAATCCGGTGTCACGCTGTGGTGTTACTTTTACTTCGATCAGTGCATTGACGTACTCTGTTCCTGTCTTGTCCCAGTCGATCAGTGTATGATAGCCACAGATGATCTTTGCTCTTTCCATGGCTGAAATCTCATTTGCTACGGTTACTTCGTCGGTTCCAAGAAGAACTGCCAGTTCTCCGAGGTCTACCCTGCTATGCTTCTCCAGATACAGGAGTATCTGCTTTCTTAATTCTTCCATCATTCATACCTCCGCTGTAAAGCTTCAAGATCTCATCCGGAGCCGGACGGTCGATATAACGCATCTCTTCTCCATTTCTTAAGATCTTATCATTGTTGTCTGTTGTATGTCCGATTACTGCTGCTGTAATCCCCTGATTGTTCAGCGCATCTGCCAGTACTTCCCCATTGTCAGTCACAGCCAGAAAACTTCCTGTAGATATCATCTGATATGGATTCAGTCGGAAATGTTCGCATACCTCGATCGTTTCCTGTAAAATACTGATCTTCTTCATATCAAGATCCAGTCCCTGTTCCATTTCCAGTGCAAGATTCCACAGTGCTGCCAAGATTCCGCCATCTGCGACCTGACGTACGACAAATGCGCCCCCGGCTTTTGCGGCTTCGATTTCTTTTGGAGCAAATATCTGCTGTCCGTATGACTTTATCTGCTTCATGAAAACCGGCGCAAAACGAGTCTTAAGTTCCTGTTCTTTTTCTTCCGTGATCCGGAGCATGCCGTCCATTCCCGCACATCCCCCGAACACGATATCCTTACTGGCTCGTGCGGTTTCCCGGTTCCAGGATTCTTCCTTCGGTGCTTTTGCAATGCCTGTAACCGTTACAGCGATCACCTGTACCGCCGGATTCGCGGATGCCTGTACTCCGGCAAGTATGATATTATACTTTTTGCATGCTTTTTTCAGAAGCTTTTCAATCTTATGGATTCTGGATTTGAACACGTATTCCGGATAGGCGATCTGAACGCTGACATTCGCAGATGGTTCATGCGTATCCTGCACATCCTGCATATCCTCACTCTGAATATCCGCTTCCTGTTCCTCATCCTCTGTTATATCAGGGCAGACAGAAAACACTGCACCCTGTGCCGCCAGTGCGTTCACAGTCTGTGCAAGTGCGTGGACACCGATCTGCGGAGATAAACCGTAGACGGTAACTGTTTCACTTATAAGCTGTTCTGTCTGTGTCTCTAACTTCATGTTTATTATGTTCCCCTTTTATATTTATACATATTTATACAAGATACGGAATAATCATCGTCGCTACCATGGCAATGATGACGATAAGCACAACAATTGATACAATTCTTCTTGTTCTTTTATTGTTGAAATTCATTCTTCTACCTTCTTTGATTTTATTTTCGTTACTGCTTCTTCTCATTCTTATCAATTTTACGTAAACAGCAACGTATTTCTCTACATTTTATACTCTTTACAATATTTTTGCAAGAAACATTCCTCACATTTCGGACTTCTTGCGCTGCAGATCGTGCGTCCGAATGTAATGATATGGATGTTCCAGAGAATCCAGTGGTCCTCCGGCAGTTCTTTCATCAGATCCTGTTCTATCTTGTCCGGATCCTGATTCTTTGTAAGTCCCAGACGGTTGGATATTCGTTTTACATGTGTGTCTACGACCACACTCGGCACATGATAGATATTTCCACGGATCACATTGGCTGTCTTTCTTCCTACTCCTGCCAGGCTCAAAAGGTCTTCCAGATCCGATGGGACTTCGCCATTATACTTATCCCGGATGTCTTTCATACAGGCTATGATATTCTTCGCTTTATTATGATAGAATCCGGTTGGTTTGATATCCTGCTCTAATTCCTTCAGATCTGCATCCGCAAATGCTTCGACAGACGGATATTTCCGGAACAGATCTTTTGTCACGATATTGACTCTTGCATCGGTACACTGGGCGCTTAGCATTGTGGCGATCAGAAGCTGCCACGGAGTCTCGTAATTCAGATAGCAAACGAATTCTGTTCCGTATTTTGCGTCCAGAAGTCCGAGGATTTCTCCTGTTCTTTTTTTCATAATCTGATTTCCTCCACCTTGCAGACTCTCGCCTCCTGATTCAGCGGATTTCTGTTCTGATAGTCAAATAAGATATAAGCGTCTGCCTGTTTAAAATATTCCAGATGAGTCATCTTCCGCATCTGATTCCTGTCATATTTTCCATAATCCAGAAGATACTTATGTGTCTCTTCTTCTTTTTCATAGAATGCTCTCGCCACATCCTTTGCCACCAGGTATTCCCCGGCGAATTCCGGCCGGCTCTTGGCATTTTCCCGGAGGTAATAATCATAGGTGAGTACTTCCCGGAATGTGTCTTCTTTTTCATTATGATATTGTCTGACATAATCCAGCAGGATCTGATATCTTGCACTGCGTTTGTGCTGAACAGCATTATAATTATGTGCTTCGTAGTATGCGGCAAGCCGGTCATACATAGAAAAGGCAGAGTCATATTCTTTTTCCAGTTCTTCCATCGTATTCGTGAACTGACGGCTGTTATAGTAGACCTCCACCATCTCTTCGATGCCTTTCAGACGCAGTACGTCTTCATAGGAAATCCATTTTGTATACAGTACTTCGTACGGCGGATGTGCTTTGTGGACAATGCCGTATTCTTCCTGGTGTTCCTGCATAAAAGAACCTTTCAGTACTTTCAGAAATCCAAGCTGAAGCTGTTCCGGCTTTAATGCATAGACATCGTCAAAAGAATGTGCGAAGCTTTCCACATCTTCATACGGAAGTCCGGCGATCAGATCCAGATGTTCATGCACATTTCCCTTATCCTGAATCCGCCTCACAATTCTGGACACTTTTTCAAAATCCATGACTCTGTGGATCTCTTTGATCGTCTTCGGATTCGTTGACTGCACACCAATCTCAAGCTGCACCAGTCCCGGACGCATCTGTTCCAGAAGTTCCAGTTCCTCTTCATTCAGGATATCTGCGGCAATCTCAAAATGGAAATTCGTGATGCCGTTATCATGCTCGATGATATATTTCCAGATGGCAATGCTGTGGTCATGCTTACAGTTGAACGTACGGTCGACAAATTTCACCTGTGGGACCTTGTGATCCAGGAAAAACTGTAATTCCTTCTTCACCAATTCGATATCCCGGAAACGCAGACGCTTGTCTACCGATGACAGACAATAACTGCAGGAAAACGGACATCCCCTGCTGGTCTCATAATAGATGATCTTGTGCTCAAAATCTTCCATGTGCTTATAGACAAATGGGACTTCACTCAGATCCATGATCGGACGCCATGTGGTATCGATGAATTCATCTTTTTTGGATGCATGCTGCTCTGACATTGCTTCTTCTTTTGATGAATATAGCTCTGACATTGCTTTCTCCATACGGAAAGTAATTCCCAGAACTCCTTTTAACTGCTTATCCACATTCTCCGATTTCTGCCACGAATTATCCACATTTTCCAATTGATATCCACATGCTTTTTCTTCTGTTTCTGTGGATAAATCTTTTGTGTTCTTTTCGTATTCCTTCCGGTATATCTGACAGATTTCTTTAAAAGTCTTCTCTCCTTCGCCTTTCATCACACCTTTGACACATGGAAGCCGTCTTAATACTTCTTTCGCATCGTAAGACACCTCCGGTCCGCCAAGCCAGATTGGCATATCCGGGCGTAATTTTCCGATTTCTGCCACAATCTCTTCTATATAATCCAGATTCCAGATATAGCAGGAAAGGCAGAGAATATCCGGTTTTCTCTTATAGATATCCATCAGGATGTCATCTTTTTGCTGATTGATCGTATATTCCCCGATCTCCACTGCCGGATCGTCTGCGTAGGCTTTCAGACTGTAGACTGCCAGATTAGAATGTATATATTTTGCATTGACTGCTGCCAGTAGTATCTTCATTATATTTTCCTCCAGATCAGAATTTCCCCTCCGATCATATGCCGGATAAGATAAATTCTCATATATCTAGGTATTATAAATTGCTATCGCCTTTTTTACAACATTTCCATTGACTTTTTGCCCGGAACACGTTAAAATGTTGAGCTGTGCAGCCGGGGTGTTAGCGGTACCTTGCACCTGCAATCCGCTATAGCAGGGGTGATATTGCGCAGAGGGCTTGTTTTTGCAGAGCTGCCCTTGGAAAGTGGCGTTGATGTTTGGGTCTTACGCGACGGGACTCCATGAACCGTGTCAGGTCAGGAATGAAGCAGCACTAAGTGGAACCTCTCGGGTGCCGTAAGGGTGCCTGGGCTGAGTTAACTACCAAGGTAACGTCTGTGAAGGCTCGTTCGAAGCGCAATGCACATAAAAAAAGATATCTACAATATCCACTGTGGTTTTCCACATGTGGATATTTTTTTACAATAAATGGGGACGGAGGATTTCTGGAAATCCTCCGTCCCCATTTATGTGATTATTCCTTCTTTTTCTTATGCATATATCTTATTCTTCTTTTTTCTCCGTTGCTTCACTCTCTTGAGCTTCTTTTTCCAGCTGCTTTTTCTTCTTCCTTGCCTCACGCAGTTCTTTAAAGAATGACTTCATCATCAGACTGCATTCTTCTTCCATAACGCCCGTCGTCAGCTCCACCTGATGGTTGAACTCCGGCATGTCCAGAAGATTTAAGATCGAACCTGCACAACCTGCCTTGGGATTCATACATCCGACTACCACACGGGTCATACGGGATTGCACGATTGCACCGGAACACATCTGACACGGTTCCAGTGTCACATACATCGTACAATCCTCCAGTCTCCAGTCATTCATTTTCCTGCTTGCTTTCTTAATCGCAATCAATTCTGCATGCGCCAGGGTATTGTTATCAATCGTTCTCCGGTTGTACCCTCTTCCGATAATCTTATCCTGATACACGATCACACAGCCAATCGGTACTTCTCCGATCGCATAGGCTTTTTTTGCCTGTTTGATTGCTTCTTTCATATATTTTTCATCTGTACTTTGCATTGCCACACTCCATCTGACTATTTTTGTTCATCTTACTTGTCTGTTACATCTTCTTTTATTTATATTTATTAATACCTTCCGCCCATCTCCACTTCGGTATTTTCTTCTACTCTGGTTTTACTTTGTACATCTGCACAGCTTTCCGGTCCGCGGACATTTCTGCACCAGTATCCAAATGTCTCTCTGTCATTCTTTTCTTCTTCCATAAGCGCAAGTCCGGTCTCCTCAACCGGCAGAAATTCCGGGAACCCAAAACTTTCTGCCGCTCTTGCTTCCTGTGGATGGTATACTCCCGGCACTCCTAATTTTAACTGACCACCGCGGACTGTCAATATCAGATGATGATAATTATAATATCCATGAACCAGAAAGCTGTTGTTCGCATGCTTCCACTCACATCTCGGAAGGCATACCATATCTTTTCGCTGGATCTTTCTGACTTTATATCTCTTTTCAGCATCATTATTCTCTTTATATGTACAGTTTTTTATGTCATACATATCCGGAGAACCATTCTTTGTGTTTTTTTCACCAGACATCTCTCCAACGTTCTTTTCTTCTTCATACGTCTTTTCTGACCTGTTTTTCTCCTTTTTAGCACCTGTCTCTTCTACGGTTCGATTTTTTCCTCTGTACTTCGTCTTTTCTACATACGTCTCTGTTTCTACAGTCTTCTCCCTTTCTACATCTGCCTCTTCTTTGACAGTCTTCTCCCTTTCTACATCTGCCTCTTCTTTAACATTCTTCTCCCTTTTTGCATCTATCTCTTCTTCGGCCGCCCTCTCCCTTTCTACATCTGTCTCTTCTGCAGTCTTCTCCCTTTCTCCACCTGTCTCTTCTCCAGTCCCAGCTTCTGTCCTCTTCTCATCGCCGGACTTACTTAACTTCTCCAGCACATCAGACCTGCATTCCATCTCCTGCCCGGTCTTCTCCTCTGCCATCTCCCACTTCTCCATCCGGCAGACATTTACCACATCGTCATTCCATACCGCAGCATACCAGTGCCCGTTCATATCTTTCAAAATGATTCCGTTGACCAGATCATAATTTTCTTTCTCTCCGGTATCTTCCGGCGTATAACACAACCGATAATTCAACCCGGGAGCCGGCGGCTCTGTCACTCCCATATGGATTCCGGTGCATTTCTCTTTCCGGTTCCAGAACAAATATACTTCCAGTCCTTTTGGATCTTCTTCCATCCAGAAACCTTTTCCGTGTACATGGATCACACACTGATCCATATCCTGTTCTACTTTCACAAAGCCTACATTCCGCATCTTTTTCTCTTGTTCATATTCATAAAGATATCGAATAAACCGTCTCAAAATATCCTCTCCCGTTTCTGGTTATTTATCACAATCTATTCGCAGGAATTTTCTTTTATGCTATTATCGCATTCAATTCCTGATACAACCTCTTCGCATAACTGTCGGTCATTCCGCAGATATAATCCGTGACCAGCAGAAGTCTCAGATACAGCCGGTAAATGTCTGACTGCCCCTCCGCATGATAACGGTATGCCTTTTTATAATTGTTGGAAATAAATGAGATCAGTCTTTCTTCTATGGAATTCAGCTTCTGTTCCGGATCATCGTATTTGATCGCCGCACCCATAAAACGGTCCATCAGATTGTCAAGCATCACAGCTTCTTTTACTTCCATCCGGTAGATCGTCTCCGACTGAAATACACATTTACATGCAATCTCTCCAAGTAATTTTACAAGTCTTTCTGCCTGTGTATCTGCAAATAAATCTGACTTGTATGTTCCGTTCATGATCTCTTCATAATGCGACGTAAATCCAGATGTCGCACATCCGATCAGAAATCCCTGTGCTTTTACGATCCAGTTTTTCACTGCATAATCTCCCGGATTATCCACACCGTTTTTCTTTGCACGCTCATATAATTCTACCAGTTTATCTGCCGGTCGGAACCATTTCCATTCTTCCTGTTCTTTATCTGCAAACTTCTTTTCCCGGTTCTGAAGCTTCCGCAGTTCATCCCGCAGACTATGATAAGTAACGAATCCTTTTACAAATGCATCTTCGATATCTGCAGTCTTATATGCAATATCATCTGCCGCCTCCAGAATAAATGTCAGCGGATGCCGGCAATTTCCCGCTCCCGTCTCCGTCACGATATCTTCAAACAACTCACGGTCTGCATAATAATATCCCATCTTTTTCTCCCGGATATCCCCCGACTCCGGCCGGATCTGTGTCGATGCCACCGGATATTTTATAATCGTGTTCAAAAGTGCATATGTCAGATTCATTCCATTCTCGTCTACCAGAAAATGCAATTTACTCACCAGCCTGAGTGCCTGTGCATTTCCTTCAAAATGATAAAAATCTTCCCGCATCTGTGGTTCCAGCAGTTCTTCTATCGGCGTTCCGTGATACTTTAACACCGGAAGATTCCGTTCAAACCATTCCCGGATTGCCGACTCCCCGTAATGCCCGAACGGAGGATTCCCAATATCATGAATCAATCCCGCACACTGAAGGATATTGCAGATGTCTTCTTTCATCCCCGGAGTGAAACTGGAGTCTTTCTTATGTACCAGTATGTTTTCTCCGATATTCTGTCCCAGCGATTTTGCCAGCGATGACACCTCCATGGAATGGGTCAGTCTGGTCCGGATAAAATCGCTCTTATCCAGCGGAAATACCTGTGTCTTATCCTGAAGTCTCCGGAACGAAGCACTTCCGATGATCCGGTGGTAATCTTTTTCAAATTCACTTCTCAGATCCGTGTCTCCGGAACCGGTATTCTGATGTTTGCTCTGCCTTTGTCTCTTTGTAGATAAAAGTCTTGTCCACTCCATTTTATATCCTCCTTCTTATTTTGGTATCTGCAAGACTGGCCACCGGCAACTTTTCTCGCATACCCAGGTATCAAAAAGTGTCCAGCCGAATCTCCGGCTGAACACCTTATTTACAGGACCTGCCGCCGGCAGCTCCTTTCTTACGTTCACTTTTCATTAATCCAGATAGATCGGCGGCTCATAATCTTTTCCAAGCAGTGCTTTCTTACGCTCCTGATATCCAAGGAACGCCCACTCTGTCATATCTGTCCACTGATGTGTTCCACGGTCATATACCTGTACATAACCGATTCTCTTCGGATGCATTCTTACGCTGTTCGATTCATATTCATGTCCGGTGTAAGGATTAAGTTCTCCTTTCTCCAGATCTTCTTCCGTCGATGTGAATAAATCAGCTTCATTTTCCTGTGCATAGGAACTCTGATATCCCGTACCATAGTTCGCATTTCCCTGATCTGTGTTTTCATAAACAGCGGTTTCTTCCTCTGCTGCATAGTTCTCTTCTTCCTCTGGTTCATCCGGAAGGAATTCTTCTGCAAGCTTACCTGACTCTCCATCTTCTGAATAGTCAAATTCATGGTATTGGATTTCTGGTTTCTCTTCTTCTTTTTCTTCTTTCACCGATTCTTCATGCTTCTTGTGAATTCCGAAAAATGCTCTCCAGCCATGCGCTTTTTTCTCCGGCTCTGCTTTCTTCGGTTCCAGCTCTTTCTTTTCTTCCGGTTCTTCTTCCGGTTCAGCTGCTGACTCTTCTACGTACTCCGGCTCTGCTTCATATCCAGTTTCTTCCGTATACTCCGGTTCTTCTTCCGGTTCAGCTGCTGACTCTTCTACATACTCCGGTTCTGCTTCATATCCGGCTTCTTCCGCATACTCCGGTTCCGCTTCGTATACCGGCTCTTCTACATACTCTGGTTCTGCTTCATATTCCAGCTCACTCTCGTATACCGGTTCCTCTGTGCTTTCCTCTTCCGGTGCAGCTTCTATCTCAATCGCAAGTTCTTCTGTATGTTCTTCTTCCTCTGGTTCATATGCGGACTCTTCCACTGCAGACTCCTCTGCCACTTCCTCTTCTACCGCAGCTTCCACTGTCTCTTCCGGCTCTGCAGCTGCTTCCTCCACTACAGACTCTTCTACTGTCTCTTCCGGCTCTGCAACCGTTTCTTCCACTGCCGGCACTTCTACTGCCTCTTCCGGCTCCTCAGTAGCAGGTTCTTCTGCTTTCTCATTTACAAAGAAGTCAAAGATCGTCTCCTGTACATATTCCGGATTCTCTTCTGCAGCCTTTTTTGCTTTTTTTCTGTTCTTCTTTTTCTCGATCGCATCTAATTCTTTATGAATATCAACCAGTTCCCCGATTGTAATATCCCTTTCTTCTGCTCTTACAGGTGCTGCTTTCTTCTCTGGCTCAGCAGCTTTCTGCTCTTTCACAGGTTTCTGCTCTTTCACAGGTTTCTCTGTGCGGTCTTCATGTTCTTCTAATATATCTAAATAAAACGGGCATTCCAGGATCTTGGCGATCATACGCATATCCTGCTCCTGGAAATTATCTCTTCCGAGACGCTGTGTCAGGTTCTGGCGCGACATCTTTTTTCCCGTCTGTTTTTCTATCTTTTCTGCAAGTTCTTTGATCGTCATTCCCTTACGGCTCAGGATGATCTTGACCTGTTCTCCAAATGTTAATTCCAACATCGTATTCCTCCTTAATTATTCTTACACTCCCATACTCTCCTCGTGTGTTTTTTCATGGTTTTGTAAACATTTTTCTATCTTGATAAATCTTTATTTTTCCCTTATATATTTTAACAAATCACCGAAATCACGTCAACTACGCTTCTCATCAATTTGCCCTTGCTTCCGCCTTAAAAATGAAGTTTTTCGTTCCATTTTTTTACAACATTTTCATCGATTTTTACTATTTTTCTATCATAAGAAAGGATTCCATTTACCTCTTCTTCTATATCCGATAATTGTGTGTAAACCGTCGCACTCAAACCACGGCTGATATTCGGGATAATGAGCTTTTTTATCAGTTTTTCATAGCCTCTGGTGAGCTCTTTTCTTCTTTTAAATATCTTATAGCCGTAAATATCTTTTTCATACATGCTGTGTTTCGGAATCTGCAGTGAATACCCTCCAAACTCGGTAAGTGCCGTCACACGCTTTTCCGGTCTTATATGCAGCGGGAAGAAATAATCATGGATACTTCTGATGTCACCACATCCCTGATCGAACCATCCGCTTGCAGCGTCGATCAGTCTGGTATGATCTTCTGCCATGGCCGTATCCGTCATCTTCTTTGTCTTGAACTGTCCCCATCCCTCATTAAATATTACCCATGTCACAATGGACGGATGATTATATAAGTGCCTGATCATCTCTTTCATTTCACTTTCAAACTGTTTCTGTCCGGCCGGATCCTGCCGTCCCATCAGATGAAGTCTCGTATCCTTTGCACGGATATGTGCTCCTTCCATCGCCGTTGCCATGTAGGTAACATACCAGCTTTTATATTCACGCCCTCCATTTACCATATCCTGCCATACCAGCATACCGATACGGTCACAGTGATAATACCATCTCTGCGGTTCGATCTTGATATGTTTCCGGATCATATTGAATCCCAGATCCTTCATCTTCTGGATATCATAGATCATCGCTTCGTCACACGGTGGCGTATACAATCCATCCGGCCAGTAGCCCTGATCCAGAACTCCTTTCTGGAAATACGGTTCATTGTTCAGAAAGATCCTTGGAATTCCATTTTTATCATTCTTCACTTCTATCTTACGCATGGCAAAATAACTCTCTACCGTATCTCCGCCCATCTTGATATGCACATCATATAAAAACGGATCTTCCGGACTCCAGCTCCGCATACGTGGGATCTTCACCATACACGGCACTCCTGTCCGGCCGGCAGTTTTTAACGGCCACATCTTTCTTGCCGTTACTGTCACTTCATAATCAATATCTTTTCTTCCGTCTGCATCTTCCAGCTGTATCATCACAGAAGACTGGTCATACAGCGGTGTGATCTTCAGATCACTGATATGATACTCCGGAACTTTTTCCATCCAAACGGTCTGCCAGATGCCGCTCTGCGCCGTATAGAACATTCCTCCATTTTCCAGCTTCTGTTTTCCCCTGCTGTAATAATATGTGTCGGAATAATCTTTTACCTTTACCGTCAGCGAATTCTTCTCTTCTTTCAGTGCATCTGTAATATCAAATGAAAATGGCAGATATCCTCCCACATGCTTTCCCTGTTTCTTTCCATTTACATAGACCGCCGCACACTGATCCACGGCCCCGAAGTGAAGAAGCCAGCGGCTTCCCTTTTCCGGCTTCACCTCTTCCGGAAGACTTCTCTTATACCATAAGAATTCATCCGGTTTCAACTGTCTTCCAACTCCCGACAACACTGCCTCCGGTGAAAACGGAACCAGTATGTCCCCGTCCATTTTCTTTGGAAATCCTTTTGAGTCTTTGATCGCATATTTCCATATACCATTCAGATTCACATAGTTTTTCCGCCGCATCAGCGGTCTCGGATATTCCCCTAATACATTCTTTTCATTTATATTGTCTGCCCATTTCGTCTTTAACTGTCTCATGTTCATACACCCCTTTTAAGCAAGTCTGATTTCGTGTAATCTCCCCTCGATCTCTTCATCTGTTGTAATTACTGCGGCTCTTGCCTCCCCCTGCTTCAGTTCGTATTCCCTGCACAGATATATTCCCGGATATTCTTCTGGCTGCCTTCTCATATACGGTATTCCATCCAGTCCCCAGGCAAATTCATACGTCCGCATATCCAGACCCATTCCCCGCCTGGTGGCTTTCATAAAGCTTTCTTTTAACACCCAGAAACGATAGAACCATTCTGTCTGTTCTTTTTCGTCTCCACCTGCACGGATGATCTCACACTCCGCCGGACAGAAATAGCGCTCAGCCACCGCCATCCGCAATACTCCGGTCATCTCCACGTCACATCCGACCTGCACGCCCTCCCGGTCACTGCAGGCACACAATACATATTTTCCCGAATGCGACAGATTGAATACGGCATGCTCCGGAAGTTCCGTCATCTCCTGTATCTTCTCCCATAAGCTCCATGCACCGACACTCCTTGCCCGGTCCTCCATATTCCGCAGTTTATCTGCCTTTTCCTTTCTCCATTCCGGCACTTTGTTATAATATGCACGATATGTTTCTTCTATTAATAATGGTGTAATATCTGCCGCCCATACGCTTACCATTTTCCCACTCCTTTTACTATACAGCTTTAGTCTAACACACTTTTTCGAAAATGAAAGAATTTATCCAATAAAAGTGTTGACAATCAAAATCAGTTGCGTTAGACTACTATTAGTTTCATACTTTAAACACTTAAAGTTTTGCAGTGCGAATATTTTACAGTGCGACCGCGGTTGATCCACACGGGAAAGAAATATCACACAGGCATAAGTTATTATACAAAATCACACATTTGGAGGAAATGAATTATGATTATCGTATTAAAACCACGTACTACCAAAGATGATGTTTCTCGTGTAGAGGGCATGGTCAAAAAAAGAGGACTGAACACACACGTCGTACAGGGCGAGGAAATGACCATTATCGGTTGTATCGGTGATACAGCCAAGATTGATTCCAAATTATTCGAGATTGATTCCGCAGTCGACAAGGTAATGCATGTACAGGAGCCTTACAAATTAGCCAACCGTGCATTCCATCCGGAAGATTCCATCATCGATGTATCCGGTGTCAAAGTCGGAAGTAATAACCTTGCAATGATCGCAGGTCCTTGTTCTGTAGAATCTTACGAACAGGTTCTCGAGATTGCCAAAGCAGCGAAAGCTTCCGGAGCCAACTTACTTCGCGGCGGTGCATTCAAGCCTAGAACAAGCCCTTATTCCTTCCAGGGACTTGGGCTTGAAGGACTCGATATCTTAACTGCAGTCAAAGAAGAGACAGGTCTTCCAATCGTTACAGAGTTAATGTCAGACAAATATCTGGACATTTTCAACGAGAAGGTAGATCTCATCCAGATTGGTGCACGTAACATGCAGAACTTCGATCTGTTAAAAGAATTAGGACAGCTTGACCGTCCGATCCTCTTAAAGAGAGGTCTGAACGCTACATACGAAGAATGGATCATGTCAGCAGAATACATCATGGCATCCGGTAATGAGAATGTCATCCTCTGCGAACGTGGTATCCGTACTTTCGAAAGTTATACAAGAAATACTCTGGATCTTCAGAGTATCCCGGTACTTCGTAAACTGACACACCTTCCGATCATCGTTGACCCAAGTCATGCAGGAGGAAAATGGTGGCTCGTAGATTCCATGGCAATGGCTGCTGTAGCTGCAGGTGCCGATGGATTAATGATCGAAGTACACAATGACCCTGAATCCGCACTCTGCGACGGAGCTCAGTCATTAAAACCTACGAAATACGATGAATTAATCAAAAAGGTTTCACAGATTGCAGCTGTAGTTGGAAAAAACATCTAATACGCGCAGTCTCATACCTTACAGGAGCTTTATTATGAAACTTACAGTTAATCTTGGAAAAGACAGTTATCCTATTTATATTGAAAATAATATATTGTCCCAGGCCGGAGATTACATCCGCAAGATGTATCACGGGAAACGCATTATGATCGTTTCAGATGATAATGTATTTCCTCTATACGGTGACACTCTGATCCGTACACTGGATTCGGATTACGAATGCCACCATCTGGTACTTCCTCACGGAGAAGCTACCAAGGATTTCCAGACACTTCCTACCGTCTACAAAGCAATGCTGGAAGCAAAGATCTCCAGAAGTGATCTGGTCATCGCACTTGGCGGCGGTGTCATCGGAGATCTCACCGGATTTGCGGCAGCAAGTTATCTGCGCGGTGTCAGATTCGTACAGATTCCGACATCTCTTCTGGCTCAGGTGGATTCTTCCGTCGGCGGAAAAGTCGCTGTAGATCTTCCAGAAGGTAAGAATCTGGTAGGTGCATTCTACCAGCCTGCACTGGTGCTGATCGATCCAATGGTTCTTGACACGCTGAACGAACGATTTATCAACGATGGTATGGGAGAGGTCATCAAATACGGCTGCATCAAAGATGCGGATTTGTTTAAGACCTTGGAATCACATAGTTCTTTCGAAGACTTAAAAGAAGAACTACCTGCCATCATCACACGCTGTGTAGACATCAAACGAATGGTTGTAGAGAATGATCAGTTTGACACAGGCGAGCGTATGCTGCTGAATTTCGGACATACACTTGCACACACAATTGAACAACATTTCCATTATCAGCGGGAAAGTCATGGAGAAGCCGTTGCAATCGGCATGTACCAGATTACGAAGCTTGCGGAAGAAAAGGGATTAACCCCTCAGGGAACTGCAGAGAAGATTAAGAATGTCCTTCACACTTACGGACTTCCTTCCGAATGCGGTCTCACACTCGGAACCCTGACCGAAGCAATTGCTTTAGACAAGAAGAATCTGAACGGTAATTTAAATGTCATACTGCTCCATGAAATCGGTGACAGCTTCATCGAATCTACAGACATTCAATTCTTTGCAGAAAATGCAAGATTGGTATAAAATAAAACAGAAAATGAATGTAAATGGAGAATATATATTATGGGTAAATTAGAAGGAAAAATCGCAATTGTAACAGGATCAGGAAAAGGACTTGGACGCGACGCAGCACTCGCGATCGCAACAGAGGGAGCTACCGTTGTAACCGTAGCAAGAACACAGTCTGATCTGGACGAAACAGTAAAAATGATCGAAGACGCCGGTGGCAAAGCCATCTCTGTTGCGAGAGACCTAACAGACGGCGAACAGGTTGCAGATATGGTAAAAACCGTTATGGATAAATTCGGAAGAATCGATATCCTCGTAAACAACGCCGGTGGATATCCGAAAGAGATCTACAAGAATATCGAACACCAGGCGATCAAGATCTGGGAGTGGTCAGAAGAACAGTGGGATCAGATCATCAAGACAAACTTAAAAATCCCATTCCTTGTAACTAAGAATGTCGTTCCTGTAATGATCAAACAGGGCAAAGGTGATATTGTCAACGTCTCTTCCAGAATGGGCCGTATCGCCTCTCAGATGGGCGCATATGCCATTGCCAAGGCTGGCATCGTAACAATGACCAAGACAACTGCTATCCAGACGAAAGAATATGGTATCAAGTGTAATGCAGTAGCACCTGGAATCACAGATACACCGGGCCAGCGCGTATACAACCACTCTGTCGGACAGGACGGATGTGAAATGGGTGATTCCAAGGAAGTTGCAAAAGGAGTTGTATACCTGCTTGCAGATTCACCGGCACCGATGACCGGACAGGTAATTGATATGTTCACAACTGTATAATACAGCGAACTTGCCACTGGCAGCTTCTGTAGATGTATAACGATATGGTTAAAATTCTTAACAATTCGTTCGTCCTTTCATCACACTTTCATCACAAATTGCTTCTATACTATTAATTGTTCGAAAGAACAACACTTTAAATCTTTTTCATAACTTTTTCCTCAGGACTGCACTCCTCCCAAACAATGCAGTCCTTTTTTAATGCATTTTCCAAGCCTTTTAACAATCAATTATTTCCCCGGCTGTCCATAATAAGCATTTGCTCCATGTTTTCTAAAGTAATGCTTATCCTGTAACTCCTGAGGTGCCGGTTTTACATCCGGATTGATCAGTTCACATCTTGCTGCCATCTTGGCAACTTCCTCTAATACAACTGCATTGTGAACTGCTTCATGAGCATCTTTTCCCCATGTGAATGGTCCGTGGTTCTTGCAGAGTACTGCAGGTGTTGCTTCATAATCCAGATCATCTTCATCGAATCTGTCTGCGATCAGAACTCCTGTATTTTTCTCATAAGCTTCATCAATCTCTTCTTTTGTAAGATTTCTTACACATGGAACTGTTCCATAGAGATAATCTGCATGTGTGGTTCCGTAGCAAGGGATTCCTCTTCCTGCCTGAGCCCAGCTTGTTGCCCATGGAGAGTGTGTATGTACAACACCGCCGATGTTCGGGAATCTGTTATACAGCTCTACGTGTGTTGCTGTGTCAGAAGATGGGTTTAATTCTCCTTCTACTTTGTTACCCTGAAGGTCTACAACTACCATGTCTTCCGGTGTTAATTTATCATAATCTACTCCACTTGGTTTGATTACGAAAAGACCTTTTTCACGGTCGATTCCGCTTACATTTCCCCATGTGAATGTAATCAGTCCATATTTTGGAAGAAGCATGTTTGCTTCATATACTTCTTTTTTTAACTCTTCCAGCATTTCTTTCTATCTCCTTTATATTTCTTTATATTTCTTTATATTTCTATTCCTGCAGAAAATCCATCATCAACGATTTCCTTTTGTATATAAGAATATGCAGATACGGGGACATAACCTATGCCCCCTCTGCTTTCATATAATATTCCTTACAGATCTGCACAAGCTCTGCGCTCTACGTCAAGACCTTTCTTATATGTCTCCATAAATGCTTCGTATCCAGCTACGCCTTCCGGATCCGGATCGATTCTGCTTCCGGCATCACTTCCGAATACCTTGTTCTTCAGGTAGTCTTCCAGCTTCTCGCCTTCCGCACGTTTTACCATGTATTCAGCCAGGATAGCCATTCCCCATGGTCCGCCTTCTCCTGCTGTCTCCATAACTACTACAGGTGTGTTGATCGCATCTGCCAGAATCTTCTGTCCGACACCTTTTGTCTTGAAGAGTCCGCCATGTCCGAGAACTGTATCAATCTCAACACCTTCGTCTTTTGTTAAGATATCCATTCCGACTTTGATAACACCAAGTGCTGTGTACAGGTGAGATCTCATAAAGTTAGCCAGAGTGAATTTTGTCTCTGGTGTTCTGACTACCATCGGACGTCCTTTTTCTACATTTGTGATAGGCTCTCCTGCGTAGTTACCATAAGAAAGGATTCCACCGCAGTCAGCATCGCCTTCCAGTGCTTTATTGTAAAGTGTTCCATACATCTGGTTCATGTCTACGTCTGCTCCGATAGAATCAGCGAATTCTTTGAACAGATTTACCCATGCATTCAAATCTGTTGTTCCGTTGTTGGAATGTACCATGGCAACCAGACTACCGTCAGGTGTTGTAACCATGTCGATCTCTGTATGTAAGTCTTTCAGAGGCTTCTCCAGTACAACCATAGAGAAGAATGAAGTACCTGCGGAAATGTTGCTTGTACGCTGTGCTACGCTGTTTGTAGCTACCATACCTGTTCCTGCATCACCTTCCGGAGGGCAGAGCGGGATTCCTGCTTCCAGGTTACCTGTAGGATCGAGGAGTTTTGCTCCTTCTTCTGTCAGAGTACCTGCTGCATCTCCTGCTACCAGAACTTTTGGCATGATTTCTTTTACTGTCCATGGATAGTTCTCGCCTTCGATCAACTTGTCGAACTTCTGAATCATTTCTTCATCGTAATCTTTTGTATTCATGTCGATTGGGAACATTCCGGATGCATCACCTACACCAAGAACCTTCTCCCCTGTCATCTGCCAGTGGATATATCCTGCAAGAGTTGTCATGAATGCGATGTCTTTTACATGCTCTTCTTTATCCAGGATGCACTGATACAGATGTGCAATACTCCATCTCAGTGGAATGTTGTACTGGAACAGATCTACCAGCACTTCGGAAGCTTTTCCTGTATTGCTGTTTCTCCATGTCTGGAATGGTGCAAGAAGCTTTCCGTCTTTATCAAATGCCATATAGCCGTGCATCATGGCACTGAACCCGATCGCTCCGAGTTTTTTAATTGTTACTCCGTACTCTTTCTGTACATTTTCTGCCATATCGCGGTAGCTGTCCTGAAGGCCTGTCCAAATATCGTCCAAAGAGTATGTCCACAGTCCGTTCTCATAACGGTTCTCCCATGTGTGGCTTCCGGATGCGATCGGATTGTGCTCCTCATCGATCAGTACTGCTTTAATTCTTGTAGAACCGAATTCGATTCCAAGATATGCTTTTCCGCTTTCAATGATCTCTTTTACATTGCTCATTGTACGCTTCCTCCTAATATAGATTTTTAAGATTTCTTAATATACCCATTATACTATTTTTGCAGGGAAATATCTATTTTGATATCCCCTGCAAAATGAAATGTTACTGCTTATGTGGTAATTTCAATTATTTACGGAATGCAACACTGTTCCACAGGAGTTCGTTCTTGAACTGTCTGATTGTTGTATCCTTATCAATGTATACAGCTTCGATTCCCATGCTTGCTGCCCAGTCACCCATCTGCTCTGCTGTTAAGTCATAAGAGAATGCTGTATGGTGAGCTCCGCCTGCCAGGATCCATGCTTCTGTTCCAACCTTTAAGTTCGGCTGTGGTGTCCAGAATGCTGTTGCTACAGGAAGTTTTGGCATTGGTTTCTCTGTCTTCTTGCAGTCTACATCGTTGATGATCAGACGGAATCTGTCACCAAGGTCGATCAGAGATGTTGCGATAGCCGGACCTGTCTTAGATGTGAATACAAGTCTTGCAGGATCTTCTCTGTCACCCATGCTAAGCGGCTGCTCTTTGATGCTGATCTTGCCATCTGCGATTGTCGGGCATACTTCCAGCATGTGAGCTTCCAGAACGCCTTCTTTTCCTGGTACAAGGTTGTATGTGTAATCTTCCATGAAGGAAGTTCCTTTTGCATCTTTCATTCCCTGAGTCATGATCTTCATAACACGGACCATAGCAGCTGTCTTCCAGTCTCCTTCTGCTCCGAATCCGTATCCTTTTTCCATCAGTCTCTGGATTGCAAGTCCCGGGAGCTGTTTCAGTCCGCCAAGATCTCCGAAGTGTGTTACGATTGCCTGATAATTCTTCTCATCCAGGAATCTTTCAAATCCAAGTTCGATTCCAGCCTGTACCGCTACATGCTCACGGAATTCTTTTTCATCTCTTCCCTCAAGAAGGATGTCATATTTATCATAGTATTCTTCTACTAATGTGTCGATATCAGCCTGAGATACAGCATTTACAGCTTCTACGATCTCATTTACAGGATAAGCATCTACTTCCCATCCGAATTTGATCTGAGCTTCTACTTTGTCACCTTCTGTTACGGCAACGTTTCTCATGTTGTCTGCTACACGCATAACTCTGATGTGGCTGCTTTCAACAACACCAACTGCTGTACGCATCCATGATCCGATCTGTTTCTGAACGTCTTCGTCTTCCCAGTATCCTGCTACAACTTTACGTTCCATGTTCAGACGGCTGAAGATGTGTCCGTACTCTCTGTCTCCGTGTGCTGCCTGGTTCTCATTCATGAAGTCCATGTCGATGGTGTCGTATGGGATTTCGCGGTTGAACTGTGTATGTAAGTGAAGTAATGGTTTTCTGTATTCCTGTAATCCTAAGATCCATGATTTTGCAGGAGAGAATGTGTGCATCCATGTGATAACACCTGCACAGTTCTCATCTGTGTTTGCTTCGTTGAAAGTCTTTCTGATGACTTCGTTTGTGATCATGGTTGGTTTCCATACAACTTCATATGGAAGGTTTCCTGATTTATTTAATGCATCTACGATGATCTTTGAATGCTCTGCTACGTGTGCAAGACACTCATCTCCATAAAGATCCTGTGATCCTGTGCAGAACCAAAACTGATAATTCTTTGTTTTTAACATGTTCGATTACTCCTTTTCGTTCAAATTTTCTGTTTCGTTTACAGCTTCATTATGTCTCTATTATAAAAATATGAACTTGCTTTCTCAATTTCTTAACTCTGCACTTTTAGGAAAATAGTTACCTATTCCGACCTCTGTTATGGTATAATCATAATAGAATCCAAGGAGGTATTTGTATGAATTTATCCGATTTTTGCCGCCGAATCACCGGACCCGATACACGGCTTCTTCCGGAAAACCATAAATTAGGTGCAAGACTTGTCTGTCCGGAATATTCCAAGTCCGTACAGGAAGTCAAGACCTATCCGTTACTCGGACAGGACCGCAGTTTCTTATTATGCTGGAACTTCGATTCTCCCGGTAATCTCTACGCAACGATGATGCCGTCCCCGGAGAATTTCTGTTACCATTATTCTTATTCGGACGGGGAATACACACAGCTTCATACGCATGATTATCTGGAACTTTCTTACGTTGTAGAGGGGGAATTCCATCAGCGGATACTGAATAAAGATGTCGTATTCCAAAAAGGAGAACTCTGCCTGATCGACAAGAACTGCCTGCATCAGGACTGCCTGACGGACCAGTCGGGAGTTGTTCTTTTTCTCGGAATCGCCAATGATATGTTTACGGAGATCATGAATGAGAACACCACACCGCAGAAGATTCTTTCTTTCCTGCAGTCTGCCTTATTAAAGCAAAAGGACGTCCAGCAGTTCCTGCATTTCCGTCCATCAGCCGGAGCAAGTGAAGCTCTGGACGACAGTCTTTTATTGCTTTTGAAAGAATCTTATTCGCCGGACAGCGGATCACGATACATCACAAAAGGTCTGTTATTCCGGATCTTCCGGATCCTGAGTACGCAATATGATTTTTCTCTTTCCAAGGAGCAGAAGCAGACCATGAACTGGATCGTATTCGAAGAGATCTCAGATTATATCCGGGCGCATTTTAAAGATATCACGATCCAGGATCTGGTGAATGAGTTCCATTATCAGGAGGATTATTTCAACCGTCTGATCAAACGGAAGACCGGACTTACCTATTCCGCTTATGTCCAGCAGATCCGTCTCGAACGCGCGGAGCATCTGCTGGTGACAACCGACAAGAGTATCGAGGAGATTGCCGACTCAGTCGGATATCATAACAAGGGTTATTTTTATAAATTATTCCAGGAAAAATATGAGGAGACGCCTGCAAGCTACAGGCGGCATACAAGATAGATCACCACAAAAAGAGCTGTCGTTTTCACGAATACATTTTCGCAAAACGCCAGCTCTTATTATCATAGCTTTTATTAATTTCTCAGATCAGATATCCCCGCGTCTGTTTCTGGACGCTTTCAGTCGTGTCATGGCACGGGCCATGGAAGCCTGTGACAGATAATACTCCTGAATGCTCTGCTTCTGACGAAGCTGTTCTTCGGCACGCTCCTTTGCTTCCTCTGCACGCTTCACATCGATGTCTTCCGGACGCTCTGCCGTATTGACCAGTACAGAAGCACGGTTATTCACGATCTCTGCAAATCCCTTGGATACAACTGCTGTTACCCACTCGCCGTCCGGCTTACGGAAACGCAGTTCTCCGATCTCCACTGCGATGACCATGTTCTCATGATGCGCCAGAATACCCTTCTCCCCGTCGATCGTCGGGATGACCAGATATTCACATTTGCCATCGTAGAAGACCTTATCCGTAGATATAATTTTCAATGAAAATGTGCTCATACTAAGCCACTCCTTCTGCCTTCGCTTTCGCGATCACGTCTTCGATCGTACCTACATTGAAGAATGCATTTTCCGGATATTCATCCATCTCTCCGTCGATGATCGCTTTAAATCCACGAACAGTCTCTTTCAGTGGAACATATTTTCCAGGAACACCGGTAAATGTCTCAGCTACTGAGAATGGCTGTGACAGGAATTTCTGGATCTTTCTTGCACGGGCTACTGTCAGCTTATCCTCTTCGGATAATTCTTCCATACCAAGGATTGCAATGATGTCCTGTAACTCTTTGTATTTCTGAAGGATCTCCTGTACCTTACGTGCTACCTGATAATGTTCTTCACCTACAACTGCAGGCTCCAGGATACGGGATGTCGAATCCAGTGGATCTACAGCCGGATAGATACCCTGTTCAACGATCTTTCTGGAAAGTACAGTTGTTGCATCCAGATGTGAGAATGTTGTTGCAGGCGCCGGGTCAGTCAAGTCATCGGCTGGTACGTATACGGCCTGTACAGATGTTACAGATCCGTTCTTTGTAGAAGCGATACGTTCCTGCAGGGCACCCATTTCGTTTGCCAGTGTCGGCTGATAACCTACGGCTGACGGCATACGTCCGAGAAGTGCGGATACTTCCGAACCAGCCTGCACGAAACGGAAGATATTGTCGATGAAAAGAAGCACGTTCTGATGCTCTACATCACGGAAATATTCTGCCATTGTAAGTCCGGTCTCAGCGACACGCATACGAGATCCAGGTGGTTCGTTCATCTGTCCGAATACCAGGGCTGTCTTATCAAGTACCCCTGATTCTCTCATCTCTGTCCATAAGTCATTACCTTCACGGGAACGCTCTCCGACACCGGTGAAGATGGAATATCCACCATGCTCTGTTGCGATGTTATGGATAAGCTCCTGGATCAGTACGGTCTTACCTACACCGGCACCACCGAACAGACCGATCTTACCACCTTTTGCATAAGGTGTCAGAAGGTCAATGACCTTGATTCCTGTCTCTAATACTTCGACAGCCGGGCTCTGTTCTTCGAAGCTTGGTGCTTTTCTGTGGATGACCCATTCTTCGCTGTCTTTAATTGGTTCTCCGTTATCGATCGTCTCTCCAAGTACATTGAACAGACGTCCCAGAGTCTTCTCACCTACCGGCACTTTGATACCAGCTCCGGTAGCGGTAACTTCCATTCCCTTCTGCAGACCTTCACTGGAAGCCAGCATGATACAACGTGCAATGTTGTTACCTACATGCTGGGCAACTTCCATGACACAGCGTTTTCCGCCGTTGTCTACTTCCAGGGCATCTTTGATAAATGGAAGTTCTTCTCTATTATTAAATTCTACGTCTACAACAGGTCCCATGACCTGTACGATTCTTCCTTTTGTCATATTACTGCTGCCCACTTTCTTTTTTATTATTTCGTGGTTATTATTTGTTCTATATACAATCTCGCCATCTGCGAACGCCTGTATCCTACTTCCGTTTTTGTGCATTGGCTCCGCCGATGATCTCTGTCAGTTCCTGTGTGATGTCTGCCTGGCGGACACGGTTGTAAGTAATATTTAATTCGTTCAGCATATCTGTTGCACTGTCTGTTGCATTCTGCATTGCCTGCATTCTGGCATTATGCTCACTGCAGTAGGCCTCTACCAGGCATCCATATACGATACCGTTGATGTAGTTCGGAACAATGTTCGCCATCACTCTGTGTGTGGATGGCCAGAACACCATATCTTCCTGATACAATCCGGTCCCGACAAGAACCGGCATATCTTCCGGAAGGAAGGTCGTCTTCTTCATAGGAAGAAGCTTCTGTTCCTCAGTCTCCGCTGTCATAGCATTGACCATACGTGTGTATATGATGTGAATCTCGTCCAGATCTCCATTCCTGAACTGTTCTACCATCTCTGAAGAAATGACTCTTGATCTGTGTAATGTTGGATTCTGAACAGTATAACGGAACTGTGTGTCCAGCTCGATTCCATCTTTCCTGGCAAAGTACTGTCTTCCGGCTTCTCCAAGTACGAATAATTTATGCTTTCCCGGTTTCTTTAACAGTTCTTCGGTTGCCTTGATCACGTTATGGTTATATGCTCCGGCAAGTCCTTTATCAGCAGTTACAACGATATAGCCAATCTTTCTTTCCTCAGCCGGGATACTCTCACGGCCATCAAAAAACTGGCTGTGCATATCCGGCACATGCCGCAAAATTCTGGCGATCTCCGCCTGCATGGCATAGAAGAAAGGTTCTGTGTCAGCAAGCTTTTTCTTGGCCTGTTTCATCTTCGAAGAAGAGATCAGATACATGGCATTTGTTATCTTTCTCGTCTCTTCGATGCTGGCCATTCTTTCCTTAATCTCTTTTGCATTTGCCATAGCTACACCCGCTTATCTTCTTTCCTTGAATTCCTTTGCTGCTGCGAGAATCTGCTCTTTCAGTTCATCATCCAGAACTTTCTTCTCGTCGATCGCTTTGCCGATTTCTTTATGTTCTCTGTCAAAGAACGCAAGCATGTCCATCTGGAATTCTTTGATCTTCTTTGTGTCAATATCAAGCATTAATTTATTCGTAGCGACACAAAGTGTGATTACCTGCTCATGAAGACTTAACGGACGTCCCAGAGGCTGTTTTAACAGTTCTGTCAGACAGCTTCCGTATTTCAGCTGATTCTTTGTTGCATCGTCAAGGTCTGAACTGAACTGGGTAAATGATTCCATCTCTCTTGCCTGTGCCAGGTCGATACGGACACTACCACTGGCTTTCTTCATTGCCTTTGTCTGTGCGGCTCCACCTACACGGGATACAGAAAGACCAACGTTAACGGCCGGACGCATACCTGCATTGAACAGGTCACTCTCTAAGAAGATCTGTCCGTCTGTGATAGAAATAACGTTCGTAGGAATGTATGCAGATACATCTCCTGCCTGTGTCTCAATGATCGGAAGTGCTGTGATAGAACCACCGCCTGCTTCCTCGCTTAATCGGCTGCTTCGTTCAAGCAGTCTTGAATGCAAGTAGAATACATCACCAGGATAAGCTTCTCGTCCAGGTGAACGTCCAAGTAACAGAGAAATGGCACGGTAAGCTACCGCATGTTTGGAAAGATCATCATATACGATCAATACATCTTTTCCCTGATACATGAAATACTCCGCAAGTGCTGTTGCCGAATACGGTACAATATACTGAAGTGGTGCACACTCACTGGCTGTTGAGCAGAATACTGTGGTGTAATCCAGTGCGTCATGTGCTTTTAAGTCATTTACAAGTCTTGCTACGGTTGATGCTTTCTGTCCGATGGCTACATAGATACAGATGACATCTTTTCCTTTCTGATTGATGATCGTATCGGTTGCAATAGATGTTTTACCGGTCTGTCTGTCACCGATGATCAACTCTCTCTGTCCACGTCCGATCGGGAACATGGAATCAATAGAAAGGATACCTGTTTCAAGCGGAACGCTTACCGACTTACGTTCAACGATTCCAGGTGCCTCATTCTCTACCGGACGGTATCCGTCGGCTTTGATCTCACCCTTTCCGTCGATTGGTGCTCCAAGAGCATCTACGATCCTTCCGATATAACCCTCTCCTACCGGAATACCTGCCTTTTTACCTGTACGGCACACTTTTGTGCCCTGTTTAATCTCTGAATCATCTCCGAACAGGATACAACTGATCTCGTTTTCCTTGATGTCCTGTACCATGCCCTTAAGACCTGTCTCCAATGTGACGATCTCACCATACATTGCGTGGTCGATTCCGTATACGGAGGCGATTCCATCACCAACAGAGATGACAGTACCAACTTCCTGATCTCTGCTTATTACGTCATAATTCTTTATCTCTTCTTTTAATATAGAGATAATTTCATCTGAGCTGATTGCACTCAATTCCTTCACCTCCATGTTAATTCGTTAATTTCCGCTGTAAACGGTTCAGACGGCCCTGCACACTATAGTCATATTCTTTTCCGTCAACCTGCAGGATAAATCCGCCGATCAGTGCCTTGTCTTCTGCCATAACCCATTTGATGTCTCCGGCACCGTATTTCTTCTTGATAAAGTCACCCATCTGCTTCTTTTGTTCTTCACTTGGAAGCGCTGTATAACGAAGATAGACTGTCTTAACACCTGCTGCCTGATTCTGTAATTCTTCGTATGCTGCAAAGATCTGTTCTGCGATCGTCATCTTTTCATGATCGCAGACAACTTTCAGAAATGTTCTCATTTCTTCCGAAAATACTTTATCAATGATATTATGTTTTGTCTCTTTTGTGATCACCGGATTAACCAGTGCTGCCTTTAATTCCTGTGATTTTCCGAAAATATTTTCTGCCTCCAGGACAGCTTCTTTCGAAATACCAAGTTCATTCAGAACTTTTGCATACCGGAGGGCTGCCACCTGGCAGAATACCGGCTCTGCTTCTTTTCTATTCTTCGCTGTCATGGGAATCACCTGCATCTTTCAAAAACTGGTCATATGCATCCGCGCCGCTTATGTTGTCAGCATTCTCAAGTAAGATCTTCTTCGCAGCATCCATTGCCAGCCCTGCAACCTGTGCCTTCATATCATCAAAGGCCTGTTCTCTTTCCTGATTCAGGCTTTCTCTTGCTGTCTTCATAACCTTGTCTGCTTTTTCGTTAGCCTCATTCAGGATCTGGTTGTATTCCTGTTTTGCATCCAGTTTCGCCTGTTCGATCATCTTTGTGGATTCTTCTTTTGCTCCATTCAGTGCATCTTCATACTGTTTTTTCAGAGCATGTGCTTTATCCTGCTCCTCATTCGCGTGGCTGATTCCGTCTGCAATCATCTTTTCCCGCTTTTCCATAATGTCCATGACCGGGCGAAACAGGAACTTTCTGAGAATCAGATACAGAACGATCAGGTTGATGATCGTCAGTACCAGATTAAAATCTATTCTCAGCATATATCTCTACCTGCCTTTCCCTTCTTTTAATCTGTTATCGTCAGCAAACATTATTTCAAAAGAAGGACGATCAGAAGTGCGATAATGAAACCGTAGATAGCGGTTGCCTCTGCAAGTGCACAACCAAGGATCAGGGATGTTCTGATCTTTCCGTCTGCTTCCGGCTGTCTTGCGATAGCGTCTACTGCTTTGCTTGTTGCGATTCCGATACCAACACCGGCTCCGATACCTGTAAGTACTGCGATACCTGCTCCAATTGCGATAATTGTTCCACTCATAATTTGTTCTCCTTTTCTTGTCTTACGTTTTCTTATACTAAATGTTGTAAATGTCTGATTCGTCTTATTCCATCTCTTCTGTCATAAATAATGCAGTTAAGAATACGAATACGTATGCCTGCAATAATCCGTCGAATATATCAAAATAAAAACTAAACGGTATTGGCACAATTAAAGGAACGACCTGTTTGATCAGTTCCATGACTACAAATCCGCCTAACATATTACCAAACAGTCGCATACAAAGCGACAGTGGGCGGATTACGATCTCCAGTATCATGATTGGTGCTACGATCGGCACTGGCTTTGCAAAATGTTTGCACCAGTGAACCAGACCATTTTTATGGATACCGGACCACTCGATCACGAACATACTCATAACGGCAAGTGCGATGGTAACGTTCATGTCCTTTGTCGGAGGCTTAAATCCTAACAGCCCGATGACATTTGATATTGCAAGATAAAGCGCTACCGTCATCAGATATGGAATATAGCCCCTGTTTCCTTTTCCTATAATACCTTCAAAGAAATCCTGTGCCCAGCCAATTACTGATTCCAGCATAAGCTGTACCTTTCCCGGTTTCTCTACGCTTAGATTCCTTACGAATACTATACTTAGAATAGTAAGAACCGCCATAATGATCCAAGTAACAACAACACCTTCGTCAACAGCGATTCCTCCAAATACCGGGATGGTAAATACGGTTTCACAGTTAAGTTCTTCTACAAGGCTTTCAACAAGCTTTTCCGTACTATCCCCTTCCTTCATAATTTTTTTGCTAGTTTACTGCTATTTTTTGAAAATGTCAATCGTTTTTCCCGCTGTCCATTTTGCACAATTTTTTACTATTTTTTTGTGTATTTTTACTTTTATTTCTCTTGATTTTTTTATTTTTCTCATTAAATTTCCACACCAAAATGGTAGTTCCAATTCCCGCTTATTTTTTCACAAGGAAAATGCACAATTTTTATTTTTCAATTCCCTTCTTTTTCTACAAAACAGCAATTCCTTCGATTTTCTTCTTGGAAAAATCCTCTCGTTTTCTTTGTAAAATACGACATTTTTTTAAGATTGTCTATTGTTTTGGGCGCAAAAAAAGTGTAACCGCTTTTATACTGTTACACTTCTTACTTTTCATTATTTTGTTGTATATCTCAATTTTATATGTACGCTCATTCAAAATTGATATATCTGCCCTGATCTTACTCTGTGATCAGACGGTACTGCAAATTCTCATATAGAATTTTGTTTCCTTCCATAATATCAGCCGGAAGTAGCGCTCTTGCCATCACCTTGTTTTCTTCCTGATTCTGTGCAAGCGCATCCACACGTCTCAGTTCCGCATAGTCACCATCGATCTTTTCAACTACATAAATACATGTTAACATATTTTTGGCCTCCTTTTTAAGTCTTATCATCCTGTCTTTTGTATAAGTTATTTTAATTATACTATTTTTTTAAGGAAAAGTAAATTTTTCTGTATTGATTATTGGCAAGATTTATAATAATATATATTTATATAATATCGTTATACATTAAAATTCAAAGGAGCCTAGCAATGAACGAAGTAGATTTTTCAAAAGTCGGATTAAAAATGAAACAATTAAGAAGTGAACGCGGTATCACTCAGGAACAGGTAGCCAAAGATCTGAACTGTACCGTTCCTTTCGTCAGCAATGTCGAGAACAATCGTGCTAAGCTTAACTTAAGAGTTCTTCTTTATTACTCAAAGCTTTGCAACGTATCCGTGGACACGATTCTGGATGCGGGAAGAGATCTTCCTCCTCTGGATGAAAAAGAGCGCCAGTTAAATGACGAAGTGCTCAATGTATTCCGTGGTTTTTCAGTTGCGGAAAAAGAAAAGATCATCAAGATGTTACGCATCTGGCAGGAGAAATAATCTCCTGCTTTTTTATTTCCTGCATAGCAATAATACATCTTCATGATCTTTCTTCTATATACAATATTTTTCATTGCATGATGCTTTATATTCTCATCACCAGTATCAATAATCTTCAAGTACAACTTTTCCTTGTTTCTTACTTTCTTTCACATTTATAATTCTCTGATTCTGGCTTCCACGGAACACCAGTGTCACATCCTTTAATGCTTCCTTAAACTCCCCGTCCACCAGCACATCGATATATGACAGCATCTCGTCAGTCACATCTGTATGAACACAGCCTCCCGGAATCATATCTTTATCAAACAGGTATCCACTGTAACACCAGATATCTTTCTTTGGATATGTTTCTCTTACTTTCTTCAGAAGCTTTACCAGTTCCCCCTGATTCTCCGGCTCGAACGGTTCCCCGCCGAGCAAAGTGAATCCTTGAATGAAGTTAGAATCCAGCGAATTCAATATTTCCGCTTCCGTCTCTTCTGTGTATGGCTGTCCATAGTTGAAATTCCAGGTCTCCTCATTAAAACATCCCTTGCAGTGATGCCGGCAGCCGGATACAAACAGGCTGACTCTGACGCCCGGTCCGTCTGCGATGTCGCATTCTTTTATATTTCCGTAATTCATGATTTGTAAAGTCTCCTTTTTGATATTTATTAATTATATACTATTTTGATTCATGTTTAAACACGAAGAATAGACAAATTAGAAAAGGAGCATATCTTTCGATATACTCCTGCTATAATCTTTATCAACATCACAAGTTAATATAACCTGGCCATATCTTCATTTATGTTACAGATGCAATACTCTGTCCTTGATTTCCTGCGTACGTCCCTGATTCCAGAACTGTGTTCCGATATATCCACAGGTTCTTCTTGCCACGAATAACTTATCCTGATTCTGGTTACCGCAATTCGGGCATTCCCAGATCAGCTTTCCTGCTTCATCTTCCTTGATCTGGATCTCTCCGTCATAACCACAGCATTCACAGTAATCACTCTTTGTATTCAGCTCTGCATACATAATATTATTGTAAATATACTGCATAACCGAAAGTACCGCTGGAATATTATTCTGCATATTCGGTACTTCGATGTAACTGATTGCTCCACCCGGTGAAAGCTTCTGGAAATCGGCTTCGAACTTCAGCTTCTTGAATGCATCAATCTTCTCTGATACATGTACATGATAGCTGTTCGTAATATAATTCTTATCTGTTACACCTTTGATGATTCCGAATCGTTTCTGCAGACATTTTGCGAACTTGTATGTGGTAGATTCCATCGGTGTTCCATATACCGAATAGCTGATATTTTCAGCTGCCCTCCATTCTGCACATTTATCATTTAATTTCTGCATTACCTGCATGGCAAATGGTCTTGCGTCCGGGTCTGTATGTGATTTGCCAAGCATACGTACACACATCTCATAGAGGCCTGCGTAACCAAGAGAAATGGTTGAATAGCCGTCAAACAACAATTTATCGATCGTCTCGCCTTTTTTCAGTCTTGCAAGTGCACCATTCTGCCACAGGATCGGTGCGACATCGGAAATCGTTCCGAGAAGACGCTCATGTCTGCATCTCAGTGCTTTGTGGCACAGTTCCAGTCTGTCTTCCAGGATAGCCCAGAATTTATCCATATTTCCCTCTGAAGAACATGCCACATCTACCAGATTGATCGTTACAACCCCCTGATTGAAACGTCCGTAGAACTTATGAGTTCCATCCGGATTTCTCTGACTGTCTTCTACCGTCAAGAACGAACGGCATCCCATACAAGGATATACTTCTCCGTTCTTCATCTCTTTCATAATCTTGGCAGAGATGTAATCCGGCACCATACGTTTTGCTGTACATTTTGCTGCCAGTTCTGTCAGATGCCAGTATTTGGAATCTTCTGTAATATTATCTTCATCTAATACATAGATCAGTTTTGGGAATGCCGGTGTGATCCATACACCTTTTTCATTCTTTACACCCTGCATTCTCTGGATCATCACTTCTTCGATGATCATAGCCAGGTCATCACGGGTTCTTCCTTCTTCTACCTCGTCCAGATACATGAACATTGTAACAAACGGAGCCTGTCCGTTACATGTCATCAATGTGATCAGCTGATACTGAATCGTCTGGATACCGCTCTTTACTTCTTCTCTCAAACGGCGTTCTGTTACTTTATTAATAATTGTCTCGTCTAAGCTCTCTCCACACTCTTCACGCTCTGCGATTACATTTCTGCGGATCTTCTTACGGCTGATATCGACAAATGGTGCCAGATGTGCCAGTGTAAAGGACTGTCCGCCATACTGGTTACTTGCGACCTGTGCAACGATCTGTGTCGTTACATTACATGCTGTAAAGAAACTGTGTGGCTTCTCGATCATCGTCTCACTGATGACAGTTCCGTTCTGAAGCATATCCTGAAGATTGATCAGGTCACAGTTATGCTCTTTCTGTGCGAAATAGTCGGAATCATGGAAATGAATGATTCCCGCTTCATGTGCACGTACAACCTCTTCCGGAAGAAGAACACGTCTTGACAAGTCCTTACTTACTTCTCCGGCCATATAATCACGCTGTGTAGAGTTGATCACAGGATTCTTGTTAGAGTTCTCCTGATTCACCTCTTCATTCATATGCTCCAGAAGTGCAAGAATTCCGTTATCTGTTGTATTCGTCTTTCTCATCAGTTCTCTTTTATAACGATAGCGCACATATTTCTGTGCGACTTCATAGCCGCGCAGTTCCATAATTCCGGTCTCTACCATATCCTGTATATCTTCTACATTGACAGCATGAGTGGATTCCTCAATTTTCTTTGCAACGTTGTCCGCCACTGCCATAATCTGATATTCATTCATCCGATGCAGTTTATCGACGTCCTTGTTTGCACCTTTGATCGCATTAATGATCTTCTCCAGGTCGAAGGCTACCTCTTCGCCGTTTCTCTTAATTACGTTCGTCTTTATTTCTGCGTTCATGTCTATCCCTCTCTTATTTTTATTGCCGATGTAGTATGTGCTCACCCTCAAATACTACTAAATATTGTTTTTTTAACATCTTTTCTGCACAAGATGTTGTGCAAGTAATATGATACTCTATAACAGGCAAAAAGGAAAGAGGTAATTTTGTTAAAATAAATGTTTGGAATACAGTCTAAATTTTGGTGATATTTTTTTACGAAATTTGTTGCATTTTTGATTTTACAGTGGGTAAAGTGTGGCGCATAGTTAAGAATACTTAAGACATGTTCTCATAACATTCTCCGTTTTTATGTTCTACTCAATTATTATATTTACAAAGGATGGGGTGCGGACGTTTTCTTGGACTAAGCTGCTATTCCTAGACTACGTCTATATTCAAGTCAGCTCTTCGATATTCCGGCAGACATCATAAGCCTGTTCATACATTTCTTTGAAATTCGGATGCTTCCAACATATTCTCTATCTTTACATTTCTGTTTTCATTTTGCTGAATCTTTTTAAATATGTCAAGAGGTACAAATAGATATTCTTGTAATAAATTTATATTTACTCCAGTATCAGATTTTCTGAATTTCCAGATTCGCAATACTTCAGAGTATATAGAAATTACTCTTTAAAGTGAATTTAAGGTAACATACCAGTTTCATAATTACAAGATTAATTTATATAAATTTTTAAGTTTATTATTTGACCAATTCTGCCATACGCAAAAGACTGCCGGATTAAAACATTATCTCCGGCAGTCCATCATTCTTACAACTGATCTACTGTATTTTTCAACGCTTTCAGATCTCCATCCAGATGTTTATACATTTCAACATAATATGGATACAGCTTATTATATGCTTCCACCCATTCTTCTACAGGTTCTATGATTTCATTTACTTTAACGATCTCCTCTGCTGCTTTGGTAAGTTCTGGAAATACTCCTATCTTATGACCAACGATCAATGCATCTCCAACCGGAACATCTCCTGACTTTTCATCCATCACATAGACCGGCATGTTCAACATAGAAGCTTTAATCTGACACCAGGTACGACTCTTTGCACCGCCTCCGCAGATACGAAGTACGTCTGCTGTGGCTCCCGCTTCTTTTACCGTCTCGATAACGTGTCTGAATGCAAACGCTGTTCCTTCAAATACAGCACGCACCAGATCACTTCTCTTCATATCCATTCTCATGCCGATAAACATACCTTTGGCATATTCATTCCAGAGCGGTGCTCTTTCTCCCAGAAGATATGGAAAGAAGAATAATCCTCCTGCGCCCGGCTTTGATTCAAGCGCCAGTTCATTCAGATAAGTATAGATATTCAAATCATGCTCTTTTGCATAAGCGACCTCTTCTGCAGCCATCTTCTCAATGAACCATTTCAGGGCAGCACCGCTTGTCTGGATCGGTGCGTCAAAGATCCATGGCATTCCGTCAATCGTGCACGGCTTTGTAACAACCGGAATATCCGGTGCACTCTTGGTATCGCTGCCTACAAATACAAGCGAAGTCGTTCCGGAAGATTCTCCTGCTTCTCCCAGTCTGCTCATACCTGTTGCATGCATAGACGCCATCGCATCACTGCATCCTGCAATTACCGGTATTCCTTCTTTCAGTCCTGTCAGTTCTGCTGCTTCCTCTGTCACAAATCCGATAATCTCATCTACCAGTCTTGGCTTTGGAAGTTTTTCGTCCAGATCAACTCCGATCACTTCTCCGATTTCTTTTGACCATTCCATCGTACTGATATCCAGGCACTGCGTTCTTGTCGCCTGATCAATATCCATCGTCATCTTTCCGGTCAGTTTATAGTTGATAAATGAGCTGGCCTGCAGGAAACAGGCTGTCTTTTCGAACAACTCTGGTTCGTGCTTTTTGAACCACAAAATCTTATTAGGAAGAAATGCAACTGCAGGCTGTCCTCCCACAATCTTTACAAATCTGTCAAATCCGATCGTATCAACGATATAGTGCAATTCTTCTGCAGAGCGGTTATCCTGATATGTCATGGCATTTCTTAATGGGTTTCCTTCTGCATCTACCGGTAACATGGTAACTGTATGAGAACTGACAGAGATTCCTCTGATTCTCTTTACAATATCCTGTCCTGCCTGCTCGGTAAGACTCTTAAATATATCTACAGTGTTGCTCCACCATTCATTTGCATCCTGTTCCTGCATATTCGGTCCCGGATTAATGAATCTGCTCGGTCTGCTTGCTTCCGCAACAACTGTACCATCTTCTCCTAATATAATTGCTTTTATATTTGTTGTTCCGCAATCCATGCCTAACAAATAACTTTCAACTTTTTCCATCTCAAAAATTCCTCCGCATTTCTTTCATCCGTTATTTTTATCTGCTAAATTAACGATAGCAAAATTCTTGCCTCGCCACAAAAGTATATTTGCCACATATATACGGAAATAAAATATTCAGTTATTTCTTAATGCTAATGTCCCAATTACACAGATTGCGTATTCTTCCGGAAGATCGTAAGGCAAATTATGTCCCCCAGGATAAAATATGATCTTTGTCCCGATCTGTTTTGCCAGCTGAATTGCTTCTTGTACATACACTGTATCACCGCTTTTTTCACCTGCTGCGATTGTAATTTTTTCTGCCAGCCGACGCATACTGTCCATGTCCGGATAATATCTCAATAGGGCCGGAATTTCCTCGCCAAATGCATAGTCTACATTATTCAGTTCCCTTATGGAAACTTCCTCTGATTTCTGTGGACTTCTCGGATCCTGGAATCCTATATGTTTCGAAAACCGTAGAAGTGCCATATTATATTTCCTTTTTCCGATCAATTCTTCTGTGTCTTCTGCCCACTCCCTGAATTTCGGATTCTCTGTCATCATTCTTCCAAGCATCGCCGGTTCATACATAATCAGATGCTCTACCTTATGCGGGTACCTCTGCATAAAGTACTGTCCGATCACGGCCCCGGCACTTGCTCCGGCTATGATTATTTTTTCTATCTTCAAAGCCTGCAATATATCCAGAATATCTTCTGCCTGTTCTTCCATATAGAATTGCCGTGGTTCTTTTCCTCTGCTTCTGGAATATCCTCTTCTGTCATAACAGATCACCTTATAATATCTCGACAATAGCTCCGCCGTCTGCTCATACAGATCGGAATCTACGATCACTCCATGTATAAGCAGAAGAGGCTTTCCCACTCCCTTAACTTCATAATACAATTTCCCACTTGCTCTTTCCAAAAACATACTCTTTCACCTGATTTCACTATTTTTCACTTCGATATGCTATAATAAATATACAAAAATATTTACAATACATTTTTTACGGGGGAACACTTATGCCAGTGATTTATTATTCTTATTACACACCAGTTTCCGATTCTGTTTCTGCCATCAGCAGTCAGGAACACCAGCTCGGACACCAGCTGCTCATCCAGGGACTCCATGATCTTTTTCATCTTTCATTTTCTGACGAAGATCTTCTCTCTGTACTGAAAACGGATACAAATGGCAAACCTTACCTCCCGGATCATCCGGACATTCACTTTAATATAACCCATTGTGACCGTCTTGCCGCCTGTGCTTTTCACATAGCTCCCATCGGAATCGATGCCGAATTACCTGGATATTTTCCAGATGTCCTGATCAATCATGCCTTAAATAAAGAAGAAAAAGACCTCCTTATGTCTCACAGTTCGGACCTTTCCGAAAATCGGGAATGGTTTTACCGTCTGTGGACATTGAAAGAGGCCTATGTTAAAAAATATGGAATTGGAGTTGACACGGATCTGAAGGATTTTTCTTTTTCATTTTCTGATGAAAAAGATGCATTATCGGTCTCCTGCTCAGATCCGTCTGTCATATGTTATCAAACAACACTAAATCATGGGCACATTTTGTCTGTTTGTTATGAAGGTCCGAAGACTTTTGTTAAGCTCGTTTCTTGCTCTCCGCCGCACGGACAGCAGAGATAACGACATTTCCTTTGATCTCACTCACCGGTGCTCCTCTTGAGCAGTCACAGATAATACTGTTGAATCCCTGAAGCATCGGTCCGTATGCGTTTGCATGACCAAATTGCTGAATCAGTTTTACTGCAGTATTTCCTACGTTTAGATCCGGCCAGATCAATATATTCGCTTTGCCGGCCACTTTGCTTTCACGTTTCACTTTCTTTTCAGCCACAGCCGGAACAATTGCTGCGTCTAACTGAAATTCTCCGTCAATAGCCAGCTCCGGACGCTGTTCATTTGCGATTTTCAACGCCTCTGTTACCTTATCAATCAGCTCTCCCTGACCACTTCCCAGTGTAGAATAGCAAACCATTGCACATCTTGGTTCCCATCCCAGAAGTTCCTGTACCGTATCGCATGCAGATATCGCAATACTTGCCAGCTGTTCTGCATTTGGGTTGGTGCATACAGCACTGTCACCAACTGCCAGCAGTGAACCTTCACTACCTTCATATCCCGGAATATCAGCCAGACCAATACTTGAGATCGTACTGATCCCCGGTTTCATCCCTATAATCATTTGTCCCGCCAGTAGTACATCTCCCGTCGTATTATCAATTCCGGCAAATGTTACATCAACATCTCCGACTTTCTGCATTGCCATTGCATAATACAGCGGATCCTGCATACGTCTTCCGAGTGCCTTTTCTTTAAAAATAGTATCTGGCAGCTCTACATATCTCTTTATTACATCACTTGTATATTCCTCATCGTGAATATCAGCAAAAGTAAATACGGACAGATCATAATCTCTTTCTTCTGCAATTTTCACCAGTTCCGCTTTATCGCCTACAAGTACCGGAATAATATATCCTTCTTTTCCTGTTTCATAGGCAGCCCGCATCATTTTTTCATTTGCAGCCTCCGGAAATGCTACTTTTTGCGGATTTTCTTTTGCTTTCGCATAAATCTCGTCTAATACATTCATGGAATTTCCTCCGTACTTTTATCCTTATTCATCAAGTTCAAAGAATAATGTTGTATATCTTCCCATATCATAGAATACCGGGCGGACACGTACCGGAAGCTTGCCGTCGATTTCTCTTGCTTTCTTCTTATTGATACCGAGAATGACTGCATTAATGGCCGGTCCTTCATCTAACTGTACTTCACCACATACATATTTCAATCCACGGTCTTCCAGTTCCAGTCTTGCGTTCAATACACCGGTAAATACAAAGCTTTTCAGCTCTCCTTTTCCGGTAAGTGTTGTCCACTCTGTTTCATGGTAACCGCAACTGTTGCATGCAAGATGTGGCGGGAATTCGATCGCACCGCATTCTTTACATTTTCTTGCATAAATAACACCATCTTTTAAACCATTCCAGAACTTTTCTACAATATGTTCCGGATTCCAAAATTCTTCTGTTTTCATTCTTTCTGGACTCATCTTTATTCCTCCCAATTTAATAATTTGCTTTTAAAATAATTGCACGGACGTTCTGTGCTCCGCCAAATCCTCTGAGGAACGTATATTTTGGAAGTTTCTTTATCTGACGTTCTCCTGCCTCACCACGCATCTGTGTAACATCTGCCATTCCGGAAGCTCCGAATGCATGTCCGTAAGAAGTTCTTCCACCATTTGTATTCATTGGTTTATCTCCGTCATAAGCGATTCTTCCATCCAGTACATATTTCCATCCTTCTCCCTTTGGAAGATAACCGATTTCCTCAGCAGCCAGAAATGCAGATGATCCGATAAAGTCATTTACAAAGACAAGATCCATGTCATCAGCGGTAAGACCTGTTGCTTCAAATACCTGACGTGCAGCTTCTGCAGTTGCTTTCTTTTCCAGATGTGGAACGATCGCATCCAGTACAGAGGCTCCGACAGCCAGTACTTCAATTGGTTTATCTGTAAACTTGTGTGCAATCTCTGTAGGAACAACGATACATGCTGCAGCTCCGTCAGCAACACAGGAATCACTTGCAGTTCTCAGATACTGTGTCATCTTAGGGTTGTGGCTTGATCTCATGAATTCCCATACATCATCATATCCTGCTTCTTTTGCCATCTGGTCAAATGGTGTACGGCGGATAGCTCTTGGACAAAGTTCCGCTGCCCGGCGGAAGTGATATGCCTGATGTGCCAGAACATCATCAATCTGCTCCTGGCTCAGTCCATTTTCTTTTGCGTAGTAGTTGATCCAGTCATCATGGTTCATACCCGGACCACCGCCAAGATATCTTCCGTATGCACGGTCAAAGATAGAATCCAGGTCAGGGAATAATACTTCCGAAGTCAACGGTACACGCATATGATCCGGTGTATTTCCATCCGGCATTCCCGTTCCCTGCTCACTACATCCGGTAAGCACGATATCATAAGCTCCACTGGCAACTGCAAATACAGCTTCCTCCAGTGCGATATATCCTGTACAGCAGCCTTCTGAATGAGATAAAGATCCTTTTCCTCTCATTCCAAACCAGTCTGCAACCTGAAGGTTTGGTGTGATACAGTGATTTAACACGTGCGGATTGGCAGATCCGTGGAAGAAATACTGCACATCTCTCGGCTCAACACCTGCATCCTTCATTGCATCCAGTGCTGCATGTCCGAAAAGTTCACCATTTGTAAGTCCTTTATATGTTTCATTCTGTACACCGTTAAAGAATGGTGTGGCACCGATTCCAACGATCGATACACTTCTCATGTTTTTTCCAAGTTTTACATTATGTACCATAACGTCCTCCTTACATCTCATCCATTACAAAATCAACAAGATCTCCGATTGTCTCGAATTTTCCAAATCTTGCGACCGGGATCATAACATCAAAATCATTTTCGATAGACGCACTCATTGCGACTCTCTGTGAAGACGCTACTCCTAATTCTTCTGAAATATTTGTGTTTTCATTAATCGCAGATGCGTCCTTGTTAAAAGACATTGCTGCAAATTCGATAATTTTTGCTAATACTTCTTCTCTGTTCATAATTGTTTTCTCCTCTTATTCTTTATTTTAGTCCCATGGATGAAGCACTACTTTGATTGCTTCTCCTGTCTTTGTAAGTTTGATTCCTTCATTGATCTGATCAAGCGGAAGAATATGTGTAATAAATTTCTCCGTCGGGAAGTTCGGAGAGATTGCCAGCTCGAATGCTCTCTTTGACTGGCTGTACGATGCTCCGAAATGTCCTTTGATCCAGATATTGTTGTAATGAATCAGGTTACAGTCAAGTTCTGTCATAGATCCCTTCGGTACTCCTCCAAAGAATACGACCAGACCGCCTTTTTTCACCATGTGAATGCTCTGTGTCTGAGTTGCATTTGCCGGTGTTGCAGAGATTACTTTGTCTGCACCTTTTCCGCCTGTCAGTTTCTTCACTGCTTCGATCGGATCTTCTTTTGAACTGTCAATTGTAATATCAACACCGAAATCTTTTGCCATTTCCAGACGACTTGCATTGATATCGATCATGATAACTTTCTGAGCACCGCGGATCTTTGCAAGCTGAGCCATAAAACATCCGATCGGACCTGCACCGATGATCACCAGTGTATCCGGATATCCGACTTTCACATTTTCCAGACATGCAAATACGGAAGTTAACGGTTCACCAAGGCTTGCAGCTTCATATGTAACATCCTCCGGAATCTCATAAATTCCACCTCTGCGTATCTTCTCACCTTTTACTGCCACATACTGCGCAAATCCACCGGTTCCTGCCAGCGAAGACACTTCTTTATTCGAACAGTTTTCACTGTGACCGCTGATACATTCGTCACACTCCATACAATAAGTTCCAGGGAAAAGGAAGAGTCTGTCACCAACTTTATACTTCGTCTCTTCTTCTCCGATCTCATCTACAACTCCAACAATCTCATGACCATAGATAAATGGATAGTTTCCTTTTCTTGAATCACTGGTAAGATTGCGGATATCTGAACCACACAGTCCTACTGCCATAATCTTAATAATAAGTCCGTCTTTCGGACACTCTGGTTTATCAATCATCTCTACACGAATATCGTTTGGCCCATACATAAGCGCTGCTTTCATCTTACTCATATCTTCACGACTCCTTTTTCTTTTCACTTATATTTTCTTTGTTAAGTCCAGTATATGGAATTTGCAGGTGAAACACAATTTCATAATTTCCGCTTTATAACGGCAATAAAATTCACAAATAATACCCAAAAAACAGACACAGCATAAACTGCGCCTGTTCTGCAAAAGAAAACAAATTTTAGGAAATTAATTTTATATTTTTAATAGATTACCATCTCTTGATCTCACCCATCTGAGACCATGTAATATTGTTGTAAAACGGCCACGCATTCTTACGGCGTTCTCCCTGGATGTCCGGATAAGGAATCGTAACTTCTCCTGAAGCTGCCCATTCTGTCCCCCGACAAAGCATAGAAGTCATATTCGGGCGGCATAAGGTATCCGGTCCATGACAGATCGCACATACAAATACACGTCCCTTGCCATAATTATGCGTCCATACAACCGGCACTTCCTCATTAATTCCAGGCAGTTTTGTCATATCAACCCCCTTGTACACAGCGGCTACATGATCCTGCATACTGTCCAGATCATAGTCTTCCAGCCTGTCAGTCACAGAGGCCAGGACCGTAATATCCGGATCCACCTGTCTGGCATTCGCAAACACATCTTCCTGCACGGTCATCCAGTTCTCCTGATTTACCTCTACGATCTTATGTGCGTCACGATGTGTATGGATCACATACTCCAGTGCCGGATTCTTACGAACACCGTCGACACTTCCCGCAGCACCTTTTAATTCAAAGTCAAATCCAACAAGTTTCACATATTCATCATCGTGGATACGCCCCTTCGGATTCATCACTGCCGTATGTAAAAGGACACATCCTCCGCCATTCTTAATATATTCGTAGAGTGCCTCTTCCGCTGTCTTTCCCCAGTTGACAAATGGCTTTTCAACAGATTCTTTTCCATCATAATTAATGAATACCGCATCATATTTCGCCAAAGTTTCAGCTGTACATCCAGTGAATTCTTCTGTAATTTTTACCTTGAATCGTTCTGTTGACTCCAGCATATAGCGGATCATAGGATTCATAAGTGGAGTATGCTCATCTGTAACAATTCCGGTGATGAGCAGGATATTCAACTTTTCTGCCATTTTCTTCTCCTCTTTTCTCTGTCACTATACTCGCATTGCAGCATAGTATGCCTGATTTGTTGCATGATAGATCTGTCCGACATTCTTGCAGTCACCAATGATATAATACTCATCTACTTTATCGCACAATGCATCTACTTTATCATATGGCGCTCTGAATCCCAGTGCACATACCACGGAATCCGCCTCTATCGTAAATTCTTTTCCATCTCTTTCACACAGAACTCCCTCAGGAACGATCTCTTTTACCTTTGTATTGACATAGCATGAGGCAGCTTTTTCAATCTCCGGCATAAGTCCGCCTCTGTAGAAAGAGTTTACCTCTCCTGCGATCTGACTCTTCATCTCTATGATGGAACATTCTTTTCCTTCATGATGGAAAGATACTGCAGCCTCTCCTCCGACAAGACCGCCTCCCATAATAGCAACTCTCTTTCCTAATTTTTCAGGATGAAGTTCTGCATCGATCGCCATAATCACATGTGGCAGATCCATACCTTTGATCGGTGGACGCAGTTCATTAGATCCAATTGCAACAAATAATGCATCCGGATCAAATTCTTCTACATATTCCGGTGTCACTTCGGTATTCAGGATAACCTTCACGCCAGCTTCTTCCACTCGTTTTGTCAGAACCTTACATAATTTACGGATATCTTCTTTAAAATATGCAGCTCCTGCCGGATGAAGATTACCGCCAAGTTTCTCACTCTTTTCTACCAGTGTCACATCATGACCTCTTCCGGCTGCAGTGATCGCTGCTTCCATTCCACCCGGGCCTCCGCCAACGATCAATACCTTCTTTTTGCGATCGGCTGTCTGTTTTCTTGTCTTCTCCGGATACTGCTGTCCCATTGTCGGATTTACTGTACATTTTACAGTTTCACTTTTTGATGTCTCTCCGAAACACTCATAACATCTTAAGCATGGTGTGATATCTTCAGCATTGCCTTCCAGTGCTTTTTTTGCAAGATATGGGTCTGCAAGTAATGCTCTTCCGATTTCTACGATATCGGCCTGCCCTGTTGCAATGATCTCTTCCATCTGCGCAGGATCATTTAATGAACCAACACAGGCAACCGGTTTGCTTACGTCTTTCTTAATCTCCGCTGCCAGATATACATTCACGCCGCGTTTAAAGAATGCTGACGGATGTGTACGACAGAACATAGCAGGATCTTCATGGTTTCCACAGGATACGTTGAACAGATCTACTTTATCCTCTACCATTTTTGCAACTTTTACGCAGTCGTCCATACCCAGACCGACATCGGTCAGATCATCTCCGGAGATACGGATCTCGATTGGAAATCTAGGTCCCACTCCTTCTCTTACTGCATCCAGTGCCATCATAAGAAAACGTGCACGATTTTCAAGAGATCCGCCGAATTCATCTGTTCTCTGATTCATAACTGGTGAAAGGAACTGAGAAAACAGCCATCCATGTGCAGCATGTACCTGAACCATATCAAATCCACAGTCTTTACACAGTTTCGCTCCTGTTTTGTAAGATTCTACGATTTCCAGGATCAGCTCTTTTGGCATCTCCTGCACTTCCCCTGCCGGTGTTATCTCATGACTTGGACCGTATGCTACTTCACATCCATCCTGATCTCCGCCTACACTGACCAGGCCGCCATATTTTCCGCCATGTGATAACTGGATATTTGCGTATGCCCCTGCATTGTGAATTGCACGTGCGGTCTGTGCCATTCCCTGCTTTACGCCAAATGAATCCAGCTGCAGCTGTTTATTATGTGATTTTCCTGTAGCCGAATGTACGATCGACTCTCCATAAGTTACAACCGCAACTCCACCCTTTGCTTTTTCTTCCAGATAAGCTGTCATCTCAGGTGTAAAATGTCCCTCTGTTGTGATCATACTCGGACTTGTCGGTGCCGCAATGATACGGTTCTTTAACCTGATATTCCCAATTCTGATTGGTGAAAATAAATGTGGATATTTTTCTTTTCCTTTACAACATCTGGCTCCCATATAGATCCTCCTTTTAAAAATGGGCTGATGACCAGCCCACTATATACCTCTCTTTATTTCTTTACTTTCCAAATATATTTTCTAGGTTCGCCTTTTAAGTAAGCAGTGATTTCCTCACCCATCATCTTACCTGACCAGTTATCTACATCTGTAGTAAGTCCTGCCATATGTGGTGTACATACAACGTTACGCATAGATAACAGTGGATGATTGGCCGGTACCGGCTCTTTCCAGTACACGTCAACTGCTGCTCCTGCAATTGTCTTATTCATCAGAGCTTCCACGAAATCTTTCTGATCGATAACTGCTGCTCTGGCTGTGTTGATCACATATGCTGTTGGTTTCATCTTAGAGAACCAGTCTTTATTGACAATTCCCTTTGTAGATGGAAGAACAGGGAGATGAATGCTGATCATATCACTCTCTGAAAGCATGGTGTCCAGATCAACTGCTCTGGCTCCATCGGCTTCAATCTTCTCCTTTGGCATATATGGATCATATGCAAGAATTTCCATTCCGAATGCTTTGGCCCTTACTGCAACTTCACGTCCGATCGCACCATATCCTGCAACACCGAGTTTCTTTCCATGAAGTTCGAATCCAATTCCGTAATCTACGAATGGATGCTTTTCATCCAGTGGTCCAAATGTAACATTCTTTACATCAGGTACATCATAGATATCTTCCATCGGTTCTCCGACATGTTCCCCTTTTGATAATCCGGTACAGCTCAGAGTCAGCTTTCTTGCCACTGCGATCATCAGGCCGATTGTAAATTCAGCTACTGCTACACGGTTTCTTCCAGGTGTGTAAGACAGCTCCAGTCCGGCTTCTTTGATTGCATCATGGTCTACGGTTGCCGGTGTTCCCTTGGCAACTCCCATAAATTTCATGCCGGATTCTGTCCATGCCTTGATCGTATCAGCTCCTGCATATTCGTCTCCCAATACAACCAGTTCGTGACCCATACACTCTTCTTTTGTCATGTCCTCTGTGACATTTCCTTTTCCATGTTTCAGTTCTCCACAGATTGTTACGTCACACTGTTCTTTGATGTACTCCATCTGGTCTTCCGGAATCGGAGTACAAAGCGCTAATTTCTTTTTCATTTTATATATTTCCCTTTCTTCGTTTCATGATAATTGTGATAACCGCAACTGCAGTCATTCCAATTACTGAAATTATATACACGTTTGTAGTTGAAACTTCTCCAAATACAACTTTGGAAACCGTATTTAAGATTGTCGGCGATACAAGCTGTCCAAAATTCATCGCACAGGTGAAGCAGGCCGAAGCCATCGCTGTCGCAACCGGCTTTACAACTCCTGCGACATCCACCATTGCCTGTGGAATGAACATTCCCTGGGAAAATCCACAGAATACAGCACCGATCATCAACATGATCAGGTTGGACGGGAACAGAATCAGTATCAGTCCTCCAACGCTGAAACTAAGCATTGCAACCGGAAGTGTATATTTCTTCGTGATCTTTGTAATAAATCCAAGTACTAATCCTACTACAATCTGTGACCCCGAGAATATACCTGTCAGATTTCCTGACACAGCTGTATTTCCCTTCAGTGCTCCGCTCAGATGCATGGCTATGTTCGTTGTAAATGTGATCAGGAACAAAAATTCCAGTGCACCGAGTGCCGATATCTTAAACACCTCTTTATTCAGCTCAATCTTCTCTGATTCAGAAGCCTGTGCTTTTCCAGTCTCCGGGAGGCAGCATGCGATCAGGATCATAGAAATAAAACCAATCACATTGATGAAATACGCATTTCTGAATCCCCCCGATCCAAGCATTCCGCCTACCGTTGTTACAACAACCATTCCTGCACCTACACTTGCCGCCTGAATTCCCATCACAGATACTCTTTCATCCCCTTCAAAGAATTCTGCCACAACAGCAGTATTCAGTGCAGTTGCAAGTCCTAATCCGACGCCGTAAAATGTTCTCGAAAAGAACAGAAGGCCAAAACTATCAGCCAGACGTGGCAGGAAACCAGTCACACCAGCTACAAGGCTCCCGAACAGAAGAAGTTTCTTCTTACTGATTTTCAAAACCAGCCATCCGGACAAGAGTGCAACCAGTATCGATAAAAGTGCCGGTGCCGTGATCAACATCTGGATCAGGCTGATATCCACGTCCGGATAATGCTCCTGTATCTGTCCAAGTACCGGTGATACACAGTACTGTAATCCCTGAATGAAAGAAATCGCCGCAATTGAGATAATAATTTTTATCTTCTTTCCTTTACTCACTTTATTGCTGATCCTTTCCTATTAAAATGCCTTTTCAAGGATTGCAAGAACATCCTCTTTGGTTATATTCTGACGTGGATTAAATCCAAGTACAGGCTCTTTCAGTACATCTTCCGCCAGCATATCAAAGTCTTCTTTTTTGATTCCCTGCTCGGACAATGTCTTAATACCAAGTTCTGTTGTAAGACGTTTCAGATCTTTTGCAAGAAGAAGTTTGTCCTCATCCAGATTTCCCGTTACCGGAAGGTTAATTGCTTTCGCCAGATCAACCATCTTTTCCGGACAGCTGTCTGCATTATATTCCATAACATAAGGAAGTACTGTCGCATTCGCCATTCCATGTGCAAGTCCGAAATGTGCACTCAATGTATGTGCGATTCCATGTACCAGTCCAAGATTGGCATTTGAGAATCCGAATCCTGTAATGATACATCCTAGCATCATCTGCTCTCTTGCATCCATATCCGAACCATCTTTTACTACTTTCGGAAGATTCTCATGTAAGATCTCTAATCCTTTTAAGGAATTATATTCCGTCAGCGGTGTTGCCATGTTGGAGATATAACTCTCTACCGCATGTGTGATCGCATCCATTCCGGTTGCTGCGGTTACGCCAGTCGGTACTGTTCTTGTGAAGTCTGGATCTGCAATCACATCAGAAGCAACGATATTATTATCGATCACTACATATTTGATTACCTTTTCTGTGTCGATCAGAGCACTTACATTCGTGATCTCACTGGATGTACCTGCCGTTGTCGGGATTGCGATCAGTGGAAGACATGTATTTTTTACCATTCCCATTCCACCATACTCTCCGATTGTTCCCGGATTCGTCATCAGCACATTAATTGCTTTCGCTAGGTCGATACTGCTTCCGCCTCCTGCTGCTACGAATCCATCTACCTTTGCTTCTTTGGCGATCGCAGCTGCCTCTTCTACAACTTCGTTTGTAGGGTTCGGGATTACTCCGTCAAACACAACAGCCTTCACTCCGGCTTTTTCCACCTGCTCCATCACTCGTTCTGCGATTCCAGCTGCCTTTACACCGCCGTCATACACAACCATGATATTCTTAAGTCCATATCTGTTAATGATCTCCGGAAGTTTCTCTACCGCACCTCTTCCGAATGTAATATTACTTTTTACAAAAAAGTTGAAACTCATTTTCTTCCTCCTATACAGCCTGATCAGCAGCAATTAATTCTTTCATCTTTCTTACTGCTTCCTCTGGCATTGGCTGATATACACCTGCTACTTTTGCGTAATATGCTGTCTGAGCCATCTCTTCTGTGTAGATTGTTGCTGCCATTGCTGCTTTCATATCTTTGCCACAGCAGAACATTCCATGGTTCTTGATCAGCACTGCTCTTCCTTCTTCTCCAAGAGCTTCTACAACTTTATCTGCCACATCGTTACTTCCCGGCATAGTGAAAGGAACAATTCCTACAGGTACGAATTCAGCCTGCGGAGGTGTTGTTGGAAGAAGTTCTCCGCTCATTGCTGCGATCGTTGCGAACATTCCGTGTGTATGTACGGTTGCTCTTACATCTTTTCTTGCTCTCATAACTGCTGTATGCATCGGAACTTCTGAAGATGGTTTGAATGGACCATCCAGCCATTTTCCGTTCATATCCACAATGGCAATCTGATCAGCTGTCATTCCTTTATATGAAATTCCGCTTGGTGTAATTGCTACTACGTCTTCCTTATCATCTCTCATGGCAATATTTCCTGATGTTCCATGAATAAGTCCCATATCTACTGCATCTAAAATTGCATCCAAAACTATTTTTCTTGTATTTTCGTATTTCATCTCTTAAGACCTCCTGTTTTTTATGACTTTATCTTAATCCCATTCCACTGATGCCTCAAATTGGGTTTTTCCTCTTTAAAACGGCAATGCTTTTTGATAAAATAGAATCAAAATTATTTATGAAAGGACGATCCTTATGGATAAGCTTAATCTTTCTCTGCGTCAGCGCAAACTTCTCCATATGATGCAGGAACAAACAACTTATATCACCGGAAATGAACTTGCCAGACAACTTAATGTATCACCGCGTACCATCCGCAGTGACATTGTAGAGATCAATCAGAATATTCTTCCTTACGAAGCCAAAATACTTTCTGAGCGGAGCAAGGGATATCTGTATACTGCAAAGAATCCCGAGATTATCCAACAGCTGAACCAGATCGATACTGCCTTTTTCACCAAGGAAGACCGCGTCCGTTATCTGGCTTTCCGCTTGTGTCTGACAGATGAATCTTTGAATCTCTATGATCTGGAAGATGAGATGTTTGTAAGCCACACCACATTGGAACATGACTTGCACAGTCTCAAAATAAAATATGTATTATCCGAACCTCACATAAAATTAGAGCAGAAAAAGAACTATCTGACGTTTGAAAAAGATGAAAGGAAACGCCGATCTGTTCTCAATCACTTATTCCACGAAGACTGGAATTACAATCATAACTGGAATACTTATTACGGATATACCTTTCTGAATAAAGATGTATTGGATTATATTATGGATGAAGTGCCTCTGCACCTGGATAAATATGGGATAGCCATGGAAGATCCAAGCCTTGTCTCCCTGAACCTTGCCGCCGCCATCATGTATCACCGGGTATTATCCGGCCACCCTCTTCCTCCTGCCGCACCTATGTTGAAGCCGGATACAGCGGCACATCTCGCTTCGAACAGCCTGGCCGATGCGCTCGAAGGCCAGTTTCACTGCTCTTTCGGACAGGAAGAGCGGGATGACTTATATCAGAGAATCGCCTCCGGTCACCTCCCCGCAATATCCGATATTACCCCAGAGAATTTTTCGCAGTATTTCGGTCCGGTTACACTTCAACTGGCTGCGGCTTATATTCAGAAAATCAACGACGTGTTCCATCTGGATTTTTCCACAGATAATGATTTTTACATCACCTTGTTATCTTACATCCAGTTCATCCAGACACCTGCACATATCTTCAACACACAGGGAAATGCAGACCTCGCAAAAAGGACAATGATCGCTGAATTTGAAATTGCTTACTTATTCCAGGATCTTTCTCAGGACTATCTGGGATATTACCTCAACCGCAAAGAACTTCTGTATCTGGCTCACTGTATTTCCGGTGCCCTGGAGTTCATGTTCGAGATACATCCAGAGACGAAAATGAAAGCAGTCATCTGCTGCCACATGAACATGCCGGCCGCATGGGCATTAAAAAGAAAAGTGTTGGGAGCCTTTGATAAATATCTGAACGTGACCAACCTTTTACCAGTCAATGGAAAGAATATCTATGACTTTCAGGATACGGATCTTATATTGTCAACAGTCCGCAAATCTATCACAGACCGTTCCGAGATAGATATCATACAGATCAGCCCTTTCCTGACTCCGAATGATTATCTGACGTTAACAGAATATATTAACAAAAAACGGATAGAATGCCTTTGTTCCTCTTCTAAAACAACATTTCATGAGCTGTTGGAGAACGCATTCTGGCACGAAAAGGAATCTTACTCTGACAGGTTTACCCTGATCGAACACATGGCCTCTGACTTTTTGGAAAATGATCTGGTAGACATCTCGTACTTATCTGATATTTTGAGACGGGAATCCATCTCCACCAATGCGACCGGTCCCGGAATTTTGTTTTTGCACTCTTTAGTTCCGGCAAAAGAGACCCGGTTATCCGTCACCACATTAGACCACCGGATCGTATGGAATTCCTATAAAATTCGTATTGTGGTCATGGCAGCCTTCCATCCGGATGATGCCACCCTGATATTCCGCCTTTTACATACTCTTTACAGCGACAAGCTCGACATTGACACTTTAAGGATGTTAAAGACCAGAGATGAGATCATTGATTTCTTTAAGGATTATCACTAGCACTGTAAAACCCCCGGGAAGTGATTCTCTCACTCCCCGGGGACCTTTTATTTCTTTCCTTATTCAAAATCAAATCCCTGAAATTTACAGATTCCTGTATATTTCCTGGCTGTTTCTTCTCCATCCAATACACGGTCTGCACCAGATGCCATTGCTTCCATCTCAAATTCTCCAGGGTATGCACTCACCGGTGCGATCCATTCACAGGATTCTTTGATCTTAGAAACAAGATCTTCATTGTATACCATTCCGCCTCCAAGCAGAATACCGTCTACATTTCCATCCAGCACGGTTGCCATAGAACCGATACATTTTTCAATCTGATAGATCATCGTGTTCCACAGAAGGTCTGCATAGCGGTCTCCTTCTTTTGCACGTTTTGTCAGTTCCAGTGCATCCGAAATCCCCAGATGATCTACAAATCCGCCATTTTTCGTACATAACTGTCTGACTGTCTTAATGTCTTTGTCCGCACAATATTTTAATATATCAGCTACTGCAACACTTCCACATCTTGTAGGTGCCATTGGTCCTTCGCCGCCAACAATGTCAAATCCATCTACCATCTTTCCTTTTTGGTGAGCTGACACGGAGATTCCTCCACCGATATGACATACTACAAAATTACATTCTTCATATTTCTTTCCCATATTTCTGGCATGACGGATAGCGGTCTCTTTCAAATTCAGCGCATGCAGATGTACATTTCTGTATACACCTTTGATTCCCGTCAAGCGAGCCAGATCCTGCAGTTCATCCACATCCGGTGGGTTTACCACATACGCCTTCGCACCATACTGCTCGGCAAATTCCTTCGCAATACTTGGTCCTAAGCATGCCGGATGAATCACTCCGTTTGCTGCATGGATAGAATGATCCAGTACCAGATCATCAATCTCATAAGTTCCGCCATCCATTGCAAGCAGTCCGCCTCCACGGCCGACACATGCATCCAGGCCTTCCAGGTCAACGTGATTTTCTTTCAAAAGACTGTCTATCGTCTCTTTTCTGTAAGCCAGCTGGTCTTTTAATGTCTTATATTCTTCCAGGACTTTCGAATCATGGCTTACATTTGCCGAGTATAACTTCTTCTCTCCTTCGAACAACGCAATCTTTGTCGATGTTGAACCAGGATTTACTGTAAATACTTTATATGCATTCATCGAATCATCCTTTTATTTTTTATATTTCTCTTCTTCTTTTTTAACAAATCCCGGTTTTGCAAATAATGCAAATCCAAGTAAGCCAACTAACATCAATACACCACCACAGATATATGGAATTCTGTAACTTCCTGTCATTCCATAAAACGCTGCGAAGAATGCAGGTCCGATTGCTCCGACTAA
>OCHA01000373.1_pt1 | contig 55743 bp, 48 predicted proteins | sample 1538591 | NCBI WGS metagenome assembly OCHA01 (sample SAMN04571710, study PRJEB22368) | human gut metagenome | biome: human gut; material: stool | host: Homo sapiens | place: Luxembourg | collected 2012-09-06 | reverse complement strand
CCGGGTATTTGACTTAGTATCCATCTGGGAGATCTTGTGGCCCAGAGAACGCGAATGTGAAGATTCAGCACCATCGAATCGACACAAATGTGGTCGTAGGACTGCTTGTTCGCGAGTTTTGTTGCTCCGGAACAGATGTGTCTGCCAAAGTCTTTGCGATGTACGCAGGCACTAGAACTCCGACAATGGAACCCCAGTGGCTTGCCGCTGGGTTAAGTCAGTATATAAGTTAGCAGCAAATAAGGGCGAGAATGTTTGTGTTAAAGTAAAAAAAGAGCTGCTTGCAATAAAGTGAGTTTTCAAAAATAAAAAATGAAGAAGCCAGCGGGACGGGAAAATGCGGCACTGTAGTGCCGCATTCCCGTCCTTGTTTGGCTATTGTTAATTATTTTGTTTTTTCATTACAATCTGAAATTCATCTGCGGTCATCTTTGCGCACTGTGCAGCAGTTTCGATAGACAGAAGATTTTGTTTAACAAGGTCAATTAACTGATTAATGCGTCCCTGCTCAAGTCCCTGTTGAAGTCCCTGCTGAAGTCCTTGTTGAATTGCCTGTTCGCGATTCTTCTTAAGTTCTTCTTCAATTTCTTCCTTCATAAGTTCTCTCAATGCCTCACACATATCTGATGTCCTCCTTACTTCATCATATTTTTTTCTGTTTGCCGCGACGCTAACTTGCAATACGGCGTCAGCTTTTTCCTTGTCACCGGGTTCGGTAAAAGCGCTTGCAAGTTCTGTGAATCTTTGAATGTCATCAGTCTGGGCACTTTTTGATAACACTTTGAGACTTTCATGATTTTGGGAGTTTAGCTGATTTGTTACAACAATCTGTGTTGGAACAAGAAGTCCATTTACATAGTATATGCCAGGAACCTGTTTTTCAATTATGTATCCCTCTTTAGAAAGCTGATTTAGCAGCTCTTTTGGAACAGATGCTCGAAAAAGAGAGACGGTCAATTCACTTAGCGGAATTTGGTTCACTTTTTCGTCTAAGCCTTTGTACAGGAAGGCATATCCTAACATCTTGAAAAAGTCATCAATTGTCATGCCATCATCAGGTGATTTATATTCAATGATATTGTGACCTCGAAAGATTTTTCCGATTTCATTTTGAATCTGTACACCTTTTCGCTTTTCGATGATCAAAAGATCCATTTGCAGTGGTTTCTTGCTTAAATTGTACTCACGTTTAAATTCGAGATCGCCCTTATTGGAGCGCAGCTCAAGTTCAGCTGCGGCACAGAAAGCAGGATGCCATTGTATTTTTGCACTGGGCTGCTTTTCTCTTGGTGTTCCCATAAAATTCCTCCATTTTGAAAATATTTCCAAATTTTGGATTTTATCGGGTGTACGTTAATCACTTGAAATCAAATCACGTAAATTTAAACGAGTTTGAAGCCAAGCTACTTTATCTTTTGCACGTTAAAATTTTTCCTTTCAAAAATATTGTAACATCAGAACGGACGTTTTGCAATATGAAATTTATTATAATGGGATCGCAGTACATAATCTCAGTGTCATAATATGTTGATTTGTAAGCCAGTGGGACAGTAAAATAGCCATTGTACCTGTCCCGCTGGCTTCCAACTATGTTCGCCCTCATTCACACAATAATTATTTAACACCAATGGAGGCTCATTACAAATAGGTATTTATCGAACAAAGTGTTACAAAAAAGATTGACCAGTACAAGAAGCTGTGATAAATTACTAGTGAAAAATAACTCAAGGAAACATTTTGTAGTGTTTTGTGCCTTGATCGAAGCGAAAGGAACGGATATAAAAATGATAAAAGAGGAATTGTTGATAACACATCATGGACGCACATTACATGGCTATTTTTTTAAACCAGAAGAAAAAGGGTGTTTTCCATTGGTAATAATGAGCCATGGATATAATGGCTGTAAAGATGACTTTGAAAAAACAGCGAAATACCTTGCTGATGCAAAAATCGCATCGGTTGCATGTACATTTTGTGGGGGAAGTACAAGGGACGAGTCTGGTTTTCCAACAACGCAGATGACCTTATTTACGGAAAAGGAAGATTTGATGGCAATATTGGAAAGCATGGAGCAAAGACCTAATATTAATAAAAAGCAAATTTTTCTGTTTGGCGCATCACAAGGTGGATTGATCAGTGCAATGGTAGCAGAAGAATGTAAGGAAAAAGTGGCAGGGATGATTTTACTGTTCCCTGCATTGTGTATTGCAGATGACTGGAGAGTGCGTTTTAAGTCAGAGTCAGAAATTCCAAAAGAATTTGAATTTTGGGGAATGAAGCTAGGAGAAGAATTCTTTAAAAGTATGAGAAATTTTAAAACTTTTGATGTAATTGGTCATTTTGAGCGACCAGTATTAATACTTCATGGTGCTGAGGATGAAATTGTTCCGATTGGGTATAGTGTTAAAGCAGTAAAGAAATATCCAAATGCCAGATTAGAAGAATTTGCTCATGAGCCACATGGTTTTTCAGAGGATGGAAATCGAAGAATGGAGGCAATGCTGTTGTATTTTGTTCATGAATGCATGAAAGCAGGAGAAGAATGGGAGGGAAGAATATGAAAGTTTCCAATGAAATTATAGCAGGAAAATTGATTATGCAAATCCAAATCTTTATAGACAATTCTCGAATTTCTAGCTTGGAAGGGAGATACGGAAAAGTCACAATGATTCCATTTACTGGGCATGTAAAGTCAGAAATATTTACTGGCGAAATTGTGCCTGGAGGGGTCGATGTACAAATTGAAAATGCAGCAGGAAATCGAAACATGTGTGCAAAGTACATGTTTCGTGGCACAGATAAAGAAGGAAAAGAATGCTCTTTGTTTGTGGAAAATAATGGATATGTTTCTAGGACAGAACTCCAAAAAGAATATGTGGATGCATTTCCTCGTTTTATTACAGACAGTAAGATACTAGGAGAATATCTAAGTCAGCCACGTTTTAGATCAGAGGTTTGGGGAACACAAAAAGGAGTAGAAGTTCGTGTATATGATGTTGTTCAAGCGATTGATTAGTAAGGGTTTGAATGGAGAGGTAGTGAGCTATCAAATTAGGAAGAGTACTATGTTGATAAGAGTTATCCAGTTCTCCGCAGAAAACCTCGTCCGACATAGTCGGGCGGGGATGAATGCGGCATAAAAAATAAATCAATATCAAGTGCAATGGTATTTTCACATTTTCTTTGCTTGTCTTTTGGTATATTTTCGTTTTGGTTTTTCAATCCCTTGGTCTTGGATATATCTTTCTAGTGTTTCAATGTTTGCGTCTCCGGTAGTGGTAATGAAATAACTGTCTGACCAGAAGCTATCCTTCCAGAGCTTATCTTTGATCTCATCCCAAAATTTTGCTCGAACTTCTTTTGAAAGTTGGGTCTTAAGACTGCACACAACAACGGATGGAGCTGCTGTTGCAGGAAGTTCAAACAGGATATGGATGTGATCGGGTTCTCCATTTAGTTTGAGAAGCTTTCCCTGATAACACTGTTCAATCAGATGAGTAGCATACTGTCTCATGTGTGTAATGATGGGTTCTGTCATTACCCTTCTGCGATATTTAATGACAAACACTGCATGATAAGTGAGTTTGTAAACGGCATGTCGTTTTCTGTTTAAATCGTCCATAAAAAACCTTCATTCATTTTACAATCGATACTTGTAATATCTCTTTAAATATGCTATAATAATAGCATATTTAAAGAGATATTACAACAGTTAACCTATTTTTCAACCGAGGTAATTTACATGGAACTATCAAGGACAATCAATTCGGATAAGCGTTACTATTTAGATAAGAAAACCATTGAAAATGCCGCATCGCTTCTAGAGACGATGCGTGTATTTAATGATGCCAAAATGGATCTGTACAATGCACTCTATGATCAGAAATATTTAAATGTAGGGCCGTTACTTGACCATGCCTATCCTGTCTTTTTGAAAGAAAAATACAAAACCAATGATTATTATAATGCAGCAATCTATACAGCAGCTTCTGGACAGATTTCTTCACAAAAGTAACTAAAAAAGTATTATAAAACGACAATTGCTGCAGATTTAAAGAATCGTGATGAAAAGATTCAGTCTGTGAAAGAACAGTTGGATAAAAAGAGAGCAATTAAAAACTCCATTCGTCTCTATATAAAAACAAAAAAATGGATTAAACCATATCCGAAATGCCAGTCGAAGGTTAGAGGATTTAAGATCATTTTGTTTAATAAGATGATGGCGAATCTGGATGAGTATGAGCGTAAGGTTGAAGCTGATATTCGTAAGTTAAAGACGCGTTTGGCTTTGGTAACAGAAGCAAGAAAACAAAACGCAAAGCGAAGAAACTGGAGAACCTTGAAAAACTTCCACCAGAGCGGATTGTGTTTGGTGGAAAGAAGTTGTATTCTGAGAAAGATGTAGTTGAAGTTACAAAATCCGATGATTCATCAAATGATAAGGACCAGAAAACTTCGAAAAAGGCATCTAATAAATGGAGACAAGAGTTTTTTGAAAAGCGCCACCAGAGTATGGCACTTCCGGGCAGACATACGTCAAAGTATGGAAACTTCCTGTGTAAATATGATGGGAAAGATCTGTCTGTTACCTGCATAGATGGTTCTGTTACGATCTTTCATGATTTTAAGCTTCCAAGAAACGAAGAAAGTTTTCAGAAAAACTTTACCTGCAAGCCAGAAGATCGACAGTCACTTTGCTACAATTTCATTTTGAAGCGTGATAAGGAAAATAAGCAGTATCTGATCGTCTCCGTTACTATGAAGCTAAAAGCATATGAAAACAGTTATTACGGAAATGGTGCAATTTCTATGGATATTAATTATGATCATTTTGCATTGGCAGAACTGGATGAGACCGGAAAACTGCTTGACCAGAAGTTAATTCGATTTGACCTTATGAACAAATCTACTGGTCAGGTTACAAATATTTTGGGAGCAGCAGTGAAGGATATATTTGATTGGTGTGCAGAAAAGGATAAACGTCTCATTGTGGAAGACATTGATTTAACAATCAAACTGGCATCCAGAAAATACGGAAACCGAAAAGGAAATCATCATATGACCTTGTTTGCTTATCAGAGGATTGCATCAGGCATTGAAAATCAGAGCTTAAAACGAGAAATTGCCTTTTACAAGATTGATCCGGCCTATACCAGTCAAATGGGGAAGTTTCTGTTCATGCGAAAGTATGGAATTTCCATTCATCAAGCTGCGGCATATACGATTGGTCTGGTAGGTCTCGGTTTGTATGAGAAACTGGTACCAGACTCGCGGATGTTAAATTTGTTGAAAACAAAAGAAGGTGTCGTACCAGAGTTTTCACAAGAAACCTACAAGAATATCTGGGCAAGGATCACAAATACATTTTCAGGTATTCGAAAACATTTCTTCTACCGAAGCATTCCGTATGAGGTGCTAGAAGAAAGAAAGCGACCAAGTTTAAGAACTTTAGCCGCTGAAATGAAAATACGGTATATGCCAGTATTTGAGTAATCTATAAACTTTTTAATCAAGGTAACCCGAAAACAATATAGATTTGTAACTGTAAATCTTGCCCATTTGTCACCACTTTCTGGATGTGTATCAATCGAATAGCCAGTGTACCTGTCCCACTGGCTTTTTTATACCAGTTTCCATTTTTTTGAAACCTTTCATATCATTTTCCCGACATATATAATAGAGGCACAACTAATAAGTAAATAAATCAATTTAGTTTAGAAAGGATTTTTTATTATGAATGACGAGGATATTATTGATCTGTTTTTTGATCGAAAAGAATCCGCCATTTTTGAAACAGATAATAAATATGGAAATCATTTGTCAAAGCTTGCCATGAGAATTTTAAATTGTCATGAGGATGCCGAAGAATGCAAAAATGATACTTATTTTGAGACCTGGAACACCGTTCCACCCACTCGCCCCACTAATTTTCTTGCCTATTTAATGCGTATCTGTAGGTGTGATGCCTTTGATCGTATTGAATGGCAAAAAGCTAAAAAGCGACACAGCTGTATTGTTGAATTAACCTCAGAAATGAGTGAAACTATTCCTGATACAAAACTTAAAAGTGGAATCGAAGAATGGGAGCTTGGACAAGCGTTATCTGTATTTTTAGAATCACTTTCTGCTCCCAGGCGAATTCTTTTCATGAAACGCTACTGGTTAGGATTGTCGATTCGAGAGCTTTCTAATCAATACGGCATACCAGAAAGCAACATCAAAACACAACTTTACCGGACACGGGAATTATTGAAAAAATATCTTAAAAAGGAAGGAGTTTACTATGAATGAATTGATCATGCGTGCGTTATCCTATGTTGATGATCGCTGGATTACAGAAGCTATGAGTGATTATGAAACAGTGAAAATGAAACATTTTTTTCAAAAAGAACGCAGAAAAAAATATCTCTGTACTGCCGTATGTATTGCCGCTGCTGCCTTTATTCTGTCCATTTCTCTTATTTGGTCTATAGTACATAAAAATATGAACAATCATCTGGACAATCATCCTTTACGCCCTACATTGGTGGAAACACAATCAGAATCTGAGTCCTTGCTGGAAACAAAGTCTGAGCCAGAGTCAGAAATTACTACTGAGATGCATTCAGAAACCACAGCGCATCAAATTTATATAAATCGCGATTTTACATCCATCACCTATGGGTATGCAGGCAATACATTTTCAATAAGCGATTCTGCTATGAAAGATCGGCTTTGTTCTGCAATTGAAGCACTTTCGCTTCAAGAAGCATCTGACGAGGATCTTGCAAACTACGAAAGCTTAACTGGATCGTATCTGATTGAATTTGACAATGGTATCATTTGTGCCTTTACATCACAGTACTTTTATTATTCAAATGGTGCACAAACTGAAGCCCCAAAATTATACCGATTATTGAATTCAGATGATTTCGATACGATTCGCAGACTTGTGGAGGAACTCATACAATGATTCGAATCAAAATATCACACTCAAAAGATAAGCAATTTTTACTATTTGCAATCTTTTTTCTTATTATTAAACTAATTTTAATGAAAGATGTCACTATTTATGCTATTACAACTGCATTTGCCGATGATCAACTAATGGTTCATATCGCTGAAAAGCTGTTACGTCTAAACTGGCTTGGTGGTTACAACCATTATACATTAGCTAAGGGTTGCTTTTTCCCATTTTTTCTGGCGGTAGGAAAGTTTTTTCACATTGATTTTATTTCATGTGTACAGATTTTCTATGCACTTTCGTGCTACCTATTTTTGAGAGCCATTCGACCAGTGATTTGTTTTCAATGGACGATTTATCCTTTTTACCTGCTAATGCTTTTTAATCCGATTATGGCATCCTCTGAAGTTATTCAGCGAGTTTACCGAAACAGCATCACACCTGCTCAGGTTCTTCTTGTTTTCGGTGGACAATTAGGCTTTTATTTGCGATATCAATATGGTAAAAAATTTTCAATGAAATGGGCTATTGTGACAACCTGTGGATTTATAAGCCTTTGGTTCAGCAGAGAAGATACCATATGGGTTGTTCCATTTCTTATAGTATCGGCTGTTGTCATCTTTTTGAAAGCAATTATTCATGGATTTTTTCATAATGTCACATGCAAAAAAAGAGTTCAATACATCATCATTTTACTTCTTCCATTTCTCGCATTACCTGCGTGTCGTCTTCCGATTACGCTGATAAATGGAGTTGTGTACAACAGTTGGACTGACAACGAATTAACCCACGGTGCTTTTCCTAAAGTAATGAAAGCATTATATGCTATTGATATGGAAGAACCTACACCTTACACGTCTATCGGCAGAGAAAAAATCGAAAAAGTGTATGAAATCAGTCCGACACTTGCTTCAATACAAGATTCTCTGGATGCGGTGATGGATTTATATGCGGCTCAATCAGGACGCATCGAAGAAAATAAGAAATGCGGGAATGTAGAAAATGGCTGGTTTTTCTGGGCATTGCGTGATGCAGTTCAACTTGAAGGATATTATAAAGATGGGCGAACAGCAGATAGATTTTATCAAGCGATTTATAATGAAATTGAAATAGCTTTTAAAAATGGAAAGTTAAGACAAAAAGCCACTATGCCATCTGCTTTGATGCCGCCATGGCAGCCTGGAATGCTGAGCAGCTTATTAAGTACTATTGCCCAAGCAGATGCTTATGTTTCCTCTGAAAATGAACTTTTCCTGCTAGATCGCATCGCAGTTGATGACGGCAGTGACGGAATTGCCCGTTTTGAGTGGATTACCGGAAGGCATGCAGTGAGAGCAGTCTCAAGTATTGATTCGTATATATATTCTGATTCATTGGCATATATTGATTCAAATTTTTCCTACAGTTTTTTTAACTCGCTGGCTGGAATTTTCCGAATTATTTCAATGCCACTCGCTTCGATTGGAAAAATTTGTTCTCTGATTTTATTGCTTTTGTTTTTTATCAAAAAACAAAAGCAAAACGCATCCATTCTTCTTATGTTATCTGGCATTGCAGGTGGACTTCTATGTTTATATGCTGGAGTTGCCTACAATGAGCTTCGCTCTTGTTCTTCGATTGCTTATATGTATCTTTGTGGTGCATATCCATTGGCTCAGGTATTCTCTGTTCTTGCAATTATCGCTGTCGTGCAAACACTGATTGCTTTTAAGACTATTAATTTAATAAAAATGGAATAGAAGAATACATAAATATTCAAGAGGCAAAGCAGAAAATCGCAAAATAATTGTCCTAAAAAACAAAATAAAACAGAAAGGCATACGATTTAAATGGATAAAATTGCTGTACTAATTCCATGCTACAACGAAAGCATGACCATACAAAAAGTAGTAACTGATTTTAAGATGGCTCTTCCTGATGCCAAAATCTATGTATACGATAATAATTCCAGTGACAATACCGCTTTGCTTGCATCACAGGCAGGAGCAATTGTCCGCCATGAGCCTCAGCAAGGAAAAGGAAATGTTGTCCGACGCATGTTTCAAGAAATTGACGCACATTGCTATATTTTAACGGATGGTGATGATACATACCCAGCACAGGCAGGTTTACAAATGGCTGATATGGTATTAAGTCAGCACATAGATATGGTAATTGGAGATCGCCTGTCCTCTACCTATTTTCAGGAAAATAAGCGGCTTTTCCACAATGCAGGAAATATTTTTGTGCGAAGTACAATTAACCGACTTTTTCATAGTAATATAAAGGATATCATGACTGGATATCGCGCTTTCAGCTATCGTTTTGTCAAGACCTTCCCTGTGCTGTCTCAAAAATTTGAAATTGAAACAGAGATGAGCATTCACGCGATTGACAAACACCTGCAAATCGAAAATCTGGCAATTGATTATAAAGATCGCCCTACTGGCAGTGAGTCAAAATTAAATACTTACTTCGACGGTTTTCGTATTTTAAAAACGATTCTAAATTTGTACCATGTGTATCGTCCTCTTGCCTTCTTCGGGGCAATTAGCTGCTTCCTTTCAATCATTGGATGCATTTTAATGGTTCCCGTGTTAAAGACATACTTTTTAACAGGACTTGTTCCGCGTTTTCCAACCCTTATCGTAAGCGGCTATTTGCTAATTGCCGCTTTGCAGCTCTTTTGTGTCGGTCTAACACTACAAACAATCTTGAAAAAAAATCGTCAGGATTTTGAACTTGAGCTATATCGGGTTATGGAACAGGAGAAACGCACTATTATTTAATTTATAATTGGATCGCAGGATATTAATCCAATTGCAATAATATATTAATTTGTAAGCCAGCGGGACGGTAAAATAGCCAGTGTACCTGTCCCGCTGGCTGGCTTTTTTGAACGGATATAGCTGCCCCGTGGTTGCGTTAATTGGTTCTTTTTTGTTGAATCTGAAATTCATTCGTCTACCATTATTGTTTCTACATTTACGATTGGTTGATTGTTGTGAGTGCTATTATTGAGATCAGGAACGCTTAAAAACATTATAATAAAAACAGATAGAAGGAAGATTGTTGCTAATATAATAACAATAGTTTTCCAGATGCGACGTGAACGACGATTTTTCATCGCAAGCTGTTCATTTATTCTGGACAGTTGTTCTGCAACGTCATTAGTAACATTTTCATTTTCATTTTCAGTTTCAATTTTCGAGCCGAGTAATTCGCTAACAGATACTTCTAGTATTTCGGCAAGGCGAATTAGCGTATCGGCATCAGGGACAGACAGATTTTTCTCCCATTTGGAGATTGTCTGTCTAACGACATGAAGCCTGCTTGCTAATTCTTCTTGTGAAAAGCCCTTTTGTTTTCTAAGAGTCTTTAGGTTTTCGTTAAACATAATGCATTGTACTCCTTTATTTGGATTTTGATGCATCAAAAATACCATAACAACTGCTAGAAGGCAAGCAATGCAGATTAACATTAACGCAACAGGCTTTATACCGGAACCTTAAATGTGATCATAGTGCTTTGTCCCGGTATGCTATTAATAGTCAGGCCGGAGCCTTCGCCATAGGCGAGAATTAGTCGATCATGAACATTTTTTAATCCATAACCGGAGGAGTCAGTTGTCAAAAGGGTAGAAAGTTTTTCTTGTGGAATACCTACACCATTATCCATGATCGTAAAATAAATATGACCCATTACGTTTGTGACAGTGACAAATAATTGACCACGTTTTGTCTTGTTTGGAAGGATACCGTGGATAATTGAGTTTTCGACAAGTGGCTGCAAAAGCAGATTGGGAACTTCGATTTCAGGAAGATTCGGGTCAATCTGGTACATCACGTCAAAGATGTTGTCGTGAAGCAGACGCTGAATATCAATATAAGAGGTTACATTTTTTATCTCATTTTGCAGAAGAGTTTCGCTCTTTCCTTTATTTAATGTCGTGCGATAAAAGACAGAGAGAAGCTGAGACATCTGGCTGATCTCAGGCTGGTTGTTCATAAGCGCCTTGTTGTTAATAAGAGATAAGCAGTTGTACAGAAAATGAGGATTAATCTGTGCCTGAAGCGCCTTAAATTGTGTTTCCTTTAGCTCGATCTTTGTTTGATAATCTTCGCGAATTAGGCGGTTAATTTCGTCGATCATAGCTTGAAGATTATTGGTCAGATCACCGAGTTCATCCGTACTGTCATCATGAATATGATAATCAAGATGACCTTCCTTAATGCGCTGCAGATAATAGTGGAGAGCACTGATTTTCTGCTCAAAAAAGCTGGTGAATAGCTGAGTGATCGAGAATATAATGACAACACAGATAAATAAAATAGCCATAATGACACGCCCCATCTTACGCACGGAGGCAAAAACAATTTTTTCAGGACGTTCAAGTGTTACAGTCCAACCGCAGGCATTTACAGGACTTGTTCGTGTAACCCAGCTGCGAAGCTCTGCAGAATTTTCCAAGAGGGATGCAGACTTATAGGAAAAAAGTGTCTGTTTCGGTGAATCAACCTGGATATGGAAGTCATCAGCAGTCTGATCAAGTTCGCCAAATAAAAGATTTGGATCTAATTGGATAGCAATGCAGTTTTTTGAGTAGGAGCGGATATATGTAATATAAGGATCACATAAGTATTGGATAACGCAAAGTGTTCCATCCTTCTTTTTATACCAGGCAGGCTGAAATGAAATTGCTTCAGGAAAATACCAGGATTCATTTTCCAAATCGCTGATTGGACGAAGTTGTTTGCCGTGTGTCATATCTCCATCTGCATTGTAGATTGTGATCTGAGAAATTTCTGGGTGCTGCAGGTATGTGGTATTTAGGAAAACATCCATTGTATAATTTAAATATTCATACTGGTCATATGCGTTTGCCTCATTGTAAGAAGAAAATTCTGCAAGCACATTGGAGTTTGCTAAATATGCAAGCAGATTTTGGTAAGTATTCACCTTTGAGTCAAGTGAGTTTGACACAGATAATATAGAAGATTCTAGTGAGTCCAACTCACGTGTACGAAGTAAATTAATGGTTTGATTGTAGCAGAAAAATCCCATGACAGACAGAGGAAGAAAGCTTACAAGAATGCAAAGAAGTATGAGCTTGCTGCGGTATTTAATATTGTTAAAGCACTGCTTAATTTTCTGAATCATAGAGTATGCTCCTGTCTGTATTTTTCAGGTGAGCTTCCAAAGTATTCTCGAAAGCTCTGACAAAAATATGAATAATTAGGGTATCCAGACTCAATGCCAATGTCAATCACCTTTTTTCTGGTGTGAAGCAAGGCATCCTTTGCTTTTTCCATGCGGTACTGACGAATATACTGAGAGATGCTTTTTCCAGTGGCCTTTTTAAAGAGCCGGCTTAAATAATCTGGTGTCAGGTAGACAGCAGAGGCAAGCACTTCTGCAGAAAGCTCTTCGCTGTAATGATTGGCAATGTACGAGATAGCGCATGCCACTTCTTTTCGCATTGTATCCGTTCCGGCAGAAAATGAATCTAAAACAGGTTTAGATACTTCTTTTACGATACGAATAATCTCAGAAATATCAGGCTGAAGATATAGATTGGCAATCATGGCCTCAAGCGGTGAAAAATTACAAAGTGCATCATCTGGAATGGCTGGATAAAGGATGGTCAGTACATTAGAAAAAAGAAATTTGACGTAAATTTGAGACTGGTTGACAGCAAGCTTATATTTGTCGAACAGATGACTAAGATATTCTTCCAAAAGTGTACGGCTTCGAGCGGCAATGGCATTTTTTATCAGAGGAAGTAATTGCGAATCATCCTCTGAATTTTCCAAACGCTGTGTTTGTGTAGTGTCTGGAAGAAAAATAAGGGTATCTGGCAGAAAAAAACGCTGTTCCATTTGCTGCTCAAGAGCAGAAAATGCCTGCTTGAAGGAATCATATTCAGATAATGGCTTTGTAACTGCAATGCAGCAGTCAACAAGAAAAGTACTCTTAATGTGATTAAGAATACGTGTGCAGAAATGTCTGGCATCAAGAATCGGATTGCGAACAAATAAAACAGCTTGCTCAGGCGAAATATTGACTGATACTGCTTCCGGTGTAAGAAAACTTCGCAGATCATCGAAAAAGGCATCAGATTGATGCATTAAAAAATCATTTTTAAAAGTAAACATCACCATATAGCGAAAAGCAGAAAATTGTTCCAATATAAAAGGCTCTGCTTTTGTTTTATCAAAATTTCCAAAGATCGCAAGCTGTAAAGAATATTGAAGAAGAAACAGCTTTTGGTTTTCCTGCATGTGCATGTTTGCCTGATCCTCATCGAGCTGACCAATCAATGAGGAAAGCGTCTTAGTAAACTCGTCTGGCACAACAGGCTTTAAAATATAATTTTCCACACCAAGTGATATGGCAGTTTTGGCATAGGCAAAATCTGCATAGCCGCTGAAAATAATTGGACGAATATCAGGATATAGATTAAGAGCCTCACGTATCAGTTCAAGTCCATCCATGCGCGGCATTTGAACATCGGTAAATAAAATATGGGCTGGCCAGATCTTTAGAATCTGCAGTGCCTCTACGCCATCCTCAGCTTCTTTAATCTCTAACTCAAAGCCGCAGTTTTTAAGAAGATACAGAATGCAGTCGCGTTCATTTTTTTCATCATCGACAATCAGTATACGGTACATAATGTTGTTCCCCCTTTTATGTATTCTGTTTTTAATGCGTTTACCGTGATTTGTGCCTATAGTATAATGGAATGTCATAAGATTTGTCAAATATATCTGAATTATCCACAATAAAAACATGACTGTCCGTTTTTCTGATATGTTTTCCGTATTTTTTATATATACCGCTGTCTGTTTTTTTGATATATTTTTTACAACAAAGCAATGCGCAATGCTTAAGAAATGATAGAAAAAATGGAGGAGTTATTTATAATGAAAAAGAGTTTTGCAATGATGCTGACAGCTGCACTGACCACCACATCTGTTTGTGGATTTGCTTTTGCCGATGAGGCAGCAAATGATCCATATGGAAAGTATGATGAATTGGTTACTTACACCACAGGATATTCACTTACAAATCAGGGTGCTGATGTGCTTGCAGGAACACCATATGAAAATGATACACCAGAGAATAATGCATACACCCGCTACTTGAAGGAACTGTTAAATATTCAGAATGAAAATGATTTTGAAGCAACGATGGGCGATGATTATAATCAGAAGCTGGCTCTTGCAATTGCAAGTCAGAGTCTGCCGGATATCATTCATGTTCCAGATTATTCAACACTGGTAGAGCTTGTTGAAAACGACATGATAGAGGATCTGACCGATGTATATAATAACTCAGCTTGTGATACTGTAAAGGAATCTTATGAGAGCTATGGCGACAATAATCCGTTAAATACCGTGACATTTGATGGAAAGATCATGGCAATTCCAAAGACACAGTTGAGTGATGGACAGGATTTTCTGTGGGTGAGAAAGGATTGGCTTGATAAGCTTGGCCTTGAAGAGCCTTCAACAATGGATGAAGTTGCTGATATGCTTCGTGCGTTTATCAATGATGATCCAGATGGAGATGGAGAGGCTGATACCATTGGTCTTGCAATGCGTTCTGACGTATATGGCGGCTATCCTAATAATACATTTGGAATTGACAATATTTTCACCGCATTTGGTGCATATCCGAGCATCTGGATTACCGCAGAGGATGGAACTGCCGTATATGGTTCAGTTCAGGAAGAAATGAAGGATGCGCTGACACTGTTAAATAGTTGGTATACAGAAGGTTTAATTGATCAGCAGTTCACAACAAGAACAAACGATGACATTGTAGCACTGATCTCTAGCGGAAAGTGCGGCGCGTTTATCGGACCGTGGTGGGCACCATTTAATACAGCACTTACATCAAGCTACGCAACTGATGATGCTGAGTGGATCAATGTATCAGCACCAGTAGGAGAGGATGGAAAGATTCAGGCAATCAATACACAGTCTTATGCAGGCTTTGTTGCAGTTAGAAAGGGCTATGAGCATCCGGAAATCGCAATGAAGATTGTTAATGTAAATGCAGAGTACTCCAAGCAGGATACAAGCGATGCATCTTTAGAAATTCGTGAGAATCAGCCGCTTGCATACTTTAACTGGCCGCTTTACTGTGAGGTTCAGCCGGGCAATAATGCACAGCTGATGACAGAGCACGTACTTGCTGCAATGGATGATGAGTCAAAGGTAGATACTTTAACATCAGATGAATTAAGCTACTATCAGTCTGCACAGAACTATCTGGCAGCTGAAAAAGAAGGCAAGAAGGCAGATTCAGCAGATTATTCTCAGTATATGTCCAGAATCGTATCCATGTCCCGTATGATCGAAAATCCGGCAGACTTTGTAACACCGGCATTTTATGAAACTACCGAATCTATGGCAATCCGCTGGGCATCATTAGAGAAGATTGAGATGCAGACAGTTTTGAAAATCATTGTTGGAGAGGAGAGCATCGATGCATTTGATAAGTTTGTATCAGATTGGAACAAAGCTGGCGGTGAATTGATCACAGAGGAAGTAAACGAAGCAATCCAGAAGTAATTCAGAGAAAATTGCAAGTTGTAACAATGTAAAAACTGCAAAGCTTTTGGGATTAGACAAATCAATCTGATCCAATCAATAAAAAATGCCGGAGTCAAAATGATGTTTGGCTCCGGCTTTCTTAAAAAAAAGGAGGAACCTCATGAGTCAGGCAGCAACTAAGAAAAAGAAACGGCTGGGAAGAGAAGAGCTTACGCTTAATCTTATGATCCTTCCAGGCTTGATTATTTTGATCATATTTGTGTTTGCACCGCTAGTTGGTTCGCTGATGGCATTTGAAAATTATGTTCCGGCAAAGGGTCTTTTAAAGTCCAAGTGGGTAGGTCTGAGCAATTTCGAGTTCATCTTTAGTCTTCCAGATAGCAAACAGGTTTTTATGAATACGCTCATAATTGCATTTTCAAAACTGGTTGTAAATATTTTTGTTCCAGTTACATTTGCAATTTTATTAAATGAGATTCGCGTTAATGTTTGCAAGAAGATTTTCCAGACTGTTGTATATCTGCCTCATTTTTTGTCATGGGTTGTTTTGGCAACCGTTGTCACGAATATGTTTTCATTAGATGGACCAATCAATGCAGTAATCAGTGCATTTGGCGGCAATCCTATTTATTTCCTTGCTGATAATAAGTGGTTTCGTACTGTGATCGTAGGAACAGATGTCTGGAAGGAATTTGGTTACAATTCTGTTGTATATCTGGCAGCCTTAACAGGAATTGATCCGGGACTTTTTGAGGCTGCATCTATTGATGGTGCTAATCGCTTTAAGCAGATTCTGCATATCACGGTTCCGGCACTTCTGCCAACTGTTGTGTTAATGACAGCGCTGAATCTTGGAAATATATTAAATGCAGGCTTCGATCAGGTATTTAATCTGTATAATCCAATTGTGTATGAAACAGGTGATATCATCGATACATATGTATATCGAATTGGTATGGTAGAGCGTCAGTACAGCATTGGTACTGCAGTTGGCTTGTTAAAATCAGTAATCAGTTTTGTGCTGATTCTTAGTGCAAATAAGCTGGCACAGAAAACAACTGGCTCAGGCATATTCTAAAAGGGAGGTTCATATGAAAGCAAAACCAGGAAAAATTATTTCTCAGATCGCAATCTGGCTCGTGGTTCTTTTATTTGCGCTTAGCTGCTTGCTGCCGCTTTTAAATATGGTTGCGATCTCCTTAAGTGGAAGTGATGCAGTTGCGGCAAATAAAGTAGGTTTGTGGCCGGTTGACTTTACAATTACTACATACAACAAACTTCTTGGCGATTCACAGTTTTGGCATTCTTTCTGGATTTCAGTAAAGAGAGTAGTAATTGGTACTTTAATCAATATGTTTTTTACAATCTCTATGGCATATCCGCTTTCTAAGAGTAAGAAACGTTTTCGTGCAAGAGAGATTTACATGAAGATTGTTATCTTTGCCATGCTGTTTAATGGCGGTATCATACCGCTGTTTATGGTAGTCAGCAAGCTGCACCTGAATAACACGATTTGGTCTCTCGTTCTTCCAGGTGCTGTTCCGGTGTTCAATGTCATTTTGTTAATCAATTTCTTTAAGGGTGTTCCAGAATCTCTTGATGAGGCAGCCAGAATTGATGGAGCCGGTCCGCTCACCGTTTTATTAAAGGTGTATCTGCCGATTTCACTTCCGGCACTGGCAACAGTTGGTCTGTTTGCAATTGTAAATCACTGGAATGATTATTTCTCAGGACTGATTTACATGAGCAAGGCATCCATGTATCCGCTGCAGACTTATATTCAGCAGCTGACTGTCGACTTGACGCAGATTACTGATGCAGATCAGTTAAAGCAATTATCTGCATTAAATAATCGTTCCTTTAATGCAGCAAAGATTGTGGTTTCCACAATTCCGCTTTTGATTATTTACCCATTTTTGCAAAAATATTTTGTAACAGGTATGGTAATTGGCGCTGTAAAAGAGTAAAATAATAATACTACAACAATGCCGGAGTGCAGGAAGATTCTGTGGCTGTAAAAAGCCATGCAAGTGAAGCAATTTTCTGCTCGCTGGCATTGTGTGATGAGAGAGGAGAGAAACTATGGCAATTCAAATTAGCCCCAATGGTCGACTGATGACCATTCAGACAAATGATTCCAGTTATCAGATGCTTGCTGATAAAAATGGAGTGCTTCTTCATTTATATTATGGAAGCAGTATTGGTGCAGAGGATTTATCTGATCTTATTGTTAGAAGTGATGTTGGTTTTTCTGGAAATCCAGAGGAAGCAGGACTGGATCGCACATATTCACTTGATACACTGCCGCAGGAGGTTGCTTCTAGTGGTGTAGGTGATTTTAGGGATGATTCTGTTCGTCTGGCACATCCAGATGGCAGCTGTGCAGCCGATTTTCGTTTTGAGAGCTGTGAGGTCGTATCCGGTGCATATTCGATTCCGGGTATGCCAGCACTGTATGACACAGATAAAAAGAACAGTGAAACGCTGATCATTAAGATGAAGGAAAAGGCGTCAGGAGCAATTCTTCATTTATATTATGGTGTTTGGGAAGAGGAAAATGTAATTACAAGAACGGCAAGTTTGACTAATGCAGGTAAGGAGCCGATCTATATTGAGAAGTTTTTGTCATGCAGTATGGATATGATGGATCGCGATTTGGACCTTATCAGTTTCACAGGCCGTCATGCGATGGAGCGCACAATGGAGCGCACACCAGTTACGCATATTAAGACAGAGTTTGGAAGTATTAGAGGAACATCCAGTCATCACTATAATCCGGCAATGATTCTTTGTGACCGTCATGCAACAGAGGATGCAGGAGACTGCTTCGGTTTATGTCTTGCTTACAGCGGAAGTTTTACAGCAATGGCACAGAAGGATCAAAGAGATCAGATTCGTGTTCAGATGGGTATTAATCCGTACCAGTTTCGTTGGTGCTTAACAGAGGGAGAGACATTCTTTGCACCACAGGTGATTCTTTCATTCTCTAATCAGGGATTTAGCAAATTGTCACACCAGTATCATGATATATTACATGAGCATATGTGCAGAGGCCGTTATAAGCATGAGCGCCGTCCAGTTTTGATTAATAACTGGGAGGCAACATATTTTGATTTCAATGAAGAGAAGATTGAAAAGATTGCGGCGCAGGCAGGAGAGCTTGGCATTGAGATGATGGTGCTTGATGATGGTTGGTTTGGCAAGCGTGATGATGACAACAGTGGACTTGGTGACTGGTTTGTCAATGAAAAAAAGATTCGCGGAGGTCTGCCAAAGCTTTCAGAGAAGATCCATGAAAAGGGTATGAAATTTGGTCTTTGGTTTGAGCCAGAGATGATCTCAGAGGACAGTGATCTTTACCGTGCTCATCCAGACTGGGCAATCACAATTCCAGGACGTGTGCCAAATCATGCCCGCAATCAGCTTGTGCTTGATATGACAAGAAGTGATGTGCGCGACTATCTGATGGCTCGTTTTGAAGAAATTCTTGGAAACACTAAGATCGAGTATGTAAAGTGGGATATGAACCGCAGTATCTGCGATATGTACAGCCATATTTACAAAGGTGAGCAGTCAGGCGAATGCTATCACCGCTATATACTTGGCGTTTATGATTTGCTGGAGCGTTTTGTACAGCGTTTCCCTGAGATTCTGCTTGAGGGCTGCAGCGGCGGTGGCGGACGTTTCGATGCCGGAATGCTGTACTATTCGCCACAGATTTGGTGCAGTGACAATACAGATGCTATGAACCGTCTTGATATCCAGTATGGAACATCATTCTTCTATCCGATCAGTTCAGTTGGTGCACATGTATCTGCATGCCCAAATCACCAGACAGGACGAAGCGTACCGCTTTCTACAAGAGCTGATGTGGCACTTGCCGGAAGTTTTGGTTATGAGCTTGATCTTCGTCTTCTTTCAGATGAGGAAAAGGCACAAGTAAAAGAGCAGATCAAAGAGTTCCACGACTACTATGACTTGACGCACGAGGGAGATTATTACCGTCTTACAGAGCGTGATAATACAAGCTTTACAGCATGGGAATTTGTCGCAAAGAATAAAAAACGCGCACTTGTAGAGGTAGTAAAAAAAGATGCATGGGGCAATCCGCTTCCAGTTCATGTTGCAATCAAGGGACTCGAAGACAATTCAATGTATGTTTGCAGTTTAAATGGAATAAAGCGCAGCGGAAAGACCTGGAATCATGCAGGCATAACACTTCCGAAGTTTTTGAGTGCAGGCGAGAGTATGAAATTTACATTCATGAAGGTGGAGTAAACGAGCTATTGTTTTGTTCACGGGCCGTAACATAGATAAGCGGTGAGACGAGTTGCTTTTACGAGACCGAACGTTGTAGCGGGACTTTCAAAACAAAGCATGATAATAGGTGGTGTAACAGGTACCCGCGGAAAAGAGAGGTCGACAAAACAATCGTCGAACAGCTTTCGTAAAACTTCCCCCGTGAACTTTAAAGTTACAGTTTAGGGCTTTCGTAACCTGGCTTTGTGAACTGTAAAAATAAAAAAAATGATATTTTTGAAAAAAAACACTTGACTAAATCGCAAAAGTATTCTATACTATAGAAGTCACGGCGATATAGCCAAGTGGTAAGGCGCGGGTCTGCAACACCCTTACCGCCGGTTCAAATCCGGCTGTCGCCTGTTAAGAGCTCTGAGAGATTCTCAGAGCTCTTTTTTTGTTAGTATTCTAAGCAGCGATAGTAGCGGCGAATCTCCATGGGATGGCAATTGATAGCTTCAAGATGTACATCAATTCTATTTGTGACGGCATGCGTTACAAGATGAGAAATAAAACCGCGATACTGCGGCTTAATTCCAATCAGCGGATAATCGGCTGCATCAATAATTGTGTAGTTTGCGCAGATCTTCGGAAGGAAAGCAGCTACTCGAAGAGACAATGGACGGCTGGCATCTTCGCTGATAAAGAGTGTGACAGGAGTGTCTCGAGAAATGATTTCAAGCGTTCCATGGAAAAATTCACCGGAAGATACAGTCTTAGTTGCCATCCAGTGCATCTCCTCCCAATAGCACATGCCATAGGAATAGGTGGAACCCCACTGGTTTCCAGCACCGACAAAATAGTGGAGAGTATCGTTACAGTGCTTTTTTGCAAATTCTTGTGCAAAGGAATCCAAAGATTGCTCAACAGAGATCAAAGCATCTGCGAGATAACAGTCAAAATTTTCATAGCAGTCATCATAACAGTCAAATTCATGACGAAGAAAGAGAATACGGTCAGCAGCCATAAAGAGTTTTAGCTGTTCATTTTGCGGATATGAGATGCATAGCTCACATAACTCGCGCAGATGAGGATTTGGATTGTCAAGGAAAGCAAGAATAGTGGCATGTGCTGCATGTGCTTTTTCAACGGCTTTAACTATTTCAGGTGTACTGCCAGTCACAGATGAATAAATAAGAAGTGTACCATCCATGATACGTCGATTGCCAGTTGTTATATATTCAGCTGCATTTTCGGCGAATACTTCCATTGACGTAAATTCTTTCATATGAGAAACTGTCTGCATGGCAGATGCGTATGTACCGCCAATTCCCAGAAAACATATATTTGTAATACCTTTTTCAAAGATGGCATCCAGAAATGGATTGATTTGATGGCGCAGAGCGAGTGCACCGTTTACAGATTGACGTAACGATTCTTCTTGAAACTTCAGCATAAAATCCCTCCATAATACAATTATTTGATAAAAACATTATATAATGTAATATTATAACATATAATAATAAAAGGCAAGAAAAAAATTGCAGTCTTCTGCAACTTTTTTCCTGCCTTGTAAATAAAATATCAATTATTTATATTAGAGATAAACTGTGTGTTTGAATTTTGTGTGCATATGGTATAGGAGATTCGATCACCGCGCACAAGAGAGCGTGAATAATGGATCGGTGTGCCGTCAACTGCAAAACACGTTTTTTGTAAAAGAAAAAGAGGATCGCCAGCCTGACAATGAAGGATGGATGCCTGCTCAGCATTTGCAATACGGACAGCAATCTCACATACAGATTCACCGCGAGATACGTTATAGTAGTTATCGAGCAGTTCATAGAAAGAAATATCACCTGTTATGCGGTCAAGAAAATCTGGATAAGTTAAAGAAGAAATATAAATTTCATCTAAGGCAAGCGGTGAATCATCCTCAAAAATTAGACGCTGCACGTAACAAACTGGTTCATTAGGCTGAAGAGAAAGCGTTTCACATAAAAAATCATCAGAAGGCTGTAGTTCTTTTTTTAATAGAAGATGATGTGATTTATGTCCGATTGCAGATAAATAATTTGTAAAGCCAGACTGCTCCTTTAGATCAACGCTTCTTGAAGGGGTGGAAACAAACGTACCTTTTCCACGATGCTTTTCAAGGATATGCTGATCTGTTAGCTGTTGGATGGCCTTGCGAACAGTAATGCGGCTTACCTGATACTGTTCACACAATTCTTCTTCACTGGGAAGACGATCCCCTGGAAGATATTTTTTTTCTCTCAAAGCCTGACGTATCTCAGCTTCAAGCTGTATATAAAGTGGTTTAAGACTATTTGTGTCTAACATAAAAACCCCCTGATATTTATTATTAAGATAAAGACGTTATAAGATGTTATATTACATATATCAAAATTAAGTATAGTAAAAAAAGAGAGAAAAGTCAAGGTTGGTGCACTTAAAATCATGGCTCTGAAAAGGTATAAAAAAATTTATTACTTTAATGTGCTAATTGAAAAAAACTACTTGACAAATGGGTAAAACAGGTATAATATAAGACAAAACGTTATATAACGTTATAATACAAATGGCTACCATGTTATATGAAGCCAGAATACAAATATGGAGGGTTACACATGAAAGCAGAACATCTTTCCCAGATCCAGGCTGCAGTAGCAGCTGTTAAAGAGAGAAAAACAATCCGCAGATTTTATTTCGTTGCATGCGGAGGCTCTCAGGCATCCATGATGCCAATTCAGTACATGTTTGACCGCGAGACCAGCATTCCGTCCGCTATTTACACTTCTAACGAGTTCGTAAAGGCAACACCGAAGGTGCTGGACGATACCTGCGTTGTATTAACTATTTCCCATTCCGGAAATACACCAGAGACTGTCAGAGCAGCAGAGCTTGCAAAGGAGAAGGGAGCAGTTTCCATTTCTCTGACCAACCTTGTTGATTCTCCGCTGTGGAAGGCTTGTGAGTATCCGATCCATTATGAGCATGGTCCAGAGGCAGATCCAAATGATCTTAGCAAAGTAATTCTGTACACACTGGCATTTGATATGCTGAATGTAGTTGAGCCGTCTGAGAAGTGGGTAAAGGGCGCTGAGTCCTTAAATAATCTTGCAGAGGTAACAGAGCGCATCAAGGCAAAGTATGCAGATTTTGGTTCACAGTGGGGCAAGGATTACAAGCGTGAGACTGTAATTTACACAATGGGAAGCGGAGCAAACTATGGCGAGATGTATTCTCTTGCAATCTGCCTGTTTATGGAAATGCAGTGGATTCATTCTAATTGCATTCATTCAGGAGAGTATTTCCATGGACCATTTGAGGTAACAGACTTTGATGTACCGTTTGTACTTGTTAAGGGTATTGGAGCAACTAGAGAATTGGATGAAAGAGCTTACAATTTCTGCAGCAAGTTTTCACAGAAGCTGGCAGTAATTGATGAAGCAGAGTTTGATTTAACTGGAATTGAGCCAGGTGTACAGGAGTATGTAGCACCGCTGTTAGCTGGCACAGTTGTACGTGAGATGATTGATTCTCTTGCACATGAAAGAGGACATGCTCTTTCAGTCCGCAGATATATGTGGCAGATGGAGTATTAATAAGTAAGGTCTCCTGCTTTTACTGCATGAAGCAGGAAAGCAGGAGACTGTTTTTATTATAGTTCACGCAGTTTTGCAAAAGAGCGTCTCGTGAACAGCAATATTTTTAACAGACAGGAGGACGCATAAATGAAGCTGATTGCAGTTGGTGATAATGTAACAGACTGTTATCTTGATGAAGGTATTTATTATCCGGGAGGAAATGCAGTTAATGTTGCAGTGGATTGTAAAAGAGACGGCGCCGAGAAGGTAAATTATATTGGCGTGTTTGGAAATGACGATAGGGCAGATTATATTAGAGCGTGCATGGAAGAAGAAGGCGTAACATGCGAGCGTTCAAGAAAGGTATTTGCACCGACCTGCCAGCCAGGTGTAAAGATAAATGAGGAAGGCGACCGAATCTTTGTCGGAGGAATACGCGATACCTGCCAGCATTTGTTTTCAATCAGACTTCAAAGAGAGGATCTGGAAGTGATCAAGGAGTATGATATATGTCATACGAGCTGCTATTCTAATCTGGAATATGAGCTTGAAACCTTAAGCCGTGTATGCAAGGTTTCATTTGACTTTTCAGATGAGCATGATGACGATTATATGAAGCGAGTTTGCCCATTTGTCACTTATGCATTTTTCTCTGGCTCCGATATGTCTGAGGAAGAAATCCATGCGCTTGCCAAAAAGGCAGCAGGATATGGAACAAAGATCATTGGCATCACACGTGGATCAAAAGGTTCTGTATTTTATGACGGAACAGAGTTTTACACACAGGGAATTTGCAAGGTAGATGTAGTAGATGCAATGGGCGCAGGCGATGCCTTTATCGCAGCATTTTTACGTCACTATGCAGACAATAAAGATATGAAGGAAGCGCTTAGCTATGCAGCAGAGCGCGCAGCGTATGCATGTACCTACGCGGGTGGATTTGGTCATCCGCACAAAGCATGAGAAGGAGGAAGACTATGAACAGACGAGTAATGGCAGTAACAGCAGCGGCAGTAATGAGTATGTCCGGTTTTGCAGTACCGGCAATGGCAGATGAGGAAGAAGCTGTTTCCATTCAGATTAGTGCTTCTATAATGTCAATGGATCCATTGATTGGCGGAGATTCAACTAATGTTGCAGTAATCTCCAACACGATGGAAGGATTGTTCGTGGTAGACGCAGATGGACAGATTCAGAATGGTCTGTGTGATTCCTATGAGGTATCTGATGATCAGAAGACATATACCTTCCATATTCGTGACAATGCAAAGTGGAGTGATGGTACACCAGTAACAGCACAGGATTTTGAGTATGCTTGGAAGAGAAATGCGACTGCTCAGGGTGATTACAGCACATTTACATATCAGATCGAAATGGCTGCTATTAAAAACTATGAAGCAGTTACATCAGGTGAGGCAGATGCTGATGAGCTCGGAGTTACTGCAGTTGATGATAATACATTACAGGTCGAACTGGAATATCCAGTCCCATTTTTCTTAAATCTTTTGACCTTCTCTCCTTGGGCACCTGTAAAAGAAAGCAAGTTAACTGAAGAGGGCGACCAGTTTGGTGTAGATAAGGACAGTGTTTTATATTGTGGTGCTTATACACTTGATCAGTGGGACGTTGGTGGAAATACTATTGTACTTAAGAAGAATCCTGATTACTGGGATGCAGAAAATGTAGATGTAGATGAGATTGATCTTGTTGTTATTAGTGATACGCAGCAGGCTGTTATGGCTTACCAGAATGGAGATGTTGATAATGTGACATTGACAGGTGATATGGTCAGCATGTATCAGGATGATCCGGAATTTTCAAATGTGTTAGGAGCCTTCAATTATTATCTGATGGTTAATACCTCAAAGGATGGCTACGACAATAAGGATCTGCGTCAGGCAATTGCATATGCAATCGACAGAGAGAGTCTGTGTACAAATGTGTTAAATGACGGTTCTACACCAGCTTATAACATGGTTATGAAAGGCCTGGTAAGCAACGCAGACGGCGAAGACTTTGCAGATGCAAGCGGTCAGTACTTCCAGTATGATACTGAAAAGGCAAAAGAGCTGTGGGCTAAGGCACAGGAAGAAACAGACTTAAGAGAGATCAATATCATTTATGATGAGGAGAAGGATTTTGCAGCCAATACAGCAGCCTTCATTCAGTCTCAGCTTGAGAGTACACTGGACGGTTTAACTGTGAACATCAGCAGCACACCAAAGAAAAACAGAATTCAGCTGGCACAGGATCATGATTATGATATCGCGCTTTGGGGTTGGGGTCCAGATTATGCAGATCCGACCGCAATCTTAGCAATGTATGAATCTGATCATCCGTCAAACTATTCTCTGTGGTCAAGTGATGAGTTTGACAAGCTGTACAACGAAGCAAACACTACACTGGCAGGAGATGAGACTGCACGCTGGGATAACCTGATCAAGTGCAACGATATCTGCACCGAGAATGCAGGCTGCATTCCGCTGTTCCAGACTGGTTCTGCAACACTTACAAAGTCTAACGTAACTGGAATTACAGAGCATAATACTGGTGTTCCATGCTACTACAAGTTTGTAGAGAAGGATTGATATAAAATAAAAAAAGTGCAATCGTATCTGCACACAAAGAGGATGTGCCCGGGCGAAGCAGCTTTGGACATATCCTCTTTTTAAAAAGTTACTGTTTACAGACTTTGCAAACGGTAGCAAAAAGTCTTTGACAGGAGGAAAATCCGAATGAAAAAATTTGTATTAAAGCGAACCTGCATCGCATTGCTGACAGTCTTCCTGATCTTGCTGCTTTTGTTTCTGATGCTTGATTTTATGCCGGGTTCGCCGTTTAATAATGAAGAAAAAATGAGCGCAGAGCAGATCGCGGATCTGTATCACAAATATGGACTAGATCAGCCAATTATCAATAGATTTTTCTTGTATCTGAAAAATATGCTTCACGGTGATTTTGGTATTTCTTACAGCCTTCAGGTAAACATGAAGATCAGTGAAATGATTGGACCAAAGATTTTAGTTACAATTCGTCTGGGTCTTCAGGCAGCACTTGTAGGAACTGTGATTGGTGCACTGCTTGGAATCATCGCTGCGCTTCGTAAAAATACATGGGTCGATACCGTTACCACTATTATTTCAGTTCTTGGTGTCAGCCTTCCATCTTTTGTATTTGCGCTTTTACTTTCATACTTCTTTGGATTTAAGTTTAAGCTGTTTCCGTTTATTTATAATACAAAAAATGAACTTCAGTCGTCGATTCTTCCTACTATTTCGCTTTCTATGTTTACTATTGCAAGTGTAGCGAGATATACAAGATCAGAAATGGTAGATATTTTAAATTCGGATTATTATCTTCTGTCAGATTCAAAGGGACTTCCGAAGGCAAAGCTGATAGTTCATCATGCTATTCGAAATGCGATGATCAGCGTTATTACAGTATTGGCTCCATTGATCGTAAATTTAATGACGGGAAGTCTTGTAGTAGAGAAAGCATTTAGTATTCCGGGACTAGGAAGTCTTTATGTAAGTGCGATCCAGTCAAATGACTTTAATGTTGTGCTTGCGATCAGCTTTATTTACAGTTTAATGTTTATCTTCACTATGCTTCTGGTTGATATACTCTATGGTGTGATTGATCCTAGAATACGACTGGCGAAAGGAGAATGAGTATGAATCGATTTGAATTCAATACAGGAGACCACAAGGAGGAAGAAGAGAAGGTTCTTGTTGGTCGTTCCTATGGAAAAGAGGTTTTGTACCGCTTTCGTAAAAACAAGGGTGCATGGATCAGCTTTTTTATTATCATTCTTCTAATTGTGATTGCGCTTGCAGCACCGGCTGTCAGTTCGTACTCTTACAAAGAAGTGCATTCTGAATACAGCAATCTGCCACCAAGGATTCCGGGACTGGAAAAGCTGGGAATTTTTGATGGTGTAAGCCATGGCCAGAACATGTATGAGGCAAAAAATTGTACTGATAAATATTTCTTTTTTGGAACAGATAACTTAGGAAGAGATATCTGGACAAGAGTATGGGAAGGTACTAGAATTTCTCTTCTCATTGCAGCACTGGCTGTTATCATTGATGTGTGCATTGGTGTGATTTATGGTCTTGTTTCTGGTTATTTTGGCGGAAAAGTAGATATGGTCATGCAGCGTATCACGGAGATCTTAAGCAGTCTTCCGACACTGGTTGTGGTAACGTTAATGCTTGTTGTTATGAAGCCGGGTCTTGGAAGTATTATAATTGCGCTTATGCTTACAGGATGGATTAACATGAGCCGTATTGTGCGCGCACAGGTGCTTAAATTAAAGGATCAGGAATTTGTGCTTGCCGCAAGAACGCTTGGCGTTAGCAATCGTGATATTTTGTTTAAGGAGATTTTGCCAAATTCGCTTGGTCAGATTATTATTACTTTTATGTTTTCCATACCAAATGCAATTTTCCTGGAAGCATTTTTAGCATTCGTTGGTCTTGGTGTTCCAGCGCCGATGGCCTCTCTTGGTTCCCTGATCAATGATGGATATAAATCAGCAATGACTTACCCTCATATGGTAGCAGCACCTGTCATTGTCTTGGGTATTTTAATGCTTGGCTTTAATTTATTTGCAGATGGACTCAGGGATGCCATTGATCCGCAGCTTAAACAGATGTAACAGGAGGTAAACGAGATGGAAAAAAGAGAACCGGTATTAAGTATGAGAGATCTGGCAGTTTCCTTTCAGGCTTCCTTTGGCAAGATTCGTGCAGTGCGTGGTGTGAATATGGATGTATATCCTGGAGAAACTGTTGCCATTGTAGGAGAATCTGGAAGTGGAAAATCTGTTTCTGTAAAGACAATTATGGGAATTACAGCGCCAAATGCAGTCATTGAAAGCGGAACAATTAAGTTTCGCTTTAAGGAAAATGGAAAGGAGCAGGTTGTTGATCTGCTGAAGCTTTCAAAAAAAGAAATGCAACATAGAATTAAGGGAAAGCGTATTTCAATGGTTTTTCAGGATCCTATGACTTCACTTGACCCGACGATGACAATTGGCAGGCAGCTGACAGAGGGCATGCGTTATCACCTTCATTTATCACAGGCAGATGCAGATAAGCGTGCAGAAGAGCTGCTTGAAATGGTAGGAATTGAGTCACCAAAAGAGCGAATGAAGAATTATCCTCATCAGCTTTCAGGCGGAATGCGTCAGCGTGTTGTCATTGCAATTGCGCTGTCATGTAATCCAGATCTTTTAATCTGTGATGAGCCGACAACGGCACTTGATGTTACGATTCAGGCAAGAATTTTGCAATTGATTTTGAATCTGCAGAAGAAACTTGGAATTGCAGTTATTTTTATCACACATAATCTTGGTGTAGTTGCAAAGATAGCCGATTATGTGAATGTTATGTATGCTGGAAAAGTAGTAGAGACAGGAAAGGCAGAGGATATCTTTTTCGATCCGCGTCATCCTTATACATGGGGACTTCTTTCAAGTATGCCAGATCTGACAGGAGATAAAAAGGAACGGTTGTATACGATTCCGGGCAACCCACCAAATTTGGCAAATGAAGTAAAGGGTGATGCATTTGCTGTGCGAAATCCATATGCACTTAATATTGATTTTGAGGAAGAACCTCCAATGTTTGAGATCAATGAGCATCATCAGGCTGCTACGTGGCTTCTTCATCCAGATGCACCAAAGGTAGAAATGCCGCAGACTTTAAAAAAGAGAATTGAGCAGCTTCGCAGAGAGGAAAAGCGATATGCAGAAACGGAGGGAGCTTATGGCACAGACGAATGAACCACTGCTTAGTGTGAAAGGTTTAAAACAATATTTTCCGGTAAGCAAAAAATTTACGGTGCGTGCTGTGGATAATATATCCTTCGATATTTATCCGGGAGAAACCTATGGATTAGTAGGTGAGTCTGGAAGTGGAAAGTCAACAACAGGCCGTTCTATTATTCGACTGTATGATCCGACAGAAGGCACGATTCTTTTTAATGGTGAGGATATCAGCAAGAAGTTGACGGCAAAACAGGAAAAAATGCTTCGTTCTGATATGCAGATGGTCTTTCAGGATCCTATGGCTTCATTAAATCCGCATAAAAAGATTTTAGACACTATTGCGATGGGGCTCGATGCGCATCATCCTCATATGGATCAAAAGGAGCGCGTAGAGCGCGTATCTAAAATGATGGAGATGGTAGGTTTAAATCCAGCCTATATGAACCGTTATCCTAATCAGTTTTCTGGTGGACAGCGTCAGCGAATCGGACTGGGAAGAGCATTAATCATGAATCCAAAGTTAGTAATCGCAGATGAGGCAATAAGTGCACTTGATGTTTCAATTCAGGCACAGGTCGTCAATTTGATGAAGGATATTCAAAAAGAAACAAATGTTGCATATCTGTTTATTGCACATGATCTTTCAATGGTTCGTTATATTTCAGATCGAGTAGGTGTTATGCATAAGGGTCATCTTGTAGAAACTGGATTGACAGAAGAAATTTTTGAACATCCGGTTCATCCATATACAAAATCACTTTTGTCTGCAATTCCAATTGCAGATCCGGTGATTGAAAGAAATAGAGAGCCGATGGTATATCAATATGAAAAGAGTGGCTTAAAATATAATGATTGTGTTATGGTAAATGTTTCTGAAACACATCAGGTTTTAATGGAAAAGAAAATATAAGCAGCAGACCGTCTGAGGACAACTAGTCTTTCAGGCGGTTTTTTAATCTTAAATAAGTCTTAAGGAAAAGTAAAAACTAGTTCGTTGACGTCTGTACTGCTAAGTGGTAGGATGGTAATGATGAAAAGAAGTTAAAAAGGAAAGGAGCATTATATGGGAAAAGCGGCACCAACAGTCTATGAGATTATGCATGGAGATCGAAAGGTTGCACAGATCGATCAGTACGGACATTCAAAAATTTATTTTGAATCATTTATGCCGTATAATCTATACCTTGAAGACGAAGATGATAATGATATTGATACACTTGTCAATAACATCACTAACTTTTATTATTGGTGCTCCACTAGAGTATTGACTTTAGACAGAAAATACGCTAAGGAAATTTTAAATAGTGTGGGACTGCAGCAGGCGGTTACAGATAAGGACCGCGCTATGGTAGCCCTGACATATCGCTGCGCATCCATTACTGACATTTATTGGGTAAAAAATAAGGATGATAAAGTAAGCTTTTCAGAAGTCAATTTATATGAAAATCATTTAGATAATACATTTATTGATATTTCATTGAGGGGAAAACAATATACTGTTCAGAATGATTCACTTGCCAGAGATCTTGCGACAAATGGCTGTTTTCCAAAGGCGTGGCAGCGAAGAGATGATGGATTTTGGCTGTTAAAAGATGGTGGAAGCGATTTTGTCGAACGCGAACTTCTGGCAAGTCAAATCTGTAGATGCTTTAATGTAGATCAGGTTCTTTATGAAAGAGGAAGTTTTGATAATGAAATTGTTAGCATAAGCAAGAATATTACATCTCTTGAGCATTCTATTTCATCAATGGAGGCGACACAAATTTTTGCGCTGAACCATGAAAAAGATCTAAAGCAATTTATCTTAAAGCTTGATCGCCACAATTATTATATGATGAATATCATTGATTATTTAATTGGAAACACTGATCGCCACTGGGGAAATTGGGGTGTTCTGGTTGATAACATTTCGAATAAACCAGTTTCGCTCCATAAATTAATGGATTTTAATCAGGCATTTCAGGCGTATGATACAATTGACGGAGCAAATTGTCAAACATTGTTTGGTGTGCATAAAACCCAGCGTGAAGCTGCCGAGGAAGCAGTTTGTGAAATTGGTTTGAATCAGTTATGCGAAGTAAAGAAGGAAGTGTTTTGTGCATTGCCGCAATATTTTGAGATGTTTTCGATTCGCCTTAATCATTTAAAAGAATTTTAACTATCCCAAATTAGATAAAACGAGGTTATATATTATGAAAGAACTCAAAAAAGAAGATCTCCAGATCACAGAGCTGATACATCATTTTGTGCGAGAGCATGTGGAGGCTGGAGATATATGTATTGATGCGACTGCAGGCTGCGGAAATGATACGCTGTTTTTATGTGAGTTAACCGGGGCTAGAGGTGAGGTTATGGCATTTGATATTCAGCCGCAGGCTCTTGAAAAGACGGCAACACTTCTTGCTGAGCATGAGTGTATGGCAGAGCTGGTGCTTGACTCTCATTCAAACATGGCTGACTATATGTCTGAGGGAAGTGCTGCATGCATCATGTTTAATTTTGGTTATCTGCCAGGTGCAGATCATAAGATTGAGACAAAGGCACAGACAAGTATTGAGGCGATTAAGGCCGGACTTTCTATTTTACGAAAGGGCGGCATCATGACACTTTGTTTATATGATGGAAGCAATGTCCAGAGAGAGGAAAAGAAAGCTATTTTAAAAATGTTAAAGGAGCTAGACTCAAAGACATATCTTGTTATAACAAGCTGCTACTATAATCGCCCAAATAATCCGCCTATCCCTGTATTTATCCAGAAATTAGAGGGAAAAGACAGCAGTTGCATTTATGGTTTTGGATTGGTATAATGTGAGTATTCAAAGAGTATTCAAATTTTGCTTAGAAAAGAGGTATGAAGAAATGAATTATAAAAAGCGCAGAGATGAAGTATTATCAAAGATGGAGAAAAATTCTGTTCTGGTCCTTTATTCAGGAGTGAGACATCATGTGAGTGCAGATGAGTATGCACCATTTGAGGCAAACAGAAACTTCTTTTATCTTACAGGCATTCGCCGCGAGAATATGATGTTAATTTTGGATAATGCGACTGAGGAGTCGACAGAGACGCTTCTTATTGAGGAGGCTGATCCAGACCGCGAGCGTTGGATGGGAAAGAAGATGACCGTCGATGAGGCAAAGGCGCAGGCACAGATCGAGAAGGTTGGCTTTATCGACACCGAGAAAGGTATCATCAACCGTATGCTGACAAGAGAGGATGTCTATACCGTATATTTTGATACTTACCGCCATGATATCGATGATCTTGAAGATTACAACATGATGAAAGCACGCGAGTTTGCACAGAAGTACCCGGGTGTGCGCGTGAAGGATTGTGCGCCGATCATCGCTGAGATGAGAATGCAGAAGGACGAGGATGAGGTTTCCTTGATTCGTGAGGCAATAAAGCTTACAGATGGCGGATTAAAGAATTTGATGTCTCATTTACAGCCAGGTCAGATGGAATATCAGGCACAGGCTGATTTTGAGTACAGCATTAAGAGAAATGGTGCTGACGGCGTTGCATTCCATACTATCGCAGGAAGCGGTATCAATGGAACTATGCTTCATTATGTAACAAATGAATGCGAGTGCAAGGATAATACATTGCTTCTTCTTGATCTGGGTGCGAAGTATAAGGGTTACTGCGCTGATATCACCAGAACCTATCCTGTAAACGGTAAATTTACTGAAAAGCAGCGTATGGTTTATGAGGTTGTGCTGGCTGCAAACCGCGCTGTTGCAAAGACAGCAAAGCCGGGTATGACACTTCGCGAGTTAAATGATGTGTGTAAGAAGGTTCTTGCCGAAGGCTGCATTCGTATGGGGCTGATTGAGAAGGAAGAGGAGATTGGAAAATATTACATGCACGGTGTTTCTCACCATCTTGGAATTGATGTTCATGATGTAAGCGTTGCCTCCAACAGCAAGCTTCGCCCAGGTGCTGTCATTTCCGATGAGCCAGGTCTGTACATTGATGAATGGGAGATCGGAATCCGTGTTGAAGATGACCTTTTGATCACGGAAGACGGATGCGAGTGCCTGTCTGAGGACGTAATGCGCACTCCAGATGAAATCGAAGCATTCATGGCAGAGGCACACAAGTAATAACTTCTTGTTGCGAATGGTCCTAATTTTTGATAGAATGAAATTATTCATAGCCAAGGAGGCGCCAAAAGGTGAAAAAGTATAAGAAAGTATTGATAGACGCTATCCTGTTTTTTGTAATTATAGGATTGACACTGTATGGTGTTTTCCATGGGGAGGATCTTTCAGGACTTAAAGATGCAATTAAAGAATGTAATACCCTGTGGCTAATTCCAGCAGTCCCGCTTGTGTTATTTTTTATCGCTGGCGAGAGTATTGTCATATGGCATATGCTGGATTGCTACGGGATTTATGTAAAGGAAAGGCTTTGTTTTCTTTTTTCAGCAGTAGGATTTTTCTTTAGCTGCGTCACACCGTCAGCGACGGGTGGACAGCCGATGCAGATTTACTTTATGAAAAAGGAAGACATTCCTGTTCCGATAGCAACGGTTATTTTGCTTGTTGTCACGATTACGTATAAGTTTGTACTTGTCGTTGTGGGCATAGGTTTGTGGCTGTTTGCAGGGGGATTTTTAGCAGAGTATGTGGCAGAAGCGAGATGGGTCTTTTATCTGGGCATTTTGTTGAATGTCGGCTGTGTGATACTTATGTGCGTAGTCGTATTTCATCCGTCATTTGCCAAAAAGACATTAATACTCGGAGCAAAGCTTCTGGAACGGATACACATTTTAAAACATAAAGAAGAACGCTTAGATAAAATAGAGCGCTCCATGAATCATTATCATGAGGCAGCCGAGTTTATGAGCAGTCATTGGGGGATGATTGCAAGAGTTTTTGTAATCACGGTTGTACAGCGATTTGCAATGTTTGCTGTAACATATTTTGTTTATCGCGCGTTTTCTTTAAACAGTATGAATTTTTTTGAGGTCATGTTTTTACAGGCTGTTATATCGGTGTCAGTTGATATGCTTCCGCTGCCAGGTGGAATGGGTATCAGTGAGGGATTGTTTATGGTGATCTTTAAAAAAGTATTTGGGGAGGCACTTTTGATTCCGGGACTGATTTTAAGCCGTGGACTTGGCTATTACAGTGAGCTGTTTTTATCAGCAATATTTACGCTTGTAGCTGTGGTAGTATTTCAGGTGCGTGAACACAAAAAAAGTAAAGTAAAATAAGAAAATCCGGACTCAGATATGCGCTTATGTTAATGGCAGTTCACAGGATGGATTATGAGGGATACAATGATAGGATTTTATGATTATACAGTAATATTGACATACATAAGCTTGGCATCATCAATCTTGGGAATGATTAGTGCCTGCTATACAAGAATAGGCTGGGCAATCTTTTTTCTGGGTATGTCTGGTCTTCTTGATACATTTGATGGCAAGGTAGCCAGAACAAAGAAAAACAGAACAGAGGATCAGAAACGCTTTGGCATTCAGATAGACTCGCTTTGTGATATTGTCTGCTTTGGCGTCTGCCCTGTAATTATCTGTTGGTTTTCAGGAATGCAGACACCGTGGGAAGTTTCAATTTTGATTTTTTATTGTCTGGCGGGATTGATTCGTCTGGCATATTATAATGTAATGGAAGAGAAGCGTCAGCAGGAGACTGATGAAAAAAGAAAGTATTATCAGGGTCTTCCGATCACTTCTATTGCAGTCATTTTACCATTTTTGTATGCAATCTCAAATCTGTGTCAGGATAATTTTGAGATCGTGCTGAGTCTTGCGATGCTGCTTACCGGTCTTTTATTTGTACTTAATTTTAAATTTCCAAAGCCGAACAACAAACAGCTTACTGTGCTGATCATTGTTGTTGCAGCAGTTGTTTTGTACCTTCTGTTTTGCTTTAACTGGAAGGAATATTATGGCTGGAATTTATCTGATCTAATGTTCTGGAAACACAAAAAAGGATAAGACAAAATTATGAAAGAAAAAACAAGCAGACTTTTAACATTTTTATATACAACATCAGTTGGAAATAGGCTTCTTCGTATTCTTGTCAGTCCGGCAGTATCAAAGGCGGCAGGAAAAGTGATGAACAGCAGATTATCTTTGATTGCTGTTTCTGGCTTTATAAAGTCACAGAATATTGATGTGTCGGAGTTTGAAAAAACAAGTTTTTCTTCCTATAATGATTTTTTTACAAGAAAGCTAAAACCAGATGCAAGATTATTAGCGCAGGGAGACGATATACTTATCAGTCCATGTGATGCAAAACTTACGATTTTTCCAATCACGAATGATTCTCGCTTTTTGATCAAACAAGGTCAGTATACAGTACAGAGTCTGCTTCGTGATGAAAAACTGGCAAAACAGTTTGAAGGCGGTATTTTGTGGCAGCTTCGCTTAAGTGTAGATGATTATCACCGCTATATTTATCCAGTGAGCGGCAGACGTTCTCATGAGCGCATAATTAATGGTGTTTTCCATACGGTGCAGCCAATTGCGTTTGAACATTGTCCAGTATATAAGGAAAACACCAGAAAGTACTGCATTATTAAGACAAAGGAATTTGGCACGATTTTAATGATGGAAGTCGGTGCAATGATGGTTGGGCGAATTACCAACCATGAAGCAGTGCCAGGTTATGTGACTCGTGGTGAGGAAAAAGGTTATTTTGAGTTTGGCGGTTCTACCATTATCCTTCTGACGCAAAAAGGTGCTGTTCTTCCAAGAAAGAATATTTTGTACCGAAGCGCCAGAGGAGAGGAAACGTGTATAAGGCAGGGAGAAAAGATAGGAAAAGTTAATAATAATCAGCGATGATTTTTTACAGCGGCAGCTTAAGGATGATAGTACTTCCTTCGCTGTCGCTTTCGCTTACATAAACTGTTCCATTATGAAGCTGTGCAATTTCGGCAACTAGTGCAAGTCCAAGACCGGCACCGCCCATTGTGCGGCTTCTTGATTTATCAACACAGAAAAAAGGTGTAAAGATTTTTTCTTGATTTTCAGGAGCAATGCCAATTCCTGTATCCTTGATGCTAATTAAGGCAAATCCATTTTCATCTTTTATATCAATGTACACACTTCCATCGGGATGATTGTACTTGATTGCATTTTCAACAAGATTAAAAACAGCACGGTAGAGAAGAAGATAGCTTCCAGTGACGATACAGTCTTTGTCAGATTGGAAAAGTGTAATCTGCTTTTGATCAGCAATTGGTGCAAGATCACATAGAACTTCATCAGCGAGTGCTGCAAGGCTTATTGTATCAGAGCGCTTTACACGCTGCATTCCAGTCATATCAAGCAAAATCGAAGCTAAATGGCTAAGACGGTTTGTCTGCTCAAGAATCGTGGAAAAAAGTGTCTGGTATTCTGAAACAAAAGGTTCTTTCTTTTTGGAAAATACTTCAAGATTTGTCTGCATTACAGCAAGCGGAGTTCGAAGCTCATGAGCTGCATTGGCAGAAAACTGCTTTTGAACGTCAAATGCATCATTTAATCGAGCAAGCATCTGATTAAATGCTTCTGTCAGCTTAGAAATTTCATCATGGCTTTCTGGAACATCAATGGAAATAGAAAGATTCTGTGCCTGAATATCAGAAATTTTTTTACTGAGGCTGCGAAGCGGAGCAAGGCTTTTACGTGTAAGAAACCAAGTTGAAAGACTGCTTATTAAAATAACAACAATGGTTACAGCAAGACTTTTGATCATGAAAAGCTGCTTTGTATGGGCAAGCTGATCATTAATCTGTGGAAATAGCATAGATGGATCAACCTGAAATGTGATAGGGGAAGAGTCATTCTGATCAATATGGATCGCGTAATCGTGCAGATCATCCATTCCAGAGACGGCAGAATGACTTATAAAAAAATACATAAAAATGCAGGCAACTGTGACAAGAAGTGTTGTCAGTGCAGTAAGACGCCATTGAAGTGGCATTTTTGCAAAGAAGGAGCGCAGAGGCGCTTTTTTTTGTGTGTGAGTCATAAGAATCCTTTCCTTATCTAAATGTTTAATCATTACAGCAGTCTGCGTTAAGCAGATATCCTTCGCCTATCTTATTTTGAATAGGATCGTATCCAAGAGCTGCGCGAAGCTTTTTTCTAAGCGAGGAGATATGAACACGGATGGAATTACTGAAGCTGTTGACACTTCCATCCCAGATATGCTCAATCAATTCCTCTGGACTGATCACTTGATCTGGATGAAGAAGAAAATATTCTAACAGACTGCTTTCTTTTCGCGTGAGGGAAAGTGGCATATGATCAATCTGGGCAAGTCTTGTTTTTGTGTCAAATGATATGCGGCCGCAAGTTAGGCAGATATTTTCCTGAATAAATTTGCGGCGTGTGAGGCTTCGTATTCTGGCCTCAAGCTCTTCAAAATGGAAAGGTTTTGTAAGATAATCATTTGCACCTAGATCAAGTCCCTCCACCTTATCCTGAATTTGAGTTCTGGCAGAAAGGATGATAACTGGTGTGGATGAGTTTTCAGCGCGAAGCTGCTGTAAAATGGAAAGACCGTCCATTCCTGGAAGATTAAGGTCAAGCAAAATAAGATCGAATGGTTCTGTCAGACAAAGATCAAGTCCTTCATTTCCGTCCATGCAGGTGTCCACCTCGTATCCATCAAGGCGAAGTCCTTCAGCGATAGAGCTGCAAAGCTGTGCTTCATCTTCGATTACTAAAATGTGCATATCTTCATTCCCCTTTCAAAAATAGTTATTTTTTTAAAGTATATCATACGAATAATAAAATAGTTGTTAAAAAATAAAATTTCTTAACACTAATTTTATACGGCATGTGTTATAATCGCCTCAGATCAAAACAAAGAAAGGAAGGATCATAAGAAATGAGAAGAAATAGATTACATATTGGAGTGTTAGTAAAGGCATATTTAGCAGCAGGTGTGATTGGAGTGTCCTCCTTAGGTGCATTTGCAGCACCTGTATTTGCAGCAAAGAATGATAGCAGCAAGGAGACAACGACTGGAGAAGCAATCCCAGCAGGAGAGGCAATCCCAGCAGGAGAAGCAATCCCAGCAGGAGAATCAGTTCCGGAAGGAGAGGCAATTTCCTCCGATATGATTTCTGGAACATTTACACCATCTGAGATTTCCTGGAAGGTTCAGGATTCTTATGAGTTTCCATTCATGGGTCTGAATTTTACATTAACAGATGAGCTGTTAAAGCAGATGGAAGACAAAAAGGTTGCAATGCTGACAGATGAGAATTGGAATGAGGAAGGCAATGCAATTTCTTATGCATTATTTAGCTGGTATACAATGACAGAAGAGCAGCGTGATGCTGTCATTGAGAAAATGGGAACTGGCTATGATGACTGGTTAAAGAGTCTTGGAAAGATTGGAACACTTGGTGTATACAGCACAGATGTGACAGATCAGTTGGATGAGTTGACTGGCTGCACAGAGCACACAAAGCTTGGCGAGAGCAGTGATGGAAAATATGAGTACTATTTAAGTATTAGTAAGGATGCAGATAAGAAGCTGAAAAAGGAATTAGAAAAGACAAAGACAGAGCTGACTGACATGGCAGAATTTCAGCAGATGTCCGCATTCGATCAGCCAATTGATATGGTGCAGCAGGATGGCGATAATGTTGGAAAGTTTGAGATGACAGGTATTGATAAGAAAACTTATACTGAGGATATGTTTAGTGAGTATGATCTTACGCTTGTAAATGTATTTACAACATGGTGCTCTCCATGTGTTAATGAGATTCCAGAGCTTGAGAAGCTGTATCAGGAGCTTAAGGATAAGGGCGTTGGTGTAACAGGTGTTGTATTAGATACGACAGACAGCGAAGGCAATAAGGATGAGCAGGCTATCAAAAAGGCAGAGCTTCTTCAGGAAAAGACAAAGGCTACCTATCCATTCTTGATTCCGGATAAGAATATGATGAATGGACGTCTTCAGGGCATCTCTGCATTCCCAGAAACCTTCTTTGTAGATAAAAATGGAAACATTGTAGGTGAAACATATTCTGGAAGCCATACGCTTGAAGATTGGAAGGAAATTGTGGAAAAAGAGTTAAGCGCAATCAAGGAAAAGAATTGATATGAAAATAATGAAAAATAAAATGGAGTCTAGGGCGAATGCAGCCCTAGACTCCAAATGGACAGGACTTTGTCTGGCAGTGGTCGGACTGTTGATGATGGCGTTTGGTATTTTTCGCGGTGAGATGGCAGTTGTATTTACTAAGGCGATTAATATTTGTATGGAGTGTATAGGAATTGGATAAGAAAATGGCTCAGGAAAAAACAAGTAAGAAAAAAACAAATAAAGTAAGTGATGCAAAGCGCCATGGCATTCAGGCATTGTGGGCATTTTTGACAAACAGCCATGTATCAGGCTTTGTAACAGGAAAAATTTACACGGGAAAATTAAAAAATGTCTGCGTACCTGGACTCAACTGTTATTCTTGTCCAGGAGCTGTCGGAGCCTGTCCAATAGGTTCTTTGCAGGCTGTTGTGGGCAGCTGGAATTTTAAGATGGCTTATTATGTTATTGGCTTTTTGATTTTTATTGGAGCCATTTTTGGAAGACTGATCTGTGGCTTTTTATGTCCATTTGGACTGATACAGGATCTGTTAAATAAAATCCCATTTCCAAAAAAAATTCGTACCTTTAAGGGAGATAAGCTGCTTCGCAAGCTGAAATATGTAATATTTGCTGTGTTTGTTATTTTGCTTCCTATGTTTTTAGTGGACATTATGGGACAGGGCGCACCATATTTTTGCAAGCTTATATGTCCAGCTGGAACGCTTGAGGGCGGTATACCGCTTGCACTGTTAAATAAATCAATGCGCAGTGCACTTGGTGCTCTGTATGTTTGGAAGAATGCGATTTTGGTTGTAACAATCATTCTCTCAATTATAATTTACAGACCATTCTGCAAATATATTTGTCCGCTTGGAGCATTTTATTCCGTTTTCAACAAAGTATCGTTTTTCAAATATCGTGTCAACAAAGAAAAATGTGTTGGCTGTGGAAAATGCGCAAAGGTTTGTCGTATGCAGGTAGATCCTGTTGTAAACGCAAACAGCCTAGAGTGCATTCGCTGCGGACGCTGTAAGCAGGCTTGTCCAACAGGAGCCATTAGTTGTGGTGTAAGTAGGGAAAAAAATAATATATAAAATTAGAATAACTTTACATCTGGCAAGGCGAAAAAAGCCTTGCCTTTTTTTGTGAAAAAGCGTAAAGTGAACCTTGTAACATTGAGAATGAATCTGGTGCTAGAAAAATTTGACGAGAGAAAAAGGAGAGAAAAAGCGATGAAGATTCCATTTGACGTGAAGATGTTAACAAGTGGGGCATCCCTTTTAGAGCAGGAGAAAGACAGTGCTTTATTAAAGCTGTCAAAGGATGGAGCGGGTATTGTGCTGCCGTGGGATGTAATGAAAAATGAGCGCTACTTTATGTTTAAGATTGAGACACTTGAGGAACATTGTGATGCTTTCAATGTGTATGTGTATGGCAAGGATGATGAGCCAACGATGACGATTCGTTTTGGCATTCTTCCGCAGATTACAACACAGATTTGTTTGGATAAGGAGTGGTTTAAAGCAGGTGTGCTGTTTCCAGAGGCACTTCCGGGGGAGCTTAAGATTGTCTGCCATGGTGGACGAATTGTGCCAGAAGAAATTACACGTATTGAGATGAAGACTATTCCAGCATTTCATGATATTACCGTGCGTATCAGCAACATGGCATTAACGGATACATACCCAGAAGATGTTAAGCTTTTGAATGTTAAGCTTGTCGATAGTCTTGGACAGAATAAGCGAAAGGAATGGTCAGGAAAGACAGCAGATATCGAAGAATTAAAACCGATTCTAGAAAAGCAGGTGAAGGATGGCGCACAGGGCTATCCATTTGAAAACTGGTCAAAATGGGGCGGCTGGAAAAATAAAAAGCTGGCCAAGGGCACAGGATTTTTTACAAAATATAAGGCAGATGGCAAGTGGTGGCTTGCCGACCCGGATGGCTATGCATTTTTCAGCGTCGGACCAGACTGCGTGAATGTGCCAGTGGACTGTCGTGTTGATGGAATTGAAAAATGGCTAGATTGGCTGCCAGATGAGAAACAGCAGGCATATGAAGAAATGTTTTCACCAGACCGTGTATTTAAGGATAGAAAAAGAAATGCGAAGATGTTCTCCTATGCAGGTGCCAATTTATATCGTGTGTTTGGGGAAGACTGGTATCAGATATGGAAGAAGATGATGGCAGGACAGCTGATGCAGATGGGCATGAATACGCTTGGCAACTGGAGTGATCAGCGCCTTTTTGAAAATACACCGATACCATATGTAACTTCACTTCCAGAATTTCCTGAGACAAAAAAGAAAATTTTCCGTGATTTTCCAGATGTATTAAGTGATGAGTATAAAGAAAACGCAAAAAATAATGCAAAGGCAATTGCAGCAAGGAAGGATGATCCGATGATGATCGGCTATTTCCTTAGAAATGAGCCAAGCTGGGCATTTGTGGATAATTTGGTGCTGGCAGACGAGGTACTGTACAATCCAGAGCGCACTGTATGTAAGGAAAAGCTGATTGCGGCTTTAAAAGAAAAATATCAGACAGTGGAGGCATTAAACACAGCATGGAACACGAAGTTTACTGACTTTGATGATCTGTATCAGCCGATTCGTGATGCATCAGCTAAATCTGAGGCTGCAAAAGAAGATCAGAAAACATTCTCAAAAGAGATGCTTCGAGCTTATGTTGAGATTCCGTCAAAAGCATGCCGAGAAGTCGATCCAAATCATATGATTCTTGGTATGAGATGGGCATGGATTTCCGATCCAGATCTTGCAACGGGATGGGAGAATTTTGATGTATTTTCCATTAACTGTTATGCAGTCGATCCAACAGAAGCAATATCTCATGTTGTAGAGCTTGGTGTAGATCTGCCTATTATGATTGGTGAATTTCATTTTGGAGCACTAGATACAGGCTTATCAGCAACAGGACTTGAGGGTGTACTGACACAAAAAGACCGTGGAAAAGCCTATCGTTATTATTGCGAGCGCGTAGCAGCTCATCCAAATGGTGTTGGCTGCCACTATTTCCAGTGCTATGATCAGTTTGTTCTTGGTCGTTTTGATGGAGAAAATTATAACATTGGTTTGTTTGACATTTGCTCACGTCCATATCAGGATATGGCGTCTTATGTAAAGCAGTGCAGCGAAGCCATGTATGAGATTGCGGATGGCACAAAGGTGCCTACAGATGAAAAGGCAGAAAGTATTCCGATGATTGCGTATTAATGTATTATTTTTTTCAATAGAAAGGAAATATTATGAGTAAATTGATGAAATCCGAATGGAGAGACCGCATCAGTCATTGGGTGCGCACACTTAAAGATGATTTTTATCAGCCACTTGGTGAGATTCAATGGGAGGCATTTCGCACAAATGAACAGCTCTCACTTGGGGAGGCAAAAAAAGAGCAGTTTGTTTCGGTAAAGCCAGGTTTTACTTGGGGAAATACATATGAATATTGTTGGATGAAGGGACACATTCAGCTGAGTGAAGAAGCTGAGGGCAAACGTATAGTGATGAATTTGAAGCCAGATGGTGAGGCAACACTGTTTGTAAATGATAAGGCTTTTGGTACATACCGTGCGTCTTGGGTTAATGAGCCGCATCATTATATTGTAGACAATGTGTTAAGTCGCTGTGCAAAGGGAGACGAGCAGTTTGATATCATGATGGAGGTCTATGCTGGTCATTATTATCCAGAGGCACCGACAGGAGGATGTGCGACAGGTCCAGTGCTTCCGGGCTCCTATACAGACAAATTAGAAGAGGGAAAGAGACGTACATTAGGACGCTGCACTTACGGAATTTGGAATGAAGATGCTTACCAACTTTTTATGGATGTAGATACACTTGGACGTTTACTTGAAGTGCTTGACAAGACAAGCCTTAGAGCGGCAAAAATAGCAAAGGCATTGGAACAGTTTACATTGATTGTTGATTTTGAGCAGGAACTGGATGCCAGAATTGAGTCCTATAAAAAAGCGCGTGAAGCTTTAAAGCCAGTGCTAGAGGCCGAGAATGGTTCGACAATGCCAGTCTTTTATGCAGTGGGAAATGCTCATTTGGATTTGGCTTGGCTGTGGCCGATTGCGGAAACCGGTCGTAAAACCGCGCGTACATTTGCGGCGCAGCTTCGTCTGATTGAGGAATATCCAGAATATAAATTTATTCAGAGCCAGCCAGCAGAGTATGAGATGTGCCGCAAACTGTATCCGGAACTTTTTGAGCGAATCAAGGCGGCTGTCAAAAAAGGACAGTGGATTGCAGAGGGTGCCATGTGGGTGGAACCTGACACGAATATGGCAAGTGGTGAGGCACTGATTCGTCAACTGCTGTATGGAAAGCAGTATTATAAGGACGTATTTGATGTGGACAGTGAAGTGCTGTGGCTTCCAGATACGTTTGGCTACACAGGGGCATTGCCACAGATTTTAAAGGGATGCAAGGTCAACTATCTGGTAACCCAGAAGATCTTTTGGTCATATAACGAGGGTGAGCAGTTCCCGTATCATTACTTTAACTGGGAAGGCATAGACGGAAGTAGGATTGTGTCATTTCTTCCGACAAGCTATACTTATAAGACTAATCCTAAGCAACTTGAAGAAGTGTGGAAAAACAGAAGTCAGCTTCAGGATCTGGATGCCTTTTTGCTGCCGTTTGGCTATGGCGATGGCGGCGGTGGTCCAACAAGAGACGATATTGAGTATGCAAAAAGAGAACAAAATCTTGAGGGTGCACCGAGAGTTGAACTGTCTGATCCGAAGAGCTTTTTCAAGAAAATGGACGAAGCGGGCGGACCGGTCAATACTTATGTAGGTGAGCTGTATTTTAATGCACACAGAGGAACCTACACCTCTCAGGCAAAAGTAAAGCAAAATAATAGACGTGCTGAGTTTGCACTTCGCGAGATGGAGATGTGGGGAGCATTTGGTCTTTGTAAGGGAAATGTATATGACAGTGAGAAGGCTGATGCTCTCTGGAAGGAATTATTGTTAAATCAGTTTCACGATATTCTTCCAGGCTCCTCGATTGGAAGAGTTTACGAGGAAGCAAGGAAAGCTGTTGGCGGTGTAATTGAGACAGCAAATAAACAGGCAGATATATATATGAGTCAGCTTGTAACAAAAGAAAATGAAAATGATGTGACGCTCTTTAACTCATTTGGTTTTGAGAGAAAGACGGTGGTAGAGCTTCCAGAAGCATTTGCAGACGGTGCAAAAACCTTTGAAGGAGAGGAAGTTTTTGTTGAGAAGACACCGTTTGGCGTTAAGGCATGGGTAACAATCCCACCGTGCGGAGCTGTTACACTTGTTCCATACAAGAAGAAAAATGTGGAGCAAAAGGCTGTGTCAGCAGAAAAGACCACGGACGGCATTGCGCTTGAAAATTCACAGGTACGCGTCAAGATAAACAAAAAAGGCGAGGTGACAAGCTTTGTCCTAAAGGAATCAGGACGTGAGTTTGCAGCAGATGCCTTGAATCGTTTCCATTTTTATAAGGATGTACCACGCATGTTTGATGCATGGGATATCGACTCAAATTATAGGGAGCAGGAGCTTGAAGGAGCATTTGATGTGTGTACTGAGCTTGTGGCAGATGGAATAGAAGCAGTCATTAAAGTTACAGGAAAGATTGGAAATTCTTCATATACACAGTATATTCGTCTGGCAAAGGACAGCAGACGTCTCGAATTTGATACAACGATTGACTGGAAAGAGCTACATCGCCTGCTAAAGACTTCATTTCCAGTAGCGGTTTATGCAGAAAATGGAATCAATGAGATGCAGTTTGGCTATGTAATGCGCCCAACTCATCGTTCGAGAGAATACGAAAAAGATCGTTTTGAGGTATGCAATCACAGATACAGTGCGCTGTGCGATGCGTCTCACGGTGCAGCCGTATTAAATGACTGCAAGTATGGAATCAGCATGAATCAAAATGCGTTAGAACTAACTCTTCTTCGTGCAGCAGCAGCGCCAGAAATGCGTGCAGATAATCAGGTTCATCATTTTACATACGCGTTTACTGCTTGGGAAGGTGATTTTGCCGGATGTGATGTGGTAAAGCAGGGCTATGAACTAAATGAAAAGCCAAGACTGGTGATGGGATGTGTGCCTACATTTAGCATAGCTTCTGTAAAGAACGGCACAGTTGTCTTAGATACAATAAAGCCGGCATTAGACAGAAGCGGTGATTTGATACTTCGTCTGTATGAGTCTAAAAAGGCAGCGGGAAAAGCACAGATTTTGCTGAATGTTGATGCAAAGAAGGCTTGGCTTTGTGATATGCTGGAAAATAAAGAGCAGGAGATAGTAATAAAAGATGGCATGTTAGAGCTTGAGTTTGGTGCATTTCAGATTCAAACGATTCGTCTGTCGATTGAGGAAGCTATGGCATAAAAGAGCCTGCAAATGAAAAGGCAGAAAGCATTCCGATGATTGCGTATTAAATGTGATTATCTGAATGGGATAAAGGGGCAGGTGGCTGCCCCTTTTGTGTAATAATTCTTATATTAAGCAACTACGCAATTATATCAGACAGGAAACAGTGAATAAAATTATTGTGGAAGGAAGAGGCTGAAGATAAAAAATGGTAGATGAATTTTTTTTAAAATCATTGATCCAAATTACGCATGGGGAGATTAGACTGATTGATAAGGACGGAGGGATTTGTAGAATTGGAAAGACAAAGGAAGAGGAAGATCCGTTTTTTACGGATAAAAATTTTTTAAATGATGTGCTTGAACGAAGACCAGAAGCATCAATTGACATTTTCTGGGAAGATGACGTTTATTATGCAAGGGTTCGCCGAAAAGGCATACAAGGTTGGATTCTTGCAGGACCAGTGCAGACAGTTGTTGGTGCAGCACCTGCGCTTAAAATAGCTCAAAAGCATAAGATCGAAGTTGCATCGTATCGTCTTCCATATTGTGAACTAAAAACATTCTTGGAAGCAATGAAGTTACTTCTTTATGAGGAAACAGGTGAAAAAGTTTGTTTTAGTCAGTTGTATACAAAACAACAGCCTGAGCCAGAACAACAAAAATTTTTTGAAAAAAAACGTTGGATGGAAAAAGGTGGACATTTGCACAATCCTTATCAGCATGAGCAAAAGAAGCTTGGAAGTATTCGAGCTGGAAATTTAAAGCTATTGGAAGAATGTCAAGCTGAGGTATGGCCAGGTGAACTTGGCCAACTCGCAGATAATCCGCTTCGTCAAGAGAAAAATATGTCAATTGTTGTAATTTCCATTGCATGTAGAGCGGCAATTGATGGTGGTGTGGCACCTCAGAAGGCATTTTCAATGTCAGATGTGTTTATTAGTAATATTGAAAGAATGACTCAGGTATTGCCAATTCAGGCAGCAGTTGTTGAATATGAACGAGAATTTGCACGAGCTGTTGAACAGGTCAAGCACGATAGCGAGCACAATCATTATGTGGAGCGGGCGAAGGAATATGTTGCGGAACATATAGATGAACAAATTAGAGTAGTACAAATTGGAGAAGCACTTGGCATTAATGAAAATTATCTGGCAGGACTCTTTCATAAATATGAGGGAATTACGTTGCAGCACTATATACGAAAAGAAAAGATTCATAGAGCAAAAGAACTATTGTTATATTCATCATATTCCTGTAGTGAAATTGCAGCTATTTTATGTTTTTCCACGCAAAGTCATTTTTCTAGTATATTTAAACGTGAAGTAGGAATGACACCTGCAAAGTATCGAGAATCAAAAACACAAGAGGGGAAAATATCAGAAAACAAGAATTGGTAAAAATATGTTTTTGAAGGAAACGGAAAATAATATTTGTATACAAAAGTGATATAGAATTGTGGATATATTAGAAAAACATAAGGGAAAATAGATAAAACAAAAGAATAAATATGAGATTTATGATAAAAAATAAGGAAAAATGATATAATGACAAAAAGGTATCTGCTATAATAAGGTCATTCAAAGTTTTCAGGAGAAGACGATTGTGAATAAACCATATGATAGCAGATATTTTTTATGCAGCAGCATAGGAAAGGCAAGGTGAAGAAAATGGACATGAAACACTCAAGAAAGGGCGGACTGACAGGACGGCAGAAGAAACAGATTCGGTTAGTACTTTTGCTTCTCCCGTTTATGATTATGATAGGAATCTTTTCCTATGCACCGTTGTTTGGATGGAGTTATGCATTTGTAGAATTTACACCTGGTGTTTCAATTTTTAAATCGCAGTTTGTTGGACTGAAATATTTTAAAAAGATTTTCGAAAATTCAAAAGATTTTGTGACCGTAATGAGAAACACACTGAGTATTTCATTTTTGAACATTTGCTGTTCCGTGCTTCCAGCTATTTTTGCAATTGCAATTTCACAGCTTAAGAACAAGCGATATGCAAAGCTTGTACAGACAGGAACTTCAATTCCAAACTTTATTTCTTGGGTTCTTGTATATTCCATTGTGTTTATGCTTCTTTCATCAGAAGATAGTGCATTAAATATTATTCTGATGGGACTTGGCATTATAAAGAAGCCGCTTAACGTATTGACAAATGAAAAACATGCATGGGCAACACAGGTTGCTATCGGTGTATGGAAATCACTTGGTTACAATGCAATTATTTATCTGTCTGCAATAACATCAATTGATCAGGAGCTATACCAAGCAGCAGAGGTGGATGGTGCTAATACATGGCAAAAAATTATTCATGTAACGGTTCCAGGTTTACTCTCTACATTTTTTGTTTTACTATTACTTGCAATTTCTAATATGATGTCAAATGGATTCGAGCAGTTCTGGTTGCTTGGAAATGGTATGACATGGGATAAGCTGGAAGTATTTGATACATATGTATATCGTATGGGTATCAAAAATATGGAATATTCATTGGCAACTGCAATGGGCATTTTCAAATCTATTGTAAGTATTATCCTTTTGACATTTGCAAACTGGGCATCTAAAAAGCTGAGAGGCGATTCTATATTCTAAGTAAAAGCTTGAAAAGAAGGTTTTCTCAGAAAGGAGATTGTGAGAATTATGAAAAAGAGAAAGAAGATAACAATTGCAGGCACAATCAACACGGTATTGCTTGGATTGATTACATTTATTTGCGTATATCCGTTATGGTATATTTTTATTAACTCGCTCTCTTCTCCGGGAGCAGTGAACTTAGGTGTGTATTTGCTTCCGAAGGAGTTTACAACAGAAGCCTATACAGAGATGCTTCAGATTCCAGGACTTAAATCAAGTATATGGATTGCGTTTGCGAGGACGATATTTGGTACACTTTTAACATGTTTTTGCTGTAGCTTTGCAGCATATATTCTTGCTAATAGAGATCTTCCGTGCAAAAAGTTTTTATACCGTTTCTTTATCGTTACAATGTATGTAAATGCAGGATTTATACCGTACTATTTATTGATCAGCAATATAGGACTGAAAAATAATTTTTTAGTATACATTCTTCCATCAGCAGTTCAGGCATATTTTATTATTTTAGTAAAGACTTATATTGAGTCTATTCCAGGGGAACTGATTGAGTCAGCAGAGATCGATGGAGCTGGATTAGTAAAAATTTACTTCAAGCTTATTATTCCACTTGCAAAGCCGATTCTGGCATGTATTATTGTGTTTGCAGCTGTAAATCAGTGGAATGCATGGGCAGATGATATGTATTTTATGCAGGGAAGAAAATCTGCAACATTACATTGTCTTCAGTATTTGTTGTATACGAAATTACAGTCAAATGTAGTTTCTTCTACGGCAGGAGCAGCAGCGGGAGCGGCAATTAAAGTATCATCGACAACGCTGCGTATGGCAATGAGCTTTATTACGGTAGTTCCAATACTTTGTGTTTATCCATTCATGCAGCGCTTTTTTACAAAGGGAATTATGCTTGGTGCAGTAAAAGGTTGAGAAATGTTATTTTATGTTAGTTATGATTGCAATCGTGCAAAGGTCTGGTACGAATGTAGTCTGGCAGTAATAAAAAAGAAAAAGGAAGGAGATATTTATGAAAAAAACAGTAGCAAGAAAGGCATTTGCAGCAGCGTCCGCACTTATTATGTGTGGTAATACAATGGCATTTGCAGGAGAGAGCACGGGCAGCACAACAACACCTCAATTCGAGGATAGAGTGGCACTTGATGTAGTGGCATTCGTAGGATCAGGTGAACTTGATGGACTTCGTTCCGATCCAGTCAGCAAGTATATTGAAGATAATTTGAATATTGAGCTGTACCTGACTGCTGTTACAGAGGCAGATTGGCCGACACAGCTGTCAGCTATGTTAGCAGATAATGATTTACCAGATGTTTTCTTATTATCTGACCCAACAAAACAGCTTCCGATGCTTCTTGAGTCTGCATCTGTATTGAATTTGGAGCCTTATCTGGAAGAATATGCACCAAATACCATGAATGACCCAGCAGGACAGCTGATGGTAACAGCAGAGCGTATGCCGGCAAACAGTCCAGATGGAAACATGTATCTTTGGGGAATGTGTAAAGGTTCTTGGGATGATGGCACAGTTCCAACATGCGGTCACTATTTGAGATGGGATCTGTATAAGGAAGCGGGCTATCCAAAGCTGGAAAATTATGATGATGATCTGTTAGATGTTCTTGAGCAGATGGTGGCATTAGAGCCTGAAACAGCAGATGGACAGAAAACTTACGGATGCGGTGCATGGTTTGGTGCAGGTCAGGGATGGGGTGAATGGGTATTTACCTTTGGTCTTGGACCGCAGGAAGGTGTAAATCTGATGGAGACAACTGGTCGTGTACTTGGCGTTTCTACAGTTGATTCTACACCACTTGAAACAAATCAGCTGACCGATCCTGAAAGTGTATTCTGGCGTGCAGTTCGTTTCTATAATAAGGCAAACCAGAGAGGTTTGTTAGATCCAGATTCATTTACACAGACATCTGATGTTTACGAGGAAAATCTGAAGGCTGGAAAGTATATGTTTAATGTACCAGGTTGGATGTCTACTAATGCAAACACAGAGTTCAACAAGGCAGAGGGAAATGAGAAAACATTTATTTCAATGCCAAGTTTGACTGCAGACGCAGAAGATCGTTTTGGAAATATGTATAGAGGTGAGAGACAGTATGTTGTCAACGCAAATACTGAAAATCCAGAGCGCTGTGTAGCATTGCTTGACTTTGTATCTACATATGAATTTTCCAGAATTGCATGGAATGGCTTAGAAGGTGGTATGTGGAATATGGAAGATGGTGAGCCAGTACCGACGGATGAGTACCTGAAAGTAACAAAGGATGATGCTCTTGGCGTAGAGACTGGTATTAATGTATACCATCATTTCTGTGGATTTGGAAACGGAACAATTCAACCAGATGGCTACACCACTGATCTGTATCAGTTCTCAACAAAGGCTATGGAAGCAAAGATGAATGATACCATTAAGGATTTCATTGATCATTATGGTGCAGAGTCTCAGGTAGATGTATATCGTCAGGAAACACCTGTTACTGATTCTATGAATTACATTTCATTTGGTGATCCAGAAGGTGATGTTGCTTCTTGGGTAAACGAAATCAATGCATACATGGGTAAGAACGTATTTAAGTGCGTAGCATGTGAGTCTGATGAAGAATTTGAGGCAATGCGTGACAGCATGATTGAAGAACTGAAGGCAAGCTACCATGTTGATGAGGTATTTGATTACTTCTATCAGGATGCTTTGGCTCAGGCAGAAGATGTTGCAACACTTGTCGAAATGAATAATGCAATCAAAAAATAAGCTTAAATGAAAGTGTTATTTGCAAGTTAAAAAGATATAACCCTAAATAAACACCCGGAATATATTGTATAGCAGCAATATATTCCGGGTGTTTTAATAACGTATAGTGTTATCCTCTTGGATCTTTTGCAAAGCTGGGGATCTCTACACAGGGTTTTTCATAAACCCAGCCTTTGGCATGGCCTCCAGCTGCATGAAACCAGTTTCCTGTAACTTCGTTTACGACATGAAGTCCATTTTCATCTTCTTCCATTTCAAATAAAAGAATACGTTTCTTTGGGTGATCATTTGGGCAGTGGCATGCCATCATTAGCTGACCGCCAAAGGTATAAAACAGCATTGCATGACCGCCATCAAGTGCATACAGTGGTTCTAATTCCTGATCCCATGGCCCCATAATATCACCAAAACGGCTTGTCGCATAGCCTACAGCATATGCGCCTTTTTCTGTGAAGCTGGACCAAAGCATAATAAGTTTTCCGCCAGGAAGGCGATGCAAAAATGGTCCGTCTGTTACATAGCCGCCTTCTTTTGCGCCTTTAGCATTCCATTTGCCATCGGATGCTCTAAATAAAATGACAGGATCACCAATTGCTTCGCCCAAATCATCAGACATTGGTATGGCACAAATTTGACCATCACCAACCTGAAGCCACTCATGACAAAATACCATCCAAGGCTTGCCTGATCGGTCAACGTACAATGTTCCATCAAGACTCTGCCATCCATCTGGTGTAACAGCTTCTTGACGAATGGGTTCAAATGGTCCTTTTGGTGAATCTGATACTAAGCACTGACATTTGCGGTAATGACCATCTGCACGAAATGAGCTGAAAAGATAATAGCGTCCTTTCCAGATATGAACCTCTGGTGCCCAATAATCCTTATCTGCCCAGAAATTATTTTGACGAAAACAAATCTGTGGCTTTGACCAGTGAATCAAATCTTTACTTTCAAGTACATAAAATACACCGTGTTCTTTGTCAGTTTCCACATCTGGGAAACGTTTGGTATCCGCAAACTGTACATAAGTGTAGTAGCAGCGGCTTTTTGGATCTGCCAGAATAAATGGGTCGCTGATATGGACATCTCTCACATGATAAGGATACTGTTCCAGATCAACTGTGTCGTCAGTACAATAAAAACGCATGTTGTTCCCTCCTTAAAAATGATATCTTTGCTAATTTTTTGTTAGATAAAAATAGCTTTCTTTACTGTACACCATACCACATCGCTCATCAAAAAACGATGTCAAATTTTATATTCTTTTTGTGTTTTTTTGACGAGTGTTACAGTTCATGAGTAATGCAACGAAAGCCCTTCGGTGCAATGGTTTCGTCGACGGACCAGTTTCGTTACAGCTCACTGGACACCCATTCGCAAAACCGCACGTTCCGTGCGTCGTTGCTAACCGCAAACAAGTTTGCGCGCAACTTTGTTTTGTTCATGAACGGGCGTCCACTTCGTCCTGCTGATCTGTCAAATTTCTATGCAAGCATGAAATTTGTCCAGATCTAGCATGACGTGTAAACTGTAACTCAAACTCCGCAGGTTCCTTTTATGTTTTTTTTTATTATACATTACTTAGAAAGACCTGCTTCAAGTGTCCGTCTCGTGAAATCCATTCACCTTCGGGCTTTACCTCAATATTGGCTTATCCATGAACTGTAACTGACGATTAAAAAATGAATAAAAACCCTACCATTTTTTTGCATTTTGAGTGATAATGGAAGTGACAAAATTAAAACTGGGAGACAGAAAAATATGGAAGCAGAAAAATTAATAGAAGCACTTCACACGGTAGAGAAATTAAAAAGAACGATGCGTCATTGCTACACATCGGATGACAGGAAGGAAAGTGTAGCAGAGCATTGCTGGCGAGTGGCACTGATGGCATATTGGATGGAAGATGAATTTCCAGAAGTGGATATTAATAAAGTAATCAAGATGTGTCTTATTCATGATTTAGGTGAATGTTTTACCGGTGATATTCCGTGTTTTAAAAAGACAGAGGCCGATGAAGAAACAGAAGAAAATCTGCTTTATCAGTGGGTAGCGACACTTCCGGAGCCACTTAATGATAAGATGTGGACACTTTATCAGGAGATGAGTGAGCTAAAAACACTAGAGGCAAAGATCTACAAGGCACTCGACAACATGGAGGGTGCATTGTCTCATAACGAGTCAGATCTTAAGACCTGGGAGCCGCATGAGTATGAGCTGACAAAGAATTATGGAATTGATAAGTCACAGTTTCATCCATATATCAAACATCTGCGCGAATGTATCCGGCAGGAAACTGTGGATAAGATTATCGCGGCAGGAAGAAATATTACGCTGGCAGAAGAATCCGACAAAGATGAACTTCTAAAGCTGTATCGCTCAATGATAGGCGGCGCAGCAGACTGGAATGAATATTATCCTTCTATGGAAAATATTGAGTTTGATATTGCACATGACAGCCTGTTTGTCATGAAAAATCAAAAGGGAGAAATCATTTCGGCAATTTCAATTGATCACGACGAAGAAGTGGATAAGCTTGATTGTTGGAGCAAGGATTTTCAGCCGTCAGCAGAGGTGGCACGCGTGTGTGTCAGAAAAGATTTGCAGGGACAGGGCATTGCAAAAATGATGATGGAACACGTATTTGCCGTGCTTCGTGAGCAGAACAAAAAGAGTGTTCATATACTTGTGTGTGATAATCATAAAGTAGCGCTCAAGTGCTATAGCGATCTTGGATTTGTTCTAGTCGGGGAGTGCGAGCTGTTTGAAAAGCACTTTGTCTGTATGGAAAAGAAATTATAAGCTGAATATTAGAGTAAAACTTGACTGGAATATGAAAAGTGTGTAGAATGAGTAACAAAGAATTAGTTTGAATAAGTAAAGAAATATTTTAGGAGGATTTGATATGACAATAGGAAAGAATGACCAAGAGCAGCGAATAAACAGAGAGTATTGCGAATATGTATTAAATGAAATACATGAAGCAACGAATGATTTTGTAAATGAAAAGAAAATAATGTTAAAAAAAGTTTTATTTACGGTAAAGCGATATATGAAATAAAAAAAATATAGAACGCTAGATTCAAATAAATATTATGATTTTGCAATAAACGCGGTAAAAAGTTATTATGATCCACAAATTTTATTTTGTGGATATAAATATGACAAAGATATTGAAAAGATTTATGAAGATGGAAAGAAAAATTTGGAAGTGTTATCTGAAAGAAAAAAGTATCAAACAGGGGCATATGAGGAAATACAAAGGCATCTGGAAAATGTGTGTTGTATTATGAGTAACACAGCTGAAAGTAAAAAACAAAATTTTTCGGAGATAAAATACTGTACTTCTGATATAGAGTATACTTTAGTGAACGACTTATTAAAAAGTAATGTAATGAACCAGTGCTTTGATAAGAAAAAAATGGAAGGCTTAGGAATGGTAAGGAAAAATTTATATAGATTTATGAAGATTATTCCGTTTGCGAAAATTGTTATGCTTGTAATCGGAATAATACTGGTGTTTATTCCAGATCCAATTCCTTTTTTAATAGATGAAATATTTATTATATGGTATATAGGTAGCTTACTGTGGGGATTTAACAATTGGGATATACGTAGTTGTATAGGAGAGTATTATAAAAATATGATAGAAGCAACATGTATAGTAGATAAAAAGTTAAGGAGTGAGACAGATGAATGGTAACGTAAAATTATGTTATACAGTTTCAAAACAGGCATTTTCTATGGTATTAAATCAGCGGGCTAAAATTGATAGTGGTGGAATACGTTTATTAGATGGGAAAATACTAGAAATGGCAAAACCAGCGGTGGAAAGTACAATTAGTTCGACAACGTCACAGGTATTATCACCGTTGACACTAGTGTCATCTGTTGCAAACAATGTGCAGTCAGTGATGATACAAAAAGGAGTAAAATCAGCGAATGCCAAATTAGATGTTTCTCTTAATAAAATTGGTCAAGTACAGAATCAGTTGCAACAGCTATCTTCTGCAGTTGAAGGACTTGGTTGGATGAATTTAGCAGTTGGTGTTTTGAATGGTGCAATTACGTTATATGGATTCAACAAAACTTTTAGATATATGGAAAAAATAGAAAGCGAAATATGTTCAATAAAGGAAAGTATGGATCAACAGAAGAAAAATAATATAATTAGGGCATATGACGAGTATAAAAATCAAATTTCATCACAACTGGATTTTTTGGAACAATATGGATTTAATATAGCTGTAGTTTTGGAAGTAACGAAACTTTTGGATAGTATAGATGCATTTCTTGAATCAGTTTATCAGCAACTTGTGCATGGTGAATTATCGGAAGATATAGCTTGTCCAGTTTATATATCATTGGGAATTGTATATTTACAGTTTATTCAGTGCTATGTGAAAAAATATTTTGAACAGCATGGAAAATTTCCAAATAATTATGAGAAGTGGACGAGGTTAGGAAACAGATTCGAAGAAGAGACATTTAAAGAAAAATTAAAAAAGTATTTAACATTATATTGTGCAATGAGTCGTTCAGATATTTATAGAACATTTTCTTCTATACAATATGTTATGAATTATCAAAAAGGAATAATGATACATGAATATATGGTATTAGAATAAAGTAAAGCAATTGGATGCAAAAATATAGATTCATTGATAGATACTATGATAATGCGTAATTGTTGTCATGAAGAGGACGATTATGTTTGCATAGAAATTATGTAAAATCATTGTATTAAGGAATTTAAGGCAAGCCAATACAATCATGTAACGGATACTTATGAAAAGATTCCGTTGTCACAAAGAGAAAAGGAGATTG
>OCHA01000372.1_pt1 | contig 55869 bp, 51 predicted proteins | sample 1538591 | NCBI WGS metagenome assembly OCHA01 (sample SAMN04571710, study PRJEB22368) | human gut metagenome | biome: human gut; material: stool | host: Homo sapiens | place: Luxembourg | collected 2012-09-06 | reverse complement strand
GCACAGCGCGACAATTTCGCAAGCCGGGCGACCAAAGCAGAATTTCCAGCCCCGCCGTAAATCAAAAATCTATATTCCTATCGAGGTGTAACTCAGTTTGGCTAGAGTGCCTGCTTTGGGAGCAGGATGCCGCAGGTTCAAGTCCTGTCACCTCGACCAAAAAAGACGGTTTTCTAAACCGTCTTTTTCTTATGCCAAAAGGCTCTAAACCCCTTTAAACCGGGGCTTAGAGCCTTTTGAGTTTTTACCTTGAGATAACTTGAGATTGCTTAAAATGGGTTGAATGCCAACCGAATGTCATCCCAATGGCATGCTTTGTTTGCTTCTATTTTTCGATTTTCACGATTAGAGTAATCTATGTTCAATGCAACATTTAACACATATCATCAGCAAGCAATTTTAATCCCTCATCATATTCTGCTTTTACTATTATTTTGCGTTCAGCAATTATCTTGTTGATTGCAGGCATCATAATAATGTTACGAGCATAATTTCTAAAATCCTGTGACTGATACATTTTCTGAAGTTGTTTGGCAACTTTTTTATGGCTAATTGTTAATGCAACAACACTTTCAAATTCTTGAGCATTTAAACCAGCCAACATAGTAGTATCAAGAAATTCTTCTTTTAGTATTCTGAACATTTCTTTTGCATCATCTTCTATAAAATGGTCTAGTGTTTTCTTCGCAACAAAACTTGAAACAGCACCGCCAATCATACCTCCAACTACTGGGATAGGAATGACTGCTTGACCTATGGCAGCACCAGCAATACCAACAGCACCTACAGTTGCATTTTTTGCTAACTGTTTTGTTGAAATTCTACCAGTTAGAGCTTTAGCAATATCTGGACCAAATACAATAACTACTGTTACTGCTCCTCCGATAATCTGCTTTCCCGTTACAGTATCTAAGCCTAACGCCTTTCCAATACCAGTTTTAGCAAATTGAGATTTATTTAGATTAGAAGCTAAATTTTCAGAAATTTTGAATATTGGATTACTTATCGTATTAAAACCTTTCGAAACACCATTAACGATATTTTTACCGCCAAAAACATTGGCAAAGCTATCTCTAGAAAGTTGCATAGTTAAAGTATAAATTAAAGTGCCTTTACCTAAAACCTTTAAACTAGTACCAAGACTTTGCTTGAGGGCTTCCTTAAGAGGCATACCGCTCCATAGAGACACAGCAAATACTATTACAGCTGTAATACTAGCAGCCTGTGCACAGCACACGGCTCCAGAAATAGTATCAACAGTCAAACTTTCAATGGTGCCTGATTGTGCAATACAATAAGATTGATCATATGTAAAATATCCTTTTTTTACATAATCTCTCGCGTCTTCACCTGGTTTAACATTTGGCACTTGACCGTTATCAATCCTTTTTTGCATTAATTCCAACGCTTGGTGATATTGATCACGAGGTACCTCTATGGGCATCATTTTACCTGAACCGTCAGTTCTAATATATTTAGCTTGATTGTGTTCGAATGCTGCACCTATACTCTCTGAGGCTGATTTATAATACTTTGTTTGTATCTCAATACCATTTACATTTCTATCCGCACCATGCTTTACTTGGTGACCGTTTTCTAGTTGTTGAGCTGCATTTTCTACTCGTTTAAATAGAAATCTATCTACAGCATTATTCCCATATTCTGCAGCATATCCATGTCCTCTAGAACCATTCATATAGTTCTTATTCTCAGCATACATAGCATTAAACTGAGGCTGAGAAGATTGAATACCAGCAGCAGAAACACCAACTTTTACACCTTGTTGCGATATTGTTGCATCAGTTTTTTTACTAGCTCTACAATAGTAATCAATGGCATTTTGCTTATTACCAAATACTCTATTAATAGCTTCCGGTATTTGATCAACTGTATCAATAACATTTCCTTTATAGTATGTAAAGCCAATATCATTATCAACAACTGTCTTTAATACATTGTATACAATATTTCTTTCATTATCATCAATAATGCTGATAGTTTTCACATCATCAGTAGTTTTTTCAGGACGAATATACCTTATTATTATCTTTTTCTTACCTTTGTAAACATTTGCCAGTCCATTGTATGTATAAAACTTCTCTTTTCCTGGCAAAGCCTCTTCTTTATCTTTCTTTGAGGCGTTTTGGGGATTGTCTTTACAGTAATATATGCCATGTCTGCCAATTATGCATCCATACTCTCTAAATTCGTTGTCTTTTAGGCTGCGTTTGCACAAGTATAAATAAGGTTCTTCATCAAAGATAGAAATATTGTGATAATTTAAGAATGCTGCCGCACGACCTAAGGGCATATCATCATAGTGATATGTAAAATTATATGAATTATTAATATCATTAAATGTTTGAGTGATAGGTATAATCACATTGTCAATTTCATCTGATACTAAAATCCTATTTGAATTGTTATACCTTACCATATTTTTTTCATGAATTTTCTTATTATACTTATGTCCAATAGCTATGAGAATACCAAATACAACAGCAACAAGAAATAAAAACTTCATAACAATACCTCTAATTAATCTTACTATTCAAATATTCTATAATATCGTCTCTGTGTATAATGGTAAACTTATACTCGTTGTCTTTAGTTTTTATTTTTAAACCATTTGGTACTAGACCTATCGTTTTACAAGGCTTAATCGAAACGATGTCCTTATATTGTATTTTGCTAAATCTAATATTTGAATTAGCAGCATTTGCAACGTATTCAAACCCATCCTCAAAAAAGTAAAGTTTGCCGACATATGTTTGAATCCCTTTTTGCATATTGGCATTTATATGTAAATTAGTAAAGTCTTTCATATCATCACCCCATAAATACAATATACCATAAAATTTGTTGAAATAAAACATATGTTGACCAAATTAATTGGTACTTATTCGCATGTTGAGCGTCAATACAGTTTGGAGTACATTTTAAATTTTACAAATTTAGATCTACTGGCGGCCTATTGATTATTGATGGATATTCATATTAAAGAATTCAGTATTTTAATTAAAAAAGTTAAAAATTCAAGGTACTATCTAAATTTTTATATATTAATATAGTCTGCAATATAAAAAGCAAAGCCATTGATGCTTCTATTTCAGAAGTTACATTCTCCTTTCACTGCACCATTTGATAAATTCTGATTTTAGCACTTTGAGATTCTTACCTACTTTGATTGCAGGAAAATCGTCACGGTAGAAAAGTTTTCTTGCTGTCGGTATTGAACATCCGATTATTTTTGCCACATCCATCGGCGTTAAAAATACAAACTCATCATTTTTATTTTCATTATTCATATGTAACCCTCCTAAATTACCAACCGAAATAATAAGTTTCTTCCGGTTCGGTTTTTGAATCAAGTATCTTTATAAGTTTTGCAAGCGTGATTTTAGAACCTCTTGCTCTCATTTTCTCAACAATTTTCTCAAGCTTTTCCCTGTCGTGAATGTAATAAGTGTCATCGTATTCTTCTTCGTCTGCCTGTATTGTGTCAATGAAATTTGTTATCAAATTCATAAGTCCGTCAGTACAGTTGCCTGACTTCGGCGTTTCGTAATCAAGAATTGTATCTCCGATTAAAGTTTCCGCTCCGCCTAAGTCAAAATAAAGTTCAAGATTTTTCTTCAGCAACCTCTCATCAAACAGTTTTGCATCTCTGCACTTGTGTCCCTCTGCATCACTGTAAGTCATATACTTGTAGTCGGGATTGTACGAAACATAAATACCGAGTTCTTTTAATTTTGAAATGTACTCATCCATACTGTAACTTTCAGCTATAGCAGTGAGAGCGTCTTCAATAATTATCTGTTTCCATTTTGGATTTCTGTTTCTTCTTGTCTTTGTTTCTGTAACATCCCAGCCGTTTTGTAAGCAAATACTGTTTGAATAATTTTTAATTCTTTCAAGTTCCTGATTAGAAATAGTCATCTTCTTTCCGTTTTCAAAGTTCACACTGTTGATTACAAGATGATTATGAGTGTGTGCTTTGTTGGTGTGAGTGACTACAAGCACTTGATAACCTTCAAACAATTCTGCCATTTGCAGTCCAACCTCGTGTGCCTGTTCAGGTGTTATTCTGTCATCAGGAGAGAAGGATTGTATCATATGGTAGTAAGTTCTGCCGTCAGTTTTTCCGAACGCTTTCTTAACTTCTGCGAATTCATACTCGCAGCTTTCAGGCATACAGTCTTTACCGCTTATAAGTTTATCAGTGGTTTTTTCTTTGTTGCACACATAATTGATGACAGTTCTCGGATTTATTTTTCCTGAAGTGAACTTAATAATTGCCATACCTTTGCCACCTCCTGACGCATTTCTTTTAAATCAACTGCATTACACATTCCTGAATTGACTGCTCTTGTCAGCTGATTAAGATTGTTTCCTATTCGTCTTAACTCATATTCAACTCCTTCAATGCCTCGAATGATTTTGATTTCTTTATGTAAAGCACAGTCACGAAGATAGGGAGCAATGCTTTTATATTTAGTGCTTGCATACATTTCTATCAATTCTTTTTCTGTTTTTGTCACCCTGAAATTTAAAATTTCTGTTCTGTTATTATCTATGATTTTTTACCTCCTGATTTCAAAATTTGGGGTGCGGGTCTCCCGCTTGTCTTTGTTTGCGCCGTAGCGTAATACAAAGACGAAACTCGCCTAACAGTCAGCGTTGCTGACTGATGTAGTGCGGTGCAAAGCACCTTTATTCTAATTGCTTTAACCTTTGAAAATACCGCCACAAGCGGTTCAAATTCGTGTTTTATTAATCAGCTCGATTACTTTTGTTTTTTTACTCAAAAGGCTTTTAATTGTTCGTCACCGTTTGCTGAACCGGCGGTGGTTCATATTTTGCGTACCGTATACAGATTGCTCTGCCTTGCGTTGGCAAAGTATCTTTCCGAAACAACTATCAGCCCTTTTTCAGAAAGACTGCGGATCGCCTTGCGGCAGGAGTTCTCACACATACCGCAGGCTTTGGCAATGTTCGGTACGGAATAATAACTCTGCCCTTTGGCATCGCCTCTGCTTGTCAGAAAGCTGTACACCACAAATTCAATAGGCGTTAAGCCTTCGTCAAAAATTTTATTTGGCAGAAGAAAGAAATTGCCTTTTTGCTTATTCATAAAATCACCTCCTCACTTACCCTTGCACACTTTTTAAGCCTTTTGAGCCAAACTTTTTTAAAAACCCCTTCACTATATAGCCGCGAAAACAGCAAAAAATGAGGGTGTTTCAGTTTTATTTACAAAATATTTACATACGCCCTCCATATATTTAGCCGTTAAACAAATACCTTTGAGCCATTTTAAAAATAATCCTCTCACTTATCCTTGCACACTTTTTGCTCTTTTAAGCCAAACTCTTTTATCACAAAAAAGATAACAGATTATTTAATCTTCCGTGCATCTTCAGAAGATACATTGTAGGTCTTACTCATCAACCTGCACAAACAATATGTAGTGGATAAATCAGTAAATTGATTTATCCACTACAACTCATAAAACCTTATTGACACAAACCAACACTTTTCACCTGTTATTTATGTATCTTCCAAAGATGCATCTTTTTTATTTTCAGCGTTTTGCACAATACTTTTTGAAACAAAAAATAGCAGTTTCTCAGTTACGAGAAACTGCTATTCATATGCAAGTAGTATTTAATTCAATTTATAATTCGGTTAATAACCTAACCGCCAACTTAAATCCAATTTCAAACGCCTGACATTCAACCAGGGAAGTGTATTCGTCAGCACATTCAACATATTTCTTGAACGCATCAAGTTCTTTATCTTTAAGTGTTGATGTCAGATACTCTTGATGCCTTGCCATCAGTTCAACTAATTTCTTTTCCTCATCAGATAAATCTCTTTCCTCACTCGGATTTATATTTCCATACCATAGCTCCTGCAGTATTGACATAAAATCAGCTCCTTTGCAGTACACACATATACCACAAAGGAGTTTCAATATCCAGATGTTATTTTAAATAAGCAACAATATTTTAACACCAGTTAAATATAGGCTCCTATCAAATAGCATAAACAAACAAACTTAATACAAATATGTGCTATTTCTTTCGAGAATATTTTTTCGATCTTGCCAGTCTGGCATAAACATTGACAGTGTTTGGTAAAAGTTTTTCGAATGATTAGGATGAAGAAAGTGCGTGAATTCATGTGTAACTACATACTCAATACATGACATCGGAGCTTCAACTAGTGAAATATTAAAAGTCAGAGATCCTCTTTTTGGCTGACAGCTTCCCCAACGGGAAACCATGTTCCTGAATTTCAGTTGAGGATAGGTTACGCCGTATTTTTTAAACTTAGGGTAAACATTTTCACAGGTTGCTTCTATTGCGTCTTTACAAGCGGATTTATACCAATTATCAATGCACTTTTTTTTTAGAAAAAAGTTTGAAGAGTCCTTGACTGTTAGAACCAAAAAATTGCCTTTGACGGATACACGATTTTTGCCCCCCTGTTTTACTAAAAGTCTAAGTTCGTGACCAAGATACAAAAATGTTTCTCCGTCAATATATTCTTTAGGTTTTGGGGCATATTCTGCCTTTTCTTTATATTTTTTCAAAGCGCCAAGAATATAATCCGCTTTTGATTCGAGTAGCTCATCAATAACATTTTGTGGAACAGAATAATTAGCAGAAACATGTATAGTCTGATCTGCTTTTATTCTTATATTAATGTTTTTTACATCTTTTCTTAAAAATTCATAATTAATTTTTTGTCCGTTCAAGATGATTTCGTTCGTCATTTGAATCTCCTTAATGCTACAGTAATGACATTTTCAATAATTTTGTCAATCGTGTCAAAGTCAATTACAAAATTTTGCTCTTTTTCAAGCCTATAAAACAAATCATCTATTTCTTGAGCAATTTTATTGTGTATTTCTTTATTCGTTTGCCAGTCAACGGTGTCATGTTTTTGGATAATTGATGTTACTTCAAGAGCTATGTCTGAAATGATGTCAATATTTTCATTAATATTAATTTTATCATCAATGATAGCAGCTATAACGCCATAGAATGCTTGTGCATGAACATTTCCTTTTATCTTTTCGGGATATGTTATGTTGGCATTGCCTTTCCGATAATCTGCCATAATTGACTTCATTTTATCAAGATATTCTGCCTCAGAGATGACTCTGTTCTTATAGTCCTCGAGTGCCTGCTTGATTCGATTTGAAAAACTGTCATAGTATGCGGGATTTTCGTCACGATTTGCTTTAATACTTCTTGTCATATGAGACACAATTGAATCAGCTTTAGAACGCATTGAGCCCAACTCTTCGAGTTCTTTTTCGAGTTCACCTTCGTTAAGAATATCAACCGGATTGGTGATTTGTTTTATGTCTTTTACAGACAAATGCGTATCAAGCAAATTTTGCATTTGCTTCTCATACTCTCTATTATCAATTGCATCGGCATATCTTATTTTTACGCTTCGGCGAAGTTTTGAATAGAAAACGAATGAAGACTTGTATTTATTTATTTCTTCTTTGTCAAAAGCCGCATATGCTTTTTCAGAATTGACAACAGCTGTGAGAGCACGACCGAATACACAAAGGGCATCATAAAATTCTCCGCGGATTTTTTCATCCGCAAGATAAAGTTCAGTTTCTTCTGTATCCTTTTTGTTCTTTACAGGTGCAAACACATCACAAATGTGCGAATATGATTCTCTCAAACGGCTTACACAAGCCATTATGTCTACAATTGTGCCTTTCATGTCTTCAGTATCAAAATTTTCCAGGCCTGCGCCACTGTAGACTTCCATTGCCGAGTCTAATTCGTTAATTAATCCACGGTAATCAACAATCAAGCCAAAATCTTTGCCGTCAAACAAACGGTTAGTTCTTGCTATTGCTTGGAGCAAGCTGTGATCTTTAAGCTCTTTGTCTATGTAGAGTACTTGCGTCCTTGGTGCATCGAATCCTGTAAGTAGTTTACTACAAACAATAAGTATATCAATTTCGCCATCAATAAACTTGTTTTTAATGGTTTCTTCGTAATCGTCTGCATTACCATACTGATTAATCATTTTGTTCCAGAATGAAACAACGAGATCATCTGTACTTTCATCAATATCCGTACTGCCTTCTCTCATATCCGGAGCAGAGATTACGACAGCTGTGACTAAATCACCAAATTCTTCGAAACATTTTTGATAACGAATTGCATCTTTTTTATAATTACAAGCCAGCATAGCTTTAAATCCGGTGTTTTTGTAACCCTCAAGAAAATGCTGATTTATGTCAAGTGCAATTCTTTTAATTCTGGCATCTGTTGAAGTAAGCTTTTTTATACTGCTCCATTTTGCTCTTATGTCTGCTTTTTGGGCATCTGTAAGCCTTTTTGTTACTTGATCAAACCATAAATCGATGTTTTTTTCATCAACATTCTGCTCTACGAATTTACCTTCATAAATCAAAGGAACTATAGCTTTATCGTCAACGCCATCTTTTATTGTATATTTATGTATAAGCTTTCCGAATTTAGCCATTGTATTTTTTTCACTCTTCATTAATGGAGTACCTGTAAAACCTATATAACAGGCATTCGGAAATACAGTGCGCATTTTAGCTGCCAGAGATCCGTAGTTGGATCGGTGACTCTCATCTACAAGTACAAAAATATCCCTGGAAAGGTTATTAAGGCCGCTGCTTTCCACAGTGTTAAACTTATTAATAACTGAAGTTATCACATCAGCACTACCTTTGTTGATCAGCTCAATTAGATGCTTTCCGCTTGTGGCTCTTGCCGGGGACAGCCTCGTGTGAAGGAATGTTTTTGCAATCTGTTTATCTAACTCTTTTCGATCGGTGACAATTATAACTCTTGGATTACAACTGCTCATTTCTTCAAGAATATATTTAGCTACCATTACCATAGTAAGCGATTTGCCACTTCCCTGAGTATGCCAAATAACACCGCCTTGACGATTGCCGGCAGCATCGTTTGTATTAATTGTTTTAATAATTTCCTCAACTGCAAAGAACTGCTGATAACGACAGATTTTTTTAATATTTGCATCATATAAAATGAAATATTTTGTGAGTTTTAAAAGCCTTTCTGGTGTAAGAAGAGAAACAATTCCGCGATCCTGAACAGTTGGTTCTCTTCCTACAATATTTTGACTTATCAGTTTGTCTTGCCATTTTGTATATTGTTCGTGCCACACGCACCAGAAATTTTTACCTGTACCGCATGTCGCGTATTTTAATGAGTTTTTATTTGTTGCAACAACAATTTGAGCGAACTTGAAAAGCTGTGGAATATAATTTTTACCTTGATTACGAATCATTTGCTCTATTGCCTGATCTTCGGTAACTGTTGGAGCTTTGCACTCTATCACGCCAAAAGGAATACCGTTAATGAAAAGTACAATATCAGGACGTGCATTTTTCTGCTTGTCCCAGCTATCAACTGAAAACTCTTCTGTTACATGAAAAACATTATTTTCCGGATGTTCCCAGTCTATGTATTTTAAGTTGAAGCTTTTTGAAGTCCCGTCAGCTAATTTTTCAAGGTAGCTTTTTCCAAGCATTAATGCATCATATATTTTTTCACTTGTCCTAATAAGACCGTCTGTAAGAGGTTCATCAAGATCTTCAATTGCCCTTTCAACATTATCCGAAGTGAATTTATAAGTGATTCCGCCAAATTCAAATTGATTGATAGCGTTTAACTGCTTTCTTAATATATCTTTGAGCAGTACATTATAAAGCGTGCCGCGTTGGCGCATACACTCTTCAGGGGATATATACTTATATCCCAGTTTACATAACAATTCAATAGCCGGGTACTGGCTTATGTTGTCTTCAAGATATAAATCTCCCTGATTTTTATAGCTCATAATTTCACCTGCCTGTCACTTTATCAAAGTCCTTTTGTGTGTATTCTATATTTTCTTTTGAAATTTCTTTTTTAGTGTCTATATTTAAGAATTCAATAATATCATTATCAACATCTTTATCGAGCTTGCATTCCGTAATTATGTATTTGTCTTTAGTTTCATATATAACGGCATATGAATTATCATCTGAATTAATAATTTTATATTCTTTTTCGAAGTATCCTTCACAACATCCAATAATGAAAAATACTAATGACTCAACTATAATACAAACAACTATAGTTATTATTAATTCTTTCAGCTTAAGCTGTTTGCTTTTATTTTTTGACATTAAATTTTCATCTTCACTACCTTTTGAAGACTTATTGCTTTCTAGAAATTTTGAAATACCAAAATATAATCCAAGAAAATATATAGAAGCTCCAAAAATACAGCCTGCAAATATAATTCCAATCCAATATGTGGCTGAATAATGTGTATGTCTTGTTACCGTGTCATATAAAAAAAGCGGAACAAATAAAAAATTTGGTGAAATAATCAGAAGGAAAGATCGAAAAATTTTATATGCTTCACTTTTTTCACTACACCAAATAATAAAAGGAATAAAATTTAATAATATCAAAAAACCTGCAAATACACCATAGACAAACAAATTATAAAGTAAATTATCGTTCGAAAGATCTATAGTGTCATATGAAATGTTCCAAGAAGAGACATAACCGCACTCATAAATGTAATAAATAAATTTTATAACAGCACTGCCAACAGTTATGGTTATAGTAAATAATATTGAAATAATCCCAGCGTAAGGTTTTGCTGACTTGAGTAATGTCTTTATGTTATCTATTACTTCAACATTATTCTTTTTATCTGTTTCAGATATAGTACCCATTTATTTCTCCTTATTTTAATATCTTAGAATTCTAAACCCTAACAATACCTTTAAGCAATAATTGCATTAATGATTTTTTAAATTTCTTTTCCTCATCAAGTTCACGCTGATGAAGGGTGATAAGGTTGTCGAGGTTTTCAAAATACTCTGCTATTTTGGCTTGTTCTTGCTCGTCTTTTGAAACGAATATTTCTATCTTACTCAAAACAGGGTATTTCAAATTCCAGTTATCAGATGTTATTCCTTGTGAATTAACTTGAAAGGTGTGTATCATTTCCGGCAACTTAAATTGATAAGCCAAGCACTTTGAATTGATACCCGAATTTGGCGAAAGTACCGTATATGCAGGGCTTACAATGCCTTCGTATGATGAATAACCACTTGCTCCTTGCCACATTCTCATCGAGTTGTAAGCAATGTCCCCAACACATACTTTCTTGTATTTTGACTTATCATCATTTGAATTATCGTGCCTACCAAGTTCAGAAAACTTCTTGATACCATCGTTGATAGTAACCGAAATCAATTCGCCATCCGGCATACTTTCAACTCGTTCTGTAAAGCAATCGCCCAACTTACGCTGTTCCCAAGGATCAGTAAAACCAGAAAAACGGACCTCGGGGTAGTTGCTTCCTTTTTGGGGGAACATTTTGTTGAGATAATATTTTTTGAGTTTTTTTAGCTCTTCAATTTTTCGTTCTTTTAATTCTATTATCTTGTCTTGCGTTGCAAGAATTTCAGCAATTTTTTTCTGTTCTGCAAGAGGTGGAAAAACAACATTTCCCATCAAAGAATTTTCATCACTAATTTTCATGTCGTGTTTAGCACCGATATTCACAATAGGATATAAGTAATTATTTAAATTTTGATTCGAATCGAAATATAACTGTACATAATCTGGCAAAACATTATCTTTACAATGAAAAATTGCATAAAGTGTTGAAACTATTCCATACTTACCGCTTTTATTTGTTTTTATTATGCCGTACGGATTTGCTTTTAAAGGGCTTTTGGTATAAACGATATCATTTGGACAAACAATTCCATATTGAGCGACTGATGCGCCTGCATAAGATCTGCCTAACAATTCAATTTGATTAACAACTCCAAGTTCACCGGAAATCGAAAAGACATCATTCTTGCCATATTTCAAGTTTGTATTTTTATCATTGCTTACTTCTAGGTAATTTGATAGTTTGGTTTCTTTCCACTCATCAGGTACAATTCCTACTTTCGTTCTTTTATATCCATCCGGTACTTCACCATTATTTATTTTTTCAATTCGGTTTTTTATTTCGAATGTCATTTTTATCCTCGCTTTGCTTTTGAACAGAAATTTCAAATTCGATTCTTTGCTGTCTTTTCTTAAGTATTTTATAAAATGAGTTTGGTATCAAAAAAGCATTTTCTCTGTGTTCATAAATTTTATTTTGTATTTTAATAACTCTTTTATAGAATAATATATCATCTGGCTTATATAGGTTATTTTGAGAAACATACTTTTGCAAATCGTAAATTTCTTTCAACCTATTTTTATCCTTCTTCAATTGAATAAAAACTGTAATTGAGTACTGAATTATTGGAGATAATGTTGCTATACTTATTAAAAATTCGCTGACAGACATTTTTAAACTCACAGCAAAAATAATTATTGATATAAACAAAATACTTGTTAAAAAAGCTAAAAATATACCAAAAGAATTGCGCAAAGAATCATCCCATCTAACACATTCACATTGTGAATAAAAGACTTGTTTTATGTGTGATAATTTAGAATAATCACTATACCAGTTTCTTACTTTCTCTATTTCCTTTTTATTGCTCTTTAATTTCGCATTAAGTACACACAATTCATCTTTTGTGTAAAGTTTTCCCCAATCGTCGTCAACTGATTTGAATGTATCATTTTTGAAAAGAATAAAATCTATTGTTTGTTGAATTTTTGCCGCTTTTTGCTTTGCTATTTTGCATTGTTCTGATATTATTTGCGACAATAACATTAAAATAACAGTAATTAATGAACCTGCAGCAAGAAAAGCCTCTCCGGAAAAATAAGTTTTTAAAATTGAATATACTAAAGGTAAAACTACACACACAGAAAAGTACACATAATTTAAACACTTGGCATAATTATAAAGCTTGCGTTGTGAAACAAGCGATTTTAATATTAAATCTTGATTTTGTATTATATAAATATTTTTATCCAAACTCTGGAAAATCTGATCCAAATATCTCGCCCCATTCCTTAATCGCTAATTTTTTGTTATCTGTTTGTTCAAGTTTAATAGCATGGCAAGCTTTCTCGTAATCTGATGTTGCTTTATCTTTCACAGCAATTTTGTCAAATATATCCAAAGTATTTATGTTTCCCTGTATTTCTTTCATGTCATTTACCGGATTTATGATATTATCAGCAATGTATTTAAAAAGATTGCATATATTAATATCAATATAATCACTTAGTGTGTATGCTGAATTGGCAAAGTTTATTACCATTGTTTCTATCATATAAGAAGGCATTGTTTTGACATTTTTCACAGTATTCCATTTTTTTGCTAGACGTATAAGTTCCAATACTCTCCCGTTATTATTTTGATTCGTTTTTATAACATATTCTCTATCTTTTATAGGATCCGTTTTCTTCCACGCCCCAGCACCATTAGGAATTAAATAATATGATCTTCCATCTAATTCGGTTTTAGTAAGAAAACAAGGAACAATGTCAAAAGACCAACTTTTAGAAACTAGGTTTAAAACTATTGCTTCTCCGTTTTTGTGTAATTCAGAACGAGAATAGTCATTTAAATTTTTAAGCTTTTTTTTGAATAAATTTATAACTTTTGTACTATTTAATGTACCATCAGTATTACTACATTGATTTTGAGCTTCGTCATCTTTACTGGAAAAAATTTTAACATTATTCCATTCGGAAAACTGGTTGTATGTAGCTCCATTTGCAGAAATACCAATCATCAAATCTATATCGTCTAGTTCTCTACATTTCGTTTTTCTCGCAAAAGAACCAAAATGACAATTAATATCTTTCCATAGTGTAAAGAAACCTTCATTATCACTAAAAGTAGAAATGTTATTTAGTAAATTGTCTCTGCTTTTTCGTGCCTCAGAAACAACTTTTGGATCAAGATTTACGGAGTTTTTTAAAAATTCATTGAAAGAACTAATAACTGTTGTTGCCATATTTTCAACCTCTTTTGAAATAATATTTCTCGTCATCTGTAAGCCAAACAAAATTAATTTAATAATGCAGGATTTATATAATTCAATTTATTTTAATAGGATACTTTAATGCATTAACATTTAATCTCAATAGTACTATCCGGAATTTCCGGATAGTTGATTTTTTCTAGTTCTACAGATTCAAAAATATTTTGCATATGCTCATTAATGGTTTTAACACTAACATCAAATAAGTAAGATATCATTTTCTGCGCAAGTCACAAAGTTTAGTTTTCATAGCGAATTTCAATTGAGTCTGCGCCAGCTTGTTTTTCAAAAATCAAGAATTCTGCATTATTGTTACGAATTGTAAGATCTTTTCCATAACTCATAGTCCTAACGCCTTCAAATATTCAGCCATTTTTGCCTGTACATCTGCAAGTTTAGCTTCAATATCGGATATATTCTTTTTTACCTCGTCGATGTCTATAAATTCTTCTTCCTCAAAGGTATCAACATATCGAGGAATATTTAGGTTATAGTCATTTTCCTTAATTTCATCAAGTGTAGCTATATGACTGTATTTATCCTCATCAGTATAATTAACATCGTTTTTATAGCTTTTATATGTGTCAACAATATGTTGAACATCGCTGTCGCGAAGAATATTTTGATTCTTACCTTTTTCGTAATTATCTTCTCCGCTAGCGTCAACAAAAAGAACTTTATTGTTTGAGCCTCTATCCTTTCTGAAAATAAGAATACAGGCAGGAATTCCAGCACCGTAAAACAAATTTGCAGGAAGTCCTATAACAGCGTCAAGAAGATTGAACTGCTCAATAATCGTCCGACGAATTTTACCTTCACTTGCGCCTCTAAACAATACACCGTGGGGAAGAATAACTGCCATTCTTCCGACTTCGTCCGCGAGACTGTGAAGCATATGCATAACAAACGCATAATCACCTTTCGATGATGGGGGAATGCCCCAATCAAATCGACGATACGGATCAAGCTCTGCACTCATTTTTGGTTTTTTACCTTTAGAATCAGTTTCTGCTTCACCCAGGAAACCGCTATCCCACTTTTTGAGAGAAAACGGAGGATTGGCGACTATACACTCAAATTTTTTTAATTTATCACCTTCTATATTGCCTGGGTTAGAAAGTGTGTCACCATGCCAAATAACTGCATCGTCAACATTGTGGAGAAACATATTCATTCTACAGAGTGCCCAGGTCTGCATATTTTGTTCCTGCCCATAGATTCTAGATTTTCCACTTGGTATTTGTTTGTATGCCTTAAGCAATAGACCGCCGCTTCCGCAAGTAGGATCATAAATTCTGTCGTTTTCGGTTGGCTGCACTAATTTTGCAACAAGTTCTGATACTTTGCTCGGTGTATAAAATTCTCCGCCTTTTTTCCCTGCATCTGATGCAAAGTTTGCTATCATATATTCATAGGCATCACCTATAATGTCAAGATTATCAAGTTGGTCTGGACGAAGATTGAGGTCCTTAAAATCTTCAAGTAAGTTTTTAAGTATTGCATTTTTTTCTCTTGGCTCGCCAAAGTCCACCGTTGAATTAAAATCAATAGCTCTGAAAACGTCGTGCAATTTTGCACTGTTATTATTTTCTATTGCGGCTAATGCAACATTAATTTTTTGCCCTATTTCAGCATCGTTACGATTATTATAAAGATATGTAAATGTGCAGGTTTCATCCATTACGAAACGTTCACGTCGCATAGCTCTTTCAACACGTCGAACATCGCCATCATAATGCTTCATGTAGTCATCCCTAGCTTGGGCGTAAACATCACTTAAATATTTTACAAAAAGCATTGATAAAATATAGTCTTTATAACGAGAGCTATCAATCTTACCGCGAAAACTATCGCAAGCACTCCAAAGAACTTTTTCTATATCTTGTTTAGTAGTCATATCTTTATTCCTCTCTTTGCATCGTTAAATATTTGGTTTATAATCAATTTATTATAAATTTCTTTTTGATCAGCCAAAGAATGTAATAATTCTTGCTCTTTTTCTGAAAGCAGTTGCATTTGTCCTATCATTTTCTGCTTTTCCAGTGGCAAGTTGTTTATAGACAGTGTATTAAAAAATCTTGAGTTTATAGTTCCAAAGGCACCGCTGCCGCTTATGTTTTGTAAAATCTTTTGTTTTGTAGATTCTTTCTTTAATATCCACAGTATATATTCGGGAGAAGCTGCCATTTTGTTTACACGAATAATTGCAAAATGTGAGGGCACCAAATATCCACACCATTCTTCTTTTGTTATCATAATCGCTGTATATGGTGAGCTTAATCGTACAATTATATCTCCTGCCTGAGTGAAAAATTCAGGCTTCAGAGGTTGAGTCGTTTGGAACTCTTCAACATATTGTAAATCAAGATATCCATTGTGTGATGCACACTTTAAATTTAATAACTTATATGTGTGTCTTATTGGGTCCGCATCACTAGCTTTTTTTCTTGTTGCTACTACTCCGGTTCTTATTGCGGCAATTTCTTCAAGTTTCATATCACACCTCAAATTTTGTATTGGGTATTTTGTGATTTCATTATACACATTTTTATCCTCTATGTCAATATTTTTTGTTATGGATGATTTGTGATTATTTTTATTTGCGCTATTTTCCTGTTTTTTTAGAATTTTACAAACTCCGTTTTTATTTAATCTTAATAATTAAATTAATATATACTTGACGTAAAAAATTTTTGTGATATACTGTAATGATTTGAATATGAATTCAAGTGGGCGGAATGGGCGAAAAGGAGATTTATTTATGTATCATTATGTTGAAAACAAAGAATTTTTAAAAGAAATGAAAAGCCTGTGTTCCAAAATTATTAACCAATTAGTGCAAAGTATCAATAACGATTCTGTAATGACTGTTAAAGCTGAACTAGTTGGAAGTGGTGCGAAAAATCTTATCACACAGAATGGAAAAGAAGCTATTGATTTAGACTATAATTTATGTATTGAAGAAGTTTTCGAATTAAATTTCAATTATAGTATGAGAATTAAAGAATATATTAAAAAACATTTTAACACCGTCCTCAATAATAATGGTTGGGGCGATTGCCAGGATTCAACTTCTGTCATTACTACCGAAAAAAGATATTTTACTAATGGAAATAAGACTCCATTTAGTATTGATCTTGCAATCGTTAGAAAAATCAATGGTAACTGGGAAAGATTAATTCATGATAAAACCGGGTTTGTTAATTTGGATCGTTGGTATTGGAATATTGCTCCTAATTCACGCGGACTTTCTGATAAAGTATATGAAATAAAAAAAGAAAACTTATGGAATGAAGTTAGGGATCTATATCTTGCAAAGAAAAATATTTATCTTAGAAGACAAGATTATAATCATCCGTCTTTTATCATTTATTTGGAAACTATTAATGAAATTTACGATAAGCATTTTACAAATAAATTAGTTTCTTACTATTGAGTCTATAATAAATTAAATGAAGCAGCTCTAATGCTATCAAGCACAACTGTATATAAAGTATTTACCTATAAAAGCTGCAGTAATTAAATTTTATATAATTTCTACTATATAGGGGTACAAATATGCTTAGAAAAAATAGAATAAAAAAATTCATTGAAGATTATGAGGGACATACTTTTATTAATAAAAGCGGAAAAGTAAATGCAATAATAAATTGCGAATATGAACTTGAGTACGAAAATGGAAAATGTTATTCAGGTACAATTAAGGCAACAGATATTAAATCGCATAATATAGGAGCATTAAAATATATAATATATCCGTTCGATTGCAAAGCAACCTTATGTGATATATATTTAGAGAAAAAATATCGGAATATTGGAATTGGCGGTAAAATGATTGCTCAATTCGAAAAGAATTGTCTCGACCATGGAGTTAAATATATTGAAGGTATGCTTAGTAATGTAGACGAATATGAAGGAAACGAAGAGTTAAGAAATAATTTTTACATAAATCATGGGTATATTATAGAAGACAAAATCATAAAAAAAGAATTAAAATAATATATTTTAGCCATTATTATAGATGTATTTATTCCAGAAAATAAAATTGATATTGAAACAGCGCAGAGGAAATATTTCTCTGCGCTGTTTTTCCGTTATTTTACAAATTATTATTTACCAAAGTGCTCTTCTACAATCGCCTTTAGGTAGGAAGAAATTACGGAAAAATCCTTATTCAAATCAAGTGTGCATACACTTATTTTATTTCCGCTCATCATATAAGTGCAGTCAGGCTGTATTGCTTCGCTTGTTGATGCGTAAAGCAGCATACCTGAAACACTGTGATTCTGTTCTGCAAATTCAGCGTCCTTATTTTTTACATAAGAAAAAATTTGATATAAATGAGCAGAACGGAGTTTGCTAACATTAAACTGCTGCATCATAATACGGCCATAATATTTTGCATCAATAATCAAAACCGTATTGCCTTTTGAAAGCATAACATCGCTTTGCATTGTAGGAAGCAGAAAGCGGTTTTCATCGTCAAGAGCCCAGCTTATCTCTGATGAACTTGTTTTAACCTGCGGACATTCTTTAGCATAAAATCCAAGAAGAAATTTTTCATACAACTGATGCATTGGCCGTTCATTTATAACAGATGAAAGACGATAATCTCCATTATCGGTAGTCAGGAGCATTCCTTCAATTATCAGCCAACAAATTCCTATAAGAATACGGTATGAATTGTTGCCACGCTGAAAGCGAACAGACGACCAGCGCACTGTTCTAAGATCAATAGTGTCAACATTAGAAAAAAACAACATTTCTTTTTTGAGAGTGTCTTTGTATTTTTGCTCAACATCCGCTTTTTTAAGGAGCAGAAAAACTGTTGTTTTAACTATTCTGTTTAGCAGATTATTTTCTGACAGAACATCATATTCACAAGTAAGTACTTGTTTTTTTGAGACAAGATTTTTTATGCTGCCAGTCAAGTCTATTTTTCCTCTTACAACTGCCAAATCTTCTTTTTGGTTAAGATATTCACGGTACAAACCCTGTTTAAGCTGTTTTCCTATACCTTTTGAAAGAAGTGCTGCAAAAAGATTGTGTATATTATCAAATTTTTCTGTTTCAATGTTCTCATATTCGGCGGATTTAAAAGAACCGAATGCATACGCAAGCATATAGTAAATGTTTTTAATTAGTATGCTTTTATCCTCAGTCATTGAATACGCCCTCAAGTATGCTTTTCCACTTTTGGAATTCAGATTCATTGTCAAACCAGTATTCATTCAACATTGGCAAAATATCATAATTAACTACACAGTGGAGCCATTCATCGGAGTAGTTTTTATTCGTATATAAGTAGCTATGCCCTATGCAAAATCCTTTTCCGAGAGAACTGTCAGAACTAATCGCATTATTAAGTTCTTTGACCCTGTTAACTAATTTGTTAAAAGTTTCGCTGTGTAAGCTGTCGGCATATCGAATAAATCCTTTAGTATCAAACCCGGGTTCCATATCAAAAAAGCTAAATCGTCTGCGAAGCGCATAATCAATCATAGCAAGGCTTCGATCTGCGGTATTCATCATACCTATAATATAAAGATTTTTCGGTACAGAAAACGGTAGTCCGTTATAGGCAAGCGTTGCTTTTGTTCCTCTGTAATCTTTTTCAATAAGCATAAGCAGCTCACCGAAAATCTTACTCATGTTGCCACGATTGATTTCATCTATAATAAAGAAAAAATCTTTGTTAGGCTGGGTAGCGGCTTTTTGACAGAAACGATAGAAAATTCCATATTTCAAGTCAAATCCAGTATCTGTAGGCTTGTAACCCATTATGAAATCTTCATACGAATAATTCTGATGGAACTGAACAAATTCTATTCGACTATCATCTTTTTCACCCATCATGGACCAGGCAAGGCGCCGAGCGGTAAATGTTTTTCCTACTCCTGGTGCACCTTGGAGTATGATATTCTTTTTATAGCTCAGAATAGAAACAAGCTCATCATATTTTTCTTCATTCATGAAAACTTCATTTAAAAAGTTTTCTTTTGTATACGCTTCAAAAGCTGTTTTTATTGGAAGTGGATTTTCATCACGAATAATATCCATGATAAAGTCAAATTCTTCTTTTGTTAATTTGAACAGGCTTCCCTGAGGGCTCCTAAAATACTCCATATTTTGGAGTTCGTCATATTCTTTTAAGGCGGAATAATCTATGGGAGAGGCAAGCGCTTCAATTTTTTCAAAGCTTATTTTTTCCCCGTCCTGCTCTGCAGTAATTTGACCGATAGCTACAACTTGTTTAACAGGATTTGATTCGTAACAAATAATCATATCCCCGGCTTTTGCGTCTATAAAGTTCTGGAAAACCCTGCGCTTATTTCCATTTTCATTCTTAAGGGTATAATCTTGAGTTTCGCCCACTGCAATATCTGAAAAGCTCCAAATTTTCGGGTTGGCGTTAAGCCACCAGTATCCCTTACTATCGCTCTCAGCTTTTGCATCAGAATAAAGATTTATGTTGCTAAGATCAGCATTGTCAAGGGCTTTTGAAAGTTCGTCTCTTAGCTTCCATATAAAATGGCCTTCTTCACCGTTTTGAGTATTTCGGCCAGTGTAAAGAATTGGCCACCATTTGGTTTTGCCTTCATTATTATCTGCCGTTATTTTAGCTTCATTACATATTCTCTTTGCAAGTCCAACGGAGCCGGCGTTGTAAAAATTTGCTGTTTCTCCATATTTGTTAGCAAGTTGCGTACATGAAGCTTCTCCCCCGGAGTCTTTAATACGCTTCATAATTTCAAGAGATTGAGTTGTAAAAACGGCTTTGTTTTTTATTAAATCGTCCCATGCTTCAACTGTAAGGCCCGGATCATAATCTTCGCCAATCCATTCATCAGCAGAATTTGTTTTATTGTTTTTATCGGAAAAACTTCTGCTGGCAAAAAAGCAAAAATCAACCGTAAGAGTTTTAAGGTTTGGATCAGGATAACATTCAGAAGTAATTAAAGAGTTAAATATGTTTACAAGTTCTTCATCATTCTGAAGTTCGGAGTTGACTTCATTGTAAAAGTCAAGAAAATTACGAAGATTATTTTCATAATCTCCATTCTTAAACTGATAATTCGTTTCAAGAGCTTCTGCTGCTTTTCTTATCTCTCCGATTTTATAAATATAATATTTGTCCGGGTAACGAAGCCATAAATATATGCTTATTGCATTTTCTGTTTGATAATGATTCTTTGCATTTTCTCCAAATTTTTTAAGAATATAAGAAGAATCATCTTTAAATTTTTCAATTCGTTCCACAATATCTTGACTTTCATCAAAAAGATTCGCAAACATTGAGCGAACTTCCTCAGGGGACTTTTTTGCAAAAACAATAATCATACGCTGAGGATAATAATTGTATGATGAAAGCAGATTTTGTGTCATACCTAATGAGCGTTCAAGCATTTCAGGAAAATCAGCGGCATTTATATCCCAATTATCTTTGAAACATTTTATAGCCTTCCATTTGTAATTTTCTGTTTCAAATCGCCCATCAGCCAAAGCTTGTTTGTAATTGGCAAGTAATTCGTCCATATTTGACCTGTTGAACATATACTTCTCCTTTATGAACTGTGTAAAACAAATAATCGTCTAAAATAGTTTATAATTAGCAAATATTATCTTTATGATAACATTTTTGTATATAATTATCAATAAAGAGCAAGCACAAAGAAACGGTTATCATATGAAAGAGACAAAATATGTACCTTAGCTATTCTACTTAATTCCAAAATATTTATTCAGTTAAAAATTTCACAGCCAGTTTGAATCCTATTTCAAACGCTTGGCTTTCAATAAGTGATGTGTATTCTGTAAAGAACTCAGCATATTTTTTTAATATTTCCCGTTCATCATCATTTAGAGAAGATGACAGCGTTTCATAATGTCGAGTTATTAACTGAACCAAATTTTTCTCGCCTTCTGTTATAAACTTGTCTTCATTCGGTTTTATAATTCCATACCATAGATCCTGTAGTATTGACATAAAATCAACTCCTTTGCAGTACACACATATACCACAAAGGAGTTTTAATATCCAGCTAAAATTTAAAAGTTGCCAATATCGTCTATAACTTTCGTATATATCATTGCTAATACTGCTACGATTCTTGCGTCATACTTGTTTCTTTCATCATATAATTGTTTAAAGATCATTCTTTCGGTTTGTGTTCCATAACGCAGCTTTTGAACAATCATTTTAAATTCAGTGCATGGTTCCATAATAATTTTTTCAAATGATTGTTCGAATTTAGATTTGTCCCATTTTAACATCTGGTCTTTACTATCAGGATTATATGGCATCAATTTAGTTTCGCTCAACGAAATAAAAATCTCTTCTAACGAGTGTTCTTTAGGCTTTTGCAATGTTACACGCTTTTTCTTTCTCTTTTTTTGCTTTTCTTTTTCCTGTTCCTGACGTATTTTTTCACGTTCTTGCTCTTCTTGTAAACGTTTTTCTTTGATTAAATTAGCAAAACGCTGTGCTTCTTCAAATGCTTTTTGAGCCTCAATTCTGTTTTTCTCTTTTTGCTCTTTTAATTGAAGCAATTTTTTATCAAAAGCACGTTTCTTTTTTATAAGGAAACCATTAAAAGCCTCTTTAAATCCAGATACCTGAAGCTTTCCATCTGAAAATTCAATGTTGCTTAAATCAGAAGTAAATTTAAATATATTAGGGTAATTTTTTGAACTTATTTCAATTCCGTCAAAAGTATATGTATTGGTATCCATACAATATTGAATAACGCTATTTCCTGTTAAATCAATTGTAATAAGAGAATTATCGTCTGTCTCATTAAGTGAAAACCTTTTTGCAAAATAGAGTTCACTTTCAACAACACTGTCATCATCATTGGAATTTATATCTGTTACAATCCAATTAGATTTTATTTGCTTTTCATCATACTTTCTTTTTATCGTATCCAATCGATTAGCACTTGAAAATTTAGTGATTATTTCAATCGGATAATAAACACCGTTTTTTATTACTACTAAATGTGAATAATGCTTATCAACTAATTTCACATCCATTTTAACATCATAGCCGTGTTTTTTAAGATGTGAATAAAGCAATCTTTTTATTGCTTTAGTGTATTCAGTAGTTTCATTATCATACTTTTCATATCCACAATCAGTGTTTACAACATGTGCAAAATACGGCTGCTTTTTTTCGCCATGACAATATTTAAGAATTCTGTTTTTACAGTTTTCATCAGGGCAAAGCAGTTCTTTTCTACCACTTGCTTGTCTAATAATTTTTTCATCATTATAGTCTTGTGATATTTCAAAGGCGAAAATTTCTTTTCCTTTCCAAATTGCTTTTTCTATTTGTAACACCTCTATGAAATTACATTAGCCGATGACTAATTTATTAGTTTTCTTAAGATACTTTGCAGGGATTGGTGAATCAAGTTTAAATGTAAAGCTGATAGGACGGCTGCCTTCGTGTTTTACATAATTGACTGTACCAAGAAATGTGTACGGTGCTGTTCCAAATTTATCATTTTTAAATTCACGAACAAAGAGCAATAATTTATTGCCTCTTTCTTTATGGTGAATATACCTTTGACCGGTTGTAGATTCTGGTGTTGTTGTACTTTGGCTTTGCCAATGAAATAACCACTCATTTATAGAATAGTCACTATACATTGTGCTTGGTGAATAATCTTTGTCTGACTTATTTAGCGTTACCATAAAAATATCCACCTTTTTATCAGGTAAATATTTTACACCTTCTCGCATTGAGTTTGGTTTCATAAAATCCATTGCTACAAGGAGCTGGTCTCTTGTGTATGTGCAGTAAGTGTCAAGAGGACAATCAAAACCTAAATCGACCGGCTTGTCAATGAAATCAATTTTTTCAAAATTGTAGTTAAGCAATTCTACAAGTTCATTATACATATTTTCGCAGTTCTTTAATTTTCTAAAGCCTTCTAATTCATCAGAAAAGCCAACAGATAAATAATCTTTTTGCCAAATTGTAAATTGAAGCATTTGATAAATTCGTTTGTCCATTGGGTTCAAATTATCATACACAATGGTCTCAATATTGCATAGAAAATTCTTTATAAAATTTATCCATCTGCGAGAATCTATATAACATATCCTTTGAAAAGCCTTCGTCATAATTGGCTCAAGTTCTTCATCAAAATCGTCTTTAACGCCTGCCATAACACATAATCTTGAAAAACTTGAATACTTGTAAATGGCTTTTACGTCAAGATGATAATATTCTACAAAATTCTTAAGTGATAGTTTTAATCCACTATCATCAACAAAATCTTGAATCTTTGTTACCAAGCCTGCTTTTGAGCCAAACGAAGCATTTATGTTTTTAAAAATATACTCTTTTGCTTTCTTTTCGAGCTGAATATAGCAACCTTTTGGTGCAGAAACAAAACCATCTTTTATTTCTTGCTTTACGCTCTTCTTAGAGTTTGACAAAAGAGCAGAGAATTTCTCCTCAAAATTATATTTCTTGTTAGCCTGTCCAATAAAATCTAAAACTGTTAGGCAGTCTTTGCCTTCTGATAGTCTAAGTCCTCTACCGAGCTGTTGAAGAAAAACCGTCAACGATTCCGTCGGTCGGAGAAAAAGAACGGTATTTACCTCTGGAATATCCACACCTTCATTATACAGGTCAACTACAAATATGAATTTTATCTCACCATTAACAAGCCTTTTTTTAGCGCTATTTCTATCTTCATTGGAAGAACCGCCAGTTAGGAACATTGAAGGAATATTGTGCTCGTTAAAATAAGTCGACATATATTCTGCGTGCTCAACAGACACACAAAATCCAAGTCCTTTAACATCATCTAAATCAGTAACATACTTAATTATTGATCTAATTATGTTATCTGCTCGTTTATCTGCCACAGCTCGATTAAGTGTGTAAATATTTGGAGCTCGCGCTTGTCGTATCCGCCTCGCGTCCATTTTAATCCGTCCAGGTCCACGGTGTCGCTAATCCCAAAATATTGAAATGGGCATAATAATTTTCTATCAATAGCTTCTGGCAATCTGATTTCAGCAGCAATTCTATTATCAAAATAATCAGTAATATTTTTGCCGTCCATACGTTCTGGTGTAGCTGTTAACCCAAGAAGTATTTTGGGTTTATAATATGATAACAGTTTTTGATAACTTGGTGCCGCTGCATGGTGAAATTCATCTACAACAATATAGTCATAATAATCGTTTAAAGTGTGTTTGTACCACTCCTGAGAATTAAATGTTTGGATAGACATAAACAAGTGTGAAACATCATCTGGTCTGCTATATCCACCAACAAACATTTCACCAAAATTTGCGTCCTTCAATACTCCTCTAAATGTTTCTATACTTTGTTTGAGAATTTCTTCTCTGTGGGCAATAAATAATAATCTGCATGGCTCTGAGCTATGATTGCGGGAGAAATTCTTATAATCAAACGCAGAAATTACCGTTTTACCTGTACCTGTTGCTGCAACAACAAGATTTTTGTAGTTACTTCTAACTTCTCTTTCAGCCTTTAATTTATCTAAAATCTCTTTTTGATATGAATATGGATTTATGTCGAACATATATCTTGATGAATTATTATCATCGTGATATTTTTCTGCTTTTAACGCCTTTGTAAGACGTTCTTTTTTGTTTTCTTGATACAACTCGAATTCTGCAGAATTCCAGTAGCTATCAAAAGTAGCGTTAATTTTTGCAATAGTTTCAGGCAAATCTTTAGCAGTAACTTTAACATTCCATTCAAGACCGCTTGATATAGCTGCATTAGAAAGATTTGAAGAACCTACATAAGCCGTTGTAAATCCTGTGTTGCGGTAAAATACATATGTTTTAGCATGCAAACGAGTTCGCTTAGTATCATAGGACACCTTAATTTCGGTGTTAGAAAGCTTGTTTAGTTCCTCGATAGCTTTGACATCTGTTGCACCCATATATGATGTTGTGATAATGCGTAATTTACCGCCGTTTTGAGTGAATTCACGCAGCTCATCAATAATAAGACGAAGTCCGCTCCACTTAATAAATGACACCAGCATATCAATTTTATCTGCAGAAAGGATTTCTTTTTTTAACTCCGTAAACATTTGTGGCTCGTGAATTGCTCCGGTAAATAGTGAGCTCTGAGCGATTGACGTTTCAGGGCGTGGTAATGAATTTTTGCTTGAATTTGTATATATTTTATCTAAAACGGAAAGAAGCTGTTCAGCGCGTTCATCAACAGACATTGCACTAAATTCTTCTTCGCCGCTTTCGGCGATAATTGTATTTACAATTTTATTTGCAAGCGCAACTTGGCTGTTAATATCTCCGCCGTTGTCCACAACCGCGTCTAGCCCTTTTTCAATTATATTTGCTATGTACTTTGAAAGTACTTTAGATGCTTCTGCCCTGTCAATAGGTGCAGTTGAACAATCCTTATCACTGGCATTGTCAATAGCTGTTCCCAATTCTTTATTTATAACTTGCTCATAGAGCCCTGATTCTAACATTCAAACACCACCAATAAGTTTATTTTATCATAACTAAATAAATTAAACAACTTTTCAAATATATATTAAATTGCAAACAACAATTTTAACTACACAACACAGTTCGACAAATTTTGATAGACTATATATTGTACTATATTATCGAAAGGAGGAGAACTGATGCGATATCAAAGATTATTGGAGCAGGTGGCAAAAGAGAACAACACCACTCCAGAAAAAGTTGAAAAAGAAATGCGGGAAGCGCTGAAAGCGGCAGGTTATGATATTGAACCTGCAGTCTTCATTGCGCTTGCCGCAAGCAAAGTAGAAAAGACTATATATCGTAATTAGTATATTGTATAGTCTATATCATCCCGGCAAAATTAGTATCATAATTTTGTTGGGAGTGATACTGATGACTATTGTTGAAGCTACAAAATTGCGAATAGAAGAATTATGCAATGAGCGCGGACTTAATTTCTGCCGACTTGCAACCATTTCTGGTGTTCCCTATACAACAGTCAAATCGATAATTTACAATCAAAGCAAAAATCCAAGCATCACCACAATCAAGAAAATCTGTGATGGTCTTGATATTTCAATAGCCGATTTCTTTGACACAGATACTTTTAGAAATCTTGAACAGGAAATCAAATGATTAGAAATCTTTTCATTGTCACTTTTTATATTGTTCATCACCAAACCGTGAACCGCACCTGGTTCACGGTTTGATTTTTGTGTTTATATCTGTAAAATTAATTTTCCAAAAGACTTGATTATTAGCAAAATCTATGCTTAAATGCACAACACACAGATGTAAAAAGAAAGGCGGTGTAAATATGGCAACAAGAAAAAAGCCAAAAAATGTATATGGCGAGGGTTCTATCTTTTACAGTAATGTAAAGAAAAAGTGGATGGCTCAAATCAATCTTGGTTTTGACAGTAACGGCGTTCGCAAAAGAAAGACCATCATAGGCAATACTCCTAATGAGGTCAAAGAAAAACTCCGTAAGGTTAAAAACGATATGTATACAGGCAAGTTTGTGAGTGCCAATAATATAACTTTCGGGCAGATTACAAAACAGATTCTTGATGAAAAACTTGCTATGAATGAGATTCAAAGGCAGACTTACAGCCGTCATCTTGAAACGATGAAACACTTCAAAGATATAAATGACATACCGATTCAAAAGATTGACTCCACAATGCTCAAACAACTCATTCTTTCTAAAATTGATTACTCTCAGTCAACCATAAGAAAAATATATTTGATGATGAGTCAGGCATTTAACGAGGCAGTAAGACGAAAGATAATAGTTGAAAACCCGATGGCGGATGTTAAAAGACCGAAATCAAGGCAAAGAGCCGTAAAAACAAGGGCGCTCACGATGGAAGAGCAAAAGGCATTTTTCAATGCTCTTCAAACCGATGATAGCATTCTTTATAAAGAGCAAATGATGATTTCGATGTTCACAGGAATGCGAATGGGTGAGATAAATGCCTTAAGCCGAAATGACATAAACACAAGGTTCAATTTCATTAATGTAGATAAAACTATTGCAAAAGATCTTCACGGTGAGTCGTTTTTGAATGATACTCCTAAGACAGAAAAAGGCAATCGTCAGATACCGATAAATTCAATGGTTAAGCCTGTGATTGACAAGCTGATTGAGAATTATGTTCCTACTGATGACGGAATGCTGTTTCACTCGAAAAAAGGACAGTTGTTGTCAACGAACCAGGTTAATATGGAATTTCAAAGAGTTTTGAAAAAGTATAATATCAAGGACGAAACTGTGAAAGGCAAACTGACACTGCACAGCCTCCGCCATACATATGCTACCCGCTGTATCGAGGGCGGAATGCCGGTAAAAGTTCTTCAAGACCTGCTGGGACATACAGATATAAGCATTACTCTTGATACTTATTCCGATGTTTTTGATAATTTCCAAACTGAAAATGTTCAAAAAATTGATAACTATATGAGCACAGCAGGATTTGCTATGAATGCCTAACAGAAAAACAAAAGCCGATTGGTCTCTCTTAATTGAGAATGCCAGTCGGCTTTTATTAATACAGGATTAGAAAATTAAGTTCTGAATGTGTTACTTATGCAAAAATTTTATAATACAAATCTTACATTATTCTACACATTTTGTTATAGTGACACTCTCCCGAATTGCTTTAATATCGGAAAAGAGCAGTGTTTCTTTTTCTACAAGAGCATCGGCAACTTTTTCAAGGAATTCTTTGTTTTGTAGCAGAATATTTCTTGTTTGGAATATGTATCGTTCAAGCTCTGCATGAACTACTGCCTCTCTGTTATCAAAAGTTCTGTCAGACAAATTATAAAAATCACCGAATTCTAAAAAGGAAATTCCGTTTGTTCCGCTTTCTGTTAATCCATCTCGAAGAAGACTTATTGCTTTTTCTAAATCGGAATAGCATCCGCTTGCACACGCTTCTGAATAATATAGTTCCGTGGCGACCTTTCCTCCAAGCGCAGCCATAATATTATGAGGCCTTCTTTCTAGCTCCTCACATTTGTGAATAAATCCTCCTGTATTGCTTCTTCCTTTTGTACGAATAGAAGCAAGTCCGATACATCCCGGCTTAATAACCTCACTTACTACAAGATGACCTGCCTCGTGAAGTGCTACTTTGCGGATTTCATCTTCATCTTTTTGGAAGAAATCATCGGGAGAATTATATTGCAGTCGCAGTACTGCTGCGATTAAGTCCTCCATTTCAATGCTCATTTTTTGTCTGAATCCTGCACTGATTGCAGCCTCGTTGATTATTGTTTCAAGATCGGCACAAGAGTGATAAGATATCATATTGCACAAATCGTCAAAGTTGACATTCTTTGACAGCTTTTTGTTGTTTAAATAATGTTTAATAATTTTTTGTGCATCTTCTTTTGTCGGCGATTTCATAATTATGGTTTTATCAAATCTGCCTGGACGAATTAAAGACTGCGGCAGCTTGCGAATATCGTTTGTTGTTGCAATTACAAATACATCACATTCTTTAACACTATCTATTCCTGCCTGAACGGCAACATATTCCTTTGCGTCTCTATGGGCTTCATCGTCATTCGCAAACTTGTCCATATCATCAAGAAAAATTATTGACGGAGAATTTTTCTTTGCTTTTTCAAACACCTCTGTTATCTCGTCAACAAATTTGTCTGTGCCCTTGTTGCTCCTTAAAGTATATGTATTAATTTTACATTCCTCAATAAAGCATTTTGCTATTAGAGTTTTGCCTATACCTGGGTCACCGTGAAGTAAAACACCGCTGGGCATTCTTGCACCAAGAGCCTCATAACGCTCCTTATTATGCACCATATCACAGATTTGCATAAGTTCGTTTTTAATAGACTCATAACCGATTACCTTTTCAAATGCGCTCATAATAATTCTCCTTTTCTATTTTGTAGTGTCATTATACAAGATACAATGGGAACTTTATGCCACATAAAAACACCACGGTAGTTTTACCGTGGTGTTAATTTTTATATTCAGTTTCTAAACTCTGCCATATCGTCAAGGCGGAGAAGGACAGGCTCGGTTATTCCGTCTCCTGCACCCATATCAATGGCAATCCAAGTTCTTGTCTTGATGATTTTATTGCTGTATTCTTCACCGTAATTCATAGTAGGCGTGTGACCGAATACTGTTGTTATATCGTCAAAATATTCATCTTCAAGCTCAGGCCACGCCCAAATAAATGCGTCGGCAGGATATTCGCTGATTTTCCTGCCTTTTTCAAAATCATCAATACCGCTGTGAACAAGAAAATAGTCTTTACCTCCTGCCGTAATAGCCTCGTAAAGTGGTGCATCGTGAAGATAATCAAGAATATCTGCAACGGTTTCAGGGGACTCTTTATTAAGTTTAGATAACTCTTTCAGCGTTACATCACCGCCGTTAAGCTGATAATTAGTGAGAATTTCCATTTTCTCGCTGTCAAATGACGAAATGCTATCCTCTGTAATTTCATCAAACAGAAATTCACAGGCAAGGAGCATAGCCTCGTGATTTCCGAGAATAAGTTGAACATTAGGTTGAGATAATAACCAAGTTAAAATCTCCACACCGCCGTCACCGTTTCTGTCAACAACATCTCCTAGTATGTAGAGAAAATCGTTCTCATCAAAATGAGCCTTTTCAAGTAGTTTCTTCAATTTTTCAAGCGGATAACCGTGTAGGTCAGAAATTACATAAATCATAATTATTTCAAATCCAAATTCTCAAGACCTTGTTTAAGTATCATTTTTGAAAATTCTATTCCGTTAATCAACTTAACATCTTTCTTTTTTGCAAGTTCTATTGCATTTTCAGTAAATTCATCACAAGTTGAAACAACCCAGGGAATATAGGTAAATCCTTCAACACCGTCATCCAATTCGCATTCTGGATCCTCCATTTGTTCTTTGTATTTTAAAATCTGATTAACAGCCCAATCATCTGTTTCGCCGGAATGGAACTTGGTCTGAATGAGCACAGCAACGTCTATAACCTCGAAATATGCTAAAACATCTGCATCAGCATTATCTTCCTTTCCGTGTTCATTTTTAGAAGGTATAGATGCAAGAGCGCCAATTGACTGCATATAATTTTTAACCAGCAATTCAAATTTATCTGGATTTAAATTCTTTTTAATACGATTTAACAATTCCATTGCAAGATTATCCATAGAATCACTGTAAAAGTTTAGGGGTTTATTTTGGTTTAATGCAATTATAGCATTTTCAACGGAATCTTTTATATCATTAATACATCCATTTGCATTTCGACTTTTTAATCTAGAAGTTAAATAACTGTCGGCATATTCAGCTTTTGATATATCATCAAATAATACCTTTACTTTAACAATGAATCCCAAATCGACAAAATTACCATTGCAAGTAAATAGGTTTGCTTTACTATCCCAGTGAATATCATAATTATTGAAATAAGAACAAAATGAATTATCACTAATAGTCTTTATAGATTTAGCTTCCTCTAACACTTCACAAATAGCAAATTTCCCATTATGTAGCGGAACTACAATCTTATCCCCTTTTGCAAATCGAGCAAAATACCACATATTCCAACGACTTTTTACTCTTTTTTCTCTTACTGAATCATAAATCTTTTCAAAAGCTACGCTCTTATCATTAAGCCTTGCTGCTTCCAAAATATTTGTATCTAAAAAACAAGACCAACCTAAAGAAAGATATTTTTCTCCTTCAATTCCATTTTTAAACAAGGCGTATGAAGCTTCGCTTTCATGGTTAAGCCTTTGAAAATAATAGTTCATATTTTTATCCCCTTTATTTATGATTATAATTATTTTAACACATATCATACAGCTTTTCCAACACTTTTACCATTGCCAGAGTGTCGAGACGGCAGTAGGCAAGGAGGTTTTTGCGGATGACTGCCTGCTCCTCCGATGTATGATTTACAAGGTCAGGATAGGCATTCATAGCCTCACCGCCGTTGTGTATTCCGTCAAGATTATGGTAATCAAGTTCGGGATCATCAGGGCAAAGTGCAGGGAGCACATACTTGATTGAATAACTGCCCTGAAGCTCCTTTGAATAGTAGTATTTCTGCTGAAACGGTATCATCAAATCTTTGATGTTGTCGCGGATATTCATAAGATGGTCGGCAAGGTCAGGGAATATTTCTGCCATTTCCCTTATTCTCGTTTTTTCAAATGCCATATTGTAAACAAGAACGCATACATCTTTAGGAATATCTTTACACATTTGCTCGCAAAGTGCTCTTCTCGGGTCTTCTGTCGGGTTTCCTAAAAATTCCTTATGCTCTAATTCTCCGCCTTTTTCGTATTGTATATGAAGGGAATACTGAAAAGGAATCTGCATATATGGTTTTACATTATCAAACTGAGGAACAGCAGTCTGATAAGTTTCAAAATCTAAGTAATAAATAGGATATGTGTATTGCTCAATACAGGACTTGATACCTAATTTGTCGATATAAGGCGGCGAATTTTTATATTCTGCGTCAACCTGTATCCACTGCTTGTCCGATAACTTGGGCGCTTTCATAAAAATATCTTCAAAACTGACAATACCGCTGTGATAATACTCATATTTTTTTGAAATCTTTAATCTGCTTATATCAAAAACAGACGGGGTTGGCAAATGGCGGGAACAGTAGCCATAATAAGCACATTTATACGGGCTTTCACAGCACATATCAATATCTTTTACAGGCTCAGTGTCCCCTGCGTCCGCAATATATTTTCTGATATCATCAATATTCTGTTCAATATCAGCTTGCTTGAAAAGGCAGATTTCGGTGCAGTCCTCAATAGTAAATAACTGCTTTAAATCAAGTTCGCCGTGGCGGACATATTGATTGTTGATGTGCATATTATACACGCCTGAAATTTTTAATCCTGCTTTGGTTAGCACATAGTACTGAAAAGCCATATCATCAAGATAAACATCGTGTATCTCCGTTGCACTTTTAACCTCAATAATATCCCAGCCGTACGAGGTTTTATGCAAAATATCAACACTGCAAAACAGGCCGTCAACAAAAAAACTCGCCTCGGCTATATTAAATTCGCCCGAATTGATGAAATCTTGCGTTTCTTTGAGCATCGAATCAATGCCTTTATCGAAATCAACAAGAGTACATTTTCCGAAATACTTTCTTGCTAAATCTCCCACAATGTTGCCTGTATTAAATGCACTTTGGGTTGAATCGTCAACACGGTATTCCTCAGGTTTGTATTTGTCAAGCCAAAGCTGTTTCGGGCATTGCAGACCTCTTACATATTTTGATTTGCTTAAATTCATAAAATCCCCGCCAAATATTAAGTTATGTTACTTATAATTACATTATAGTTTTTATTAGAGTATTTTGCAATACACTGTGTTTTTTAGACGAATGGTAAGTGTTGTTTACTAATTATATTTTTACATTGTTATTACTTTTAAAAATTAGTATAGCAAGTGATTGAATCGAATGTATAAAATTCATCAGAACTTTGCATCATTACTGTTTCAGCTAAATCCAATGATTTATTCCAGTAATCCCGACACTTGATGATAACCGTTTTGTTATCAGTGCAAACAACATTGTGTTTTGACCCCATTGTTAAAGATGTTATTGTTTCTAATGATTTTTCATCAATTTTATTAACAAAATAAAACACACCATTTTGATAAGGTTGAATAATAGGCATTAATGTTGCAACTATACTGATTTGCTTTTTCAATGCTAATTCGTTGAGAAATTCTAATGCTTCACGCTGTAAATTAATATCGTATTCAATTAATGCAAATTCAAGATTAGGAAGGTAAAGCACATCAATTTCAAGAGAATCCATTTCTTTTTCTAATTTTTTTATGATATCAATTATATTTTCTGTTTCAATATATTCGCATATGAACAGTTGTTTGTGATCAAACCAATTCAAAACATTTTCTTTAGGTGATCTGTGTTTAATCATATTTTGATATTCGGTAACAGTGGAATTTAGATATGTTGATACGCTCATAACATTCTTATCGTTATCAATAGCATCAAGAATTATATTGTTGGTAATTCTTTGTATTTTCAAATTTTCATTACAGGTATAAAACAATTTAAAACGACCTTTTTCAAGGAATCCAATTTCATCAAATTTTTTATTTCCAGTTTCAACAATATGTTTCTTGAATTGTTTTTTAATTCCTAAATTATTAGATTTAATATATTCACTGCATAATTCAATTTTATAACTTTCATTTTCTTTATTTTTCATAGTATTAGACCTCCGTTTTCTTCTGTTTATAGAGTACAGTTCAATATGGTTCAAAAATGGTACACAGTCCATATTATAGTAGTTACAGAGGTGAGGTGGATTTGATATATGGATAATTATGAACTGTTTGAACAATTATCATTTGATGAATTATTGAAGTTTGTAGAAACACAAAGTTTAAAATTTTCTTCAAAAGAATTAGCGGGATTAACAAACAGAACCAATGACATAAAATCAAATGTTAAGAAAAAAGAATTCAAAGAAAGAAGGTGTAAAGAAAAAGAGCAACAAGAACTTATGCATAAGAAGCATGTAGATGAAGTTACTTCTATGGATTTGCCTTTGGATTTTGAAAATATATTCAATACCGATGAGAGAACTTACGGAGTTCACGCAGAAAGTGTTTCTGACGGTTTAATTATCTGCTTAAACAATTTAGGATATGTTGATATTGAGTATATTTCATCTGTTACGGGAGAGAGCTATAAAGATGTTATATGTGCGTTAAAAGGTTCTATTTTTCAAAATCCCGAAACATGGAATGAGTGCTTCTACAAAGGATGGGAAACAGCGGATGAATATTTATCCGGAAATATGCTCAGTAAGTTAAGAATTGCAAAAAAAGCAAATAAAGAATACATGGGTTATTTTAAAGACAATATTGATGCTATTGAAAAGGTGTTGCCACAAAGTATTGCAATAAATGATATTTACATAACTCTTGGATCTCCCTGGGTTCCCACAGATATTATTGAAGATTTTATTCAGCATCTTTTTGGAAATCCATATCGCGGAAATGTAGAATATCGTAGGAATCATTATGTAACTTTACATGATGATGTTACCGGTTCCTGGGAAATTAAAGAAAAAAACAGATATCCCGATTATGATGTTGGAACAACTCAAACATATGGTACCAAACGGATGTCAGCACTGCATATTATTGAAAAAACACTTAATATGAGAAATATTGCTGTGTATGATACTCGCAAAATTAATAACAAAACTATAAGAGAGTTAAATAAAACAGAAACACTTGCTGTTGTTGAAAAACAAAAAAAGCTTATTAAAGCATTTCAAGATTGGGTATGGACTGATGATAACAGAAAACAGCGTCTTAAAAATATATATGAAAATAAATTCGGTTGCGTAAGGCAGCGGAATTTTGACGGATCATTTTTATCATTTCCTAATATGTCAAGTGAGGTTAAGTTATATCCATATCAAAAAAATGCTGTGGCAAGAATGATTTTTTCTGCTAATACTCTTTTGGCACATGATGTTGGAGCCGGCAAAACATATGAAATGATTGCTGCCGGGCAAGAACTAAAACGAATGAGATTGTCAAATAAAAATATGTATGTTGTTCCTAATAACATTGTTGGGCAATGGAAAGACATATTTGAAAAAATGTACCCTAATGCCAAATTATTATGTATTGATCCTAAAAGTTTTAAGCCTAATGTTAGAGAAGAAGTATTAAACAGCATTATTAATAATGATTATGATGGAATTATCATTGCATATAGCTGTTTTGAACAGATACCCATATCAAAGGAATTTATTATTGAACAGCTTGAAAATAAAAAGTCTGAATTAGAGCAGTTATTAAACCAAGCAGGGAGAATAACTGCCGTATCATCAAGAAAAAAAGAATACATTGAGAGACAATTAATTGAGACAGTGAGTTCTTTCTGCGACTCCTTTGAAAAAATATGTTTTGATGATCTTGGTATTACAAGATTGTTTGTTGATGAAGCACATAATTTTAAAAATGTTTTTATTGACACAAAGATTAACGGTGTGCTTGGAATATCTTCAACAGGTTCTAAAAAATGCAAAGACATGATGGACAAGGTACATATTGTTCAAAAACAAAATGATGGTAAAGGCGTTGTTTTTGCAACAGGTACACCTATTACTAATTCCATTACAGATGTTTATGTTATGCAGAAATATTTACAGAGCGGAGAATTAGCTTTGATTGAACTACAAAGTTTTGATAACTGGATTGGTATGTTTGCTGAAAAACAGCAGAATTTTGAAATAGATGTTGACACCTTGCGATATAGAATTGTGCCAAGATTTTCAAAATTTCACAATCTACCTGAACTCACTACTTTACTATCATCAATTGCTGATTTTCATAGGGTAGATAAATCTCAAGATATTCCGGATTTTAAAGGGTATATAGATGAAATTATTCCTAAAACAAAAGAATTTGAAGAATATCTTAAAGAAATATCTGAAAGAGCAGATATGGTCAGGGGAAATCAAGTTAGCAGAAAAGACGACAATATGTTGAAGATTACTACTGACGGCAGAAAAGCTGCACTGGATTTAAGACTTGTTCTTCCGGACACTCAATATACCCAAAACTCAAAGGTTGCATATTGTGTGAAAAAAGTTTCTGACATTTATTACCAAAACAAAAGTAATAAAGCAACGCAGTTGATTTTTTGTGATATATCAACACCAAAAGCAGATTTCAATATATATGACGAATTAAAAGAAAATCTTATTTTTGAAGGCATACCTCAAGACGAAATTGCCTTTATTCACGATGCAACAACATTAGCAAAAAGAAATCAGTTGTTTAAGGATTTTAACAGTGGAAAAGTTAGAATACTTATCGGTTCGACCTTTAAATTGGGAATCGGTGTGAATATACAAAAAAGGCTGGTTGCGCTACACCATCTTGATGTGCCTTGGAGACCTGCTGATATTACTCAGCGTGAAGGCAGAATTATCCGACAGGGCAACACAAATCAAGAGATAAAAATATTTCGCTACATAACTAAAGGCAGTTTTGATGCATATTCCTGGCAGTTGTTAGAAACCAAACAAGATTTTATTTCAAAACTTTTATCCGGCTCCCTTTGTGAAAGAAGCAGTACAGATGTTGAGAACACGGTTTTGGATTATGCAGAGGTAAAGGCACTTGCTATAGGTAATCCTAAAATTAAGGAAAGAGTAGAAACGGCTAATGAACTCTCCAAATATTTTGCCTTGCAAAAAAGATTTACTGATACAAAGATACAAATGGAAAAAGAACTTCTTGAATTGCCAAGTAAGATAGAAAATCAAAGGAAGTGCTTATTTAATTGTAAAAGAGATATTGAAGATTACTCTCGGTGGTGTAAAGATAATCCGGAATTACCAAATAAAGAGTACAGAAAAAAGCTTGCTGACAGCCGTAGGATGTTAAGAGAAAGCATCAATAACCAGTTGCAAAATTATATTCTTGAAACAAAAGAACGAAACGCAGGGAAATACAAATGTTTTGATATTATTCTGCCTGCCAATATGACGAAAGAAAAACGGTATATTTGGATTAGTCACTTTGGCAGATATTATATAGAATTAGGTAATACGGAACTTGGCATTTTGCCTCGAATTGATAATTTTTTGAATTCTCTTGATAGGCATTATGAAAAACTTTCAAATGGATTAAAAGAACTTGTGGAAATGCAAATTGATTTGAAAAATGAACTTGAAAAGAACGAAAATTATCAAGAAAAAATTGACGAGTTAAAGAGTAGACTTGAAAAGATTGATATAGAATTAGGAGTAGATATAAATGGAAGAAATAAAGCTTAATAATATACCCGAAATGACTGTTGGAAAGATTGTGGACAGGTTGTCAAATGCATACAGTAAAATCATAAAAAATAATATTCCGATTAAAACAATGCCCTCTGTAATGCTCTGGGGTGCGCCCGGTGTTGGTAAATCCCAGGCCATTCGCCAAATTGCAAAGGAAATTGAATTTCAAACAGGAAAAACTGTTTTTGTAACAGATGTCAGACTTTTGCTGTTTAATCCGATAGATTTAAGGGGGATTCCTACCTCAAATGCTGATAAGACACTTGCAATCTGGTTAAAGCCACAAATTTTTCAAATGGATGACAGCGATAATGTTGTAAATATTCTTTTTTTAGATGAAATATCAGCAGCAGCTCAATCTGTTCAGGCTGCCGCATATCAAATAACCTTGGACAGAGTAGTAGGTGAGCACCGGCTTCCTGATAATTGTATCGTTATTGCAGCAGGCAACAGAACAACAGATAAATCGGTTGCATATAAAATGCCCAAAGCACTTGCTAACAGATTGATGCATATTGATGTTCAGGGAAACTTTAATTCTTGGAAAGAGTGGGCAATAAAAAAAGATATAAATCATAAAGTTCTCGGGTTCTTATCTTTCAGACAAAATTATCTTATGAATTTTGATGCTTCCAGTGAAGATTTGGCTTTTGCAACACCTCGTTCTTGGGAGATGGTAAGCAATATTCTCAATAATATTGATGATAGTATAAGTAAAATGTATCCTCTAATATCAGGACTGGTTGGTACAGGAATAGCATCGGAATTTAAAACATGGGAAAAGGTTTATAAAGATTTGCCGGATTTAGACGATATTTTTGACGGGAAAATGCCTAAGTTACCACAAAATACTGATGCTATGTATGCCTTAGTATCTTCAATGACAGTTTACGCAAAGGAACATAAAAACGATTTAAACAAAATTTCAAACTCCATAAAATACGCAAATCTATTGCCAGCAGACTTTTCTGTTTTATTAATGAAAGATTATATGTACTTAGAAAAAGACTATAAAACTAAACTTATGAGTATTCCTGAATTTTCAATGTGGATGTCAAAAAGAGGTAGTTTATTAAATGGAACTGTCGAATGAACAAATCGCAAAATATACAAAGCGAATAATGCTGTCTCGTATGAGGTTGCTTTGCAACTATGGCTTTTATGGCTTACTTTTAATGCATATTATTTTTACAATTGATATAAAAACCGATACGATTTGGACGGACGGTGTAAGAATAGGTCTGAACCCAAGTTTTTTAGATGAGCTGTCAGATGATGAACTCGATTATGTTTTTATGCACGAAATACTACATATAGCACTTGACCACGGTAAACGAAGATGTAATTTTGATGAGAAGAAATACGACATCGCTGCGGATATCGTAGTTAATTCAATTATTTTTAGTTCAAGTGGATATAATGTTAATTCTATTTATCTTCGCAACTATGACGGTGAACAGCCGCATATTGCACCTAATGGTGAAGAAGGATATAAATATACTGTGGAGGAAGTTTATGCTTTGCTGTCTGGGTTGAACGGTTTGGATAGTAAAAATATGGATGAGAAAAGCAACGACAATAACAAGTCAAATAAAGATTTACACGAGAATCTTACAGAAAATGAAAACGGAAATGAATATAAATGTAAAGATGGATATGGAAATAGAAATGCGAATGATGGCGAAGATGAAAGCGGAAATGGAGATGGATATGGAAATGAAGATGAAAATGGTGGCGAAATTTCATTCAGCGGAGGTGGCAGTTTAGAATCATCACAAAAAAAATCATCAGGGTTTGATGACCATTCAAAGCTGAATGATTCACAGGGGAGTGAAGAGAAAAAGGAACTTCAAGATGTTTGGACAAGGAGAATAATAGATGTTGCCGAAACAGTTAGAGTGCGTGAGTTGTCAAAGGGCAGAGGAACTATACCGGAATTTGCTAATCGCATGTTGGAAAATTTGAGAAAGCCTCAAACTGATTGGAGAACTATTCTCAACGAATTTATTCAGGAGGAAATTAATGATTATTCATTTTCTCCGCCGGACAGGCGTTTCGATGACAGTCCATTCTTTCTCCCTGATTTTAACGAAAAAGACGAAACTGTTAAAAATATACTTTTTATGATTGATACATCTGGCTCTATGTCGGACAGAGCCATAACGGATGCTTATTCGGAAATATTAGGTGCTATTGAGCAATTTGGCGGCAAACTTATGGGTTGGTTGGGATTTTTTGATGCTGCTGTAATTGAACCTATCCCGTTTGAAACAATGGATGAATTCGAGATTATTCGCCCTCAAGGCGGTGGCGGAACAAGATTTGACATTATTTTTGATTATGTTAATGACAAAATGGTTGATAATCCCCCTGTAAGCATAGTTATTCTTACAGATGGTGAAGCACCGTTTCCGGATGAAAAAGTTACAAACTCAATACCTGTTTTATGGATAATTAATAATGAAGAAGTAACACCGCCTTTTGGTAAAATAGCAAGAATTCGAGATTAAATTTTTTACCGATTAATTATTATTGGCATGTTTGTTGCGCGTTAAATATAAAAGCCTTGCAATTTTATTCAGCAAGGCTTTAAACTTTTGTTTTGTAAATATTATATTTCCCAACTAATACAGTTCAGCACGCCGCCATACTTAGCAATCTCATTTATGTTAATAGGTACAATTTTTTTATTGATAATGTTTTTAGCAGTTATAATTGCGTCTTTATCCATATCAACATCAAATACAGAAAGAAATATGATCTGTTCAGTCTCTAAAAAGTTGAGATAACAGCCAACGGCACTGTCACCCTTTGAATCAAAATAGGGGAAATCAATAACATTAATGTTATGCTTTTTCAAAACAGATTTTATACGATATTCCAACCCATACTTTAAACTTGAAGAATTGCCAATAACGGTATTCTCATCTACAAAACGCACCATACCGTCTGCGTGTCCTGTCATATCAAATGATGGTTTTAGTGATGGAATAATAATTACCTGTGCTTCTAAAAGTTTTTCAAGTTCATCAATCAACTCGGTTCTGTTTTTCTCCCTGTTTTCATCAAAAACGCGGTCACTGATAACAGCTTTTTCTTTTGATGGAGAAAACACTATATTTCCACCGTCTAAATTAATATCGGAATAAGTTAAATTTTCAAGTGAAAACGCTGGGGCAATTTCCTTGCGGAAATCAGTACGAAGTTCAGGATTTTCTTTAAGATAATTCGGCTCATATCTAAAAGATATAAATCTGCCTGATTTTGTTTTTAAAGGCATATAATCCCGAGCCCATATATCTTTTGTACTTTTAATAAATTTATAATTTATATTAAATAAATCAAGTGCGGCGAACAATCTGTCCGCCGCATTTTGATATGTAGGATTTGTTTTAAGTAGAGAAGAAAAATATATCATCATTTAATCCTTTTTTGCTTTATTGTTTTTGTGATTTTCAAGTATTTGGTTTACAGTCTTTTCAGAAAGTGTCTTATATACTGTGTGTTTAGCAAGTAGCTGATATCTAATTTCAATTGTTGAATGATACGATTTTTTTGCTGCTTCAAAAGCACGTTTCTCATTTTTATAATTATCTATTAAAGCGTATGTAGCGTGCCTCCACTGCTTTTTATAACCATTTGGTGTTGTGAAATCATAGTTTGTAATGCCATTATCTATTGCTAATGCTAAAGCAGCAGTAGGAGCACAAACATAGTTTCCTGATACACCTTTGCGAGGTAAGTATATGATATCAATATTTTTTGTTTTGTCTTTTTTATGTAAAACAATTTTATCGTAATATTTACATTTAAAGCCATTATTGCATTGGCTAGCATAATCGCAATGGTTGACCTTATCATTTTTTTTGCAAATTTTATCTGAAATTTGGACTTGAGTTTTGAAGTTGTCAGATTCAAATTTTTCATCATCGTTTTTAATTTGTGACTTGTCGTATACTAATGCATTTTTGATAAGGAAAGATAGAGCATAATTACCATCTGACAAAACGATATCTATACCGTCATTTGTACCGTAATGTACATATAGCTCTCCTATTTTAGATTTTATCTCATCACTTTTAGATTTACCAATCTGTCTTTCACGAGCGAGTTTATATGTATCTGTTTTACTTGGGTTTGCTGAGTGAACAGAAATGTCAGGAAATTTTTCCTCGTCATAGTAGTAGGCTTCAACAAGTAACGGTTCAATAGTTAAATCGTCGATTACGATTTCATAATCGTTAATCAGCTTTGCACCCATTTCCTGCAAAAATTCAATTCGTTCTTCATCATTTTCTGCATTTTTCAATAATTCTACAAGTGCTTTTAAATCTTTTAATTTTTCCATTTTAATTCTCCTTATTTTTATAGTGAATCAATCCCAAATTCTTAAAATAACAGTCGGACTAAAAAGAAGGTTACATTATCCTAATATTAATTTTAGACCTTCCTCATTTGCTTTGTCAATATCATATCGAACGGTATGAGAGAAAAATGTCACATAAATAATTGTAAAATATATTTATAAATGATAAAATAAATTCGAGGTGAATGATATGGAAACGATCCAACCTAAAAAAATGCTTATACTCTACATACTTGATATTTTGCAGAGATATACGGATGCAGAGCATACGCTTACGCAAAATGAAATAGTTGAAATTCTTGCAAAAGAATATAATATGAAAGCAGATAGAAAGTCTGTAAAACGCAATCTTATGAATCTTTTGGCAATGGATTTTAACATTCAGTATGATGAAATCGAAAGAACAAACACAACGGTTAAAGACGGAAAGAAAATCACCGTTGAGGAAACGATTTGCACGGATTGGTATATTGAAAGAGATTTCAGCGACAGCGAACTTCGTCTTTTAATTGACGGACTGCTTTTTTCGCATCATATTTCAAACAGTCAATGCAGGGAACTGATAGGTAAGCTTGAGGGACTGTCAAATAAGTATTTCAAATCAAAGGTAAAGCATGTGGCAATCCCGCCAGTGGATAAAACGGACAACCGCCAGCTTTTTTATACTGTTGATATTCTTGACGAGGCAATAACAAAAGGCAAAAAAGTTTCGTTTTACTACTGTGAATACGGTATTGACAAAAAACTACACAGAAGAAAGAGGGAAGACGGAACAGACAGAGAATATATTTGCTCACCTTATCAAATGGCGGTCAATGACGGCAAGTATTTTCTTATCTGCAACTATGATAAGTACAGCGATATTGCAAACTATCGCCTTGACAGAATAAAGGACATTAAAATTCTCAATGAAGACATAAAGCCTTTTGAGGTGCTTGTAGGTTCTGACGGTCAAAAACTTGATTTGAAGAAATATATGAGCGAACATATTTATATGTTTTCAAGTGAAAACATTAATGTGAGATTCAGCATTCCTAAAACAAATTATTTTTTAACTGATATTATTGATAAATTCGGCACAGGGATAAAAATTACGGAAAAGGAAAATAAATATGTGATTGATACAAAGGTGAACAAAGCGGCAATGCACCAGTTTGCCAAAGCTTATGTGCCTTTTGTAACAATCCTATCACCCCAAAGCCTTGTTGATGAAATGAAATCAGATTTAAAGCAATCACTTGATAATTACGAAAAAGGAGAATGAAAATGGAACAAAAAATAGAAGTTGACAAGCTAATATTTGATTTTGTATATGAATTAGCTTTAAGAGATGCAGTAATGAGAACGGCATATTTAGGAGATAAAAGCGAATTAAGAAAAAACGAAGACGCTAAAAATATTGTTCGGGATTATGCCAATGAAACTGTAAATGGTAAATCTTTTGATTATAATAAATTTTACAAAATAGCTGAAGAATTATGTCGTAAATTCAACCCAGAAATAAATGATGAATTAAAGTTCACTTTTGGAAACGCTCAAAAATTATTAAATATGACTATGAAATATTTGTACATAATGTGTTACGATAATAAAAAGTTAAGAGAAAATTTTAGACACTGCCATTGCCCAATGGATGGAATTATGATTGATAAAGTGAAAAAAGAATTCAAAAACTGTTCCAGAAAAGAGAAAGAAGAGCATATAGGAAAATTTAAATATAAATCGTGGAGCAGATTGACATTTACGAATAAAGATAAAGAAGCTTATAATCAATTTCAAGAATCAGTGAAGTTTTTGGCGAAAAAACAAAACTTATCTCCTTTAGAATATGATTATTATTTATGGAATAAAAAAGAAGAAACCACAGCTGATTAATCAGCTGTGGTTATTTTTATATCTTTCAAGTGCATCGAAAATTTTGTGGTATACAAGCTGGTTTAGATAATATCTGTAATCGGCAAAAATTGAAATTCCGTCTTGCTCAAAATGCTGAAGAATTGCAGCGGCACAGGCGGTGCTTCGACTTTGACCATACTGACACTGACAGATTATATCAAGTCCATTATTTTTCGCATTATAGATAAATTTTGCTAAATCATCAGCCTCGGGGAAATATGTTTCCTCAGTTAAACCATACTTTTCAAGCACGTCAATATCAATATCATAAATTTGAACATAAAAGACCTCGTACGTGAGTCCTGTACAGTCGAATTTTGTTCCGTCAGGGTCGAAGAAACTGATAACTGCTGTGTTTTTAGGAAAATCCTCTTTATTTATACTTTCAACTGCTTTTCTTGAATAAATATCAACTTTCATAAAAATCTCTCCTTTACATTTTGATTATACCATAAAACGATAGGATAAAAATATCCTACCCCTCTTTATAGAATACAACTGTAAAGGGAGTGTGATAATGAATAGAATTACTGTTACAGTGTCGGACGGCTATAAGATTTTTGAAGAAAAAAGTCTGTATGATTTTGAAAACATTTTGAAAGTCTTGAAAGAAGATAATTTGACAAATATAATCAGTGCAGTAATTAAGGAAGAGAAAGTAGAAGTTGTAAAAAAATACTGGTTCTGTCCAGTGTGTGGTTGTAAACATTATATTAAAAGAAAAAATACAGTTTCTGCCGACGGCATCGAAGATAAAATTTTCTGTCCTAATTTGTTTTATACTTCTAATGTTTTAATTGCTGAATGTGAAAGTCTTAGAAAACCTATTTATATTTGTGAAAAGTGTGGAAGTTTTGTGCCTGCCAAAAATAAAGAATATAACTTCGCTGTATTGTGTCAAAACAACATCATAAAAACAGAGCTTGAGATTAACGACATAGAGAGCTTGCTGAACACACAAATTTTAGACGGTGATATTACGAGTTTAATTAACAAAATGCCTGTTTATGAATGCCTTTATCTTGATTTAAGCAAAGGCAATATTACACTTCAAATCGAAAACTTAAAAGGCTATGTTTTTTCAAAGGTTAATGGAATAAATGAAATTCAAGCACTCAAATCAAGCCGATTTTTTGAACTGCTGTTTTATAGCGATGGATTAAAAAAGTTAGTTATAAAAGCATTTGATGAAGCTTGGGACAAATTTGATTTTCCTTTTACTGAAAAAGATTTGGGCTTTGAACTCTTGTTTAGGCTTGTTAAATTTATAAATTATCCTTTTTCAGATTTTTATTATTGTATTCCTTATGACGAGAAAGAGATTAATGTGTTCCCGACATTTAATAATATCTCTGAAAAGATACACCGATACGATGATTTGCCAGAACTCTTTGCAAACAGCAGTCTGCCGAAGGTAAAATCTCTAAAAAGACTTTTGTTTACTAACCCTGAATACTTTTTTTATTTTGACGAACTCGAAAAACTGTGGCAGTTGATAAATGATATAAATTTGTTTATGACCGTTATTAAAAGCGAACAAATATTTTACTTGTTATCTCAAATTCATATTTACGGCAAAGTGTTTGAGTATTTTGATGTCTTTATAAAACATAATTCGGTTAAATCATTTTGCAATATTATTTTGAGGTACCCCATTTGCTTAATTTCAAACGCAATAGCATATTTAAACATTGCCGACGAAAGCAAAGAATATTATGAGCCGATGTTTGCAAACAAAAAATTCGATCTAAATGGATTTTATTATAAATTTAATTTTGATCAAACATTTTTTAACATTCCTATGGCACGAATTAATGATAAAATTAAAAACTGCATTATCGACGGCTATGATTTTGTGATTTTAAAATGCAAAAAAGAATATGTTGAGACAGGGAAAATGCTGCATAATTGCCTTAATACATGGAATTATATCGACTCTCCTGTTATAGCAATAAAAAAAGGAAACAAAACAGTAGGTGCTATTGAAATTAGTGACAGTATCGTTTTTCAGGCAAGAGGTTGTGATAATTCACCTATTGAGAAAGCAGACTTTTACTCTGCTTTCTTAAAATTTTGTGATAAATATAGTTTTGAACATCACAATGCTTTTTGACTGATTCTTTATATAAAAAGCCACCGCTTAAATAAATTCAGCGGTGGTTTTTTATACTTGCAATAGATATATTCAGTTGATTTAACATTCAATTACTGATTATTTTCTTCGAACAAAAAATCATCTAACAAGCCAATTTGTATTTTAGCTCTCGATCTAACATTATTTTTATCCCAATGTATTTTATCCGGATTTGTTTCTTTACTTGGAGGAGTAACTATAAATTTTACCGAAGCGTATTGCGAAGATTTATATCCTTCCTTCTTCTTAATGAATTCTTTATCGCTGACTTTTGCACTTCTGTTGATTTTTCTTTCCAATATTACAAGATTTCCTATACCGTTTAATTCTTCAATGTATTTATCATCACTGGTCCAGCCCAGCTCGTTTAATAATATTTTGTCTTTCCAAAATTTTCTGGCAAAAATGTGTTCCTTATCATATTTGTGTTCATCCCAGTTAAACAATAATTCTTTTATGCGATTTAAATCGCTGTTATTATTTATTTCTTCCAATGCATCCGAAAGACGACATATCATGTCTGATCTTTTTGCATTATCATACAGATTATACTTTAATCTGTCGTTAAAATTCTGAATACAATCTATCTCAGATTCTGGCCATTTTTTTGTGTTTTCAAGTAAATCATCAGGAATATTTTTATTGTTGGCGATTTCAGTTAATACTTTAGAACATATGTATTTTTGAACTCTATAAACATATCTATCATAATTTACTGAATTAACTAACAAATATTTGTAGACTTCAATAGCTTTTTCGAGAGCGAATTCATATGCGGATTCATCACTCCTGTCCTTTGCGCAAAAGAATGCGATTACATATGGTATTGTCTTATACAGTGAATATCTTGTTGTATTAATTAAATATTCACTAAAGTATTTAAGTGAATATTTATTGCCATTGCTGTTAGTGTTCTTGCATTTCATTTTTACATAATCATGCAATCCTATATAAATTTCTACAACACTTTCAAAACCATTTTTATCTGTCAGTAGCCAATCGATATTTTGATTTTTTAATATTTCTTCAAAAAATGCTTCACTGGATTTTGACAACATTTCCCACTTAAGATCATTTTTTGCTACAATTATGTGTTTATAAACATCAATAATATTTTGAACGCTAATTTTGTCTTTATTTTCATTATTGTACTTATTTATTTTTTCGTAATTATTATTAATGTATTTCATTATTACAGAAGCTTCTTTATCAAGATTACCCCTTATTTCAGAAAGGTGTTGGTAATATTGAAGTTTAAAAAGATCTTCGCTATTAAGATCAAGCCCTGTTGTATTTATTGTGTGAAATAAAGAGATAATGGATGAAAGCTTCATATTCATTGTTGACAGTTCAACAAATAATAAATTGTTTATTGATAACAATAAATTATCGGCTAACTCTAGTTCAGCCAGCTTATGCTCTTTAGCATAAGTTGAAAACAATTTATTTATTGTATTTTGATTTTGTGAATATTTATTGTCCGATGCAGCCTCGTCAATTTTGCAGTTTTTTATATTGTTTAGTACATTATTTGCCGATTCTATATTTTCATAAACTAAATCAATGTGCTTTTCGATAGTCCTTCCGCTTGCTTTTTCCAAAAAGTCTACAAGAAGCACAATTGTGGTTATTCTCTGTTGCCCGTCTATGATTTCGTAGTATTTTTTATTTTTATCCGGAATATTTAATTGTATTGTACCTAAAAATATTTCGTCCTCTGATGTTAATGTAGAAAATACAGTTTCCATAAAACTTTCAATTTCTTTTTCTCCCCAAGAGTACGGCCTTTGGTATGGAGGAATTATAAGTTTTTCGTAATTTAATAAATCTTTAAGCGGTAATCTTTTTGCGTTAATTTTATTTTCAGACATAGCTTGTCTCCTACTAAATAAATTTTAACTGTATAAAATTATTGTATTAAAAACAAAGTTTTACATTTTTATTTTCTAACACTGTTAATTTAGATTATATAAATATTCTAACATAAGTTTATAAAAATTAAAATCATAAAAGTCAAAAGCTGATATTATCTGCTGTTTGCTTCTATTTCAACATCATTCATATTGCCGCAGTTAGGACATTTGAATGTTTTTGAATAAGTGCCGAATGTTGAATGAAGCGTTTGTTCACTTGAAGAAACATAATCACAGTATTCGCACTTTTCTTTGTATGAATAATATCCATCCCCATCGTCTTCAGTAATGACAGCGCCTGAAATTGCAGTGTGATAATATTCTTCGCTTGTTTCTTCTTCTGTGAAATTTTCATATGTTGATTCTTCTGTTGTTTGATTATATGTTGCGGTAGTGTCTGATGTACTTTCTGCTGAAACAAGAGACTGCTTTTCAGTAGTTGTTTCAACTGTGGACTTGCTGCAGGCAATAAAAGATAAACATATTGTTAATGCCAATCCTGCGGACAAAATAATTTTGATTTTCTTTTTCATAATAAATACCTCCTGCCTTTCGGCACTATAAATAGTTGCAACTTAAGTTACAACTATTTACCGTATAGATTACCGTATAGAAATCTGAATTTGGTCCGAATTTTTATGATTTTATTATGTTTCTTAATAATTTTTATATTGTTCGTCTCCAAACCGTGAGCCACACCCGGTTCAAGGTTTAATCCATGGCAGTCCAAATATTTGATAATTCTTGAAAATGTGCTGAATGTCAACCAAATGGCAACCTTTAGGGGTTATAAATTCAAAGTGGCGAGAACTGCAATTCTCAAAAATGGCTTAACAGTGTGAGAAAAACGGGTATGTTCTGTTTAAATCAAACAGGACACACTAGTTTAATATCTGTACGTACTTCAATCATAAATTAAAGAATGTTGTGTGGCGTTCTTGGTTTTTGTATTGATAGGAAATAAGATTTGTATTTGTTCAGTTAATATTTAATTTTTTGCAAAACATGTTATAATGTATGCGTAAGGAATACAAATTCGAACTGCAGATAATTTACATTAATTTTTCGTATTCAGAAAAAGGATATTTAAAAAGACGAAAAAGGTTTACACTAATCTTAAAACGGAGGGAGCAAAATGTTTGAGTTAGCCGATAATGAAAAAATAGGAATTTATCTAAAAGAAAAAATCGGAGAAAAGTTTAAAAAACAGCGCCATTTCTGTAAACGATATTTAGAGTGTCAGGGGAAGGTGCTAAATGATGACGAAATAAGAAAAGTGCAAAATCGTCTGATTCAAATAATTAAAGGCAACAAAAGTATTCAGATTTATGACCTGCCCATTTTTTGTGAATTGCTTGATGTAACCTGTGAAGAAATACTGAGTGCAGGTGAAAATTTTGCCGAAAGTCCAAAACGGATGACCAATTATTCAATAGCATTTTCTAATGATGAGAATGAATGGTTGGAATACATAAACAGAGAAGACAAACTTATTCTCAATTCCGATGAATATGGAAATACCGTAATCGACTATGCCATAAGATTTAAAAATTACAAATTTCTCAAATTCCTTATTGAAAAAGGTTTTATATGGTTTGACTGTGGAGATTGCAATAAATATGCATTAACTTTCGGAGCAGGAACAAGCATTAAAAAGAGAAAATTTGTTGGGATTGATGATGTGCTTCAGTATGATTTGGCAACGGAAGATGAGTTAAGAAAAGAAATAATAGCGCTTGCTGTTCAAAATAAAGATATAGATATTCTTGATAAAATGAGAGCAAGAGAATTACCTACACTTTACATAGAGGCACACTATCTTTCAGGTTCTCACCTCAATATAAAAAAATATTATAATAAGAACTTAGTGAACTCAATAATCGAAGCTGACTATGAAATAATAGATTACTTTACTGACGAGTTTGAAATTATCGACCATGTGAAATATAAGGATAAAAGTAAAAGATGCCATACTTTTATGTTTCCGTTTATATCAGATGTTGTAAATGGTTTAATAAATAACAATAACGGTTTTACAGAGATTGCTTTGAAAAAAATAATTTTACATAATCAAAACACATATGATTTACTTATTTCTCTTATTGATAATTGTATAACAACAAATTTGGATAGATATAATTTTGAACATACCGAATATTATGAAAAAGTAATAAAACCTCAAATGGTTGAATCGGTGTTGAAATATTTTGACTATAATGATGATGGAAATATCGTTAGCTTTAGTGATACATTAAATACAAAAGGGATAATAACAAATATTGTTTATGTTGATGCTGAAAGCTCAAACCCTTTAATAAATCATTTAATTGGTGAAATTAATAATTTATTTGATAAGATTATTAATATAAAGAATAAATATATTGCCAATGAGGAGAATTAATATGAGCGGGAATATTTTTGATTACGATGCCGGTGATTTTTTATTTAGGAATGGCGATACCGCCTTCGATTCTGACGGGAATACGATGATGCGTATGTCGGACAACCTGGCAATGGATATGGATTCCGGCGAACTTCATTTGACTTCCTCTTGGGATCATGAAGATGAATAGTTGCTGTGCTTTGAAAAGGTGCTGAATGTCAACCAAATGGCAACCTGTGGGGGATATAAATTCAAAGTGGCAAGAACTGCAATCCTCAAAAACGGCTTAACGGTGGGAGAAAAGCGGGCGTGTCCTGTTAAATCAACAGGACACTTTTCTTTCAAACTTGCACTCACCTCGACCACAGCGCCGCAAACGATGCGTTTGCGGCTTTTTTATGGCAACACTGAATATAAGCGTGCAACAAAAGCCGTTGTGCAGGCTGAGGCCGATCTCTTTTTAATATGGATTTACGCAAAAAAAATATGCTAATATATTTTTGAAGTAAAAAGGAGGGCATAAAATGGCAGAGATCACATTTTCAAGGAAAATCAGCACAGAAGGCAGGCGTTTCATTGATGACGGATTTAATCAGTACGCCACGGCAAACGGCATGACGAGCAATCATGCGCCGTTTCTTTTTACGGCAACGGAAAGCGGAAAGATCGTCGGCGCTCTGACCGGGCATACAGGTTACAACACTGTGCATATCAGCGATTTCATTATTGATAAGGACTGCCGCCGCGGCGGTCTTGGCACACAGTTGCTGAAAACGGCAGAGGAATATTTTACAGCCGAGGGGTATGACAGTATTGATCTTACCACGCTTGCGTTTCAGGCACCGGAATTTTATAAAATGCACGGATACACATTGGAATTCATACGAAAAAACACGGCTGAGCCGAAACTGACAAAATATTTTTTCATCAAATACCTGCAAGACAAATCACTCACGCTTGCAGTTTGAAATTACTTCTGCGTACAGGAAATAGAATTCCGTCCGTCATCTGAAACAATGTGAAAAAAACGGGCGCATTCGATACACCCGTGTGCCGAAATTTTAAAGACCTGTTTTTTAGTTGATTTACAGGATTATGTATTCGCAGTTTTCATAACTTTCAAATTCATAATCCTGAGGCGTTACATTACATTTCATACCCACACCGTAAACACAAAAGTGCAGCAACACAGGTTTGCCGCACTTTCTTTTTATGTGTATCTCGTAATAATCTTTACCTATAAATACTTTGCTGTTTTCAAATACGGTAACCCCATCGGTTTCCCTGCATTCAACGGCGGACAGTTCACTTTCGATATCACAATCCCCATATACGGCTTTTACATAGCTTATAAATTCATTTCTTTTCATTGATAAATCCCCCACTTTCAGAATTTTCGGCACTATAATTATTTACAACAAATTATTATTTTTGTAAATATATTTTGTAATCGTTTAGTTATAATTAATAAATCTTTCATGAGCAAAAACACATATCATTTAAAAAACAAAAAAATAAAGCCGGAACATTTCCGGCTGCGCTCAACGAAACTATTTGTCACTCGTCACCATCATAAAGCTCTGATTGTACAACGCTTTCACAGTGCTGTTTGGTTTCTTCAGCGCTTTCTTTTGCTGCTGTTTGCACTTTTCTTGTTTTTATTACATGGCGTAGAATAAATCCTGCCCCCGCAATGGCAAACAATCCCGCAAGCGCAAACATGGCTTTCGCCTGCGGCGTATAATCCGTTTCTTTTTCCGTGGGAACGGATACTACGGCGCTTTCACCGGTATCATCCGCACTCGCAACCGCCTGAAAATCCGCCATGTTTGGATTTTCTGCGCTCTGTGCACTTTTTGATTTGAATTTCGTTGAACTTTCGCCGTCATCGTTTGATACAGATCCGCTGCCTGAATACACAAATTTTGTGGTGCTTTCTTTGGTGTTTTTGCCTCCTGTGGTTGCTGCCGAAGTTTCTGCCTTAACGGTTGTATTCGCGTTATACGGCGCTTCAAGACGAGCGATATCATAACTCGTTCCGTTGACAATCAGGCGTATGTCTGCATGATTTTCTGTGTTTTTATCCTCTTTTTCGTTAAATTCAAGCATAAAATAAATATCCTGCCCAACACAGGTCGGCTCGGTGAAACATTTTGTAATGTCACACGGATCATCATCCGTACCGGCTGCATCAAACGAAACGGAATAACTTCTGTTTGCGTTTGTTATATCAACGGCTACGGCACTGTTTTGTATAGTTTCATTGCTGCTGAGCAGGTAACTGATATGACAGCACAACCGGTTTTGGGCATAAAAAAAGCGCAGATACCCACCGAGCTGATCGCTCTGCAACTGCACCGTTTCTGATTCATGATCTGCAAACCACGCTTCACATTCTTCCGCGCTGACGGAGCCGGCTGCAAATGTCGAATTTGCTGTGAAAACAAGCACCAGTCCAACCAACAGACCGCAAATGCGTGAGAATCCCGCGCTTACTTTCATTTCTACTCCCCCTGCAACCATTTTCAAAATCATTTTAATTTTGAAAAAAATAATTGTCAATATACTTTATAAAAATTATTCTTAATATATTTATATTTTAAAACAATGAATTTTCTTTCATAACTAACGGCAAAACATCCTGCTCCATCAGTACTGCTGCATCTAAAATACAAATAAAAATCAACAACCGCGAACACGGTATTTCAGACCGTAGGGCTTTGGAGAAAAGGAGGAGCAACGGCGTGAGCGAGGGATAACTTTTCATTCAAAATAATAAAAAAGTCGTCACGAACGATACATAGTCCGCGACGACGTTGGCGGAGACGGCGAGATTCGAACTCGCGGGGGATTGCTCCCTAACTGATTTCGAGTCAGCCCCGTTATGACCACTTCGATACGTCTCCGTATATTCAAAACTCAAGTTTTGCGTTTTCTCACGATTTAATTTTTATTAAAGATTGATTAAAAACCGAAAAATCTTGTTAGCGCTACCCTTGAATTGTATCTCAAACAGCGGCATTTGTCAATGAAATATTGAAATGAAGTGCGCCATATGATAAAATTATCTATATTGATTTTTAGGAGCAGCAAGATGACGGCAATTATTGATTACGGCGCAGGCAATCTGATGAGCGTTAAAAAAGCGCTGGATTACATAGGCGCACAGAGCGAAATAACTTCCGATCCGGCGGTGATTGAATCGGCGGACAGTGTGATTCTGCCCGGCGTAGGCGCATTTGGAGACGCAATGGATTCCATGCGCGGCAAAGGGCTGGACGGCGCGGTGACCGCGGCGGCATTAAGCGGCAAGCCGTTTCTTGGAATCTGCCTTGGGCTTCAGTTGTTATTTGAAACGAGTGACGAGACCCCGGGTGCAAAAGGGCTTGCGCTGCTGAACGGCAACATATCCGCCATACCAAAAACGGGCGGGCTGAAAGTGCCCCACATAGGCTGGAACAGCATTGAGATACGCGAAAACAGCCGCCTTTTTAGCGGAATTCCAAACGGCGCATACTTTTATTTCGTTCATTCCTACTACCTGAACGGCGCAAACGAAAGCGACGTTGCGGCAACTACCGAATACGGCGTAAAGATTGAATGCGCCGTGGAGCGCGGCAATTTGTTTGCAACGCAGTTTCACCCGGAAAAAAGCGGCGCGGCAGGCTTGCAGGTGCTGAAAAACTTTATTGCGGCGGAGGCATAAACGATGTATGCAAAAAGGATCATTCCCTGCCTGGATGTAAAAAACGGCAGAGTTGTAAAAGGCGTTTCCTTTGTGGATCTCAGAGACGCGGGCGACCCGGTTGAATGCGCCGCGGCGTATGACAAAGCGGGCGCGGACGAACTGGTTTTGCTGGATATAACCGCCACCCACGAGGGGCGCGGCACAATGATAGAAATTGTGGAACGGGTGGCAAAGACCGTGTTCATTCCATTCACCGTCGGCGGCGGAATAAGAACAACGGAGGATTTTAAAGAACTGCTTCGCGCGGGGGCGGACAAGATCTCCGTCAATTCCGCGGCAGTACGCAATCCCGAACTTCTAAATGAGGCGGCGGAAAAATTCGGCAGCCAATGCGTAGTTTGCGCCATAGACGCAAAACGGCGGAAAACCGGCGGCTGGGAAGTGTACCTCAACGGCGGCAGGATACCCACCGGCATAGATGCGGTAGAATGGGCAAAAGAGGCTTACGCGCGCGGCGCAGGCGAAATTCTTTTGACTTCCATGGACTGTGACGGGCAGAAAAACGGCTACGATATTGAGCTGACGCACGCCGTTTCCACTTCCGTAGGCATACCTGTTATCGCAAGCGGCGGCGCAGGCAGAAAAGAGCATTTTTATGACGCATTCACAAAAGGCGCGGCGGATGCCGTGCTTGCGGCAAGCCTGTTTCATTTTAACGAACTGCCGATACCGGAACTGAAAAAATATCTGCGTGAAAAAGGCATTTCCGTAAGAATGTAACAAAAAAATCTGCTTTTGGAGAATGGCAATGAGGATAGATACAGAAAGGCTTATCCTGCGTGAAATGGCAGAAAATGACCTGCCCGATCTCAAAAGGATCTTGCAGGATAAAGAGGTTATGTACGCTTACGAACACGCCTTTTCCGAAGAAGAAACGGTTCAGTGGTATGAAAACCAACTGCGCAGATACCGGGAAGACGGATTCGGATTATGGGCGGCAGTATTAAAGAGCAGCGGCAGAATGATTGGGCAATGCGGCATTACATATCAGGATTTCAACGGAAAGCAGGTGCCGGAGATCGGATATCTGTTTCAAAAAGCATTCTGGCACATGGGATATGCCGCAGAGGCGGCGCAGGCTTGCAAACGTTACGCGTTTGACGTGCTGGATCTGCCCGAAGTGTATTCCATCATTCGGGATAGCAACTTTGCCTCGCAAAAAGTTGCCAAGCGAAACGGAATGCAGGTGTGCTCAAAGATCACAAAACAGTATTACGGCATGGATATGCCGCATCTGGTCTATAAAGTGAGCAGATAAGGCGGAGAAAAACAGGCAAAGTGATTATGGCTTTTCCATGCAAAAATCATTGGCTTATTTTTTCTTTACCGCAAAATTCAAATTTAATATTGATTTTCGCAGTGAAATATAGTAGAATGGTAGTACAATTTGCTTTGGGGCATTAGCGCAGTTGGGAGCGCGCCACACTGGCAGTGTGGAGGTCAGGGGTTCGAATCCCCTATGCTCCACCAAAAAAGAGCAGCACCCTTTAGGGTGTTTGCTCTTTTTTCATCTATAAATATTAGGGGATTCGAACCCGAGAGGGTCCCGGCGTTAAGAAAACAGTTCAGTGAACTGTT
>OCHA01000356.1_pt1 | contig 57496 bp, 61 predicted proteins | sample 1538591 | NCBI WGS metagenome assembly OCHA01 (sample SAMN04571710, study PRJEB22368) | human gut metagenome | biome: human gut; material: stool | host: Homo sapiens | place: Luxembourg | collected 2012-09-06 | reverse complement strand
CAACTAAAAAGGGACCATCGCACTTGCGATTAAAAATCGCTAGTGCGACAGCCCCATTTTTTATATTAAAATTAAATTATTCAGCCTCTGAAAATTTCTTCTTTGATACTAATGCAACGCCGGCTGCTGAAACAACAGCAACAAAACCTAAAGCAATGTTAGCACCTGTTTTTGGTGATGTCTGTGAAGTGTTTCCACCACCACCGTTACCTGTTGTAACTTCCTCATCAGTTGGGATAACAGTGGCTGATGGGCTTACAGCTGCGAAACAGTTTACTGAAAATGCAAAAGTTAATATCAATGTAGCTAATAAAGCAAGTAAATTCTTTTTCATAAGTTTAACCTCCATAACTAAAATCTTTCTAATATCTTATACCATTATACATTAATGAAATTAAAAATCAAATATTTTTTATAACAAAACTAAATCTATTATTTGATTTTATTATAATATATATCAAGTATCTTTTCAAAAAAGTCGTTTTTGTCTAACTTAAACTCAGCAGAAGCATCCCCTGTTACCATTTTATATTCACCTTTGGTGGTTATCATGTTAAGTCCTGAATAGTTAGTGGCAAGGGATGATGCCAAATAAGTCATAATATTAGGATTTATGTTGGTAACCGTGTATTCAGAACTATCCTGATAAAGCTTAAGTGGCAAAGTAAAGTCATCCTTTATCGCAGGCACAATCTGAGAAGTAAAGGAATTAAGATATAGCCTCTGACATGACATACGTCTTAGGTTGTCGTCAAGCAGGGTTGTATCCCTGTGTCGTACAAACTCCTCTGTTAAATCACCTTTTAAGGTAATGGATTGTCCCTTTGTAAAGCTTCCAAAAGTATACTCAGGTGTTACCGTAACCCCACCAATATCGTCATTTATTACTTTAATAGCAGAAAGGTCGATAGCATAGTAAGCATTAATTGGAATGTTGTATATTAATCTTTCCACGGCAGTAACCTGATTTTCCGCACTGGTGGTTTTACCGTCGCCATAAGCATAAGCAAGACAAATTTGTTTTGTTTCTGTATCGTAATATTTGCCGGCAGCATTGTATCTGATAACCTCTGACATGGTATCTCTGTTTAAACACAGAACTTTAATATGTCCGTTAGAGGTATCATATGTTAATAAATAAAGTGCATCAGCCTGACCGGCTGTTGCTGCTACTGCATCGTTTACTAATTCACGTTTGTCGATACCCATAAACAGTATACTTGCAATATTATCATTAAATTCATATGTATGACCATTGTAATAAACAATACGTCCATTATTTTCGTAATCAATATCCTTAGGGAAACTCATATTAACATTGTCATAGTTAAGAATTTTTTTCTGACCTAAATATCTCATTACGAAAAATGTTACTACAATTCCCAGAATAACACACAGTAAAAAGATTAATATGCCAAGAAAAAGCTTCTTCTTTTTGCTCATGCGTTTTTTCTTATTATTTATTTTGCTGTTTCCTCTTGAAAGATGCCCCTTATTAAATTTGTGATTATCACTTGAATGAGATATATCAGAAGCTTTATCATCTGATTCCCCGGATGAATGAGAACGATGGTGATGTCTGTGCTTGTAATTTCTTTCAATTGTATCCCAATCAACCTCAAAAGTTTCACCATCGCCATTATCATGAATTACATCGGTATTGTGATGATAATGATGGTGATGATGGTGTGAGGAGTGAGCATCACTAACCTCTTTTTCAGTACTACTTTCTTCTTTGTCTAAATTGTGGGAAACAGTGCTATCTGTATTATCCCCGGCATTGCTTAAATTTTCTAAATCTTTGTCCTCAGTTAAAGAATTAATTGGTTTGCTCATCCTTAATTAAAACCCCCTGTACTAAATATCGTGTATTTTCAGCACCATTGGTGCAAGTGCTAAGTGTTATTATTTTACTGTTTATATCAAGAGACACTTTCCTGATATTTTTTGAAAGAGAATTCGGATTTGTGGTATATTCAAAATATTTTTTTAGAACTTTTTTGTCGCTAAGCTTAAAGGCATTAAGAATATGTCTGTCATCGTATACATAAGCTGCATAAATTTTATAGGTTAAACGGTGATTTGGCATATAAATATAGATATATTTGTTTTTCTTAAAAAACTTAGCATCTTCAAATTTATGAAGTGACTTAAACATAGAACCGTTAAGCATATTATGCCCGTATAATACGGTTACAGGGTCGGAATAATCCTTTGCATTTTGCTTTTCCGTATAAATAGCACCGGCAAATTCGTTTTCCCTGTTTACATTATGGTTAAGATAAAAGTCATCAGATAAATTTTTACCCGGCTGTACCACAGGATAATCAACGTTAGTGTTAGGAATATATATCCATGAATAAACGTCGGAATTTTTTTCCTGCAACTTAACCCAGTTTATATTGTGATTTTCTACGGTATTAACCAAAGTGGCAGTATTCGTTTCTGTTTCAGGATTAATGTATTCTGCGGAATTTCCACCGTCACTTAGAAAGTAGGAAATGATTTTATAACCGCAAATTACACAAACAATAACTGCTACAATAAAGGTTACACCCCAAAATAATTTTTTCTTATTCATTTTGTAGTATTGTTCTCCTATATTTGCCTCTGGATTATAAACAGTATAGTATCAATATAGCTTTGTGTCAAAGATTAAAATGAAAAAGAAAAAGATTTGGTGAATATAATGGAAATAATTTGGAATATGTAATAAATGTTGTTGCACTTTTTTAAGTAATGTGATATAAATATATATTGTGAATGGGCAGATTCCCGAGTGGCCAAAGGGGACAGACTGTAAATCTGCTGCAACTTGCTTCGGTGGTTCGAATCCACCTCTGCCCATTATATTAATGATTATTTCATTAATAAACGCCGGCGTGGCGGAACTGGCAGACGCGCAGGACTTAAAATCCTGTTGTGGCAACACAGTACCGGTTCGATTCCGGTCGCCGGCATAAGAAAACCTTTCGTTATGATAATCATGACGAAAGGTTTTTTTACGTGTAAGGCAGAATTCTGTTATTAAACTAAGTTGTTGAAAAAATGAAGTATCATATAAAATTATTTACCGGGGCATTTACAAAAACAAAAAAACAGTGAAGCCATGAACACTTCACTGTTTTTGATTTAAGTATGAATCAATTATTCTGTAATTCTTTTTCTTCCTAAAAGCATAATTCCAAGGAATAAAGCTGAAATTAATGCTACAGGAATAAGAACATAATTGCCATTGTCAGCTGTCTTTGGTGAAACACTTTTATTGTTAGGCGCTACAGTTTCGCCGTTTTCAGAAATATAGAAATCACAGCTTGCTGTACCTATACTTGTTTTAACTGTAAGTGTGTGTTTACCACATGAAAGACTTGCTAAAAAGTCAGCTGATAAAATAATTTTATTATCCTTTACAACATAATCTGATGCATCAAGTACCTTACCATCAACATAAATAGTTGTATTCTTATCAAGCTTAACGTTTGTTACAAAAGTAAGACCTTTCTTATCACCCTTTGACCAATTGCCATCCTTATCGCTAGCCGGTTTAACTGTAACAGTCTGTGATGTTGTCGGCTTGATAGGTTTCTCTGTTGGACTCGGAAGAGCAAAACAGTTAGCAGAAAAAGCAAATGTTAAAACTAAAGTAATAAACAAAGCAATAAACTTTCTTTTCATAAGTAGACCTCCCATATACAAAATTTGATACTATTAAGTAATTATACAATAAATCAACAAAAAAGCAACATATTAACGAGTTTTTATATAATAAATATCTAATATTTTCTCGAATAAATCAGTTTTATTGATTTTATACTCAGCAAACCGGTCATCTTTCTTCTCTACATACTTGCCTTTAATGGAAGTAATGTTAAGCCCGGAATAGTTAGTTGCCAGGGTCGATGCCAAATATACCATAATATTGGCATCTAAATTTGTTACTGTGTACTTTGATGAATCTTTGTACAATTTTAGCGGAACGTTAATATCTTTTTTTAATGATGGCAAAAGCTGACTGACAAAACTGTTAAGGTACAGTTTCTGGCAACTCATACGTCGTAGGTTGTCATCTAACAGATTTGTATTTCTGTATCTTACAAACTGTTCGGCAGTTTCACCTTTCAGAGTAATTTTTTGTCCTTTGGTGAAGGAGGAAAAGGTGTACTCAGGTGTTAACGTGACACCACCGATATCATCATTTAATATTTTAAGGGATGAAAAATCAATGGCGTAGTATGTATTAATTGGAATGTTGTAAATAAAACGTTCCACTGCCATAGCCTGATTTTTGGCACTTAATTCTTTTCCGTCTCCATATGCATAAGCAAGACATAACTGTTTAGTCGCCGTATCATAATAATTACCTTCACTGTCATATCTGCTGATATCAGTCATAATATCACGGTTAAGGGCTAAAACCTTAATTTTTCCGGTGGAAATATTATAGGTCATAAGATACAGGGCATCAGCCTGTCCTGCTGTAGATGGAACGGCATCATCTTTAAACTCATCATGGTCAACACCCATAAACAAAATACTTGCAATGTTACTGTTAAACTCGTAAGTGTGTCCCTTGTATTCTATGGTTTTGCCGTCGCCTTCAATATCGTCATAGTTAATATCCTCAGGAAGAGTAAGGGCAACTGCCTCATTTCCCAGTAAGGATTTTTTGCCTAAATAATGCATTACTCCAAAAGTAGTTAAAAGTGCAAGAATTAAAAATAAAATCACCAAGAGCAATATAACGAAGAATTTTTTCTTCCTGCTCCATTTTTTCTTTTTCTTAGAGCCACTTTTTCTACTAGAGGAGTGGCTATGATGATGGTGACCGGAATGATGTCCCCCACCTGAATGGTGGGAGCCACTGGAGTGATGTCCGCTACCTGAGTGGTGATTGCTGTGATGTTCGCCTTTGGAGGTAACATGTTCATCTTCTAAATTAGTGGCACTATTACCTGAATCAGCCTGCTTATCATCTGAATAATCATCAGGCGCTAATTCTATATTGCTATATAAATCGTTACTTTGTCTGCTCATCTTTAATTAATACTCCTTGTACTAAATATCGTGTGTTTGCGGCACCGTTAGTGCAGGTGCTAAGAGTCAGTACCTTACTGTCGGTGTTTAAATCCACCTTACGGGTATTTTTTGTAAGGGATTGTGGATTTTGGGTAGACTTTAAATATTTTTTAAATATCTTTTTATCTTCAAAATTAAATGAATTTAATATATGTCTGTCATCGTATACATACGCCGAATATATCTTATAGGTAAGTTTACGTTTTTCCGTATATATGTAAATAAATTTATTTTTTTTGAAAAATTTAGCATCTTCAAAACTGTGGAGAGTTTTAAACATAGAACCATTTTTCATGTTATGACCATAAATAACCGTCACAGGGTCAGAAAAATCCTTTCTGTTGGCACGCTCTGAAAAAATGGCACCGGCTATGTCAGGCTTCTTGTCTATGTTATGGTCTAGGTAAAGAGTGTCAGACTCATAAACTGAAGACTGAACAATGGGATAATCCACATTAGTGTTTGGAATGTAAATCCATGCGTATATATCATCGTTGGCTTTCTTAAGGGATGACCATTTAATACCATGATTATCAGCCATGGAATCACTTTCACTTTCCTTTGTTATAGTGGATGTTTCTTCAATATATTTATCAACATTGCCACCGTTGTCAAAAAAAATAGAGATTATTTTGTATCCGGAAAAAATCAATATGATTAGAAAAAAAACAAAAAAAATCCCCCAAAGAAGTTTTTTAATTTTCATATTTAAACAGCGCTCCCTCATTTAACATTGTATTGTATTAATAGTATATAACTTATGAAAAGAAAATCAAGCATTCCATTATGGATTTGACATATAATACCGTACTGGTTAAAATGAAAATACAAATATATTATTAAAAAAGAGGAAAATAAAATGAAAATTGGATTTGGATGCGACCATGCAGCAATTGATTTGAAAAATGAATTGTTGAAATATATGGAAGAAAAAGGATATGAATGTGTTGATTACGGAACTAATTACGATGAAAACGGTGAAATAATTAAATGCGATTATCCAAGTAAGGGTCAGGAAGTAGGAGAAGCAGTAGTTTCTAAGGAAGTTGATTACGGTGTACTTATTTGTGGAACGGGAATTGGAATATCCATGAGTGCCAATAAGGTTCCGGGAGTAAGAGCAGCTGTTTGCAGCGAGCCTTATTCAGCAAAGCTTACAAAACAGCATAATAATGCTAATATTATAGCTTTTGGTGCCCGTGTAGTTGGAACTGAACTGGCAAAGATGATTCTTGATGAGTTTTTCGGAACTGAATTTGAAGGCGGAAGACATGCAAGAAGGGTGGATATGATAACAGATATTGAAAAGAAATACAGTAAGTAGTTTAGGAACTGCCTGTTGACAAAACCAGTTGTTGACAAGCAGTTTCTTTTTTTATATAATTGCTTTACTACTTTAAAGCGTAACGGTTTAAAGTTCAACGCTTTAAAGCCACGGAAATATATTCACATAATAATTTGGAGGGAATTAAAATGACAACAGTTACATTATGTTCCATTATGCTGGTAGTGTTTTTTGCCATAATGATATTTGTGGGATTTTACACCAGAAGACACACAACAGACGTAAATGGATTTGTTCTTGGAGGACGTTCGGTAGGCCCATGGCTTACAGCATTTGCCTTTGGTACTTCATACTTCTCAGCGGTTATTTTCGTTGGATATGCAGGACAGTTTGGATGGAATTTTGGACTGGCTTCCACATGGGCAGGTCTTGGAAATGCCTTTATTGGTTCACTTCTTGCATGGAACGTATTAGGAAGAAGAACAAGAGTTATGACACAGCATATTGATGCAAAAACCATGCCTGATTTCTTTGGTAAGAGATTTAACTCAACACCACTTAAGGTGGCTGCATCAATTATAGTATTTATATTCTTAATTCCATATACATCATCATTGTATAACGGATTGTCCAGCTTGTTTGGTCTGGTTTTTGATATTCCATACTGGGTAGTTATTGCAGTAATGGCAGTGCTTACCGGTGTATATGTAATATTTGGCGGATATATGGCAACAGCCATTAATGATTTTATTCAGGGCATTATCATGCTGTTTGGTATTTGTGCTGTTATAGGTGCAGTTCTTGTAGATAATGGAGGTTTGGTTAATGCAACAAAAAATCTTTCAGCTATCACAGGAGATGCAGGATGGCAGGGAGCTTATTCATCATTTTTAGGACCTGATCCATTGGCACTTTTATTTGTAGTAGTTCTTACATCCCTTGGAACATGGGGACTTCCACAAATGGTAGGAAAATTTTATGCCATTAAAAGTGAAAAAGATATACATAAGGGAACTGTAATTTCTACAGTATTTGCCATTATTGTAGCCGGAGGCTGCTACTTCTTAGGTGGATTTGGAAGATTGTACAGTGATAAAATAACCATTAATGAAGCTACAGGAAAGCCTTTATTTGACACTATTATTCCTACCATGCTTTCTACATTACCTTCTATTGTAATTGCAGTGGTTATTGTACTTGTATTGTCTGCATCAATGTCAACCCTTTCTTCACTGGTACTTACATCAAGTTCAACATTTACTTTAGACGTTATAAAGCCGGCATGCAAAAAGGAAATTACAGAAAAGAAACAGGTTACGTTAATGAGATTACTTATTGTGTTCTTTATCCTTGTTTCAGCAGTTATAGCTATATTTAAGGATGCACATCCGGAAGTTACATTTATTGCACAGATGATGGGTGTTTCATGGGGAGCTCTTGCAGGGGCATTTTTGGCACCATTCCTTTATGGTTTATACTGGAAGGGCATTACAAAAACAGCTACAGTAGTTTGTTACATCTGGGGGTGCTCCATTGCAGTTATCCAGCTTATAATAACTTTGGCAGGAATAGATATTACAGGCTGGGGGACAGTTCTTGGTTATGTATTTAAGTCATCAATTAATTCAGGTGTTATAGCCATGGTAGGTGGACTTATAATCGTTCCTATAATCAGCCTGTTTACAAAGAAGCAAAGTGATAAGGAACTTGACGAAATCTTTGAATGTTACAATGAAAAAACAGAAACAACAGCTAAAGAGCATTTAAAGCAGTAGTAAATAATAGGATATGAGATTTTCTGATTTTTTAATAATAAGCAAATTTGAAATTAAATTAGCGGGAATGTGTGTCGCTATATCACTTATATTTTTGTTGTTGATAGCTGTGAAGATAGTAAAAGCTGTGGGAAATTTAATATACGTGATTCCTGCATTAGAAGGAATAGCCTTTTTGCAGATATGGTCAACTTGATACATTGACTTATAATGCAGGATAAATTATAATTAAGTTTATTACTTTAAAGCAATAAAAAGTGTTATTGCGATACATTTATTCAAGAGAGGTAGGAGAAGATATTGAGCAAGCAGACTATTATGCTAGGTAACGAAGCTATTGCCCGTGGAGCTTATGAAGCCGGAGTTAAGGTAACATCAGCTTATCCGGGAACACCTAGTACAGAGATAAGTGAAAATATTGTTAAGTATGATGGGGTTTATGCAGAATGGGCACCTAATGAAAAGGTGGCAGCGGAAGTAGCCATAGGAGCATCCATGGCAGGCTGCAGATCTATGTGTATGATGAAAATGGTAGGTCTTAATGTGGCAGCAGACCCTCTTTACTCAGGAGCGTATATTGGAGTAAATGGTGGTATGGTGGTTGTTGTAGCCGATGACCCGGGTATTTACAGCTCACAGAATGAACAGGATACAAGAATGATTGGACGTGCTTCCATGATTCCGGTTATTGAACCGTCAGACAGTGAGGAAGCAAGGGTATTTACAAAGAGAGCTTATGAGTTATCAGAGGAATACGATACACCGATTATTTTAAGAACAACTACAAGAATTGCTCATTCCCAGGGTATTGTTAATTTAGAGGATAGAGTAGAGGTTGATGATAAGCCTTACGAGAGAAATATTGCAAAGAATGTTATGATGCCTGCTAATGCCATTAAACGTCACGTTTTTGTTGAACAGCGTATGAACAGAATGGCTGAGGATGCTAATACATTAGATATTAATAAATTAGAATATAATGACACAAAAATAGGAATTATTACAAGTGGAATACCTTATCAGTATGTTAAGGAAGTTTTACCTGAGGCTTCAGTATTGAAGCTGGGATTGGTACATCCTCTTCCAAAGAAGCTTATAAAGGATTTCGCATCAAAGGTTGACAGACTTGTAATTGTGGAAGAACTTGAACCTGTAATTGAAGAACAGGTTAAGGCAATGGGCATTGAATGTGACGGCAAGAATTTATTTACAATTCAGGGCGAGTACAGTGCCAATATGTTAAGAGAGAAGATTTTAGGTGAAACAATTGAGGTTAAAGCTTCAAATGAGGCTCCTGCAAGACCACCTATTCTTTGTCCGGGATGCCCTCACAGAAGTACATATTCCGTTCTTAAGAAGTTAAGAATTCATGCGGCAGGCGACATTGGATGTTACACATTAGGTGCTGTAAATCCGTTGGCAGTAGTTGATACAACTCTTTGTATGGGGTCAAGTATTTCAACTCTTCACGGCATGGAAAAGGCAAAAGGAAAAGATTACATTAAAAACTGGGTAGCCGTAATTGGTGATTCTACATTCCTTCACACAGGTGTAAATTCACTGATGAACATGGTTTATAACAAGGCTACAGGTACAGTTATTATTTTGGATAATTCAACAACAGGAATGACAGGACATCAGGATCATCCGGCAACAGGAAAAACATTAGACGGTGAGCCGGCATATGCAGTTGATCTTGTGGATTTATGTCATGCATTGGGAGTTAAACATGTTGAAGTAGTTAATGCTTTTGATGTTGATAAATTAACAAAGGTAGTTAAGGAAGAAGTTGCAAGGGACGAGGTTTCAGTTATTATTTCCCAGTCACCATGTGCACTTCTTAAGTCATTTGTTCCTAAGGGAAAATGTTATACAATACCTGAAAAATGTGTTAAATGCGGACAGTGTTTAGTTCCGGGATGCCCGGCAATGACTAAGAAGGAAGATGGAACAGTGGCAATTGACGAAACAATGTGTAACGGCTGTGGACTTTGCATGAGCAATTGTAAGTTTGGAGCTATAGAACTTAAAAAGAAAGGAGAATAATCATGGCAGAAACAAGGAATATTATGATAGTAGGCGTTGGTGGTCAGGGTACTCTCCTTACCAGCAGAATTTTAGGGGGGATTACGGTAGCTGCAGGATATGATGTAAAATTATCAGAAGTTCACGGAATGGCACAGCGTGGAGGAAGCGTTGTAACATATGTAAGATATGGAGAAAAGGTAGCAGAGCCTATAGTGGAGGAAGGTCAGGCAGATGTACTGATTGCTTTTGAAAGATTAGAGGCTTTAAGATATGCTCACTACTTAAAAAAAGATGGGGTTATTATTGTTAATGATCAGAGAATTGACCCTATGCCTGTAGTTACGGGAGTGGCAAAATATCCTGAAAATATTATTGAAAATCTGTCAAAGGAACATAAGGTTATTTCCATTGATGCTCAGGCTGAAGCTTTAGCCATGGGCAATCCAAGGGTTTTCAACGTTATTATTTTAGGAGTTGCAGCAAAGAGAATGGACTTCCCGAAAGAACAGTGGATTGATGTAATTAAGAAAACTGTTCCACCAAAGACTATAGATATTAACGTGGCAGCTTTTGAGAGAGGCTACGAATTTTAAATAAGAAGGAATTTGAAATGATTATTGATATTCATACCCATACATTTCCGTACAAAATAGCAGCCAGAGCCATAGAGCATATGGAAGAGGATATCGTAAGAGGTCAGGGCTTTGAGGTTAAATGTGCCAGAATCCCTACGTTTCAGGGATTATCTGACAGCACTAAAAGTGCAGGAATTGATTTGTCGGTGGTTTGCCCTGTGGCAACTAATGTTACACAACCTGAAAAAATCAACGAATTGTCAGTTAAAGCCAATGAAAAAATGGATGAAACAAAGGTGTTTAACTTTGGTGCCATTCATCCCGACTGTGAGAATTACAAGGAAATCATAGATGATATTGCGTCTATGGAGCTTAAGGCAATTAAGCTTCATCCGGATTATCAACATGTATTTTTTGATGATGAGAGATATATAAGGCTCATTGATTATGCGGCAAATAAGGGTCTGGGAATAATAGTACACGCAGGAGAGGATGTAGGTCTCCCGGATACTATTCACTGCACACCGGATATGATTCTTAATTTATGGAAACATATTCAGCCGGAAAAACTTATTCTGGCACATATGGGTGGATGGAGATTATGGGATGAAGTGGAAGAAAAACTGGTAGGTCTTCCATTTTATATGGATACAGCAGTAGTCTTAAACAGCAAGTTCCCTGTAAGGCTTGGCAATGAGCAGTTTGTGAGAATGGTGAGAAAACACGGTGCTGACAAAATACTGTTTGGAACCGACAGCCCATGGTACGACCAGAAACAGGCTTTGGAAGATTTTGACAATACAGGACTTAATGATGACGAAAAGAAACTGATTCTTGGGGAAAATGCCAAAAGACTGTTTGGATTTTGATGTCATTTAAGTGACTGTGTGCCATTACAATTAAAGGGAAATAAAGAAAGAGAGAAGGATAAATAAATGCCTATTACAGAATTATTAGAGAGAAATGCCAAACAATATGCAAATGATGTGGCTCTCGTGGAAATTAATCCTGATATAAAGGAGAAAAGGCGTGTTACATGGCGTGAGTACGAGTTAATCCAGCCGGATTTAAGTCAGCAGTACAGACGTGAAATAACATGGCATGTATTTAACGAAAAGGCTAACAGGGTAGCTAACCTGTTACTTAGCAGAGGCATAAGAAAAGGTGATAAAGTAGCAATTCTTATGATGAACTGCTTAGAGTGGTTGCCTATTTACTTTGGAATATTAAAAACAGGAGCATTGGCAGTGCCAATGAATTTCCGTTTTGACGAACATGAAATTAAATATTGTCTGGAACTTTCAGAGACAGATGTTCTTTTCTTCGGACCTGAATTTATTGGTCGTATAGAAGAAATTGTAGATGAGATAGATGAAAAGAGAATTTTGTTTTATGTAGGTGGGGACTGTCCTTCTTTTGCAGAAAATTATGATAATCTTGTTTCAAACTGTTCTTCATTGTCACCGGATATTAAAATTACCGATGAGGATGATGCGGCAATTTATTTTTCATCAGGAACAACAGGATTTCCGAAAGCAATTTTACATAATCACGAAAGTCTTATGCATGCGGCAAAGGTTGAACAGAATCATCACGGACAGACAAAGGATGACGTATTTTTGTGTATTCCGCCTCTTTATCATACAGGGGCAAAAATGCATTGGTTCGGAAGCCTTCTTACCGGTGGAAAAGCAGTTTTATTAAAAGGTGTTACACCTAAAACTATTTTTGAAACAGTATCTAAAGAGCATTGCACCATTGTATGGCTTTTAGTGCCTTGGGCTCAGGATATTTTGCTGGCATTAGACAGAGGTGAGCTTAAAATCGAAGATTATGATTTAAAGCAGTGGAGACTTATGCATATTGGCGCCCAGCCTGTGCCTCAAAGTCTTATTAAGAGATGGAAGGAATATTTTCCACATCATCAGTACGATACCAACTATGGCTTAAGTGAATCAATTGGTCCTGGTTGTGTACATTTAGGTGTTGATAATATCGACAAAGTAGGAGCAATTGGTGTGCCGGGATATGGCTGGCAGGCTAAAATTGTTGACACTGAAGGTAATGAAGTTAATCAGGGAGACGTAGGGGAACTGATTGTTAAGGGTCCCGGAGTTATGACTTGTTACTACAACGATGAAAAAGCTACAGCTGAATGTCTTAAGGACGGATGGCTTTATACCGGAGACATGGCAGAAATGGATAAGGATGGCTTTATTTATCTTGTTGACAGAAAGAAGGACGTTATTATCAGTGGCGGTGAAAATATATATCCGGTACAGATAGAGAACTTCTTAAGCAAGCACCCTAAAATTAAGGATGTTGCCGTAATTGGACTGGCAGATGAGCGATTAGGGGAAATTTCAGCAGCCATTATTGAGTTAAATCCTGATACGGAATGCAGCGAAGAAGAAATAAATGAGTTCTGCAAGGAACTTCCAAGATATAAGAGACCTAGAAAGATTATTTTCGCCAAGGTACCTAGAAATGCTACAGGAAAGATTGAAAAGCCTAAGCTTAGGGAAATCTATCACAGCAAGAATCTGGTAGACGCACAAAATAGAGGATAGAGATTTACATATGTAAAAAACTCAAGAGTCCCCAAATTATGAAATGGCTATTATGTGTCAGCGATATTGAGCACAAATTGAAAATTGTGATTTTGGAGCAGTAGAATTAATGTGAAAAATATATTGAACCACTCCGGATAACTAGGTTTAAAATATAGTTATCTGGAGTTTTTTACTTTTAGGTAAGTTAATTGGAGATAATATGATGTTTTAGTTTTTTCTTTTGTATATCTTTTATAAGATATAGTCAACTAAAATGCCAAAAGAGCATTTAGCAACATTACAAGCGAGTAATTCAATCGGAAAGAGTTTTGCGCAAAATTCCCATAAGTCATTGATATATGGAAATAAGGATGGAAAAGCATCCGCTGTTTCTAATAAAAAGGATGCAAAAAGAAAGAGATGGAAATTTCTGCAAGATTTAGAGATGTTGTTTTAATGAAACAACAATGGGTTTTATATTATTTAAAAAATTATACCGGTGGACAGTATGTGCATTTTAAAATAAAAAATCATAAAGAAGTATAGGAGCAAAAATAATGTTAAAAAAGATGAAGATATTAGAAAGATTATCAATATTTTTATTAATAGTAATTTTGTTAATAGAGAGTATTTGTATTATTAATAATGGAATACCATTATCGACAAATATAGTTATTGATGCAATTTTAATAGCGCTAATGATTATGAATATATCATTAAGGAATGATGAAGAAGCTAATTTCAAAAGGTTAGAAATGATATTAATTTGTGCTTCAGTGATATGGAGCATAAATTGGAAATGGGAAAAAAATATTGTAATAAATATTATTGCAATACTGCTATTGATTTTGCTTTTGTTTTTAATTGATCGTCATGGTATTAACATAAAAATACAACCACTATTTGAATTATTTGTTTTAGGATATATAGTGATAGCGATATTAAATCTTTCTATTGTGTCATATCAAATATCTAAAGATCAAGAATATAGTTTTAAAAATAATAGTGATTTTGAAAGATATGAAAAACTTTATGATTTGGAAGAAAGTGCTTTTATTATAACGGATTATTCAGATACAGAATTAACATTAAAATTAAGATATTTAGCATCAGACATTGAAGAAAGCTATTATTTTGATTCAAAGAAAGAATATGACCGTTTTATTCAAAATAACACAATGGGGAAAGATGTTTATATACCTGTTCTAAGCGGAGATGTAACATTTGATAAAAGCAGTTTAACAGCAAGTTATCAACCGATTGTGAAATTTGAGAATATTTATTATTCTTTTCACCAGAACAGAAATCAGGGTGTTCTGATGTATATGCTTTATCTAAATATACTTTTATTATGTGGTTGGCGAACAGGGGACAAATATTGTTAGTGTAATTGGAAGAAACAAATATTCCGGATGCGATGGGACATCATTTTCCGCAGCTATGTGCAGTGGTTTGGTAGCATTGTTATTAGATAAAAAAGAAGTGTTAAAATATCTAAATGAAGTAAACAGTTTAAAGAATAGAAATTTTATAGATATAATAAATGCTTTTTAGAAGAGATTGTGTGCTTACGATTTTAAATTGTATGTACACAGTCTTTTTTATTGCAAAAAAAACGTTGACATATATAGCGTATTTTTATATATTATTCTAGGTTAGAAATACTAAACTTTTTGTTTAGCTTTTAAAAACACAGAAAGGTAGTGCTTATATTTATTATGGATATAGGAAGTAAGATAAAAGAGTTGAGAGTGGCAAACGGACTGACTCAGGAAGAACTGGCAGACCGTTCCGAATTGTCTAAGGGATTTATTTCCCAGGTGGAAAATAATCTGACATCTCCCTCTATTGCTACATTGATTGATATTCTGCAATGTTTAGGTACGGATTTGAAGCACTTTTTTAGTGATGATGAGGATGACCAGATTGTTTTCTCCAAAGAGGACTATTTTGAGAAAACAGATGAGGAACTGAAAAATAATATTCAGTGGATAATACCAAATGCCCAGAAAAACATAATGGAGCCTATACTTCTTACATTAGAAGCAGGTGGAGCTACATATCCTGATAATCCCCATGAGGGTGAGGAATTTGGGTATGTTTTGTCAGGAACGGTGCAGATAGTTTTGGGAAACCGTTCATTTAAGGCAAAAAAAGGCGAATCATTTTATTATGAGGCAAAATATAAACATTATTTAAAATCGAAAAGCGGTGCAAAGGTGCTGTGGATCAGCAGTCCGCCAAGCTTTTAAAAGGAGGCAGAAATGGGAAATACAATTATTGAACTTAAGAATATTTCAAAAAACTTTGGGGAACAACAGGTTTTAAGAGGAATTGACTTAAATATTTATGAAAATGAATTTCTTACACTTTTAGGGCCAAGTGGTTGCGGAAAAACCACAATTCTCAGAATAATAGGCGGTTTTGAGGAGCCAAGTAACGGACAGGTGTTAGTAAGTGGTAAGGATATATCAAAGGTTCCGCCATATAAAAGAGAAATCAACACTGTATTCCAGAAATATGCCCTTTTTCCATTTTTAAATGTGTACGACAATATAGCTTTCGGTCTTAATTTAAAAAAGACAGACAAAAATATAATAGATAAAAAAGTAAAGAGAATGCTGGAATTAGTAGGTCTTAAGGGATATGAGAAAAGGGATGTAACAAGCCTTTCAGGAGGGCAGCAGCAGAGAGTTGCCATTGCAAGGGCTTTGGTTAATGAGCCCAAAATTTTACTTCTTGATGAGCCACTAGGTGCCCTTGATGCGAAGCTTAGAAAGGATATGCAGACGGAGCTTAAAAAAATTCAAAAGGAAGTAGGCATAACCTTTATATTTGTAACCCACGACCAGGAGGAAGCTCTTACCATGTCTGATACAATAGTTGTAATGAACGACGGAGTTATTCAGCAGATAGGCACCCCCATTGATATTTACAACGAACCACAAAACAGATTTGTGGCGGAATTTATTGGAGAATCCAATATTATTGAAGGAAATATGATAAAGGACTGCCTTGTTAAGTTTGATGATGTAATGTGGGAATGTGTTGACAAGGGATTTAAGGATAACGAGGAAATTGAGGTAGTTTTAAGACCGGAAGATATGGATATAGTGGCACCGGAAGAGGGCAAAGTTGTAGGAAAGGTTGTGTCAAAAATCTTTAAAGGTGTTCATTATGAGTATCTGGTGCAGTGCAAATACAGAAATTATAAGGTGCATACTACGGAAAATATCGAGTTGGGAATTGAAATAGGTCTTACCATAGACCCTTATGATATTCAGGTTATGCACAAAATGGAAAATTAGGAGGTAGCTATGCAGCATTTCAAAGGACTGGTAAAGCCCTATGTGTTATGGTCGTTTTTGCTTATAGCACTTCCCCTTGTATTAGTTGTGCTATATTCCGTAACCACAGGGGATAATTCCCTTATTACGATACATTTTACATTAGATAATTTCAAAAAAATATCAGACCCGGTTTACCTTAATGTATTTGTAAAATCATTGGAAATGGGACTGATAACCACAGTGATATGCCTTGCTTTGGCGTATCCCATGGCATATATAATATCGAAATTTAATGATGAAATACAAAATATTTTAATACTTTTAGTTACAATTCCTATGTGGATTAACACCCTGCTTAGGACATATGCGTGGATTAGCCTTCTTTCAGACAACGGAATAGTGAATACGTTATTAAAAGCCATAGGACTTAATCCGGTAACTATGATGTACACCAATTTCTCGGTTATTATGGGATTGGTATGTGACCTGCTTCCCTTTATGGTTATACCTATTCATACGTCATTAGCCAAAATGGATCATTCATTGGTAGAAGCAGCAGGAGATTTGGGAGCAAATAAATTTCAGACCTTTACGAAGGTTATACTTAAGTTGTCCCTTCCTGGAGTTATAAGTGGTGTTACCATGGTATTTTTGTTATCCATATCATCATTCGTAATTCCGGTATTGTTAGGAGGACATCAGTTTGTATTAATTGGTAACCTTATTGAAAACCAGTTTATTTCCGTGGGAGACTGGAATTTCGGAAGTGCAATATCAGTTATTCTTGCAATAATAATATTGGCAATGATGGGATTAATGAAAAAGATTGATCCGGAAGAAAATGGAGGTGACAAATGAAAAAGAAAATCTCCATAGGCTCAAAATTATACATTACATTAATGTTTGTGTTTTTTTATCTGCCGATTTTGGTGACAATGTTTTTCTCATTTAACTCATCAAAATCCCTTACCAACTTTGCAGGATTTTCCCTTAGATGGTACAGGAAGCTTTTAACAGATAACAACATAATATCAGCAGTATACGTTTCCATAAGTATTGCGTTAATTGCCACGGTGGTATCCACCATTCTTGGAACAATAACAGCCATCGGTTTGTCAAAAAGCAGAAAAGTGCTTAAGGAATGGCTTCTTAACGTAAATAATATGCCCATAATGAATCCGGATATAGTTACGGCTATAGGACTGATGATTTTATTTACGTCAGTTAGAATGGAAAGAGGCTATATTACCATGCTTTTGGCACATATAGCATTTTGTACCCCTTACGTTATTATCAGTGTATATCCAAAAGTAAGAAGCATGGATCATAATCTGGCAGACGTGGCAATGGACTTAGGGGCAACACCATTTCAGGCATTAACAAAGGTAATTATTCCAATGTTAAAACCGGGAATTTATGCGGGAATGCTCCTTGCCTTTACAATGTCAATGGATGATTTTGTGGTTTCATACTTTGTAACAGGAAATGGGGTGTCAAACATTTCCATAGTTGTGTACAACATGTCAAAGAGAACCAACCCGACTATAAACGCACTGTCAACTCTTCTTATTTTACTTATTGTTGTGGTACTGGTGGTTATAAATGTAATACCTGCCATTTATAAGAAGAAAAGAGGGCAAAATGTTGAGAAGGCAAGTGCTGCAACAGGAGTGTGGAAGCGCGTGGTGGCAGTGGTTAGTGCCGTTGCGGTAGTAGGTGTTGCAGTATTTTGTGTAGTAAGATTTAACAATATAAGCAGCAGACCGGTACTTAGGGTTTTTAACAGCGGAGAATACGTTGACCCACAGTTAATAGACAGATTTGAGAAAGAGAACAACTGTGATGTTGTTTACGAAACCTTTGATTCTAACGAAACCATGTATACCAAAATTCAAAGCGGTGCGGAATATGATGTTATTATCCCTTCTGATTACATGGTTGAAAGGTTAATTAGCGAGGATTATCTTCAGAAGATAGATTGGAATCTTATAACCAACAAGGATAAGATTATTCCTTCCCTTCTTGAAAACAGCTTTGATAAAGGTAGTCAGTACGGCGTGCCATATTACTGGGGAACAGTAGGTATTGTCTATGACAAAACTAAGGTAGATGAGAAGGATTTAGCTGAGGGATGGGATATTTTAAAGAACAAAAAGTATAGCGGCAAAATTTATATGTATGACTCAGAAAGGGACTCCTTAATGGTGGCTCTTAAGGCACTGGGATATTCCATGAATACAGATAAAAAATCCCAGTTAGATGAGGCATACAATTGGCTGATAGACCAGCAGAAAACTATGAAACCGGTATATGTTGGAGATGATGTTATGGATAACATGATTTCCGGCAATAAAGATATGGCGGTTGTGTATTCCGGAGATGGTGCATATATAATTTCCGAAAATGAAAATATGGGATTTTTTGTACCAAATCAGGGTTCAAATGTGTGGATTGATGCAATGATTATTACTAAGAATTGCAAAAATACTGAATTAGCCCATAAATATATTAATTACTTTTTACAGGAGGATGTGGCTTTAGAAAATACAAGATATATTGGATATGACAGTGGTGTGAAGTCTGTATACGAACATTTCAGGGATGATGAATATAAGGGAAATCCCGGATGTGCACCGGATACGTCTAATGAGAAGAATGAAGAATTTAAAGATAGGAAACAGGATATAAAGGAATACTGTGCAAGTCTTTGGACTAAGGTTAAATCACATTAGTGGAAATATAGGGCAAAATTAGTAATTCATAAGTTTAAAATAATAAATGTCTTATTAAAATGATTATCTATCTTTTAATAAGGCATTTTTTATGGAATTAAATACAAATTATGGGACAAAACAGATTATGTCAGCCACTTAAATATATGATAGATTGCGGAAATATTAATAATTGTAAAGAAATCTTAATGAAATCTTAATAAAAAAACACTTGTAATTAATATGTATAAGTTGTATAGTTTGTATTAGCCAAGATAGTACAATTGTATCACAATTGTATCATCATTGAAAAAACTTACCTTTTTTAAGGCACAAATATATTTTACAAAGGGATTAGTGATATGAATATTTTAAAAAAAATTAAAAAAATTTCAACAGAAAATGGAGACAGGATAGCTATTAAAAGTGACGATTCCTGTCTTTCTTATGGTCAGCTGGATGCTTATTCAGATAAGCTTGCTGCATGGATATATAGAAATTATGGTGATACTAAAACACCTGTAATTGTATACGGACATAAAAATCCATATATGATTGTGTGCTTTCTTGCATGTGTTAAGGCAGGAAAGGCATATTGTCCCCAGGACATTTCAATTCCTGACACAAGGGTTGAGGCAACAGTGGAATGTGTTGAGCCTGAGGTTATTTTTCAGGTGGAGGGAGACATCACACTAGATAATGAAAATGTAATAAATTTAGACAAGATAAAGGAAATTATAGAGAAGGAAGAAGAAACTGCCAAGGTGGGAAATTGGGTAAAACCGGATGATATATATTATATTATTTTCACATCCGGTAGCACAGGAAAGCCAAAGGGAGTTCAGATTACCTTTGACTGCCTTAACAATTATTTAGACTGGTCTGTTACATTATGCGGCGAGGTAAAGGAAAATGAAATATTTAACTTTGGTAATCAGGCACCGTTTTCCTTTGATTTATCAGTAATGGATTTGTACACCTGTTTAGCTTTAGGCGGAACCCTTCATACATTAACAAAGAAAATGCAGGAAGATTACAATGCAATGTTTAATCATTTTGAAGAGGCGAATCTCAATGTGTGGGTTTCAACGCCGTCCTTTGCAGATATGTGTTTAGCAGATAAGAAATTCTGTAGCACAATGATGCCGAATCTTAAAGTATTTTTATTTTGTGGAGAGGTGCTTACAACATCCACTACAAAGAAATTACAGGAGAGATTTCCGGATGTAAAAATTATTAACACATATGGGCCTACAGAATCTACTGTAGCAGTATCAGATGTGCTGATTACACCTGAATTGTTAGAAGAAACCATGGCTAAAGGAAAATCACTTCCGGTAGGACATGAGAAGAAAGGCACATGGCTTGAAATACATGACGAACAGGGAAACAGCCTTCCTGAAGGCGAGCAGGGAGAAATTATTATAATAGGTGATACTGTAAGTACAGGATATTTTAAAAGAGATGACCTTACCGAAAAAGCCTTTTTCACCTGTGAAAGAGAAGGAAAAATGTATCGTGGATACCATACGGGAGATGCAGGATACAAGATTGGCGGACAGCTTTATTACAATGGAAGAATTGATCTTCAGGTAAAATTAAACGGATATAGAATTGAAGTGGAAGATATTGAAAACAATATGTTAAGACTTCCTCAAATAAGCCATGCAGTGGTGTTACCTAATATGAAAGAAGGAAAAGTAAGAAGCCTTACAGCTTTTGTTACAGGAAATCTTGACGGAAAAACTCCAAGTGAGTTTGGAAGAGAGGTTAAAAAGCAGTTAAAGGAAATCCTTCCTGTGTATATGATACCTAAGAAGGTTAAATATGTTGAAGAAATACCAATGAACATTAATGGTAAGGCTGACAGAAAATATCTTGGAGGTCTTTTGTAATGAGTTTTTTTTCAGGAGAATTTTTTTTCACAATGTTAATACCGGTTTTGGTAATTGCCCTTATAATCGGACTTTGTGAAAAAACACTTAAGTGGTACGATATAGCAGTTTCTGTCCTGTTTATAACACTGGTGCTTATAGATACACCGGCAGCAATAATTTATTTTGTAATTTATTTCCTTATAGAACTTGCATTAGTTAAGATTTATGAGCAAATAAGGAAAAAAGGCAGGGTGCTGTGGATATACAGATTGTTTGTTTTTCTGACAATTGTACCCCTTGCGTTATGTAAACTAAATGAACTGGATGCCTTTAAAGGTCTTGGGTGGTTTCAGTTTATTGGAATATCATATTTAACTTTCAGAGTGGTTCAAATCATAATAGAAATGTATGACGGAGTTATAGAGCACATTTCTGTTTCAGATTTTACGGCATTTCTGATTTTCTTCCCAACATTCAGCTGTGGCCCCATTGACCGAAGCAGAAGATTTGAGGGAGATATACAGAAAGCCTATAAGAGAAGTGAATATCTTGAATTATTTGGAAAAGGATTGGAAAAATTCTTTGTAGGTATTGTATATAAATTTGTGTTGGCAGACCTGGCTTACAAGGTTATGATGCAGGTGGTAGAGCCTACGGTATTAAATGAAATTGCTTATGCATACACCTATGGAATATATATGTTTTTTGATTTCGCAGGCTACAGCCTTATGGCAGTGGGATGCGGATATATGCTGGGAGTTAAGGTGCCGGACAACTTTAACAAGCCTTTTATAAGTAAGGATATGAAGGATTTCTGGGCAAGGTGGCATATATCTTTGTCAGAGTGGTTCAGGGATTTTATATTTACCAGATTTATTATTTCATCCACAAAGAAAAAGCGTTTTAAAACCAGACTGACAACAGCCTCAGTGGGCTTCATCATAAATATGTTTGTTATGGGTGTGTGGCACGGACTTAGCCTGTGTTACATAGTATATGGTTTGTACCATGGAATACTTTTGGCACTGACGGAAATTTATCAGAAGAAATCAAAATTCTATAAGAGAAATAAAAAGAAAAAATGGTATTATGTTCTGTCATGGACAGTAACAATTAATCTTGTGATGTTTGGATTCCTGATATTCTCAGGACATCTTATATAAATATAAATAAAAAGTTTTAGAGTTAGAAAGGACATGTGAAATGAAAGAGAAAGTTTTAGATTTATTAGAAGAAGTATGTGACGATGATGTAGTAAGAGAAGATTTAGATATGGATTTATTTGAGGAAGAACTTATGGATTCATTAGCATTTGCTGAGTTGTTAGCTATGATTGAAGATGAACTTGGGGTAGTAATATCTCCATCAGAGGTAGTAAGAAGTCAGGTAAATACAGCAAACAAAATTATTGCTTTAGTAGAAGAAAAGAAATAACAGAGGTAGATTACAATGAAAAACATTAAGGCAATGGGAATTGCATTTATTATGTTTTTAGTTACCATAACCGGGGTAGGAATTGCCACAAAAAACGGCATACCTGCCTACAACATAAGATATGGGACATGGATTAGCGCCACAAAATTCGGGTGCAATGACGGAATGAAAAAATTAGTAGATAACGATAATGTTTTTGCTGTTTTTGGTTCGTCGGAATTAAAACACTGTCAACGCTCAGGCTTCCATGCCGACAGCATTTATAAAAACAGTGACATAAAGCCGGTATTTATTGGAAAGGGCGGTTTTCAAAGCTTAGGACATGCCATAATTCTAGGCTCCATAGGTCAGGAACTTAAAGGAAAAAAGGTGGTAATAAGTGTATCACCTCAATGGTTTAAGTCATATGGTTTCAGAAAGGATGCCTTTGGCTCAATGTATTCAGAAACCAATATGATAGCATTTCTTAAAAATAAAGAAATTAGTGACGAAACAAAGGACTACGTCATTAAGAGAATAAAGGAACTGACAGACGAAAATCCTACAATGTGGAAAAACATTAGGCAGGACATAAAATGGTACAGGGATAATAACGGAAATGTTATTGATACAGTAAGAAAAAATGTTCACAGTGCACTGGCTAATTACAAGGCAGATACAAAGCTGTACATTGCATCTCTTGTAAAGGGGTACAGCAATGACACCAATGAGGGTGGAAAAGACCGGATAACCCATTGGAATAAATTATACAAAAAGGCGGTAAAGCGTGGTGAGAAGAAATCAGGTCATAACCGTTTTGGAATGAGTGACAGGATTTACAATAAAAATTACAAAGAGAAGGTAAAAAAGAAAGCATTTAAAGACCTGCAGTATACGTCAGATTCCATGGAATTTGACGACCTTAAATGTTTTATAGATATTTGCAGACAGGAAAATATAGATGTAATGATGGTTATGCAGCCCCTTAATGCCAAGTGGGCAGATTACACTAATTTCCCTAAGGCAAAGAGAGATGAACTTTATGGTGCAGTACGGAATTTTGCAAAAAATAATAATGTGAAATTAGCTGATTTAACATCTATGGAATATGATGATTATATGTTCGAGGATGATAGTCATCTGGCATTGAAAGGACTGGTATATTTTAATGAGCAGATTTACAACTTTTATAAGCAGGATAAAAAATAATGACAAGGCAATGTTTGTGGGAAAGATAATATTTTTCTATGCTATATTTATGATAATCTGGGGATATTTTATTTTATCTCAGGATTCATCAGCACCGGCATTTATATATGAAGAGTTTTAATTGCTAAATGCCGTAAGTATATTTGCCTTCAGGTTTTAAAATAGTAAAATTTGGTGTATACTATCTCCTGTGAGGTGAGTAAAATGGGAAAGAATTTTTGGCATGAATATTTTTCAATACCTAATATAATGGGATATTTTAGAATTGTATTAGTGGCGGTATATATGGTTTTATTTTATAATTCTCTATCAGGAGGCCCATATATACCGGTTATTCTTACTATCGTGCTGTCAGGAATTACAGATTTTTTTGACGGAAAAATAGCAAGAAGATTTAATATGGTTACGGATTGGGGCAAAATGCTTGACCCCATTGCCGATAAAATTACCTTAGGTGCCATTATTTTAAGTCTTTCTTTTAAATATAAAATAGTTGTGGCTATGGTTGTTTTATACGTTATAAAAGAAGGCTTTATGGCAGTTGCCGGTATTGTATCCATTAAAAAAGGTAACAAAATAGAGGGAGCCATGTGGTATGGTAAGGTTTGTACTTTCGGAACATATGTAATACTTATAACATTATTGCTGTTTCCAAATCTCAAACTTACTTTTGTAAATATATTGGTTTTTGTAAATATGGTTATAATGGTATTTACATTAGTTAATTATATTTTTTATTATCACAGGATTTTCAAAAGCTTCCATGTGGAAACTAACGGAAATATGGAAACTTTTTCTTGACAAACATGAAGTTTTAGTGTAGGATTATTTTTGCGTGATGCGAGGTATCACAAGCCTGGTTAGCTCAGTTGGTAGAGCAGAGGACTGAAAATCCTCGTGTCTCTGGTTCGATTCCGGAACCAGGCAGTGAATATGCGGGTGTAGTTCAGTGGTAGAACACCAGCCTTCCAAGCTGGATATGTGGGTTCGATTCCCATCACCCGCTTTTTTTGTACCCAAAAATAAAACCTTTATTAACGCTAGGAGCCGGCTATGAAATATTTATTAGTGGCAGTTAATGCCAAATACATACATTCAAATCTTGCAGTATACAGTCTTAAAACCTACGGTGAAAAATATGGATTATCCCGGGGTAGAGACAATGTAGAAATCGAAATTGCAGAGTATACCATAAACCAATACAAAGAAGAAATAATAAGAGACATATATATGAGAAAACCTGATGCCATAGGTTTTTCCTGCTATATATGGAACATAGTTTTAATTAAAGATGTTATAAAGGATTTTAAGAAAATCTGCCCTAATGTGAAAATATGGGTAGGAGGACCGGAAGTTTCCTACAATATGGAACAGGTACTTAGAGATAATGGAAGTATTGATTATGTAATGTATGGCGAGGGAGAGAAAATATTTAAGGAGGTAATAGAGGCATATAGCCGTAATTCCTTAGAAGAGAGCCTCTCCGATATAAAAGGTCTGGCGTACAGACAGGATGGAAACATTATAATTAATTCTCCTATGCCACTTATTGACATGTCCTCTATTCCTTTTACATATAATGATATGAAGGAGTTTGAAAATAAAATAATTTATTATGAAACCAGCAGGGGATGCCCGTTTTCCTGTAGTTATTGTTTGTCCTCAGTTGAGAAGAAATTAAGATTCAGGGACATTGACATTGTAAAAAAGGAACTTAAGTTTTTTATAGATAATAATACAAAGCAAGTTAAATTTGTTGACAGGACTTTTAACTGTAATCATAGTCATGCCATGGAAATATGGAAATTTATTAAGGAAAATGACAACGGCATTACCAATTTTCATTTTGAAATTGCAGCGGACATTATGACAAAAGAGGAAATAGAACTTATTTCAACTATGCGTCAGGGACTTATTCAGTTAGAAATCGGAGTTCAGTCAGTTAATTTAGACACATTGTCCGCAATAAACAGAAAAACAGCAATACAAAAAATTGCGGATGTTACAAAAAAGATAAAGTCCTATGGTAATATACATCAACATCTTGATTTAATAGCAGGACTTCCTTATGAAGATTATGAATCTTTTAAGCATTCTTTTAATGTAGTTTATGCCATGAAGCCCGACCAACTACAGTTAGGTTTCCTTAAGGTTCTTCACGGCTCGGAAATGGAGATGAGGGCATCAGAGTTTGGGATTGTTTACAGTGACAAACCACCTTATGAGGTTCTAAAAACTAAATGGATTGGATTTGATGAGATTTTAAAATTAAAGGCAGTGGAAAGTGTTGTGGAAATATACTACAACAGTTTTCAGTTTTCAAATACCATTAAATACTTGGAAAGCTGTTTTGAAAGTGCCTTTGATATGTTTTTGGAACTAGGAATGTTTTATAATGAAAAAAGCAGTAATGGTGAGAAGCATTCAAGAGTTGCCAGATACGAAATACTTCTTGAATTTATTAACAAATACCGTAAAAATACCGGTAAAAAATTGGGTATGTGGACAGATGAACTGTCATTTTCACAGCTTTTAACCATGGATTTTTATTTAAGGGAAAATGCAAAAAACAGACCGCCGTTTTCTCAGGATAATTCAAAGTATAAAAATATTATAAAGGACTTTTATAAGTCTGAAACGGCAAGGGAGAAGCTTCCCGGATACGAAGATTATGACAGCAGGCAGCTAGAGAGAATGACCCACATGGAAGTATTTAGCCTATGTGGGAAAAATATATATGTGCTGTTTGATTATGAAAACAGAAATGCATTAAGTAAAGAGGCAAAACTGCAAATAATTGATTTATAAGGATGAACTGATGATAAGAGATTATGTATGTGTGGATATAGAAACTACCGGAACTAACGTAGGATATTCAAAAATTTTGGAAATAGGTGCCGTCAAAGTGAGAAACGGCAAAAAAATTGATGTTTTTTCGGAGCTTATTAACCCTGAAATTCCGGTGCCGGGATATATTACTGACCTGACGGGAATAACCAATGATATGGTGTATGGCAAAAGAGGAATAGAGGAAATACTTCCTGAATTTATTGATTTTGCCGGGGACGACATTTTGTTAGGACATAATGTAAGATTTGATTACAGCTTTTTAAAACAGGGTGCCATTGACCTTAAACTGGATTTTGATAAAAAGGGAATGGATACGCTGAAAATTGCCAGAAAGGTTTTACCGGATTTAGAAAGCAGGGCTCTTGATTATCTTTGTACATATTATGGCATAAAGGATGAAAATCATCATCGTGCCTTTAATGATGCAGAAGTGACGGCAAAACTGTTTGAAATACTTATGGAGCAGTATGGGGAAAAATATCCGGAGATGTTTGAACCTTTTGATTTCAAGTTTAAGGTAAAAAAAATACAGCCTATAACGGACAAACAAAAGAAATATCTTACGGATTTAATGAAATATCATAACATACAGCCGGATTTTAATATTGATAATCTTACAAAGAGTGAAGCATCTAAAAAAATAGACAAAATTATATCGGAAAAAGGCAAAATTTTATACTAGGAGAAAATAATCACTTGTGATATACTCATTAATTGTACAGGTAGGTGAATCTATAGAATAATAGTAAGTTTTGCGGTGAAATCTAAAAGGAGAAATTAAGATGGGATTATTTAATAACAAAAGAAATCAGAGAATAATAGCTGGCACAATTGCAGTTCTTTTAGTGGCAGCTATGATAGTAACAACAGTTTTAAGTTTCTAGTATGTAGCAGAAGGCAGGTATTAATGGAAAACATTTCGGAGGGAAAAATGAAGTGGATTAAGCAATTAAGTTTATTGCTGATAACTTTAGTGTTATTAACAGGTTCGGTGCAGATATTTGCTGCTTCACAAAGCACGGAAGCTAAAGATGACGAAGTTATAAAAGAAGGTATCTTCATTGGCGATGTTAATGTTGGAAAATTAACATATAAGGAAGCCAAAAAGAAAATTCAGGATAGAGTTAAGGAACTCTCAGATGTTAAGGTAACTCTTAACGTAAACAAGAACATAATTGAAACAACTCTTAAGGAGTTAGGATATAAGTGGTCTAATAGTGAGGTTCTTGATGAAGCAGCAGGATTAGGTAAGTCCGGAAACGTTATAAAGAGATATAAGGACGAACTTGATTTAAAGAACGAGGGAATGAAGTACACTCTTAATATGGACTTTAAGAAAGAAAGTCTTAAAAAGAAGTTGAAAACAGAGTGTGACCCATATAACATAAAGGCGAAAAATGCATCCTTAGAGGCTACAGGTCATGGCTTTAAGATTATTCCTGAAAAGGAAGGATGTGTAGTTGACTATGATAAGTCAACAAATAATCTTTATGATTTTGTAATGAAGAAATGGAATAAAAAGTCTGACATTACGTTTGATACTGTAATACAGGTTTCAAAACCGGAGTATACAACAGAGGATTGCAAGAAGGTTTCTAACGAACCAATGGGCAGTTGGACTACATATTTTACAACCGGCGCTTCCTATGACAACAGAAACATGAACATTAAAAACGGTGCTGAAAAGTTAAACGGGAATGTTTTATATCCGGGAGAAAGCTTTTCATGTAATGAGCACCTTGTTCCATGGACTGAGGATAACGGATGGTATCCGGCAGGGACATATGTAGACGGTGGCGTCGCAGACAGCCTTGGAGGTGGAATCTGTCAGGTATCAAGTACATTATATAATGCATTACTTAGGGCGGAAATAAAGGTAACTAAGCGTTTCTCCCATTCAATGGCAGTTTCATATGTTGATTTGGCAGCAGATGCGGCTTTGGCCGGAGACTACAAGGATTTGGTGTTTGAAAATGATACTGACGCACCTATATATATTCAGGGTGTATACAGTTCAAGTGGTTCCATAACCTTTAATATTTACGGACATGACACAAGGAAGGCAAGTCATTCGGTTAAATACGAAAGTGAATTAGTTAGCACTACGCCGATTAAGACAGAGGAAAGAAAGGATCCGACACAGCCTGTAGGATATACTGAAACCAAGTCAGGACATACAGGATATGTTGCAAAGCTTTGGAAAATAACATATGAAAACGGAAAGGAAGTAAGCAAGGAATTACTTCACACTAGTACATATGCCATGTCTCCTTCAGTTACCATAATTGGTACTAAGGGTGGCGACTCAAAGGCGTCGGATGAACCGGAGACAAAAAAGTCAACAGACAAAAAAAAGACGAAAACAAAGAAAAGTGATGAATAAAGGCGGTAAATTATGCAAATGGGAAAAGTTTCTGAAATAACGTATAAACGTTCAGTGAAGAAGAAACTGTCATCTGATTTGGAGGGAACAGCTTTAGGAGTTGATGCCGCAGAATTATTATTAGAAGACACTACGGTCGTGGTGTCTTCTAATTGTATATTGAAGTGGTTTTCAGGCTGTGAGGAATATTATCTTCAAAAGACCATAAATATGTTATACGAAAAAGGTGGACAGCCTGAATATTTACAGTTAGAGATTAATATTCCTTTGGAATATGAGGAAAAAAAGTTAGGAAAAATCATTAAAAATTTTGATGATGCATCTAAGGCTAAGAATATAAATATTGCATACTGTAGAGTGTATAAAGGTGTAGTGGATGATGTTGTAGCTCACATAACAGTTTTGGGAAACAGAAATAATGATATTAAACTGATGGATAGAAGACTGGTAAAACCGGGAATGCAGGTAGTTATGGCAGGAACCATAGCAGTGGGAGGAACAGCAGTTATATCCTCGCTTAAAAAGGATGAACTTCTTAAAAAATTCAATCCGGGCTTTGTGCAAAGGTGTGTTGAATTAAAAAAATATACAGATATTGAAAAAGTAATGAAAATCATTCCGAAAAATGATACAATAGCTTTGCATGCGGTTTCGGATGGGGGAGTTTTTTCGGCATTATGGGAATTAGCATCTTCAGCAGATATTGGCATTGAAGCTTATATTAAAAAAATACCTGTTATGCAGGAGACAATTGAGGTGGCGGAACTTTTCGGATATAACCCATATATGTTAGACGGAACAGGAGCACTTCTTATAATATGCAATGAGGGTGAAAACATTGTGCAGGAACTTAATGCCAATGGAATAACTGCCGAAATTATTGGACAGTTAACAGACGGAAAAGACAGGGTTGTAATAAATAAAGAAGAGCGAAGATATTTAGAACCACCACGGGGTGATGAAATTTATAAGTATCTGTAAATTAATTTATAAAAATATATGATTTATGGAGAGGAGAATATATGAGGGAAGAAATATTAAGATTAATAGAAAAAAACAGTAAAATTGATATTCATGAAATTGCAATTTTGTTAGGTGTCAGCGAAGGAGAAGTGGCAAATGAAATTGCAGATATGGAAAAGGAAAAAGTTATTTGCGGTTATTACACTTTAATTGACTGGGAAAAAACCAGTGATGAAAGAGTTACTGCCCTTATTGAAGTAAAGGCTACGCCACAAAGAGGCAGCGGATTTGATGAAACAGCAGAGAGAATTTACAAATATGATGAGGTAAAGGCAGTTTACCTTATGTCAGGGGGATTTGACTTTACTGTTATAGTAGAAGAAAAGACCATGAAGGAAATTGCACAGTTTGTGTCCAGCAAACTTTCAACCCTTGATGCCATTCTTAATACGGCAACACATTTTGTCCTTAAAAAATATAAGGATTATGGAATGGTTTTAAATGAAAAAGAAAAAGATGAAAGGATGTTGGTGACACCGTAATGAGAGATCCGTTGTCAAATACAGTAAAAGAGATTAAGCCATCAGGTATTAGAAAGTTTTTTGATGTTGTCAGCGAAATGAAGGATGCCATATCCTTAGGAGTTGGAGAACCGGATTTTGATACACCGTGGCATATAAGAGAAGAGGGAATATACAGTCTTGAAAAGGGACGTACATTTTACACATCTAATGCGGGACTTAAGGAACTTCGTGTAGAGATTTGTAATTATCTGCAAAGAAGATTAGGACTTGAGTATCATTTTAATGATGAAATCATAGTAACTGTAGGTGGAAGCGAGGCAATAGATTTGGCTATAAGGGCAATGATAGATCCCGGTGATGAGGTCCTTGTGCCACAGCCAAGTTTTGTTTCATATATTCCATGTGTTCAATTGGCATATGGAAAGCCGGTACCTATTGAATTAAAAGAAGAAAATAATTTTAAGCTTACTAAGGATGAGATTTTGGAAAAAATCACGGATAAAACTAAGCTACTTGTTTTACCTTTCCCAAATAATCCTACAGGTGCAACGTTAGACAGGAAAGACTTAGAGGAAATTGCAGAGGTATGTATTGATAAAGATATTTTTGTGCTTTCAGATGAAATATATTCAGAACTTACATATAACGGTGAACATGTTTCCATAGCGTGTATACCGGGAATGAGGGAAAGAACGGTGCTGATTAATGGCTTTTCAAAGGCTTATGCTATGACAGGCTGGAGATTAGGATATGCTGCAGCACCTGCAGTAATTATGAAGCAAATGATAAAAATTCATCAGTTTGCCATTATGTCTGCACCTACTACCAGTCAGTATGCGGCAATTGAAGCAATGAAAAATGGTGACGAGGACGTAAAGCGTATGTGCGAGTCCTACAACCAGAGAAGAAGATTTGTGCTACATAGATTTAAAGAAATGGGGCTTGACTGTTTTGAGCCTTTTGGGGCATTTTATGCCTTCCCAAGCATAAAGAAATTCGGGATGACTTCCGATGAATTTGCTACAAGACTTCTTAAGGAAGAAAAGGTGGCTGTAGTTCCGGGAATTGCTTTCGGAGACTGTGGTGAGGGCTTTTTAAGAATTTCCTATGCATATTCCTTGGAAGATTTAAAGGAAGCACTAGGCAGATTGGAAAAATTTGTAATAAGAATTTCAGCTGAATAAACATACAGACATAATTGTTAAAGATTAATAAGGAAAAGAGGCTAAAATAATGAATGTTGTTTTGTTAGAACCGGAAATTCCACAGAATACGGGAAATATAGGAAGAACATGTTGTGCTACAGGTACAAAACTGCATCTTATAGAACCAATGGGATTCCGCATAAACGAAAAGTCACTTAAACGTGCAGGAATGGATTACTGGGAAAATTTAGATGTTACAATATATGACAGCTATAATGATTTTCTGGAACAAAATCCTAATGCAAAAATGTGGTATGCTACCACTAAAGCACCAAAGCGTTATACGGATGTGGAGTTTGGGCCGGATGATTTTATAATGTTTGGGAAGGAAAGTGCAGGTATACCTGAAGAAATATTAGTAGATAATAAAGAGGGATGTATAAGGATACCTATGAATCCGGATATACGTTCTCTTAATCTTGCAAATTCAGTGTCGATTGTGCTGTATGAGGCACTGAGACAAAACGATTTTGCAGGTATGCAGATGGAGGGAGAGCTACATAGACTAAAGTGGATGTAGTTTACCATATATATCAAAAGAAAAGAGGGAGGATTTGACGATGTCAAATGAAAAAACAAACATCGGTGTTGAACCGGTGTATGATGCCAAGAAACTTGGAAACGGAAGAATGTTACTTTTAGGTTTCCAGCATATGTTTGCCATGTTTGGAGCTACTGTTTTAGTTCCTATCCTTACAGGACTTAACATGCAGACAACATTGCTTATGGCAGGACTTGGAACTTTATTATTCCACGTATTTACAAAACTTAAGGTACCGGCATTCCTTGGTTCATCCTTTGCATTTTTAGGTGGTTATTCAGCTGTAACAGGTGCAAATAAAGCCTATGGAGTTGATACTCCTGCAGAGATGCTTCCATATGCATGTCTCGGTGTTGTATTTGCCGGATTATTGTATCTGGTACTGGCTCTTGTCATTAAGTTAGTAGGCGTAAAACGAGTAATGAAATTCTTCCCACCGGTAGTAACAGGACCAATTATTATTGCTATCGGATTATGTCTTGCACCATCAGCGTTAAACAATTGCGCAACATGCTGGCCACTTGCCATAATTGCCCTTGCAATTGTTATTTTCTTCAATATCTGGGGAAAGGGAATGACAAAGATTGTTCCTATATTGTTAGGTGTTGTAGGTTCATACATTATTGCACTTATCCTTGGTAATGCAGCAGGATTAAGCTGGATTTCACCGGTCGACACAAAGGCAATTGCCGATGCAGCATGGTTTGGATGGCCAATTCATGTAAAACAGACAGTTTTCGGTGGAGTTGATTTTGGAAATACAGCAGCAATTATTTTTGCAATCACTACAATGATGCCTATTGCCATTGCTACAATGATGGAACATATTGGTGATATATGTGCAATTGGAGCTACATGTGAAGAGGACTTCATTAATGAACCGGGATTGCACAGAACATTAATGGGTGATGGACTTGCTACATCATTATCAGCATTATTTGGTGGACCTGCTAATACAACATATGGTGAAAACACGGGTGTTCTTGCTCTTTCAAGAGTATATGATCCAAGAGTGGTAAGAATAGCAGCATATCTTGCAATTCTTTTCTCATTCTCACCTAAATTCGCAGCTATTATTTCAGCTATGCCGGCAGGAATCGTTGGTGGTATTTCATTTATGCTTTATGGAATGATTTCAGCAATCGGTGTTAGAAACATGGTTGAAGCTCAGGTTGACTTTAAGAAGAGCAGAAATGTAATTGTCGCAGCTGTTGTAGTTGTATGTGCCCTTGGTATTAAGTTCAGCTCAGGAATGGGTGCCGATGTATTAAGCGGCATTGACGGAGCAGTAGCATTCAATGTAGGAAGTGTTACAATCAGCCTTTCAGGTCTTGCTATTGCAGCTTTAGTTGGAATTATATTAAATGCAATATTCCCTGACAAAGATGAGGTTAAAGGAATACAATAAATATAAATGTTTAACAACCCTTGTAGGGACAATATTTAATAACAAAAAATAGGATTCAACTTATTCCGTAAAAAAAAATACGGAATAAGTTGAATTTTTTCGACGTTTATGTAAAATCTATTGAATTTATAATGGTAAAGAAATATAGTAACAGGCGTAATGGAGCAGCTACAGTGTCAGCATCCATAAGCGGACTCACGGTGGTCGGAGCCGGGTACTTTGGATTGATTACTACGCGAATTGGTGTAAAATAGTTCTAGAGGTATTATAATCAATTTAATATGGGTTGGCATGTTTACTGTAAGTAAGCAATAAACATGAGGAGGAAAATCATGATAGAAATAATCAATAAGTACGGTGTATATGGTAAGTATATATTTTTAATATGCATGATTATCTGCATAATATTTTTTCTAAAGAAAAAAGGTATTATGTCAGAAAATAAATTTAAGCCTTTATCGACAATAATGATTTTAGGAATAATACTATTTGTAGGAGTTGGAATTACAGTTATAACGATTGCAACAATGAAGTTTATGGAATAGCTCTTAATACAGAAATAATACTGATGAAAGCTATGTGAAATACTTCGACTGTGCAACAGTAAAAAAGGCATCTGTCAGCAATGGCAGTTGCCTTTTTGTATTTTATGTAGTTATTTAAATCTGTTTATTGTTACTTCTCTTTTTTCAATATAAATAAGACCTTCGTCTTTCATTTTGCCAAGTTCCCTGCTCATGGCACTTCTATCAATGGAAAGATAGTCAGCCAGAGAACTCATGGTAAATGGTATGGTAAAGGTGTTACTATTATTTTTTGAAGAGAGGGTTTCAAAATAGGTCATTAGTTTATCCCTTATTGAACGCTGGCTTACGGCTTCAAGATGTTCACAAATATCTTTTGTTTTATCTGAAACCATCATTAATATATTGCTTACAAGCTGGCTGTGATGCTGACATGATTTAATGCATCTTTTGACAATATGCTGATAATCGATGTACCTAATGGTACATTTTTTTGATGCTTCAAGAGTTATATTTTCGCGGTTGGCATGATAATAAAACATCTGACCAAACAAGTCCCCGGGTTTTAAATGCTCTAAAATGGTTTGGGAACCGTTGGAAAGACTATGTATTATGCAGGCTTCTCCTTCCTCCACAATTCCAATACCGGCATCCGGTTCATCAAAAAAGCAGATAACCTCACCGGCGGAATAGTTTCTTGTGTAAGAATTAAAACATTTCAGCATTTCTAACTGTTCCGATTCTTTTATTCCATGAAATAAATTATGCTTTGTAGTGTTCATATAAACCCTCCCGATGTATATAATGATATACGAATTGCTGCGTTGCTTCGCAACTTTCGCAATTCTGCAAATCTGTTTCCCTGTAGTATATAATGATATACGAATTGCTTCATTGCTTCGCAACTTTCGCAATTCTGCAAATTTGTTTCCCTGTAGTGTAATAATGATATACGAATTGCTGCATTGCTGCGCAATTTCCGCAATTCTCAATGTTTGTTTCTCTGTAGTATATATAATGATATACGAATTGCTGCGTTGCTTCGCAACTTTCGCAATTCTGCAAATCTGTTTCCCTGTAGTATATAATGATATACGAATTGCTTCATTGCTTCGCAATTTCCGCAATTCTCCCCACATTCGGAATCCGCGAATTTTTCTTTCAGAAAAATTGCTACTTCCTCATGTGGGGGCGGAACACCAAAACACTAGTTTTTTTCTGCAAGCAGAAAAAACTGTATTTTGTGTTCCTTGTATATCATTATAGCTCTATTTGTTGCATTTGCAACAGAAAAATGTAATATATGGTATTACAATTTAAAATGTAAAGGGAAATACATTCCATTGATGGGTTTTCACCTTGTATAGTGAAAAAATGAGTGTTTCTACATAATAAAATATTTCTTTATCACCGTTGCAAAAAAAAAGATAAAGTGTTATATTATTCACAGTTAGTGAAAATGACGTTTTATGCGTGGTAGTGCGTCTTTTGACGAACATTCATATTGCAGAATTTCATAACTGAATTAATTATTATTTTATGGAGGTGCTATTATGGATGCGATTACATGCATAAAAACAAGAAGAAGCATCAGAAAGTTTAAGAGCGATAAGGTTTCCCCGGAAATCATAAAAGACATTGTACTTACTGCTTCATATGCTCCGTCTTGGAAGAACACTCAGACTACCCGCTATATTGCCATAACAGATCCGGAGATTAAAGATAGAATCTCAAAGGAATGCTGTGGGGCACACAATCAGGAAATTATTGATGGTGCACCTATGTTGGTAGCCACAATTATTGTGGACAAGCGTTCAGGATTTGAAAGGGATGGTAGTTATACCACTTCCCGGGAAGACAATTGGCAGGCCTTTGACAATGGAGTGGCAACCCAGACATTTTGTCTGGCAGCGCATGAAAAAGGTTTAGGAACAGTTATCATGGGAATGTATGACATTGACAAGGCAGCAGAAATCTTAGATGTGCCTGAAGGACAGCTTCTTATGGCTTTGATTGCCATAGGGTATCCAGATGAGGAACCGGCGGTTCCTAAGAAAAAGACAGTCGAAGATTTACTAAAGTTTAGTTAGGTCATTCACTAAATATATTTTTAAGCTTTACATTTATTTTTAGGAGGAAAGACAGAGATGAGAGAAGAATGGACAGGTTTTAACAATGGCGCTTGGGCAAAAGAAGTCAACGTTAGAGATTTCATCCAGAAAAACTACACACCATATGATGGTGATGAGAGTTTCTTAGCAGGACCTACACAGAACACAACAGATTTATGGAACCAGGTGCTTGACCTTCAGAAGAAGGAAAGAGAAGCAGGCGGTGTTCTTGATATGGACACAAAGGTTGTTCAGACAATTACATCACATGGAGCAGGCTACTTAAATAAGGATAAGGAAACAATCGTTGGTTTCCAGACAGATAAGCCTTTCAAGAGAGGTTTACAGGTAAACGGTGGTATCCGTATGGCTATGAAGGCTTGTAGCGACAACGGATATGAAGTTGATCCTGAAGTAGTAGATTTCTACACAAACTACAGAAAGACACATAACGCAGGTGTATTTGACGCTTACACACCTGAAATCAGAACATGTAGAACAAACCACATCGTAACAGGTCTTCCTGATGCTTACGGACGTGGACGTATCATTGGTGACTACAGAAGAGTTGCATTATACGGTGTTGATACACTTATCGTAGATAAGGAAGCTCAGAAGGCAGCTACACCTACAGAAATGAGACCTGAAGTTGTTCGTGACAGAGAAGAATATTCAGAACAGATTAGAGCTCTTAAGGAATTAAAGGAATTAGGAAAGATTTACGGATTTGATATTTCAAGACCGGCTAAGAACGTACAGGAAGCTATTCAGTGGATGTACTTAGGATACTTAGCAGCTGTTAAGGAACAGAACGGTGCTGCAATGTCACTTGGACGTACATCTACATTTATTGATATTTATGCTCAGAGAGACTTAGCAAACGGAACATTTACAGAAGAGCAGATTCAGGAATTCATTGATCACTTCATTATGAAGTTAAGATGCGTTAAGTTCGCAAGAACACCTGAATACAACCAGATTTTCGCTGGTGACCCTGTTTGGGTAACAGAATCACTTGGTGGTGTTGGTATTGACGGACGTCACATGGTTACAAAGACAACATTCAGATATCTTCATACATTAGAGAACCTTGGTGCAGCTCCAGAACCAAACCTTACAGTTCTTTGGTCAACAAGATTACCTGAAGCATTTAAGAGATACTGTGCTAAGCTTTCAATCGAATACTCATCAATGCAGTATGAGAACGATGACCTTATGAGAGTATACAATGGTGATGACTACGGAATCGCTTGTTGTGTATCTTCAATGAGAATCGGTAAAGAAATGCAGTTCTTCGGAGCTAGAGCAAACCTTGCTAAATGTCTTCTTTACGCTATTAACGGTGGTGTTGATGAAAAGACAAAGGTACAGGTAGGACCTAAGTACAGACCAATCACATCAGAATATCTTGATTATGATGAGGTTATGGAAAGATATGAAGATATGATGAAATGGTTAGCAGGAGTATATGTAAATGCTCTTAACATCATTCATTATATGCATGATAAATATTCATACGAAAGAATCCAGATGGCATTACATGATGCACACGTTAAGAGATGGTTCGCAACAGGTGTTGCAGGACTTTCAGTAGTAGCTGACTCACTTTCAGCTATTAAGTATGCTAAGGTTAAAGCTATCAGAGACGAAGACGGAATTGTTGTTGATTACGAGACAGAGGGAGAGTTCCCTAAGTATGGTAACGATGATGACAGAGTTGACAGCCTTGCAGTAATGATCGTTGACAAGTTCATGGGTTACTTAAGACAGCACTTCACATACAGAGAAAGTATTCCTACACAGTCAATTCTTACTATTACATCAAACGTAACATATGGTAAGAACACAGGTAATACACCTGACGGAAGAAAGACAGGTGAGCCTTTCGCACCAGGTGCTAACCCACTTCATGGTAGAGATACTCACGGTGCAGTTTCATCACTTGCATCAGTAGCTAAGATTCCATTTGAAAATGCAAGAGATGGTATCTCAGATACATTTACAGTTATTCCTGACGCACTTGGAAAAGACTGTGAAGTATTTACAGGTGACCTTGATGCTGACGAACTTGGAATTGACATTGACGAGCTTATTAAATTACAGCAGTCATAATTAGAAATTAGAGAGAAGGAAAGATTAGGATGTCGACTGGAATTATTCATTCAACTGAAAGCTGTGGTACTGTAGATGGTCCTGGTGTAAGGTTCGTAATATTTTTTAAGGGATGTCCGATGAGATGTGCATATTGTCATAACCCGGATACCTGGACTATGGCCGGAGGAACGGAAATGACTGTTCAGGAACTCCTTGAGGAATATGATAAGAAAGCACCGTTCTATAAGACCGGAGGAATCACTGCCACTGGTGGAGAACCAATGGTTCAAATAGATTTCCTTACAGAACTGTTCACAGCAGCTCACAATAGAGGTATTAATACTTGTCTGGATACATCAGGTGTAACTTTTAGACCTGATGATCCGGAGTATTTGAAGAAAACTGATAAATTACTTGAAGTAACTGATTTAGTTATGCTGGATATTAAACATATTGATCCAATAGAACACATGAAGTTATGCAAGCAGCCAAATGATAATATTTTGGCATTTGCCAGGTATCTTAACAAAAAAGGTATAAAGATGTGGATAAGACACGTGGTTGTGCCTCACATAACATTAAATAAAGAGTATCTTTACAAATTAGGACTTTTTATTGGCAAGTTAGAGATGGTAAAAGCGCTGGACATTCTTCCGTATCATGATATGGCAAAGCCTAAATATGCTGAGCTTGGTATAGATTATCCGTTAAAGGATATTCAGCCGGCCACGAAAGAAATGGCAATAGCAGCAAAAAAGATTGTGTTGCAGGGATTTAAGGAATCCAGAATCGAGTTATTAAAAGAAAAAACAGGAGGTAATAAAGATGGCAGCAAGTGCAAAACAGATTGACAATTTAGTTTCATTAATAGATGGATATGCAGAGGAAGGCGGATATCATCTTAACGTTAACGTATTAGTAAGAGATACATTACTTGACGCTCAGAAGCACCCTGAAAAATATCCACAGCTTACAATTCGTGTATCAGGATATGCTGTAAACTTCATCAAGTTAACAAAAGAACAGCAGGATGATGTTATTCACAGAACATTCCACGCTAATCTGTAAGACGAAATTAACGGATATTGTTAATTCTTAATTTAAATATATAAATTAAAAGGCAACCACTATTGGAGTAACAACCATTAGTGGTTGCTTTTGTAACAAAAACTCATATTTAATGTACATAAAATATGAAATAATTAATGGTCAGGAGAAAGAACATGCATAACATAGTATCAAAGTTATTAATATATGGTGATATGCCTAAAGATTCTATATTAATGGAATTAAGCAGTATAATAAGAGAATTTAAAGGTGAAAATTATAAAAAAGACGAGATTATCACAAGAATTTATCATCAGGTAAAGAGAATATTGGAAGTATCAACAGATTACGGTTTTGATAGAAACTTATGGCATAATTATCTTACATATCTTCTGATTACAAATGAAAATCCATTTAGTCTTACATGCGAGAAAGTTGGGGCAAATGATGGTAGTGTAAACTATTTTGCCAAAAATGACTTTAAACAGTTTATGAAATTGTTTGATTATGATTTTAAACCAATGGAGGAAGAATTAGGAATAGATTGTTTTGAAAAGCTCCAGAATTATAAGGCAATTGGTAAGACTGAATTAATGTACAACAAAAATGTAAGCGAAAAAGTACAGAGTTTGAGCTTAAAGCTGGAAAATGCAAAGGATGAAAATGAATTCTTTGATTATGTTACTGAATTTTATAAGCAATATGGCGTAGGAATGTTTGGACTTAATAAAGCCTTCAGAATTAAGGATGGAGACGGTCCTTTAGAATTTCACGCAATTAATAATATGGACAAAGTAGTTTTAGATGACCTTGTTGGATATGAGATACAGAAGAAGAAATTAGTGGACAATACAGAAGCCTTTGTTCAGGGAAGAAAGGCAAATAACTGTCTTCTTTTTGGCGATAGCGGTACAGGAAAATCTACAAGTATTAAGGCGATAGTCAATGAATATTATGAGCAGGGACTTAGAATGATAGAAATATACAAGCATCAGTTTAAGGATCTTTCTAACGTAATAGCAGCTATTAAAAACAGAAATTATAAATTTATTATATATATGGATGATTTGTCATTTGAAGATTTTGAAATAGAGTATAAGTTTTTAAAGGCAGTTATTGAAGGTGGCGTGGAAACAAAGCCGGAAAACATATTAATTTATGCTACATCCAACAGACGTCATTTAATAAAGGAAACATGGAATGACAGAAGTGATGTTCAGGTTGAAAACGGTATGCATAAGTCAGATACAATGGAAGAGAAACTTTCATTGGTACATAGATTTGGTGTTACAATTAACTATTCTAAACCAACGCAAAAAGAGTATTTTGAAATTGCCGTTGAATTGTGTAGAAGACTGGGTGTTAAATTGTCTGATGATGAAATAAAGGCAGAGGCAAACAAATGGGAGCTTAGCCATGGTGGAATATCAGGAAGAACAGCTCAACAGTTTGCTAATTATTTAGCGGGACAGCAATTATAAAATGGAGAATAATATGAACGTATACAAATTCGCAGAGGTGCCGGTGGGTATCGAGTTTAGGGGAAAATACTTTGAAAAGAAGAGCATGGAGTATTTAGCTGATGGTGAAACACCAAAATTTTGTATTTCAGTTAATTTGCAGGATTTGATGTATGAGCAGGAACATGCAGAAGATAATACAAGATATCCTCAGGATTATTTGGAGTACATTGCCATATATAGAAAGTTTTGCGAAAAAGTTTTAGATTATGGGGTAGTGTTATGCCATGGAAGTGTGGTAGAATATAAAGGCAATGCATATATGTTTACGGCACCAAGTGGAACCGGTAAGTCCACCCATGCAAGACTTTGGCGGGAAAATTTTGGCGAAGACGTTATTATGATAAATGATGACAAGCCACTTTTGAAGTTTAAAGAGGATGGAGTGTATGCTTATGGAACACCCTGGGATGGAAAACATTGCCTTTCTACTAACAGGTGTGCAAAACTTGCAGGAATATGTTTTTTGCATCAGGCAGAAACGAACCATATTGAAAGGGTAGGTGCGGACAAATCTGTTGAATTGTTAATGAACCAGATATACAGACCTCAGGATGCTAAGGCTATCTTAAAAACCTTAGACTATGGAGATATGTTATTAAAAGAAGTTCCAATGTATTCCATGGGATGTAACATTTCAAAAGAGGCTGCACAAATGGCATATGATGCCATGAAAAATGAATAAGCAAATATACAATAATATGGAGGAAGACAATGAAAATAAAAGAAGGATTTGTGTTAAGAAACATGGGAGGACAGGCTGTAGTTGTTTCAATTGGTTCTGCCAGTAAAATATTTAACGGTATGGTTAAATTAAATGAAACCGGTGAATATCTTTGGGGAAAAATTTCTAATGGTGCAAGTAGAAATGATTTAATAAATTCACTTTTGGAAAAATATGATGTAGATATTGAATTAGCAACAAAGGATGTTGATAATTTTATTACTTCATTAAAGACTCCCGGAATTATAGAATAAATTATTTGAGAGGTATTATGGAAAAGACCACAATAGAAAATGCTATTAAAGAGAATGGGTTTTATCTTTCAACCATTGTAGGTGATAGCATGATGCCACTTTTAAGAAACAGAAGGGATACCGTTAAGATTATTCCTGTTAGTGGCAGATTGAAAAAATATGATTTACCATTATACAAAAGACCTGACGGAAAATATGTGCTTCACAGAATAGTTAAGGTAAAAAAAGACCATTATGTTATAAGTGGTGACAATAGGGGATGGAGGGAAAAAGTTCCCTTTGACTGGATAATAGGAGTTACGGATTTGATTTACAGGGATCAAAAGGAAATTACTGCTGACAACCAGGAATATGTGGCATATGTGAAGAAAACCTGCAGAAAATACTGGATTCGCAGAGTTAAGCATATTATTAAAAAATGCAAATTATGTATAAAAAACAGGTAAATGGCAATATTTATATTGGAAAAGGTGAAAAAACAGAAAATACCTTAAAATAATTAAAAAAACACTTGCAATATAAAATGGGGTGTGATAGAATATTCTCTGTCGCAAGACGATGGCCCATCGCCAAATGGTAAGGCACTGGACTCTGACTCCAGCATTTTCAAGGTTCGAATCCTTGTGGGCCAGCTAAACAGTATCGGTTCCCGGTACTGTTTTTTTGTTGCATACAATAGCATCTGGAATTAAAATCTTGAAAAAATACTATGGTGATATATAGATATTATTGGGAAAATATCACTGTAATAAAAAGGAGTAGAAAGCAATATCCTACTCCTTTAAACATATTTATTCACCTATTTTATTTGGAAATAAATGCGAAATATCCAGATAATCAGGAATACCACGCTGGTATTTTACAACAGGCTCACCTAAAATCAACGGATATACATAATCAATAAACTCTTGGGTAACATCATTGCCCACATCATTAATCCATTCCCTTGGTACATGTTTTACAAGACCTGCAACATTTTTAACATCAGTATCTCCCATATCTACGGAATATGGAGAATTTGATTTCCTGATGGCAGTAACCATAACAGCAGTCTTACCTTGAAGTGCAACTTCAACAGCATGTCTGCCAAGACGAAACGCCTCACCAATGTCGGTAATTGAGGACATATGGGCTGCACATCTTTGGAGAATGTTGATTTCCACGGAACGAACTTTTACCTGAATATTTTGCTTGATAATATATTCAAGGCATTTTCCCGTACCACTAAGCTGACTATGACCGAATGTATCCTCCACGGCAGAAGTAGCACTTATATATTGTCCCTTTGCATTCTTTATTCCCTCGGATACTGCAATAACAACATTATTATATCTGTCCATTGCAGTACGAACATCTTTGATAAACTGCTTTTCGTCAAAAGCGACCTCTGGAAGGTAAATAAGATGCGGTGCAAAATTGTACTTATTTCTTGCTAAAACTGAAGCCCCTGTAAGCCATCCGGCATCACGTCCCATTATTTCCACAATAGTTACACTGTTAATAGGATAAATTGAGGTATCATGACCGATTTCCAAAAGAGTAGACGCCACATATTTTGCCGCAGAACCATATCCCGGGGTGTGGTCGGTAATACATAAATCATTGTCAATTGTTTTTGGAATTCCAATAATCTTTATGTCCCTGTCAATAGCTTTGGCATAGGTGCTAAGCTTGTCCACCGTATCCATTGAATCATTTCCACCAATATAGAAAAAGGCATCAATGTCATACTGTTCAAATTTGTTAAAAATGTAGGCGTATGGCGCATCATCTTCTGAGTAATCAGGAAGCTGATAACGGCATGAACCTAAATACATGGAAGGCGATTTTTTTAAAAGCTCAATAAACATAGGGGTGTCTTCAAATTTTTGGGACAAGTCCATTAGCCTCCCGTTTAAAAGCCCCTGAACGCCGTTTAAAGAACCATATATTTTGTCAAATTGTTTGCTGTCAATAGCCCCTTGTATAACACCGGCAAGACTGGCATTAATGGCTACGGTAGGCCCGCCTGACTGGGCAACTAGACAATTCTTCATAATTTCTCCTCTCGCTGTAAAAATTTTTAAATTTAAAAAATGAATATACGTACAGTATACCCCAGATTAGAGTAAAAACCAACAGAGAATTTGTAATGGAAATCCGGAAATCAAGTGTATATTATTTTAACGGAATTTATAACAATTATGTAATCATCCGGCAGACATTCAAGTTTTTAATTGAAAATCTGCCCGGATTTTAAATTAGCAGTTTTTTACGCAGGAACTTGGATTGAAAGCATAGAAATTCTTTTTATCCAAATCTTCGTTAATAAGTCTTAAAGCTTCACCGAAACGCTGGAAATGAACAATTTCACGTTTACGCAGGAATCGTATTGGATCTGCTACTTCGTTATCTTTTACAAGACTTAAGATGTTATCGTAAGTCTTTCTGGCTTTCTGTTCAGCAGCCATATCCTCCACTAAGTCTGCAATAGGGTCACCGGAAGACTGAAATTCAGTAGCTGTAAAAGGAACTCCGCTTGCCGCCTGTGGCCACACTCCTAAAGTATGGTCAACATAGTATTTCTCAAAGCCTGCCACATCTACTTCATCACATGGAAGATCTTTAACCAACTGGGAAACTATGGTTCCGACGATTTCGAGGTGTGACATTTCTTCAGTTGCGATATCGTTCAACAATCCGGCAACACGGGAATTTTTCATGGCATATTTTTGAGACATATAACGCATGGCAGCACTAGCTTCGCCATCGGGTCCACCATACTGGCTTATAATCACCTGTGCCATTTTAGGATTCCTGCATTTAATATTTACCGGGTACTGGAGTCTTTTTTCATAAACATACATTAGCAATTACCTCCTTCCCAAGGCATAGGACCTTTATTCCACTCCCAATAATCGCAATTATCGGTTTCATAAAATCTTAGCGGCCCAAATCTCTTAGTATACTCATCCCATGCCTCCTGGCGCACCTTCTCCATCTTCTGATGGAACGCAATAGCTTCAGTGCAATTGGGATGAGTGTCTAAAAACAATCGGGTATCATCCATGGCAAAACTTGCCTGAGTAATAATTTTCATTAAATCTTCTTTGCACATGTTTTTCATTTTTTACCACACCTCCCAATATAAGGTTTATCCATATCTTCAAAAATGGTGCCTTTTTCCAGTCCTTCTTCTATACAGTAAATATTTCTCCAAATCTGCCACGGAACATATGACATAGCAGGAACCATGGAATCTACAGGTTCATTGCCGCGGTCGCAACCTTCATTCCTTTTACATCCACATTCATATGTGGAATTATCAGAATCAAGGTGGGACGGAGGCATCTGCCTGTTACCGGCATTGAAGCTACGATTCATACCACAACCGGTGCCATTATGCATTGTATTCATGTTGCAGTTCATATTGTGGGTATTTCCACACCTTGAGTTTAAACAGCCACGACTGTTTATAGGGGAATTTCCCATATTGTTATTCATATTACAAGCCATTTAACATACCTTTTCCTTTATGATTTACATTATTAATGTATGCTAAAAAAAACGTATGGTTCTGAATATATTTACTATAAAAAATGCACCAATTAAAAAAAAGACACCTTTATGGCAGTAACATTTTTTTATAAACTTAACATAAGTGGTAAAATATTTTAAAGGAGGAAATATGGGAAAAATAGCAGAAAGGATATTTATGATAACATTAATAGGCACATTGTTAGGTTTTGGTGTTAAAAATATTAATGCAGCTACAAAATCCACACAGTACAAAATGGTTTGGAGCGACGAATTTAACGGCACAAAACTTAATTTAAAAAATTGGACTTATGATATAGGAAATGGTGGCGCAAATTTCGGCTGGGGAAACAATGAACTGGAGTATTATACAGACAGGGAAGATAATGTAAAGGTGGAAAACGGTTCCCTTGTTATAACAGCCAGAGCGGATAATTATAAAGGTCCGGGAATGAAAAAGGCTACAAAGTATACATCAGGAAGAATTAAAACATCAAATTTGCAGTCCTTTAAATATGGAAAAATTGAGGCACGTATGAAAGTGCCGGCAGTTACAGGAATGTGGCCGGCATTTTGGATGTTGGGATACAATGACAAAGGCTGGCCGTACTGCGGAGAAATAGATATTCTTGAAACATGGAACAGCTACCAGTTTGCTCAGGGCACAATTCACTGGGAAAATGAAAAAGACAGACCGGGAAGAGATACTTATGAGGCTTCCAGCACTAAAAATTTCAAGGATAAAACAGCATGGCATACATATGGTCTTATCTGGACTCCGAAACAAATGCAATGGACGGTAGACGGAAAGGTTTACAAAACATTTAGCTTAGAAGAAAGCCATAAATCAGAATTAAAAAAGCCGTTTTACATTATTCTTAATTTGGCAGTGGGAGGCAATTTGCCATATTTCCCACCGGAAGACGATTTTGTATCTGAAAAAATGATGGTTGATTATGTGAGAGTTTATCAGAGAGAATGTGATAACGGTTCATATGACGGTGTATGGGAAAAATCTGAAAAAAGCAGCGTACCGGTTTATTCAGTGAAGTTTAGTAACATTACCAAGGTGGTAAATCAGCAAAAGGTATTAGCAGGGGAAACAATAATTCTGCCAAATGTTAAACGTAAGGGATACAAATTTTTAGGTTGGTATAATGGAGATAAAAAATTAACTGAATCAACAATGATAAAGTCAGATATAACTGCCAAAGCTAAATGGCAGAAAATCTCAGTTAAGCAGACAAAAATCACTTCAACTAAGCAGATTTACAGAAAAATGGCGACAGTTAAGTACAAAGTAAAGGGTAAGGTTGACGGCTATCAGATAAAAGTAGGCAAAAAAACAAAATATTCAGAATCTAAAATCGTAACTTTTGGAAAATTTGTTTCCGGGAAAACTTACAAGGTAAAAGTACGTGCCTATTCCATTGATTCAAGGGGTAAGAAAATTTTCGGAAAATGGAGTAAAACCGCAAAAATTACCATAAAATAGTATTGGCATTTTAAGTAAAATGGAGTATACTAATTACGGTTGTTTAGAATATAACAATTAATGAATTTTATGGAGGTACATTATGTTAGTATCAGCTAAGGAAATGTTGGAAAAGGCAAAAGCAGGACATTATGCTGTTGGACAGTTCAACATCAACAATCTTGAATGGACAAAGTCAATCCTTTTAACAGCACAGGAATTAAAGAGCCCGGTTATTTTAGGAGTATCAGAAGGTGCCGGAAAGTATATGACAGGATTTAAAACAGTAGCAGCTATGGTAAAGGCTATGGATGAAGAATTGGGAATCACTGTTCCTGTAGCACTTCACTTAGATCATGGAACATATGAAGGATGCTATAAGTGTATTAAAGCAGGATTCACATCAATTATGTTTGATGGTTCACATTATCCTATCGAAGAAAACATTGCAAAGACTAAGGAATTAGTTTCAGTAGCACATAACATGGGTATGTCAATTGAAGCAGAAGTTGGTTCAATTGGTGGTGAGGAAGATGGCGTTATCGGAAGAGGCGAGTGCGCAGATCCTGACGAATGTAAGGCAGTAGCAGATCTTGGTGTAGATATGCTTGCAGCAGGTATTGGTAACATCCATGGAAAATATCCTGCAAACTGGGAAGGACTTAGCTTTGAAACATTAGATGCTATTCAGCAGAAGACAGGAGTTATGCCATTAGTTCTTCACGGTGGTACAGGTATTCCTGAAGATATGATTAAGAAGGCTATTGACCTTGGCGTATCAAAGATTAACGTTAATACAGAATGTCAGTTATCATTTGCTGACGCAACAAGAAAATACATTGAAGCCGGAAAGGACTTAGAAGGAAAGGGATTTGACCCTAGAAAACTTCTTGCTCCTGGTGCTGAAGCTATTAAGGCTACAGTAAAAGAAAAGATGGAACTTTTCGGTTCAGTTGGAAAAGCTGAATAATTAAATAATATTTATATAATGCTCGTAATGGGGCGTTGTAACAAGAGAAGGCTGTTACTTTAGGTAGTAGCCTTCTTTTTGTTGATTTTTAAGGGAAATAATTTTATAATTATGTTTAGAAAAAAAGTGTGGCAGGTAATAAAGTGGACAAGGCAAAGGATAGCAAACAGGAACAATTAAATAACGAAATCACCGGGAAAAAACATAAAAAAATCCCTAATGCAATATATAATGTAGTGCGAGTGTTTGCCATATTATTTGCAGGAGGGATACTTATTTATGCCTCATATAACCTCACGGAATCCTACTTGAATTACAAAGAGGACGAGAAAAAATATGCCCAGATAAATCAGATGTTTATTAAGGACAACGAAGAGAAAACCACTGAAAAAAGTCAGGATAATAAGTCCATAAGATACACAAAATCTGTTTCCACATGGAAATGGGATTATAAAGAAATGCTTCAATATAATGACGAGGCTAAGGGCTATATAAAGCTTAACGGAACCAGAATACAGTATCCTATAGTGGAGCATAGTGACAATGATTTTTATTTAAAGAGAGGCTCTGACAAGGTCTACAATGGAGCAGGAGCCATCTTTTTGGACTACAGAACTGCCGGACTGGATGGAAAAATGTGCATTTTATATGGTCACAATATGTTAGACGGCTCTATGTTTAAGGAACTGATGAACTTTAGGGATGATGATTTTTGCAGGAAACATCCTACGTTTGATATATATGTAGGGTATAGGCATTATATATATTATGTATTTTCCGTGTTTTCAGATAAGGATGATAATGAAAATATATATAAATATGGATTTGCCAATGACGGGGAGTTTCAGAACTGGATAAATACTGTATCTTCCAGAAGCAGATACAATTTTGGAGTTAGAAAACCTGACACTTCCGACAAAATTATAATGTGTTCAACATGCGTGGACGACTATGGAAACAGACAGATTGTTTGTCTCTACAGAGGTGAGGAAGTAGTGGATTAAAATGCCAAAAAAATACAAAAAATTACAAAAATAAGCCTTAAACTTAATTTTATTAAGAAAAAGGTTTAAAAAATTAGATAAATACCTGGTAGCTATTGATTTTTATAAAGAAATGATGTAGATTATAGGGCGAATGAGGTAGTACCTCACCGCTAAATGAGATTAAGGACAAGGGCGTTCTTCAAAACAGTATATTTGGAGAAGTGTCCTTTTTTTTATGGTAGCTCCATAAGAAATTGGCGGAAAAATATGTTAGTAGAAGAAAGGAACAGAAACTATGGGAGTAAATATTGAGAAAGTTTTTGGTGAAGATGTTTTTGATGATGCAGTCATGAAAGTCCGTTTACCAAAAAGCGATTATGAGAAGGTTAAGAGCCTTATGTACCAGGGTGGAGAAATTACAGAGGAGTTAGCTGATGTGGTTGCACAGGCTATGAAAGAATGGGCATTGGAAAAGGGTGCTACACATTTTACACATGTATTCCAGCCATATGTTATTTCAGTAGGAGCTGAAAAACATGATTCATTTTCTTCAACTGTAACAGACGGAAAGATTGAGAATACATTTACAGGAAAAGATTTACTTATGGGTGAACCTGATGCATCTTCATTCCCATCAGGTGGACTTAGAGCTACATGTAGTGCAAGAGGATATACAGCATGGGATATCACATCACCTGTTTACATTAAGGAAGGAACTCTTTGCATACCTACAGCATTCTGCTCATACACAGGTGAGTCATTGGATACAAAGACTCCATTACTTAAAGCAATGCATGCAGTAAGTAAGCAGGGTGTAAGACTTATGAGATTATTTGGTGATGAAAAGACTCAGAGAATTTTCTCATACGTTGGACCGGAACAGGAATATTTCCTTGTGGATGAAGATAAATATATGAAGAGACCTGACCTTATTTACACAGGACGTACACTTTTCGGTGCTATGCCTCCTAAGGGACAGGAAATGGATGACCAGTATTTTGGCTCAATTGCTCCAAATGTAAAGGCATTTATGGAAGATTTAAATGTTAAGCTTTGGAAATTAGGAATTACAGCAAAAACACAGCATCGTGAGGTTGCGCCGGGACAGCACGAAATTGCCCCAATTTTTTCAGTTTCAAATGTTGCCCTTGATAACAACCTTTTAGTAATGGATATTTTAAAGAAAACAGCAAGAAAGCATGGATTTGTATGCTTATTACATGAGAAGCCTTTTGATGGAATTAACGGTTCAGGTAAGCATAACAACTGGTCACTTACAACTGATGACGGAATCAATTTGTTTAAGCCGGGAAAGGAACCTGAAAACAACAAGTTATTCCAGTTAGTGTTAGCTTGTACAATGGCAGCTGTTGACAGACATGCAGTTCTTTTAAGACTTGCTGCATCTAATACAGGTAACGACCACAGATTAGGAGCAAACGAGGCACCTCCTGCTATTATTTCAATGTATCTTGGAGATCAGGTTGGTGATATTGTTGACCAGATAATTAAGAATGGTAAGGCTACATCAAGTCTTTCATCAGGAACACTTGATTTTGGTATCAAGAAGCTTCCTGTACTTGAAAAAGACCCTACAGATAGAAACAGAACATCACCATTTGCATTTACAGGCAACAGATTTGAGTTCAGAATGGTTGCTTCATCTAACTCAATTGGTGATACAAATACAGTACTTAATACAATGATGGCTGAAGCTTTCAGCAATGCATGTGATGCATTAGAGGGAGCAGAAGACTTTGACAAGGCAGTAGAAGAATATACAGCTAAGTTAATGAGAGAACATGAAAGAATCGTATTTAACGGTAACGGATATTCAGAGGAGTGGCCTGTTGAAGCAGAAAAGAGAGGACTTCCAAACTGCAAGTCAATTGTTGATGCAATTCCTGCATTAGTTGATGACACTACAGTTGAAATGTATGAGAAGTTTAACGTCCTTTCAAAGGCTGAACTTGAAGCAAGAGAGGATATTTTATTTGAACAGTATGCAGGTGTTAGAAACATTGAAGCATTAACAATGATTGAAATGGCTAACAAGATGATTATTCCTGCAGCAGTTAAGTATACTAAGAAGCTTGCAGATACTGTAATTGCAGTAAAAGAAGCAGGAGCAGATGCTTCAGTACAGGCAGATATGTTATCAGAAGTTTCAGGAAAATTAGCTGAAATGAAAACAGCTGTTAAGGCATTAGAGGAAGTTACTGCTAAGGCAGCAGATGCTGAATGTATAAAGTGCAAAGCGGAAGAATATAAGGATGATGTTATGGCAGCTATGGCAGAGCTTAGAAAGCCGGCTGACGAACTTGAACTTATAATGCCTAAGGAATTATGGCCAATGCCAACATATGGAGATCTTGTTTTTGAATTGTAAAGAACATAGATAATTAATTGATTATTAATGAAAGGATTGCCACTGTATGGTGGCAGTCCTTTTTAAATGGCTACACAATACAAAAAGGATGCATGTCTGCATCCTTTCCGCAAATATATTCTAATAATAAAAAAGGGAGGGAATCGGATTTATCCGATTCTAAAAAAATTATGAAAAAACATAAACAAAAAAGTAATAACTTTTGTTTATGTTATTATGATAAAAGAAAATCGTGAAAAAAGAGTGTTTTCCTTGTAAATAATTTATGAACGTGATGTAAAATTTAGTTTCTCATAAATCCAGTGCTTATGGGGATTTTTATTTTTTAAAATTATGAAAAAACGTAAAAAATAACGCTCGTAGAATATAAATTAATGGTCGATTTTAGATATTTCTAGTAGCATTTTTTAGAGCTATCTGTGTATATACACCTTTGGTAATATCATCTATTTTGTGCCCCATAATTTTTTTAGGGGTAATATCATCTGCCTTTGCATTGTGCATTAATGTTGCAAATGTGTATCTTGTGTCGTGTGGTAGGTGTTCAGTTCCCAACAAAGCTAACGTATGGCATACGTTTTTCATCTCCTATAAAGTTTATTTGATTCGGATAAGGCAGTTTGTAGAAAATATGTTAGTAAGTAATTATGGTGGCAGAGGTGCATCATTCAGAGCAAAAGGAGAAAAAAGGGTTGCCCCTGTGACATTAAACAGTCAAAGGGACAACCTTATAAATACTAACAACCGAATTTAAAAATTTTGCAAAATGCGTTAAATAACTCGGAACAGCTATTGAAATTAAAACACATAGTTTTGTCCTCCTTATTCTCTCGAATATTTGTATCAGCTGAACATGAAACAAGTGTAACAATTTTGTAACATTTAATCAATAGGAGCATTTTGGAAAAAATGATATAAAAAGGCAAACCCTATAAAAGTCATTGAAAAAAGTGGAATAACGTTGTATAGTATACAAAAAAATAAGGCATATCCGTACTTTTTAGGTAATGCCTGATAAAATGGTTAAAGGAGAAATAAAATGGCAGAAAAGAATCCAATAGTAACAATTGAAATGAATAATGGAGATATTATGAAAGCGGAGCTTTATCCGGAAATTGCACCTAATACAGTAAACAACTTTATAAGTCTTGTAAACAAGGGATTTTATGATGGAGTAATTTTCCACAGAGTAATAAGAGGATTTATGATTCAGGGTGGAGATCCTCAGGGAACAGGTGTTGGCGGACCGGGATACTCAATTAAAGGTGAGTTTTCAGGAAACGGTTTCGCCAATGATTTAAAGCATACGCCAGGTGTACTTTCAATGGCAAGAACAATGATGCCGGATTCAGCAGGCTCACAGTTCTTCATTATGCATGAAACATCACCACATCTTGACGGACAGTATGCGGCATTTGGAAAAATTTGCGAAGGTTTGGATATAGTGAATAAAATAGCTGAGTGTGCCACAGACTATATGGATAAACCGTTAGAACCACAGGTTATGAAGAAGGTTACGGTTGAAACATTTGGAGTGGATTATCCGGAACCGGAAAAATGCTAATTTTACGGAGAATATTATAAAGTGCATATTTGTAACTTTTGGGAGAATTTATACTATTTACAAAATTACAAATTCGTTGTATAAAATACTGTAGTGGTTAATTCACTGTAGAAAGCTAGGAAATAGGAGGAATAGTTATGGCAAAGATAACTAAAGATATGATTATCGGTGATATCATTAAAATAAATATGGGATGTGTTCCTATTTTATTAAATGAAGGAATGCATTGTATAGGATGTCCTGCTTCACAGGGAGAATCTCTTGAAGAAGCATGTATGGTTCATGGAATCGATGCTGATGCATTAGCAAAGAAGTTAAACGACTTTGTTGAAAGCGTTGAAGCAAAAGAAGCATAGAAGAATCCTGAAATATAGAAAAAGCTGCCAAATTCATGGCAGCTTTTTCTCATATAAGATTATGTCTTATAAAGCAACGTCACCGATGATTCCATCGATTACATAATATGCTTTCATGTCTTCAGGTTTAATATAAATAGAAACTGATGACATTGTCTTCTTACCGTTCTTTGCTGTGTAGTCAGCCTTTACAGCAGCTTCAATTGCAACTGTGTCAAATTCCATTCCCTGGAACTGTACATAAACGTTATTTTCTTTCTTTGTAGCTTTTTTTGCTGTAGTTTTCTTAGCAGCAGGTTTTGTTTCAGCCTTCTTTTTAGCAATTTCAGCTTCAGCTTTCTTTTCAGTAGCTTTAACTTCAACTTTTTTCTCAACAGGTTTAACTTCAACCTTCTTTTCAGCAACCTTAGCAGCAGGTTTAGCTTCAACCTTCTTTTCAGCAACCTTAGCAGCAGGTTTAACTTCAACCTTTTTTTCTGTAGCTTTAGCAACCGGTTCAACCTTTTTCACAGTTGATGTTGCTGTTACTTTCTTACTTGCCATAATTTTAATCCTCCTTAAAAATAAGTAGGTCGATTCAAGTCTATAAAATTAAGTTCGTAATATCAACCCAATAGTGTTATATGTATCTCTTTCACAGATTTTATAATACAACTACATTTTAAATTATGCAATGAGTTGAAAAAAGTTTATGAAAAACAGACAAAATCCACAGTAGTTAGCCAAAAATAATAATAAAAACTACTTGCTAAAAAATAAAATAAAAATAATATTAGTAAAAAATCACAATTAGGGGTTGAAAAATAACTAAAAATATAGCAAAATTACATTATGCGTGTGGTCGAAAAATTTGACTTTAAGTCGAAATTTTGCTAAAATTCACAAGCAATAGTAGGTATATAGGTTAATAACAGACAAATATTTGTAATTGGAATGATAAATAATGAATAGATTTGAAAAGAGAAAAATAAAAACAGGTCTTTACAGACATGTAAATGCATTGACATATGTATGTATTTTTACAGTAGCTTCTATAATTACCATAGCAGCAGCTGTTAACAGAACGGATGATATTATCCATATAGATGAAAGTCAGGCTATGGTAAATGAATCAGTGGCTTTTAATAATAAAGACGCACAAAAGGTGGCAGCGGGAAAATCAACTACTGAAACAGTGACAGAAGATAATGCACAGACTCAGGAGGAAACTACGGAAGCACAAACTGAGGTAGCAACTACAGAAGTGGCTACGGAGTCGGTGCCAGCTACACAGGTTAAGGTTATTGCTGATACTCTTAACGTACGTGATCAGGCCAATGAAGACGCAGAGGTTTTGGGAATGGTAGATCAGGACGAAGTCTTTGAGGTAATATCACAGCAGGGAGATTGGGTGGAAATTAACTATAATGGAAATAATGGATTTGTAAAATCTGAATATGTTGAAAATGTAAATAATGTACAGTAATTAATAAAAGAAATCCACGCATATATGGGTTTCTTTTTTGTCTAAATAATAGAGGCTATGCAGAAGCCAATGGCGGTTATAAAAACGTACACCTGTAAAAATTCCTGACATTTCGGGAATTACTAGTTAAAATGTAAAGTATATGTTATAATGTTCTTTACTATCTCAGAGGGAAACGGATGAAGGAAAGTCCCTTCAAAAATGTTTCCTGTGAAATGCCTTTGACTACAGGAGATACACATTATATAAGGAGGTTAGAGCTATGAATTATATAGGATGGCTTATTTTATTTGTAGTATTTGCAGTGCTTGAGCTTATATCATTAGGTCTTACATGCATATGGTTCGCAGTGGGAGCATTGGCAGGTTGTATTACGGCGCTTATTACGGATAATTGGATTATTCAGTCAATAGTGTTTATAATAGTAACGGTAGTGGTTTTGATTTTCTTAAGACCTATAGCTGTTAAGTATATAAATAATAAGGCTGAAAAAACTAATGTAGATTCACTTATTGGGAAGAAAGCCAAGGTCCTTGAGGATATTGATAACTTAAATGCAAAGGGACAGGTATCCATTGACGGTATGGAATGGACTGCAAGAAGTGAAGACGGAAGTGAAATCAAAAAGGATGCTTTAGTGGAGGTTGTTGCCATAGAAGGGGTAAAGGCTATTGTAAAGCAGGTATAATGTTGGTTGGCAGTTGGAGAGAACCACTGTTTTATCATAAATAATAATTTTTAGGAGGATTAAGTATGATTCCATTTTTAATCGTAATAGTATTGGCAATTTTATTAGTGTCTACATGTGTAAAAATCGTGCCGCAGGCACATGCATGTGTTATTGAAAGATTAGGTGTTTATAAGCAGACATGGTCTGTGGGTATTCACTTTAAAGTGCCATTTCTTGATAGAATTTCAAGAAGAGTTAATTTAAAAGAGCAGGTAGCTGATTTTGAACCTCAGCCTGTTATCACAAGAGATAATGTAACAATGCAGATTGATACAATTATTTTCTACCAGATTACAGACCCTAAGCTTTATGCATACGGTGTTGAAAATCCTATTGTGGCCATTAAAAACCTTACAGCAACAACTCTTAGAAATATTGTTGGTGATTTAGAGCTTGATGAAACACTTACTTCAAGAGAAACAATAAATGCAAGAATGAGAACAGAGCTTGATGTTGCAACTGACCCATGGGGAATTAAGGTTAACAGAGTTGAACTTAAGAATATTATTCCACCAAGAGATATTCAGGAAGCAATGGAAAAGCAGATGAGAGCTGAACGTGAAAAACGTGAACAGATTCTTAGAGCAGAAGGTGAAAAGAAATCAGCAGTTCTTATTGCAGAAGGTAAGAAAGAAGCAGCCATTCTTAATGCAGAAGCTGATAAGCAGTCAGCTATCTTAAAGGCTGAAGCTGATAAGCAGAAGAAAATTCTTGAGGCAGACGGTGAGGCTGAAGCTATTCTTAAGGTTCAGCAGGCAACAGCTGATGGTATCAGAGCTATTAAAGAAGCAGGCGCTGATGATAAGGTTATAACACTTAAGAGCCTTGAAGCATTTGCCGCAGCAGCTGACGGTCAGGCAACAAAGATTATTATTCCATCTGAAATTCAGGGAATTGCCGGTTCAGTGAAAGCGTTAGCAGAAGTTATTAAAGATTAAAGGTACTTGGAAATGTTTAATGAAAAGATGGTCTTGTGTGGCGCTAGTGCATATGAGAAGAAATATTATTTAAATGAACAGTTTTCTAATCTCCCGGAACAGATTAAGCAGGAATTACAAATAATGTGTGTGTTGTTCACGGAAGACGTAGGAGGAATTTTTTTACTGGAGTTTCAGGAGGACGGAAGTCTCAGACTGATTACGGAAGCAGACGAAGGAGACATATTATATGATGATATCGGAAGCGGACTGAAAATCAGACAGATACAGCTGGAAAAGGCTGAATTGCTGGAATCTTTGGAAATGTATTATAAAGTATTTGTTTTAGGAGAAGATGCGTAATGCTGTTGACAGTTGATGTAGGAAATACAAATATTACACTGGGATTGTTTGAGGGAAAAGACATACATTCTACTTTCAGAATTACCACTCAGGCGGTTAGAACATCAGATGAATTTGGTTCATTGATTGCTGAAATGATAGTTAGAAAGGGAATTAATATTAAAAGCATAAAAGATGTTATTATTTCATCTGTTGTGCCTAAGGTTATGTATTCCCTTAACAGTGGAATTATTAAATATTTTGGAATTGAGCCTATAATCGTAGGTATCGGTACTAAAACAGGTATAAAAATTAATAGAACCGACCCTAGGGAGGTGGGCTCTGACAGAATAGTTGACGCAGTGGCAGCTTATGAACTTTACGGCGGACCATGTATCGTGGTGGATTTCGGAACAGCTACTACATATGATTTGATTTTAGGGGACGGAACTTTTGAAGCGGGGGTCACATCTCCGGGAATAAAGATTTGTGCCAAGGCACTTTGGGATTGTACTGCAAAACTTCCTGAGGTGGAAATCAAAAAGCCATCATCTATTTTAGGAAAGGATACCATTTCAAGCATGCAGGCAGGTATTGTATACGGATACATCGGACAGACGGAGTATATTATTGATAAGATAAAGGAAGAAAGCGGTCTTGACAATCTTAAGGTCATTGCTACAGGGGGAATGGGACGTATAATTTATAAAAATACGGACAGAATTGATGTATATGATAACGAACTGACACTTCAGGGAATGCGAATAATTTACGAAAAGAACAGAAAATAATATGAAAATAGGTAATGTTGAAATTGAAAATAGTTTGGCATTAGGACCAATGGCAGG
>OCHA01000353.1_pt1 | contig 57905 bp, 57 predicted proteins | sample 1538591 | NCBI WGS metagenome assembly OCHA01 (sample SAMN04571710, study PRJEB22368) | human gut metagenome | biome: human gut; material: stool | host: Homo sapiens | place: Luxembourg | collected 2012-09-06 | reverse complement strand
AGCTTTCGATTGGAATGGTAGCAGAGAAGAATGGATTTGCGGGAAGTAAGGCATTAGCAAGGGTGTTCAAGGAGCAGTATGGAGTGCTACCAAGTGAATATCGGAAGAAACAGTAAAATCAGAAAAAATTATTCAAAAGTGATTTGCAAAATAATCTGTAAAGAACATAGTAGCAAGTAAAGAGTGACAGAAAAGCTGCCGGAAAGGCAGCTTTTCTGTCGCTTATTGCCACGTGTTCAGAAGAACCGATGCTGTAAAGAGAATAAGAAAGGGTTGGAATTCAAGGTATCTGCAGATCTTTCATGGCGAGATGATATGCACCCTGTGCGGCAATTGGAAACTCTTCGGAATCGTGTAGTATAATATTATGGAATGCAGGATCTGCTTTTAACAGATCATAAAGAGCATGGCTGAAGGCACCGTTCCCATGGATGACAATACGTACATTCATGACATCTTTAAAAAATGCTGCATTATGAAGGGCTGTAAGATCACTTTCCAATACAACTCCGAGAACATAGTTCTGCAGATTATATTTTGACTGACTGCCGAACCGGTCAAAAAGTCTTGTGAGGAATAATGCACGTCCAATGCCTTCTTTTCGATGCATTTCACAGCCGTATTGTATCATTTCCAGATTATAGTGTTCCATGGATGGAAATCTATGATCGACAGAACTGGCCACAATCGTGTCATTGACGATGGAATTTAATAATTCTCCGGAGAGTGTGGTGCTTGTAGCGAGAACCGTACAATTTTCGTCTACGAAGACATATTTATTATGAGAACCAGGCAGGATATAAATGGTATTCTGATCAGAGCCGTACTGCTCGATCAAAGCATAAGTTTCTGTTTCTTCCCCCCGCATAATGTCAAATTTGCGTAAAGAATCCAGAGATTCCGGGGTGGAAAGTGCATTTTTTATGCCGGGAATCAGGACAATCTCTTTTGAAAATACTTCCGGCAGATGTACGCGCACCATGTGATCCTGATAATTTTTCATGGAAACAGGAGCAGTAAGATGTGGCACTTCAAGGATGCCAAGGTCGCTCGTCAGCATTCCGGACATATAGACACCCTGGACAGAATCTTCGGAAATGTCGTGTTCGGTCAGCATACTTTCAATCATATCATGAATTGCCTGTTTCCATGGCTGGTTGCTGCCATTAATGGCAGATGTTTTAGCACCGATTGCCTGAGAGCGGTGTGTAAGGATTTTGCCATCAGTAGTCCAAAGATAAGTTCTGGTATTACTTGTTCCGCCGTCTACTGTAATTATATAATTCATAGTTAACCTCCCTGATTGTAAATTGCAGTTGAAAAAAATCACTGCTAAGTGTCGGCATGCGTTCGAAAGAAGCTGCTAGTGGCAAGTTCTCTGTATAAATATCCGGTCGAATCACGCATGTGAAATGGCAGCGCAGTATCTATGCGCGATTTCCGTTAATTCACTGTACTTTTCTTCATTGGCTAATTTGGAAAATTCTCCGGCAATGCCGTAAAAGTCTGCACCGGATTTTTGCCATAGAGTTATATTTTCAAGATTCACTCCTCCGGTTGGTCCTATAAGCGCCTGTGGGATCGGAGCTTTTATGGCTTTTATAGAATCAAGGCCAAGGATAGAAGCCGGGAATAGTTTGATCATATTTACTCCAAGTTCTAAAGCAGTAATGATTTCTGTCGGAGTCATACAGCCGCAGATGACCGGTTTCTGGTAACGGTTAGCACATTTTATAACCCCTTCATTGAGCGTAGGAGTAACAATATACTGCGCACCATGCTGAATTGCATTCAGACAGGATGCTTCGTCAAGTACAGTGCCGGCTCCGATCAACAGATCAGATACATTTTGATAGTGAGAAATAACCTGAAGTGCTCCGGGAGTATTCAGAGTCACTTCAATTGCCTGGATACCGCCTTTTCTTAATGCTTCAATTCCTTTTTGTGCTTTTTGAGGAGAATCTAAGCGTAAGATGGCGATAATCTTATTCTCTAACAGTTGATTTAAGGTAGATACATAATTCATTTATAGCACCTCGATTGTTTGCAAATAATAACTAGTTCCTATATAGGAACTATAACACTAGAAAGGAATGGTGACAATTCTCAATTGATAACAAAAAAACTTGCCTGAATTTGGTAATATTGTATAGAGCATTCATTTTGGATATGATAAAATGAGTGTAAATGAAAGAGAGGAAGCTATTATGCAAGAAGAGAAAATGCACCGATCGACCTATCGGGTTTTGAAAATATTTGAGCTTTTATCTGCAACTTCGGAAGGAATGTCACTGACCGGTCTGGCACAGAAGCTGGAGATTCCAAAGGGAAGTCTTCATCCAATCTTAAAGACCATGCAGGCAATGAATTTTATCAGAATGAATGATAATGGGAATTATACAATCGGGCAGGCAGCATATTTTGTGGGTTCTTCATATACGAAGAATTCCGATCTGTTACAGGAAATAGATTATGTTTTGAAGAATTTGTCATCTGCAGTTAATCAGACAGCATACTTTTCGGTATTATCCGGTGGTGAGGTTTTATATCTTTTGGAAGAAAGAGTACCGACCCCCATCACGATCCAGGCAAAAAGAGGATACAAATATCCGGCATATGCAACAGGTATTGGAAAAGCCCTGCTTAGCGGAAAGACAGAAAAGGACATTAAAACATTATATCCGGAAGGGCTATATAAATTGACAGAACATACAATTGATGATTTTGACACACTTTTCTCACAGGTGAAAGAGACGCAAAAATCAGGGTATTCATATGAAAAAGAGGAATCGAATAAAGATGTGCAGTGTATTGCAGTCCCTGTAAAATATAACGAAAATGTAATTGCAGGGATGAGTGTGGCTGTTCCGGTGTTTTACTATTCAGAAGAATTTGAAAAAAAAGCAATGGAAGAACTGAAAAAGGCAAAACAACATATTGAGAAACTGATTCAGGATAATACACAGGAGTGGGTATATTCACCATTGGAAACAGAAGCATAAATGGCATGACATGGGAGGTGATGTGATGAAACAAAAAAATGGAATGCCTCTGGCGCAGGCAGCGGCAGAAGATATCATTGAGATGATCCGAACCAATCATATGAAGCCTGGAGACCGTCTGGAGAATGAATATGAACTGGCAAAAAAACTAAATGTCGGAAGAAGTACGGTCAGAGAAGCGGTAAAAAGCCTTGAAACAAGAAATATACTGACGATAAAAAGAGGAGCCGGAACCTTTATTTCGCAAAATGAAGGTGTAGCGGTAGATCCGCTTGGGATTTCCTTGATGGGAAAGGATGAAGAGATGGCACTGGAACTGCTGGATGTACGTATGATATTGGAGCCGGAAAGTGCAGCACTGGCAGCAATTCATGCGGATAAGAATGAGATCGCAGAAATATCCAGACAGAACCGGAAAGTAATCGGAATGATCAGACAGGGATTGAATCATCATGAAGAGGATGCACGATTTCATCAGCTGATTGCAGAGGCGACGAAAAACCGGATCATAGCGAAGCTTGTACCGATCATTCAGCAGTCGGTAGGACTGACTGTGGAAATGACGAGCAAGCGGCTGACAGAAACAACGGTAAGCTTTCATGAACAGATTGTCGAAGCTATAACAAGGAGAGATGCGAATGGGGCAAGAAGCGCAATGATAGCACATATCAGTGAAAACCGGATTTACATCATAAAAGAAATTGAGCGGAAGCGCCGTTTTGAGTAGGAAAAGTGTAGAAAAAAGACGAAAAATGAGGATGTCAGACAAGTTTTGGGATGAAAAATCAAGAGAAAATGCCGTAAAATCAAGGAATTTTGGTGTTTGACTCTTGATTTTTTTTTGACAAAAATCGAGACATCAGATGTATTTTGTGCGTGAAATTGTACAAAACTAACAAGTATGCACAAAATAAATAGAGTAAACAGAGAAAAAAATATACAATATTGCCAAAATGATAAGACGTGTATATAATAAAACCATAAAGATTAATCAGACAATTACAAGGGAAACGGAGGAGAGCAAATGAAAGCATTAGTGTATGTCGGACCAAAACAGGTAGAAGTTCAGGATGTTAAAGAACCTGAAAAAAAGGAAGGAAAAGTAAAATTAAATATCAGATATTGTGGAGTCTGTGGATCAGACATCGGTATTTATCTTGGAACACATCCAAGAGCAAAAGCACCATTGATCCTAGGACATGAATTCCTGGGAATTGTTGCAGAGGACGGAAAGAAATTCAAAAAAGGTGACAGAGTTGTCCCTTATCCATTACTTTCCTGTGGACACTGTCTTGCATGCAGAAGTGGAAATGAACATGTATGTAATACACTGGGACTGATCGGGATTGATACAGATGGGGGAATGTGTCAGACCGTATACACAGATGAAGATGTACTGTTTAAAGTTCCGGATGGGGTGAGCGATAAAGCAGCAGCAGTGATCGAGCCTCTTGCAGTACTTGTTCATGCAATCCATATGTCAGGATTTGAGGCGCTGGATACAGCAGTGGTAGTCGGAGCAGGACCGATCGGAATGTTATGTGGAATTATGTTAAAACATGCAGGAGCATCTAAGATATTCATTTCCGATGTTGTTGAGAAAAGACTTAAGATTGCAGAAGAGCTTGGATTTACACCGGTGAATCCGGCAAAAGAAGATCTGGAAAAAGTTGTAAAAGATGCAACAAACGGTGAGGGATGCGATACATTCTTTGAATGCAGCGGTGCAGCAATACCGGCAATGCAGATGACGGATATTACAAGAGTCCGCGGAAAAATCTGTATCGTATCAGTACATAAAAAACCACACGAAGTGAACTTAAGAGATGTGAACTTCAAAGAGCAGACAGTGGTTGGAACAAGAGTATATACGAAAGAAGAATTCGGAAGAGCTGCAGAACTTACAAAAGAATTAGAAACAGAACTTGAAAAAATTGTAACACATGTTGTTCCACTGAAAGAAAGTGACAAAGTATTCGATATGATCGCAGATCCGGAATGTGGAACAATCAAGATTGTAGTTGACTGTGAAAATGTATAAGGAGGGAATGGCAGATGTCCAGTAAGACAAAGTCAGTAACGGCGGTATTGATCGTACTTGCACTGATCACCGGAGTCGGAATGACGAAGGTAGGAAGTAAATATAAAACCCAGGATAAGGTAAATCTTATCTTTGCAAATGTAACATCAAATTCAGCGAAAAAAGCCGGAGAAAAATTCAAAGAACTCGTAGAAGATTATTCGGATGGAAATATCACAGTTGATCTGTTCCAGGACAATCAGCTTGGTGATGACAAGACAGCAGCCGAGGGCGTACAGAACGGAGATATTGATATAGCGGTATCTTCTACCAGTAGTTTGTCTACATTATATAAAGATTATTATATCTATGATACACCGTATCTGTTCCTGAATTCACAGGAAGTTTACGATGTAGGATTTGATGGTAAAGCAGCACAGGAAATGTTAAAAGGTGTAAGCAAGGTTGGATTAAAGCACATGGCAATGTGGGAAAACGGATTCCGTAATTATACCAATAATGATCATGCGATCGAGACACCGGCAGATTGTAAAGGTCAGAAGATCCGTACAATGGAAAATCCGATTCACTTAAAGGCATGGAAATCCATCGGAGCAAACCCGACACCAATGGCATTCTCAGAGTTATTTACAGCTATGCAACAGGGAACCGTAGATGGAGAGGAAAATCCAATCGGAATTATTTACAGTAACCGTTTTTATGAGGTTCAGAAATACATCTCTCTGACACAGCATGTATATACCCCTTATGTAGTAGTTATGAACCCGGATAAATATGATTCCTTGACAGATGAACAGCAGAAAATTATTGATAAAGCGATGAAAGAAGCTTCTGCATATCAGCTGGAAGTATCTGCAAAAGATGAAGAAGAAGGAATTAAGGAAATGGAAAAATACGGATGTGAAGTGAATACCCTGACGGATGATCAGAAAAAAGAATTCCAGAAGATCATCGAAGATGCAGATGTATTCAGTGTGGCAAAGAGTTCCATGGAACATCCGGAATATTTCGATAAGATCCAGAAAGAACTGACCCAGTATCGTGAGGAGGAAAAATAATGAAAAAGGTTTTAAAATTCTTGAATGATTATCTGGAAGAGACAATCTGTATCATTCTGATGTCGGTTATGACGATCATCATATTCATTCAGGTTATTATGAGATATGTAATGCATAATTCACTTTCGTGGTCGGAAGAACTTGCAAGATATTGCTTTATATGGCTGATCTATATAGGTGTGGCATATGGATGTAAATTGATGAAACATATAAAAATTGATGCAGCATTAAAGCTGTTTCCAGAAAAGGTCAGACCGTATATTACAATTGTCGGCGAACTTCTGGTACTTGCATTTGCAGCGTACATCGTTGTGACAGGTGTAGAACTTACTTATAAACAATGGTTGTTCGGAAAAGTGTCACCGGCACTGGGACTTCCATTGCAGTATATCAACGCAGCACCGGTTGTAGGATTTGGTCTTGTTGTGATCAGACAGATCCAGACAATCTGGTATTTGGCAGGAAAACTGCCAGAGAAAAACGGGGGTGAAAAATAGTGGTTGCAGCAGTTTTATTTATCGCATTAGTTGTTACTTTAGTTTTAAATATGCCGGTTGGAATTGCAATTGGAGTATCATCTCTTTGTGCAATTTTGGCAGACGGACGTATTAGTTCCTTATACATTGTACAGCAGTTGGTTACAAGTGCTGACTCTTTCCCACTGATGGCAATCCCATTATTTATTCTCGCGGGAGAATTGATGGGTGCAGGTGGTGTATCCAAGCGTCTGTTGAATGTATGTAACGTATTTTTGGGGAGATTTACAGGTGGACTTGCGACAGTAACTATTGTGTTATGTATGTTCTTCGCAGCAGTTTCCGGATCTGGTCCGGCAACCGTTGCAGCAATTGGTTCCATGGTAATTCCGACCATGTTGGATAAGGGTTACAGTAAGAGCTTTACTCTGGCATTGATTGCTACGGCAGGTAGTATCGGAGTTATCATTCCACCAAGTATCCCAATGGTAATTTACGGAGTATCTACAAGTACTTCCATTAGTTCTTTGTTTATGGCAGGTTTCCTTCCAGGTATTTTAATCGGTTTTTCCCTGATTATTATTTCTTATCTGTATTGTAAGAAACAGGGATGGAAAGGTGACGAAAGAAAATATACGGCAAAAGAAAAACTTGCAGCAATTTGGGATGCAAAATGGGCATTATTAAATCCGATTATCATTCTTGGTGGAATTTATGCAGGAATTTTTACACCGACAGAGGCAGCAGCTGTTGCAGCAGTATATGCATTTATCTGCGGAGCCTTTATTTACAGAGAGTTTAATATCAAAGAAATGTTTGCAACGATTGGAAATGCATGTAATACAACAGGAACAACCATGGTAATTATTGGATGTGCTACTGCATTTACAAAGATACTTACCATTGAAAAAATTCCGGGAGCAATCACAAATGGAATTATCAACTTTACAGATAATAAAATCCTGATCTTATTGCTGATCAACGTATTACTGTTGATTGTTGGATGCTTCATGGATACGACACCTGCAATGATGGTTCTGGCGCCGATTCTGTTACCGATCGCAACGCAGTTTGGAGTAGATCCTATCCACTTTGGTATCGTAATGGTTGTCAATCTGGCAATCGGATTCATTACACCACCTCTTGGAATCAACCTGTTCGTTGCGTCGAGGGTTGGACGGAGTGATCTGGAAACGGTATGCTCCGGAATTATAAAATTTATTCTGGTAATGGTTGTGGACTTGTTGCTGATCACATTTATCCCGGCGATCAGTATGACACTTCCGAATATATTCATGAAATAACGAGGAGGAACAGCAGCTATGAGTATATTTGATCTGACAGGAAAAAAAGCAATTGTAACTGGCGGTTCCAGAGGACTTGGCCACGGAATGGCAGAAGGATTGATGGAAGCCGGATGTGAAGTTGTAATTATAGGAACCAGAGAAAGTATTAAAGACCGTGCAGCCGAATTTAATCAAAAAGGATTCAAGTGTACGGGAGTACAGGCAGATCTGGGAGATGAAAAGGCATTAAAAAAGGCATTTGAAGAATCGCTGGCAGCACTTGACGGTCATCTGGATATTCTGGTAACGGCCCATGGTGTGCAGAGCAGACATCCATCGGAAGAATTTCCGATGGAGGACTGGAAAAGAGTGCTGGATGTGAATCTGACTGCAGTATTTGAACTGTGTCAGCTGGCTGCAAAACAGTTCATGGCACAGGAGAGCAAAGGAAAGATTATTACAGTAGCATCGATGTTGTCATTCTTTGGTGGATATACAGTACCTGCATATGCGGCATCCAAAGGCGGCGTGGCTCAGATTACAAAAGCATTCTGCAATGAATGGGCAGAAAAAGGAATTAATGTGAATTCTCTTGCACCTGGGTATATGGCAACTGAAATGAATACAGCACTTTTGGATCCGAATAATCCAAGAAAAGAAGCAATCACAAACCGCATTCCTGCAAAGAGATGGGGAACAGCGGAAGATATGAAAGGTCCTTGTGTATTTCTTGCATCGGATGCATCGGATTATCTGAACGGAGCAGTCATTCCGGTAGATGGCGGATATCTTGTGCGCTAGAGACTGAACATATAGAGAACATATAGACGTTGAATGAAAAATAACAGAAAAATATGACATAATTGGAGGAACAGACATGAAAGTAATTATTACAGACTGTGATCATGACAGCATTGATATTGAAAAGAAAGTATTTGCAGATGCAGGAATGGAAGTAGAACTGAAACAGGCAATCACAGAGGATGAGGTGATTGAGCAGTGCCAGGATGCGGAGATATTTATTGTACAGTATGCAAAGATCACAAAGAAGGTAATGGATAATTGTCCGAAATTAAAATATGTTGTCCGTTATGGTGTCGGCGTAGACACAATTGATGTACCAGAAGCTACGAAACATGGTATTCAGGTAGGAAATGTACCGGACTATGGAATGAACGAAGTGGCAGATCACGCAATTGCACTGTCTATGGCAATGGTAAGAGAAATTGTAAAAATGAATCAGTTTACTAAGAATGAAAAATGGGACTACACAAAAGCTATTCCGATCCACAGATTCAGTGAGCTGACAGTCGGTGTCGTAGGACTTGGACGAATCGGACGTAATTTTGCAAAGAAAATGCATGCGCTCGGTTTTAAAGTAATCGGAACAGATCCATATTTTAAAGCTACACCGGAGACGGATGAATATGTAACAGCAGTTTCAGTAGAAGATGTTATTACAAAATCAGATATTATTTCATTACATTGTCCTGCAGATGGAAACAAAGATTTATTCAATGCAGAGACATTTAAGAAGATGAAGAACTCAGCAGTGCTGATCAATGTAGCACGTGGTGGAATCATCAATGAAGCAGACCTGGATGAGGCATTGACGAATGGAGAGATTGCAGGAGCAGGACTTGACTGTATGCTTGGAGAGCCGGTAAGCAAAGATTCACCGCTGTTCAGACATGAGAACCTGATCGCAACACCTCATATGGCATGGTATTCAGAAGAAGCCGCAAGTGAGTTAAAGAGAAAAGTAGCAGAAGAATCTGTAAGATTTGCCAATGGTGAAGCAATTCACTACCCGATCAATAAACTGGCATAGGAGGTAGAAGACATGGCAGAAGAATTATTGAAACAGATTGAATGTATAGGGATTCTTCCGGTTATCAAACTGAATGATGCAAAGGATGCGGTCCCGCTTGCAAAAGCGTTGTGTGAAGGCGGACTCCCATGTGCAGAAGTTACATTCCGTACAGATGCGGCAAAAGAATCGATTGCAGCAATGACGAAAGCCTATCCGGAGATGCTGGTAGGAGCCGGAACCGTTCTGAATGCAGAACAGGTAGATGCGGCGGTAGAAGCAGGAGCGAAATTTATTGTAAGTCCGGGACTGAATCCGGACACAGTCGAGTATTGTGTGAAGAAAGGAATTCCGATTCTTCCGGGATGTTCCAGCCCAAGTGATATCGAGCAGGCGATCAAATATGGACTGAATGTGGTGAAATTCTTCCCGGCAGAGGCAGCAGGCGGATTGAAAGCGATCAAAGCCATGGCGGCACCTTATGGTCAGATCCGTTTTATGCCGACTGGTGGAATCAATCCATCCAATGTCAGCGATTATCTTGCAGAAGATAAGATTCTGGCATGTGGAGGAACATGGATGGTTCCGGCAGCGGAGATAGAGGCAGGTAATTTTGAAAAGATCAGAGAACTGACAGAAGAAGCTGTCAGAAGTATGCTCGGGTTCAGACTGGCACATGTAGGAATCAACTGTGACAATGAGTCAGAGGCTCATCAGGTAGCCGGAGCATTTGATACAATGTTTGGATTTGCACCAAATGAAAACCCAAGCTCGATCTTTTCGGCAGGATATGTGGAGACAATGAAAACACCATATCTTGGAAGCAAAGGACATATTGCGATTGCAACGTATTCTGTAGAACTGGCGAAAGCATATCTGGAAAGAAAAGGTGTGAAATTTAATGAAGACAGCACTGTTTACCGTCCGGACGGAAAGATACAGGCAATTTACATGGCAGAAGAAGTGGGCGGATTTGCAATCCATCTGGTAAGAAAGCCGAAGGAAGCATAGAGGCAGATTGCAGGAAAGGAAAGACGAAATGGGAAAGACAATATTATTTGGTGAACCGATGGCGCTTCTGATCGCAGATACGACAGGCCCGTTAGAAGAAGTAGAACATTTTACAAGAGCAATGTCAGGTGCAGAAGTAAATGTATCGATCGGATTATCAAGACTTGGACATCCGGTAGAATATCTCACCAGACTTGGTGACGATCCATTTGGACATTATATTGCAAATGCATTAAAAAAGAATGAGATAGGAACTTCTCTGGTTACATATGATGATGTGTACAGAACCGGAATTCAGCTAAAGAACCGTGTGACAGACGGAAGTGATCCATATGCACCATATTATAGAAAGGGATCGGCGGCATCACATATTACGATCAGCGAGATTGATGCGATTGATCTGACTGATGTAGAACTGGTTCATGTGACTGGAATTCCACCGGCACTTTCACAAAGTGCAAGAAAAGCAACCTTCCGGTTGATGGACAGAGCGAAGGAAGCCGGAATATTTATTACATTTGATCCCAATCTCAGACCGGCGTTATGGGAAGATGAAGAGACCATGTGTACTGTGATCAACCAGCTGGCAGCGAAGGCAGATGTAGTACTTCCGGGAATTGGCGAGTGCAAGATTCTGGCAGGAACAGAAGATAAGAAAGAAGCAGCGGAATTTTATCAGAAACTGGGAGTGAAAACAGTAATCATCAAAGATGGATCAAAAGGAGCTTATGTACAGACTGCAGATGAGCATTATGAGGTAGCAGGCTATAAGGTGGAGAAAGTAGTAGATACCGTTGGAGCCGGTGATGGATTTGCAGTCGGAGTCTTAAGTGGAATTCTGGAAGGACTGGATCTGAAGAACAGTGTAAAGAGAGGAAATGCGATAGGAGCAATTCAGGTAATGAATATCGGAGATAACGAAGGACTTCCGACACCGGAAGAATTGAAAGCGTTTCAGGAAAATAACTAGATAAAAATTATGGATATTGGATAGGAGATTACCTCCAAAAAAACAGAGTCTGGACTTTGATGTTACAGGCTCTGTTTTTTATCATGCGTCCGATGGGCTCTGTAGATGTTCTACTTTTTAGAAAAAGGATAAGAAATCGCCATAAACAGGCTAATTTATCGGTAGTAAGGACAGAATCAGGTTGCTATAATGACATCGTAAACAAAGAGAACGACAGATACACGGAGGAGATCAAATGGAGATTCTGAACGTAACAGATGCAGAATTTAAGACTTACGGAAGAGTTCTGGAAGGGTACGATATGACGGAACTTCTGAAAGCGATGGAACATGCACCACTTCCACTGGAAGAAGTGATCTACGAGCCATCGGTTGAAGAATTAGAGAATTTGAAGATTGCAGATGAGATGAAAGAACGTGCTTATGGAGGACTGGAGATCCAGATCGGGTACTGTAATGGAAATAATAAGAAATTAAATGCAGTAGAGTATCACCGCTCTTCAGAACTGGACATAGCAGTGGATGATCTGATCCTTCTGCTTGGATGCCAGCAGGACATTAAAGATGATTACACATACGATACAGAAAAGATCAAAGCATTCTTGATTCCGGCAGGAACAGGTGTGGAATTATATGCAACCACACTTCACTATGCACCATGCTCAGTGACAGAAAATGGATTCCGATGCGTGGTCGTACTTCCGGAAGATACAAATACAGAACTGACAGAAGTACAGAAAAAGACAATTGAAGAAGCCAGAAAAGCAGAAGGAAAGATGCCGGAAGACGGACTGCTTACCGCAAAGAATAAATGGCTGATCGCACATGAAGAGGCAAAGATCGAAGGAGCATTTAACGGACTTTGCGGAAAGAATGTAGAAGTTTAAAAGTATAGAGGTATAGAGAAATATAGAGAACGGACAGTCATATGTAGCAGATCATACGAGTGCAGCCGCAGACTGATCGCATAAGAAAAACAATGTTAGAAATATTGCAATAAATAATAGATGAATCAGGAGGAATCACAAAATGAACAACATGCCAGAAGTAAAAATCGGAGTAGTAGCAGTCAGCAGGGATTGTTTCCCGGAAAGCCTTTCTGTCAACAGAAGAAAGAATCTGATGAAAGCCTATACGGAAAAATACGGAGCAGAAGGAATCTATGAATGTCCTGTATGTATCGTAGAAAGTGAGATCCATATGGTACAGGCTCTGGAAGATATCAAGAATGCAGGATGTAATGCACTGTGCGTATATCTTGGAAACTTTGGACCGGAGATATCAGAAACATTACTTGCGAAACATTTCGATGGACCGAAGATGTTCGTAGCAGCAGCTGAAGAAAGCGGAGATAACTTATTAGACGGACGTGGAGATGCATATTGTGGTATGCTGAATGCAAGCTATAATCTTCAGCTTCGTAACATCAAAGCTTATATCCCGGAATATCCGGTCGGAGATGCAGAAGAATGTGCTGATATGATCCACGAATTCCTTCCGATCGCAAGAGCAGTCATCGGACTTCAGAATTTAAAGATCATCAGCTTCGGACCAAGACCGATGAATTTCCTTGCATGTAATGCACCGATCAAGCAGCTTTACAATCTTGGAGTAGAAATTGAAGAAAACTCAGAGCTTGATCTCTTCGAAGCATTCAATAAACATGTCGGAGATGAAAGAATTCCTGCAATCGTAAAAGAGATGGAAGAAGAACTCGGAGCAGGAAATAAGAAGCCGGAGATTCTTCCAAAACTGGCTCAGTATGAGATCACATTGAAGGACTGGGTAGAAGAACACAAAGGATACCGCAAATATGTAGCACTTACAAGCAAATGCTGGCCGGCATTCCAGACACAGTTCGGATTCGTTCCATGTTATGTAAACAGCCGTCTGACAGCACAGGGAATCCCAGTTTCCTGCGAGGTTGATATCTACGGAACATTAAGTGAGTTCATCGGAACGGTTGTAAGTCAGGATACAGTAACATTACTCGACATCAACAACTCTGTACCAAAAGATATGTACAAGAATGATATCGAAGGAAAATACAGCTATACACAGAAAGACACATTCATGGGATTCCACTGTGGAAACACAGCTTCCAGCAAGCTTTCATTCTGTGAGATGAAATATCAGAAGATCATGGCAAGAGCACTTCCGGAAGAAGTTACACAGGGAACACTGGAAGGAGATATCGTGCCGGGAGATATCACATTCTATCGTCTGCAGAGTACAGCAGATAACAAACTCCGCGCATACGTTGCACAGGGAGAAGTCCTTCCGGTAGCGACAAGATCCTTCGGTGCGATCGGTGTATTTGCAATTCCGGAAATGGGAAGATTCTACCGCCACGTGCTGGTAGAAAAGGGATTCCCACATCACGGAGCTGTTGCATTCGGACACTTTGGAAAAGAACTGTTTGAAGTATTCAAATACATTGGAGTTCCTGTAGATGAGATCGGTTATAACCAGCTTGCAGGAGTAAGATATCCTACAGAGAATCCTTGGGGATAATCAGGAAAGCTGTAAAGTTAAAGTGTTGTCAAAATGATATCGAAGTGATATAGAAGGACAGAATAAAATGAACATAAAAGTATCAGGGACTGAGATTCCGGTTCCTGAAAAAAGGTGAAGGAGGAAAAGGATGTTATACATAGGTGTAGATCTTGGAACATCGGCAGTAAAACTTCTGGTAATGGATGAAACAGGAGATATTAAAAAGATTGTTTCGAAAGAATATCCGCTCTATTTTCCACATCCGGGATGGTCGGAGCAGAAACCGGAAGACTGGTTTGAACAGTCAATGGAAGGGATCAAAGAACTGACTGCAGAGTGCGACAAGTCACAGGTGGCGGGAATCAGCTTTGGCGGTCAGATGCACGGACTGGTTGCACTGGATAAAGATGACAATGTGATCCGCCCGGCAATTCTCTGGAATGACGGAAGAACAGGGGAAGAGACAGAGTATCTGAATAAAGTGATCGGAAAAGACAAGTTATCTGAATATACGGCAAACATTGCATTTGCAGGGTTCACTGCACCGAAGATCTTATGGATGAAAAAGCATGAGCCGGAGAATTTTGCGAAGATCGCAAAGATCATGCTGCCAAAAGACTATCTGGCGTATAAGCTTTCCGGTTCATTCTGCACAGATGTCTCCGATGCATCTGGAATGCTGCTTATGGATGTAAAGAACCGCTGCTGGTCGAAAGAAATGATGGATATCTGCGGTATCACGGAAGAGAAGCTGCCGAAACTTTATGAAAGCTATGAAGTGGTTGGTACTTTGAAGAAAGAAATCGCAGATGAGCTTGGATTTTCTGAAAATGTGAAAGTCATCGCCGGAGCCGGAGACAATGCTGCAGCAGCAGTCGGAACCGGAACAGTCGGTGGCGGAATGTGTAATATTTCCCTCGGAACCTCTGGAACAATCTTCATTTCCAGTGATAAGTTTGGAGTGGATGAGCATAATGCCCTGCACTCATTTGCGCATGCAGACGGACATTACCATCTGATGGGTTGTATGTTAAGTGCCGCATCCTGCAATAAATGGTGGAACGAAGAGATCCTAAAGACAAAAGATTTTGCTGCTGAACAGACAGGAATCACGAAGCTTGGCGAAAACCGTGTATTCTATCTTCCGTATCTGATGGGAGAGAGATCGCCGCATAACAATCCGGATGCAAGAGCGATGTTCATCGGAATGTCCATGGATACTACCCGTGAAGATATGACACAGGCAGTGCTGGAAGGTGTTGCATTTGGTCTTCGCGATTCTCTGGAAGTTGCAAGAAGTCTTGGAATCAAGATTGAACGAACCAAGATCTGTGGCGGCGGTGCAAAGAGTCCGCTGTGGAAGAAGATGATCGCAAATATCATGAACCTGAAGGTGGATGTGGTAGAGAACGAAGAAGGACCGGCACTTGGCGGAGCGATGCTGGCAGCTGTCGGATGCGGGGAATATCCGGATGTAGAGACGGCAGCAGAAAAGATCGTGAAGGTTGTTGATACGGTTGAACCGGATGCTGAACTGACTGCAAAATACGAAGAACGCTATCAGCAGTTCAGAAAGATTTATCCAATTGTAAAATGCTTATATGAAAAATGCTGATTACTGAATGGAAAATAAAAAGCGGCATATAAGAACTATGTGAAAAACCTATATGAAAAATACGGATTTTACTTTCTTGGGCAGGACGGATATGTTAGAATAGTCAGAAGAGTGAAATCTTAGGTGAAGAGGTATGAGATGTGTAATTCTCATACCTCTTTTTTAAAGAAAGCGGTTATATGAGAGCCGGTTTATAAGAATCTGAGATGGAACAAAACGAAGCAAAGGAAAGTAGAGGAGGAAATGAAAACATGGAAAGTCATAAGATTATCCAGGTAGAAGAAAAAGTACCATTGAAACTGTTGCTGCCACTTAGTATCCAGCATATGTTTGCGATGTTTGGGGCATCGGTTCTGGTTCCGTTCATATTCGGAATCAATCCGGCAATTGTACTTTTTATGAATGGTGTGGGAACGTTGATCTTTATTGCAGTGACGAAAGCAAAGTCACCGGCATATCTGGGATCAAGCTTTGCATTCCTGGCACCGGCAGGCGTTGTCATAAGCAAGATGGGATATCCGTATGCACTGGGAGGATTCGTGGCAGTCGGATTCTGTGGATGTATCCTGTCATTTATCATTTACAAATGTGGAACAAAGTGGATCGATATTGTACTTCCACCGGCTGCGATGGGACCGGTCGTTGCACTGATCGGACTTGAGTTATCAAGCTCAGCGGCAAGCAATGCAGGTCTGCTGGACGATAAGATCGATCCGAAAAATGTACTTGTATTCGCAGTGACACTGGGTGTTGCAGTATTCGGAAATATTTTATTCAGAGGATTTTTATCGGTTATCCCGATCCTGATCGCGGTGATCGCTGGTTATCTGACTGCACTGGCATGTGGAATCCTTGATTTTACCCAGGTAATGGAGGCATCCTGGTTTGCGATCCCGAATTTCCAGGCACCGAAGTTTGACATGGGAGCGATCCTTATGATCCTTCCGGTACTGCTGGTTATCACATCCGAGCATATCGGACATCAGGTTGTAACAAGTAAGATCATCGGAAGAGATCTCTTGTCAGATCCGGGACTCCACAGATCTCTGTTTGGAGATAACTTCTCTACCATGGTATCCGGATTGATCGGATCTGTGCCGACGACTACATATGGAGAGAACATCGGAGTAATGGCAGTCACGAAAGTATACAGTGTCCGCGTGATCGGCGGAGCTGCGATCCTGTCTATTATCTGTTCGTTCGTGGGAAAATTGTCGATGATGATCCAGACAATTCCGGGACCGGTTATCGGAGGAATCTCCTTCCTTCTGTATGGTATGATCGGGGCATCTGGCTTACGTATCCTGGTAGACTCCAGGGTTGATTACGGAAGATCCAGAAACCTGATGTTAACATCCATCGTGTTCGTAACCGGTCTGTCTGGAATATCTGTGAATATCGGAACTGTTTCGTTGACCGGAATGGTTCTGGCATGTGTCGTAGCTATGGCACTCAGTCTGATATTCTATATCTTAGATAAATTAAAGCTTACCAATGATCAGGAAGCGTAAGGTCTTCTTTTCGCATAGCGAGAGAAGCACCCGGAACGGAGAAGTTCGGCATGCCGTCTTCGTCCCAGAATACTTTGCCGATGTAGGCATTTCTTCCGGCATCGTAAAGCGGCTGATAATCACCTTCCCCTAAGTAACGTTCTTCCTGACGTGCGTGATAGACCATCAGGTCTTCCGTATCGTCGGTAGAACGGGTGAAGCTGTTGTGGCCCGGTCCGAAGAATCCGGTAGCACGGCTGCTCTGGAATACCGGATAAGGGAGTTTTGTCCAGGAAGAAGAATCCAGAAGATCGGAATCTTCATCTGCATATAAAAGTCCCATATTGTAAAGTGCATCTGTGCCGCTTGCAGAGAACGTAAGGAAGATACGGCCATCATGTTTGATGACTGCAGGACCTTCGTTTACTGCGAATCCATGAAGCTCCCAGTTATACTCCGGATGTGTCAGAAGAACGGACGGAGTGCAGATGGTCCATGGATTGGATAATTTTGCAATAAAAATGTCGGAGATATTATTTGTCTTCTGCGCCCATACAAAGTAATCGACACCGTTATGATGGAAGAAGGTATGGTCCAGAGAAAAGTCAGTAAATGCAATGTCATTTTCCACGGTAGTCTGGATGGCACCTTTGTTGATCCATGGATCTGTCATCGGATCCTGGCCGGTACATGCAAGACAGTGTGGACGGATCCGCCATGAAGAATGGTCGGATACGGTGGTGGTATAGTATACATACCAGCCGCCCTGGATATAATGAATCTCAGGAGCCCAGAGGTGAGGACTTACACGGTCCGGACCGATGGGCTCTCTTTCATAGATCACTCTCTCGGTATAGCGGCCGGAATTGTCGGTCAGATCTTCCAGCGTGTCGGCACAGCGCAAGATAATATAACGATACTGGTAAGTACCATTTAAGTTGTGTCCGGCGTCGGTATGTGATCCAAGGAAATAATATTTCCCGTCGGTGTGTTTGTAGATATAAGGATCCGCACGATGGCTGATGATCGGAGTGGCATAGTCGTTATCCTGGATACGTGCAGTACCGTCTTCGCTTCGGATAATGTTACGTGTCTCCTGCATTCTGTTTGTGTAAGTGACTTGTACTGTCTCTGGATTGTTTTCTGATTTTTCTACAGACTGAATGCATACGGCTTCGGGTTTGCCATATTTGTTCTGTAAAGAACACAGACCGGTATAAGAGACCGGTTCTCCTTCCGAATCCTGTACTTTTAATGCATCGGATGCGGCGAGTTCTTCGCAAGGAAGAACGATCGGAAAACCGCCGTTCAGGGAGTACCAGTCCTTCCGGTTGTAACTGTATTCGAGATAATAATGATTTTCTTCCGGTGTTTCCCATGAGACATTCACGGATCGTATAAACGCAGTATCCTGCTGATCATGATAGAACTTATCTGCCATAGGAAGTGTAATTGATTGATTCATAAATCCTCCTCAGGCATTGTATTCGTTAGAAAAATAAGGGTTTAATTATTTTAGCATAGAATTAATTGATTGACAAGACAGAAACGAATAGTCTAAGATAAATAATAGTATAGAAAGTAAAATAAGAACAGTGGTTGTGAACCACAAAAGCGAGAGAGGGGAAAAAAGATGGTTACGATCAAAGAGATTGCAAAGGAATGCAATGTCTCTGTCGCAACAGTATCGAATATCTTGAATCACAAACCCGGCGCAAGTGATGAGACTAGAAAAAACGTGATGGCTAAGATAAAAGAGCTGAACTATAAGCCTAATACTGTGGCGAGAAATCTAAAGACGAAGAATACGAGAACGATCGGAGTTATTATTGAAGATTTGACGATTTTCAGTATTCCGGATATCGTAGACGGTATTACAGAACATTGTGAGGAGAACAATTATCAGATCCTGCTGATCAATCTGAGATTGTTTAAGAAGTATAATGATTTCTACTATCACAGAGATGACTACTATGGACGTGTCGGCGCGGAAATTGATAAACTGATCGCCAGACAGGTAGAAGGTGTGATCTATGTTGCGGCTCATGAGAGAATCATGCATTGTATTCCGGAGAATCTTCCGGTACCTGCGGTCATGGCATACGGATATACAGAGAATAAGGATATTCCTTCCGTGGTGGTAAATGACGAAGACGGAGCATATCAGATCGTACAATATCTGATCGCAAACGGACATCGTCATATAGGAATTATTACCGGTAAAGCTGACAGTATCCATATGCAGGAAAGACTTCTCGGAATGCAGAGAGCCTTTTTTGAAAATCAGATATTGTATAATCCCAAAGCAGTATATTATGGTGACTGGACCAGAAAAAGCGGTTATGAGGGAGCCGCCCGGCTTTTGAAACAGGGAGTGACAGCTATTTGCTGTATGAATGACCTGATGGCAGGCGGGGTATATGACCGCGTGGAAGAAGAAGGATTGATTCCGGGAAAAGATATAGCTGTTACAGGATATGATAACCGTGAATTATCCGGATATTATAAACCGCCGCTTAGTACGATCTCTCTGCCGCTGCATGATATCGGATATATGGCAAGCGAAGTGATCATGCGTATGGTAGAAGAAAAAGAACTGAAGGAACCGGACGGGGTATACCGTGTCGGATGTCATATGCTGGAGCGCAATTCGGTCAGTAATATCAACGGAAATGCTCGAGAAGAATAAGAAAATAACGGAAATCAGAAAAAAATAAGCACTTACAGAAGCAAAAAAGGTTCTGTAAGTGCTTATTTTATCATGAGTTTGTACAAAATGCACAAAATTAAACGTTTAAGTTTTACTTGCATTTATCATAAAAGTGAGCGTATAATCAAATCAAATAAAAAAACAGGCAGAAAAGACAAAGATTTTAAGCCTGAAGAAAAGAAAAAAAGCATTGTATATTGAAAAAAAGGGAAAATCAAAAAAAGAGTATTAAACGATTAAGAAAAATGGAAATCTGATCTTAATATTTTTAATATTCTGAGGGAAAATTATGGATGATAAGAAACTGAAAACAGTACCGTTGAACAGGATTAAGATATCGGATCCCTTCTGGGACAGATATATACATCTGGTAAAAGATGTTCTGATTCCATATCAGTGGGACATTTTAAATGACAGGCTTCCGGATGTGGAGACGAGTCATTGCATCGAAAACTTTAAGATTGCGGCAGGAGAATCACAGGGTGATTTTGAAGGGGCAGTGTTCCAGGACACGGATGTGGCAAAGTGGCTGGAAGCTGTAGCGTATTCGCTGGCAGTAGAACCAGACGAACATTTATCTTACCTTGCTGATAAAACGATTAATCTTATAGGACGTGCGCAATGTGAAGATGGATACCTGAATACATATTTTACAATCAAGGATCCGTCAAAACGGTGGACAAATCTGAAAGAAGGACATGAATTATATACGGCAGGTCACATGACAGAAGCTGCGGTTGCATATTATAAAGCAACCGGAAAAACAGAATTTCTGGAAATTATGAAAAAATTCGCAGATCTGATCTGCCGGACATTCGGACCTGAAGAGGGACAGAATCATGGATATCCGGGACATCAGGAGATTGAACTGGCGCTGATTCGTCTGTATCATGTAACCGGAGAGAAAAAGTATCTGGATACTGCAAAATACTTCATCGACCGCAGGGGCGTTGGAGAGAATTACTTCTTAGAAGAAGAAAAAAGACCGGAATATGAGCAGATCTTTCCGGAATTTGCAGGATATGATCCAAGATATTCACAGTCCCATCAGCCGGTGAGAGAACAGAAAACGGCAGAAGGACATGCGGTAAGAGCGGTCTATATGTATTGTGCAATGGCAGATCTGGCGTATGAATATCAGGATGAAGAATTGCTGGAAGCATGCAGGACATTGTGGGAAGATATGATAAAGCGTCAGATGTATATCACAGGAAGTATCGGGGCATCCGGACTTCTGGAACGCTTTACAACGGATTATGATCTCCCGAATAACAGTAATTATTCAGAGACATGTGCATCGATCGGACTTGCACTCTTCGGTAGAAGAATGGCACAGATTACAAAAGATGCAGCCTATATGGATGTTGTAGAAAGAGCACTTTACAATACGTTGTTATCAGGGATTGCCCAGGATGGAAAGAGTTTCTTTTATGTGAATCCGTTGGAAGTATGGCCGGATAATTGCATCAACCGGACTTCGAAAGAACATGTAAAACCTGTCAGACAGAAATGGTTCGGAGTGGCATGCTGCCCGCCGAATATTGCAAGAACACTGGCTTCTATGGGACAGTATATATATTTTACAGATAAGAATACAGCATATGTAAACTTATATATTTCCAATGAAGCACAGATAGAGCTGGAAGAAGGAACACTGAAGATTCAGATGGAAAGTGATCTTACGAATACCGGACACATCTCGATGACGGTTATACCGGAAGAAGGAGGCAGCCATGATCTGGCACTCAGAATTCCGGATTATGTAAAGAATTATGTGATCAGAAAAGATGGCATGATCCAGGAACATACAGATATCTGTCAGTCATATCTTAAGATAGAAGGTGTGGATAAACAGACAGAGGTCACGATTGATTTTGAAGTACCGGTAAGATTTGTGAGAGCAAATCCAAATGTCAGAGAAGATGCAGGAAAGGTTGCACTTGTCAAAGGACCGTTGGTGTACTGTCTGGAAGAGACAGATAATGGGGAGAACCTCCCATCGATCTTCGTAAGTACGAATCAGGAAGTAGAAGAGACATTTGAACCTGAACTTTTAGGAGGGGTGACAACACTCCGGTTAAAAGGAAAGAGACTGCATACATGGCAGGATGGAGCATTGTACGATGCCAGAGAGCCGGAATTCGAAGAAGTGGAACTGAAAGCAATTCCATATCACTGCTGGGACAACCGTAAGACAGGTGAGATGCTGGTATGGATGAAAGAAATGTTCTGATAATTGAATCTTTCAGGGAACATAGACCCTGTGGAGAATATATATCTATAAAGGAGGAAAATCTATGAAAAAGAAAGTAGTGTCAGTACTTTTATGCGTGGCTATGACAGCAACTATGCTGCTTGGATGTAGCGCAGGAAGTGAAAAGAGTGATTCCAAGAAATCATCTAAGAGTGAATCAGGCGGAACAACAGAGATGAAGGTTGACGGGGATGCAACAACCATTAATGTATGGACATTCATCGAGTTACACCAGAAATTCTACACAGAGATGGCTAAGAAATGGAATGAGGAACATCCAGACAAGAAAGTTAAATTAGTGCTTTCCAACATGCAGTATGATGATATGCACAACAAATTATCACTTGCACTGGAATCAGGAAAAGGAGCTCCGGACGTTGTTGATATCGAGCTCGGAAAATTCCCATCATTCACAAACGGTAAGATCGGACTTATGGATCTGACAGATGCAATTGCACCATACAAAGACAACGTAGTTGAATCAAGACTTGACATCTACGGAAAAGATGGAAAATATTACGGATTCCCAACACACGTTGGTACAACAGTTGCATTCTACAATGACGATCTGTTAAAAGAAGCAGGAATTGATTATACAACAATCAAGACATGGGATGACTTCAAAGCAGCCGGTGTGAAATATCACGAAGCTACAGGAAAAGAATTCGCTTGTGCTGAGACAACAGCTCAGTGGATGGTTAACCTTATGTTAGCTCAGAAGGGTACAGATTATCTTGACAAAGATGGTAACCTTGACCTTACAAATGATAAAGTAGTAGAGGTTCTTCAGTACATCAAAGATATGCAGGATGCAGGTGCACTTGCTACTGTAGCTGGTGGACAGCCGGATAACGAAGAAGCTTATCCAGAATACAACAGCGGTAACTTTGCAGTACAGATCATGCCTTTCTGGCAGACATCAAGATTTACAAACTACATGTCTGACCTTGAAGGAAAGATCGCAATCGCAGCTCCTCCGGTATTTGGAGACAACGATGCAGTTAAGACAATCGGTGGCGGCGGAACCGGTACAGCAGTTGTAAAATCTTCTAAGAATGCAGACCTTGCAGCAGAAGTATTCGCTTATATCAAACTGTCTGAAGATGCCAACAAAGAAGTTTGGAACGTATTAGGATTTGACCCTGTTAATACATCAGTATGGACAGACACAGACCTTACACAGAATCCGGACAACCAGTTCGTAAAATACTTCAAGACAAAACCATTTGACACTCTGTTAGAGCTCCAGGATAGCATCGGTGGACTTGATTCTTACACAAGTTCAAAATATCCATCTATCAACAACGAGTTCTGCACAACAACACTGAACAACATTTTCGAAGAAGGAATGGACGTAAAAGATGCACTGAAACAGTCTCAGGAAACTCTTGAAAATGAATTCGGCGACAAATAAGAATTTGCAATTAAGTAATTAGGAAAGCAATAAGCATGGGGTTGCGTGCAAAAACTGCCGCATCCCCTTTTCTAATAAGAAGGAGGATACATAAAAACCATGAAGAAATTTTTCTATTCTCAGAAATTAGCTCCTTATGTGTTTATCCTTCCTTTTGTCCTTACTGTTATATTTTTCTGGGCAGTTCCAATCGCGAACGGAGTCCTTTTAAGTTTTCAGGATGTATTACAGGATAAATGGGTTGGATTGGATAATTATAAGAGACTTCTGTCCGATAAGATCTTTTTAAAAGCTTTATTTAACAGTACACGTTACATGATCGGAACACTGATACTTCTGATTCCGTTTCCGATGCTTTTTGCAACACTTCTGAACAGTAAGCTGATGAAGAAACCTGGATTTTTCAAATCCATCTACTTCCTTCCTGCACTTACATCAGTCGTAGTTGCAGGTACGATCTTCCGTCTGATGTTCGGTGAGATGGAGACATCTCTTGCAAACCAGGTGATCGGAATGTTCGGATTTGGACCGATCAAATGGTTAAAGAATGATCTGACCGGATATTTTGCACTGTTACTTCTGGCATGCTGGAGATGGACAGGTGTTAATATCCTGTATTTCCTTGCCGGATTACAGAGCATTTCAACAGATCTTTATGAAGCAGCTTCTATTGACGGAGCAAATAAGTGGCAGCAGTTTACAAGAATTTCCCTTCCACTTCTGAAACCAACAACCGTATATGTATTAACGATCAGTATCTATGCAGGACTTGCAATGTTTAATGAAAGTTACATGTTATGGAAAGGTAACAACTCGCCGCAGAATATCGGACTTACGATCGTCGGATATCTGTACAGGCAGGGAATTGAAAAACGAGCAATGGGTTATGCCTGCGCCGTAGGACTTGTACTTCTGATCATTGTCATGATCGTAAATATGATCCAGCTGGCAGCTACAGGAACATTCAAGAAGGAGGAGAGATAGTATGGGCGAAAAGAGAAAAAATAAAGACCGGCTTTGTACTGTATTAATGATCATCTTCTTCTCCATCCTGGCTATCCTGGTGATCCTTCCAATCTACACGATCTTCCTTGCCAGTTTCAAACCGGGCGGAGATCTTCTCCAGTACGGACTGAACCTTGGAATTGACTGGAGCCGGATGAGTCTTGATAACTATGTACTTCTGTTCACAGGCCAGCATGATTACTGGAGATGGTTCTTTAACAGTATCACGCTTACTGTAGTTACAGTAGTGGCAACACTTCTCGTAAGTGCATTTGTAGGATATGGATTTGCAGCTTATGAATTCAAAGGAAAGAACGTAATGTTCGTTATCGTTCTTCTGATCTTGTCTGTTCCACTGGAAGTTATCATGCTTCCTCTGTACAAACAGATGACAAACTGGGGACTGATGGATAACTATATTGCAATCGTATTACCATTCGTTGCGCATGCATCCACAATCTTCTTCTTCAGACAGTATCTTCTGGGACTTCCGAAGTCACTTCTGGAGGCCGGACGAATCGACGGAGCAACAGAGTATGGTATCTTCTTCAAGCTGATCATGCCGATCATGAAGCCTGCATTTGCAGCGATGGCGATCCTGAATGGTATGAATGCATGGAACAACTACCTGTGGCCATTACTGGTAATCCGTTCTTCTGAAAAATATACACTGACACTTGGACTGAACACACTGATCAACCCATATGGAGATAACTATTCACTCCTGGTTGTAGGTTCGTTCTTCTCAATTATTCCTATCTTTATACTGTTTGTATGTTTCCAGCAGTATTTCATCGAAGGTATGACAGCAGGTGCGGTAAAAGAATAATTAATGTAATAATAGGAGGCTGAAAATGAGTAAGACAGCAAAGATGATCATTGACAAAGATTTCCAGATTTCAAAAGTAGATGACAGAATCTACGGTTCTTTCATCGAGCATCTTGGACGTGCAGTATATGATGGATTATACCAGCCGGGCAATCCGCTGTCAGATGATGACGGATTCCGTAAAGATGTCATTGATCTGGTAAAAGAACTGGATGTACCAATCATCCGTTATCCGGGTGGAAACTTCGTATCCAACTTCTTCTGGGAAGACAGCGTAGGACCTGTTGAAGAGCGTCCGGCACGTCTGGAACTGGCATGGAGAAGTCTGGAAGAAAACAAGATCGGATTAAATGAATTCGCAAAATGGACAGACAAAGTAAATTCCAACATGATGATGGCTGTAAACCTTGGTACAAGAGGAATTGCAGATGCCTGCAACCTTCTGGAATACTGTAACCACCCGGGTGGAACAAAATACAGTGATCTGCGTATCAAACATGGTGTAAAAGATCCACACAACATCAAAGTATGGTGCCTGGGAAATGAGATGGACGGACCATGGCAGCTTGGACACAAGACAATGCAGGAGTATGGACGTCTTGCAGAGGAGACAGCAAAAGCAATGAAACTGATCGATCCATCGATCGAACTGGTATCCTGCGGAAGCTCAGCTCTTGATATGCCGACATTCCCGAAATGGGAATCTACAACACTGGAAAGCACATATGATTACGTTGATTATGTATCTATGCACCAGTATTATGGAAACCGTGATAATGATACTGCTGATTTCCTTGCATGCTCGGATGATATGGATGAATTCATCCGTACTGTTGTTGCAACATGTGACTATGTAAAAGCGAAAAAACGTGGTAAGAAAGATATCAATATCAGTTTTGATGAATGGAATGTATGGTTCCATTCGAATGCAGCCGATGATGATATCACACAGAACCATCCATGGCAGGTAGCACCTCCGATGCTGGAAGACATTTACACATTTGAGGATGCACTGGCAGTTGGACTGATGCTGATCACATTATTAAAACATGCAGACAGAGTAAAGATTGCATGCCTGGCGCAGCTGGTTAATGTTATTGCACCGATCATGACCGATCAGGGCGGCGGAGCTGCATGGAAGCAGACAATCTTCTATCCATTCCTTCATGCTTCCAAATACGGCCGTGGTGTAGCACTGATGCCTCTGGTACAGACAACAAAGCATGACACAGCAAAACATGAAAATGTTACTGACGTAGAAAGCGTTGCAGTGTATAATGAAGAGAAAGAAGAGCTTACAATCTTCGCTGTTAACCGTACACTGGAAGATGATATTGAACTGACAACAGACTTAAGAGGTATGGAAGGATTCCATCTGGTAGAGCATATCGTTATGGAAGAATCCGACCTGAAGCTGGTAAATAGTTCTTACGAAGAAAAAGTAGTACCAAAGACAGTAAACCGTTCAAAGATGGATGGTGGAATCATGACAACTCTTCTTGGAAAAGCATCTTGGAATGTAATCAGATTAAGTAAGTAGAGGCGGTTAAGATATGAAATTTTGGGCAATTGACAGTCCGGTAATGAGAGTGCTTGGACGACTGGGGGATATTATTATACTGAACATGATCTTTGTAGTCGGATGTATTCCGGTGATCACCATCGGAACTTCCTTAAGTGCTCTGTATGCGGTGGCGATGAAGATGGCAAGAGGGGAAGATCCGTCGGTGTGGAAGGAATTCTGGAAAGCCTATAAGAGGAACTTCAGACCGGCAACCATCTGCTGGCTGGTCATGGCTGTCATTGCCGTACTGCTGTTTGTGGATTTCCGGATCATCGGAGTTCTGAAAAGAAGCAGCGAAAGTATGTACAGCATTATGCGTATTGTACTTGCAGTGATCCTTGGAATGTGGATACTGATGTTCCAGTATCTGTTTCCATATATTGCAAGATTTGAAAATGGAATCTTTGCAACACTGCGCAATGCACTGCTTCTTGCGGCAGCGCATATTCCATCTACGATCGTGATCGTAGGATTAAGTGTCGGATCGCTGATCTTAACATTGTTCACATCCAGATCCTTTGTGATCGCAAGTATTATATGGGTGTTCTTTGGATTTGCGGTACTGGCATATGTACAGGCATTTCTCCTGTGCAGGATTTTTGAAAAATATGAAAAGTAAATTGTATTAGTAGTGTTCCAATAAGATCCTCAGAAAGAGGACGGAAAATGGGCAATATTATATACATGCGGCTATATTTGCTTCATTCAAAGCTGCCGCCTGTATGTAATATTGCCCATTTTCTGTAGAGATCAAAGTATGCAGGATAAGTTGCTGTCTGCAGGAACTGTCAGGGGCAGTTCCTTGCGAAACCTCCGGCAGAGATGTTCGGTTCTGCAGTGTTATACCGCAGGCAATTCATCAATAATCTGCTTCAGGATCTTTTCTACAGAATCGGTAACATGGGTTGCGTATTTATCGATACCGGGAGCAGCATTCGCCATGGCATAGCTTGTGCCGGCGGTCTGCAGCATTTCCACATCGTTATACTGGTCTCCGAATACGACACAGTCTTTTGCATCAATATGTAAATGATCAATCAGATTTTTTAATGCACTTCCTTTGTTGGCGGTCGGGCAGATGAAGTCTACCCAGAGATTGCCGGAAGTAACAACCTTGATGTCGGATGAAAACATTTCTTTTAAGTGTTTTTCACACGCATCGGTTCCACTGTAATCGCAGACTGCAATCTTAAGGATCGGTTCCGGAATCTCAGTTCTTGGGTCATCGATGAATTTCATATGATTCTGGATGACATTTACCATGTGATTATAGAATTCCGGATTTTTCGAGGTGCTGTAGCAGACACGTTCGCCGGAGATGATGCAGTTGTATTGTGGATATTTTGCAACTTCATCCAGGATACGGTAAGCAAGATCCTGTTCAATAATTCCTTTGGAAATAGTTTCTTCGTTGTATATACAGAGAGAACCATTCTCGGCTATGTATGCGATATCATCCTGAACCGGAGTGAACAGTCTGCGCAGATTCAGATACTGGCGTCCGCTTGCGGCTGCGAACATGATCCCGTGTTCTTTCAAGGTGCGGATTTGGTCGAAAACAATTGGATTGACATCATGTGCGCCATTTTGAAGTAGTGTGCCATCAAGGTCGCTGGCGATTAATTTAACCATAAAAAACTCCTTATATAAAACATTTCTGAAAACATTGATATTTATTTCGCTACTAATTATAATATATATGAGTAAAATATGAAAGACAAAGGTAGGAACAGGGATATGAAGATTGGAATTGCAAATGATCATTCTGCAGTGGACATGAAAAATGAGATTGTAGAATATCTGGAAAGTCTGGGACATGAAGTCGTGAACTATGGAACAGATTCTTATGAAAGCTGTAATTATCCGGAATTCGGTGAGAAGATCGGGAATGCAGTGGCAAGCGGTGAAGTAGAGCAGGGGATTGCAATCTGCGGAACCGGTGCCGGAATCTCGCTGGCAGCGAATAAAGTAAATGGAATCCGTGCAGTAGTGTGCAGCGATCCATATACAGCAAGAATGGCAAAAGAGCACAACAATGCGAACGTGATCGCATTCGGAGCACGTGTGATCGGTATCGAGACTGCGAAATGCATCGTAGATGCATGGCTGAACGCCAAGTTTGAAGGCGGAAGACATGCCACAAGAGTGGACATGATCATGGACGTGGAAAAGAGAAATCATAATTTATAGAATGCATTTTTGAGATAGAGACATATTATGGATATGGAGGAAGAGACTACTGACAGTGGTCTCTTTTTTAGGACAAAAAAACGACACGCAGAGGTTGTGTGATCTGCATGCCGCCTTTTATATCATATTATATTGGAGAAATGAAAAAAATGATAATATCTGTTTTAAAATTACTTTTTATAACTTATTTCTGGTGAGCTGCTTCGTACTCTCTGAAAGCATCTACCTTTGGCTGAGAAGAGCATCCCGGAACGAATTCGTTTGTCAGGAAAGCGTCTGTTAATTCTTCTCTTAATTTGTTACCGATTGTGAAAGCTCCCATACATGCGATGTTGGCATCGTTGCTGAGACGGGCTCTTTTCGCTGAGTAGATGTCTGAAAGTAATGCTGCATAAGCGCCTTTTACTTTATTAGCTGCGATAGAAACTCCAAGACCTGTTCCACAGATCAGGATTCCGCGGTCATACTCGCCGGAAGCAACAGCTTCTGCAACTGCAACTGCTGTGTTAGCATAGATCGGATCTTCGCTTCCGAAGTCTTTAATCTCTCCATAACCCTTATCTTCCATAAATTTGATCAGTTCCTCTTTTGCCTGCTGTGCGTTTGGATCACATCCGATTGCGATTTTCATAGTGAATATCCTCCTTAGATATAAAAATTAAAATGTTTTAATGAATTACTGTTTGCTGAAATGTTTTCCTGCTTAATATATGTGTTCTATATTATTAAGAAGCTTTATTTTGCATCGTGCGCTTTGATCGCATCGCGGATCAAAGTGTCGAATTTGTCTGCCTGCCATGCAGCACGTCCTGTAAACAGACCATCGATGGATGGCTGAACGATCAGATCACATGCGTTTCCTGGATTTACGCTTCCGCCGTAAAGTGCCGGAATTTCATCGGCTGCATCACCGAAGATCTCGTGTAATGTCTGTTTGATGACTTTGTGCATCTCTTCTGCATAATCTGCAGAAGCAGGAGTTCCGTTGACTCCGATGGACCATACAGGTTCGTATGCTACCCAGATGTTCTTGGCATCTTCTGCAGATACGCCATGGAATCCTACCTTTAACTGTGTGCGGAGCACTTCGGCGCTGATGCCGAATTCTTTTTCCTCTGCAGTCTCTCCGATACATAAAAGAGTCTTGAATCCGTGTTCCAGTGCACAGAGAACTTTCTTATTCTCTTCGATATCTGTCTCGCCGAATACATGACGGCGTTCGGAATGACCGATCATGACAAGTCCGATGCCGGCTTCCTGTAACATCAGAGGAGAAATCTCTCCGGTAAACTGTCCCTGCTCTTCCCAGCACATGTTCTGTGCACCTAAGCGGATGTTCTTCTGGTCAATGGCTTTTGAAGCACTGTCCAGAGTTGTATAAGAAGGAATAATGAAAAGTTCGATCTCGTCCCTGCTTATATCTTTTGTAAGGGATTCCAGTTCCTGAAGATAGGAAACGGTATCTTTTATGTTTTTGTACATTTTCAAGTTACTTCCAAAAAAAAGTTTTTTACTCATGATACCCTCCAGTTTCGATATTTTGTTTTTTTTGCTTGTTTTGATTATATCTCTAAAATAGAAGAAAAGCAATAATAAAAGCGAAAATAAACGAAAGAAAATGAAAATAAAGTCAAAAAAGTGATAAAACCGTAACAAACTACTGAAAAATGCACAAAAACTAAAAAATAAATCTATGCAATTGTGATAAAGTTACGGAAAAGTGATAAAAACTATTGCAAAAACGAAAAAAGAAATGTAAGATATAGACATCGAAACGAAAACATAATCGAAAGCAAAACGAAAAAGAAAGGAAAGTAAAGAATTATGAGTACACAGTATAAACCAATTACAGCAATCACAATGGGAGATCCTGCAGGCATCGGACCTGAGATCGTAGTAGGAACAATGTTAAGCGAAGAAATCCACGACTGCTGCCGTCCGTTCGTAATCGGAAGCATTGCAATCATGGAAAGAGCTGCAAAGGTTCTCGGAAAAGAATTAAAATACAACAAGATCGAAGATCCATCAGAAGCAAAATATGAATTCGGAACCGTAGACATCATTGAGACAGGTGATTACGATACAGACTCTATCGAATGGGGAAAAGTTCAGGCCCTTGCCGGACAGATGGCAGTTGACTGGATCATGAAATCCATCGAACTTGGAGAAGCAGGAAAGATCGATGCAGTTTCTACAGCACCAATCCACAAAGGAGCAATCAAACTGATCGGCGTAAAAGAACCTGGACATACAGAGATCTATCAGAATGTAACACATTCTCCATACGCTCTGACAATGTTCTCCTGCCATAAATTAAGAGTATTCTTCGTAAGCCGACATATGTCACTGGTAGATGCATGTCACTACGCTACAAAAGATGTCATTCTTGAAGATGTCATCAACATTGATAAAGAGTTAAGAAAAGTCGGAATCGAGAATCCACTGATCGCAGTTGCAGGATTAAACCCACACAACGGAGACAACGGATTATTCGGACGTGAAGAGATCGATGAGATCGAACCTGCAGTAAAAGCTGCTCAGGAAAAAGGAATCAATGCAATCGGACCTTGCCCGGCTGACTCTGTATTCCACATTGGAAAATCCGGAAAATTCGATGCAATCCTTTCCTTATATCATGATCAGGGACACATCGCATGCAAGACATTAGACTTTGAAAAATCTGTAACACTTACATTCGGACTTCCATTTATCAGAAGTTCTGTAGACCACGGAACAGCATTTGACATTGCAGGTAAGGGAATTGCAGGATGCATCAGTCTGATCGAGTCTACAAAAGTAGTTGCTGAATATGCAGCAAAACAGCACGAGAAAAAAGAAGCTTAATCAAAAGTGATAACAAGGTAATAACAGAGGTTCACAAAAGGGGTGGCGGATCCCTTTTGTGAACGGCTCATATGTGAACGGATAGAAAGAGAGGAAAGTGCCATGCCTTTGATAGGAGCAGTTGCAGATGACCTGACAGGAGCAACAACGACAGGCGTATTATTAGCGAGATCGAAAGCAAGAACAGCAGTATTTTTTAATGAGGAAGCAGCACAGGAAGCAAGAGAGACAGCATCTCTGGATGCAATCCTGATCAGCAGTAACTCAAGACCACTTCCAAAAGAGGAAGCATATGACAAAGTAAAATCAGCTACCAATGCATTAAAAGCAATGGGCGTAAAATACTTTTCAAAACGTATCGATACAACTTTACGTGGCGGCGTAGGAGTAGAGATTGACGCAATGTTAGATCAGTTAAATGAAGATGCGATAGCAGTTGTCGTACCGGCAATGCCACAGTCCAGAAGAATCCTTGTTGGCGGATATTCTGTGATCGACGGAGTTGCACTGATCAACACACCGGTTGCACAGGATGTGCGTACACCGGTAAAAGAGAATTACATACCAAGACTTCTTGCAGGCCAGACCAGAAGAAAGGTCGGACTGGTTACATTAGATCAGGTTCTGAAAGGAAAAGAAGGAATCAAAGAAGCTCTTACTGAAGTAAGAAATGATGGCGCAGGTGTCATTATTGTGGATGCGATCACATTGGAAGATGTAGATCAGATCGCACAGGCTTGTATCGATCTTGACTGGGACGTAGTCGCAGTGGATCCGGGACCGTTTACTTCAAAACTTGCATACAGAAGAGGACTCATTCAGGAAGAACAGCCGAATGTACCACCGGCAGCAAGTGAAGCTGGAAAGACTGTTCTGATCGCAGCCGGAAGTGCAACACCGGTTACGAAGAAGCAGATGCAGGTATTATGTGAAGATTCCAGACATGTCAGAATCAGTGTAGAGCCAATCCCGCTGATCAATGGTGGAGATGAAGCGTTAGATGAAGCGTTCAAAGCTGTGAACAAGGCAGTTGAACTGATCGAAAGCGACAAGCAGCCAAGAGCGATCCTGTTCGAAACAGCGCTTCACGGAGAACTTTTAAATCTGGACGAAGAAGATAAAAAACGTGGCTATGCAGGCGGAATGAGTGCGAACCGTATCAATGCCGGACTTGGAACTATTATCTCACAGGTACTGGAACAGGTAGGAAGAGAGAAAATCGCCGGTCTGTATACTACAGGTGGTGACACGATGGTAAATGTATGCTATCAGCTTGGAGTTGAGTGCATCGAAGTGATGGACTACGTAATTCCACAGACAGATGTCGGAAGATTAGTCGGAAAATATGACGGACTTCCGGTCGTAGGAAAGGGCGGACTTACAGGTAATGACAATACAGCCTGCGATATCGTAGAGCGTCTGTTTAAGGAAGCAGCAAGATAGCATCAGGGGGAACCATCCTGATCATAAACGAAAAACGCATCATAAAGAGAAAAGGAGAGAGAATATGAGCGAAGAAAAAACACAGGTTCAGAATGCAAGAAAAGATTTAGACATTCTGAATAAAATGAAAAACCTCCCGGGAGGTCTGGTAATCATCCCATTGGTAATCGCAGTTGTACTTGCAACATTTGTACCACAGGTATTCCAGATCGGAGGATATGTAACAGCACTGTTCTATGAAGGAAATGCATGTATGATGGGATTCTTCCTGATCGTATGTGGATCAATGATCGACATCAAACAGGTAGGTATGCCGCTTTACAAAGGTGTAATTATGACAGGTACCAAGTTCTTACTTGGAGTTATTGTTGGTCTCGTTGTTGGTAAGATCTGCGGACCAGAAGGATTCCTCGGAATCGCACCATTTGTATTAATTGCAACAATTACAAACTCAAACGGATCACTGTACATTTCCCTTTCTTCACAGTTCGGAAATGCAACAGATACAGGAGCTATCTCAATCCTGTCACTGAATGATGGACCATTCTTCACACTGATCGCTCTTGGTGCAACAGGACTTGCAAATATCCCGATCAAATCCCTGATCGCAGTATTAGTTCCACTGCTTATCGGATTTATCTGGGGAAATCTTGACAAAGGATTCCGTGATGCTTGTAAGACAGCTCAGCCAATCGTAACATTCTTCATGACCATTTCAATTGGTGCGAAGACAGATATCAAGACAATCCTGACAGCAGGTGCTTCCGGTATCGTACTTGGACTGATTTCTGCAGCAACAGCAGTTATCTTCTTCTTCGTAATCAACCTTCTTCTTCCAAAGAAGGAAAGAAATGCGATGGGTGCAGCCATCGGTACAACAGCCCTGAACTCAGCTATGACACCTGCTGCAGTTGCAGAAGCTGACCCTTCAATGGAAGGAATGGTAAGTATGGCAACAGCACAGTGTGCAACAGCTTCTATCATTACCCTGTTCCTCTGCCCGTTCATTACAGCAGCATTTGATAAATGGATGCAGAAGAGACAGAAAGGTATCTACAGTCCGGAAGGATGGGCTTATGATCGAGTAAAAGCAAACTAATCTGAAATAGCAATATAGTACGAGTAGTACAAACATTTCCAGTCCTTTTATATGTCAAAGTATAAAAGGACTTTTCTAAAAAAGAAGTAAAATATCAAGGACAAATCAAAGAAACAGGAGGTTTTTTGTATGGGGACAACAGATAATATGACAGAAAAAGAAATGACAGAAGAGATCAAGGAAAGCAGGATGACGGTTCGTATGACAAAAGAAGCATTATATGATTTTCTTTTGTTTCATGCGTATTCGAAATTCAGTGGATTTCTGGTAAATATTCTGGGACTGGCCATTGTATTTATGGGAATTTTCTCTTATACCACGGGAAGAGTAAATGGTATCGGCGCAGCACTTTACCTGGCTGCGGCAGTATTATTCCTCGGAGCTACACCATTTCAGCTTAAAATGAGAGCTAAGAAACAGGTTGTTGTGAACAGAGAATATAATGCACCTGCAGATTACACATTTTCTGAGAAAGGGATCACGATCGAACAGAATGGAGAAAGCAAAACATATGAATGGGAAGATATTGAACGCGCGGTAGTTACACCAAAAACAATCGGGATTTATTATGCACCGGAATGTGCAATGATCCTTCCAAAAGAAGATTTCGGAGATCAGTTTGTACCGATTTTTACGATTATTGCAACACAGCTTGGACAGAGTAAGGTAAGAATGAGATAGTGACAAATGTTCTTAAAAATGAAATGGTTGTGTGCTTGACAATATAAATAGATAGTGTAAACTTATTTATTAAGAGATCGTTGCGGGGGAGGCAGCCATGGAAGAACGTAGAAATGAGATATTAAGAGAACTTGACAGAAAAGGAAGAGTAAAAGTTACCGATCTGAGCAAAGAATTCGGTTGCTCGGAAGTAACGATCAGAAATGACATCAAGGCGATGGATATAGAAGGATTGCTGAAGCGTACCCATGGCGGAGCGGTGAAGATAGAGACCGGAACGGAAGCAAAAGGGAAATATTCGGCGGAATCCATATATAGAAATGTAGTGCAGAAAAAACAGATTGCAGAAGCGGCGTATGAGTTTCTGAATGACAGAGATACGATCATCATTGATGATGCGTCGACCAGCTTTTATCTTGCACAGGAGATCAAGAATCATCCGGAGAAGCGGATCGCAGTAGTGACGAATTCCCTGATCGCCGGTAATGAACTGGCGGGAGTCGGACATGTAGAACTTTTCATGATTGGCGGATATGTGACCGGACATCTTGCAGCGACGATGGGAGATGCTGCAATCCAGAATATGTCAAAATTCCATGTGGATAAAGCATTTATCGGAGTTCACAGTATTAATTTCAATGTAGGTCTTACATCCATTGCAACACCGCAGATGGAAGTGAAAAAAGCAATCATAAAAGCAGCAGAGAAAGTCTATGTACTGGCAGACAGCAGTAAATTTGGCGGCGGATATCTTTCTGTAATCTGTCCGACGAATGAAGTTTATAAGATTATCACAGACGATGGGGTCTCAAAGGAAAATATCCAGAAAGCGGAAGAACTGGATGTGCCACTGGTGATTGCATAGCGGGAGAAGATTTGGATGGAAAAACAACAGAAAGCCTACAAAGGTGTCATAGATTATTTTAAAAAAAAGATCATGAACGGGGAACTTCGTCCGGGAGAGAAGCTGCCACCGGAGAGGGATATTGCAGAACAGTTGAATGTAAGCCGTAATTCAGTGCGGGAGGCGATCCGTATCATGGATATGACGGGAGTGATCTCTTCGCAACAGGGGTCCGGTAACTATATTACATGTGAATTTCAGAAAAGTCTCGCAGAGACGATGACCATGATGTTCGCGATGGATCAGATTGATTACAGACAGATCAGTCAGATTCGCCAGGCATTGGAGTGCCTGGCATTTTCGCTTGCTATAGAGCATGCATCGGATGGGCAGATAGAAGAGATGGAGATGCTGGTAAAAGAGCTGGATAAAAGTTCGGATGATGCGAAGAATGTAGCGCTGGATAAGAAGCTTCATTTTACACTGGCGCAAAGTTCCGGGAATATTCTGGTACTGGATTTTCTGGAGGCGTGTTCCGGTGTCATAGATTCCTTTATTCACGATATGCGTGCAGAAATTTTACGTACGGAAGAGCGGAAAAAATTGTTAAATGAATGTCATAAAAAATTGACGGAAGCGTTGAGAGAGAAAGATGAGATGAAAGGGCAGGAGGCGTTGAAACGGCATTTCATGTTGATCAATGAGATTCTTGAAGAACGGGAAAAATAGAAAAAAGCGGTTGCTTTGCTGGTGAAAGCCAACAGGCAGCCGCTTTTTTGGCGTCATGTGTTCGTAAAGAGCTGCCAGTGGCAGGTTCTGCAGATACTAACGTATGATTGCATAAAAGTTGGTGAAAAAATCCACAAATATGTCTAGAAAAAATCAATGATGTGAAAAAATAAACAAATATTGACTTTGAAATCCGTAAGAATTATACTAAATACACAAAGAAGTGGTACCACCAATGCGGTGATCCATTTTATACTGGCGGGTATAAATGGAAAATAATAAAGTACATAGAAGCTTGCTTACAGCAAGCTTTCATTATGCATACAATGGTAGTACCAATTAAAACGTTATGGATGGAGGGTACGTCAAAATGAAACTTATTGCTTTTGTTCTGGCTTTGTTACCAATCCTATGGCTGATGCTGGCGCTTGGGGTATTGAAGAAACCGGCATTTAAAGCCTGTCCGATTGCCCTTGTTGTGGCAGTCTTGCTGGCACTTACTTACTGGAAGATGCCGGTGAAGGATTGTGTAACCGGAGGTCTGGAGGGAGTGGCTATGGCCATCTGGCCGGTGAGCCTGGTGATCATCGCTGCAGTATTTACTTACAACCTGTGTATTGCAACAGGAAGTATGGAGAAGATCAAGAAAGTACTGACAGGGGTGTCGAAAGACCGGAGAATCCTGCTTCTGTTGATTGGATGGGGATTCGGAGGATTCCTGGAAGGTATGGCAGGATTTGGAACGGCGGTTGCGATTCCGGCAGGAATCCTGTGTGGACTTGGTTTTTCACCGGTTCTTGCGACGGTTGCATGTCTGGTGGCGAATGCAACACCGACAGCGTTTGGTTCCGTCGGGATACCGACGGTAACACTGGCGCAGCTGACGGGAATTCCACAGGAAAGTCTTGCATGGGACACGGCGGTTCAGTTATTGCCGCTGATCTTGATCACACCTTTTGTGATGGTGATTATTGAAGGAAAGTCAGTTAAAGCTCTGAAAGGAATCTGGCCGATCGCACTGGCATCCGGAATTGCGTTTGCAGCACCGGAACTTCTGGCAGCAAGATTCCTGGGAGCAGAGCTTCCGGTTATCATCGGTTCGGTATGTTCGATGGCAGTGACGATCCTGATGGCAAAGAGAAAGAACCAGAAACAGGATATGCAGTATCAGATCGAAGATAAGAATCAGAAAGACGTAAATGGAAGAGCGGAAACAACGATTTCAACAACAGAAGCGGTGAAGGCCTGTATCCCATTTATCCTGATCTTCGTGTTCCTGCTTCTTACATCGAGTATGGTTCCTCCGCTACATGATGCACTGGGAAAGGTTAAGACGGCAGTTCAGATTTATAGCGGAAAAGGCGGCACACCGTATACATTTACCTGGATCGCAACACCTGGTGTGCTGATACTTCTGGCGGCTGTGATCGGAGGAAAGATCCAGGGAGCGGATTTTTCACTGATGGGAAAGGTGCTGAAGGATACCTGCAGACAGATGTGGAAGACGGTAGTTACAATCATGTCGATCATGGCTATGGCAAAGATCATGAGCCACAGTGGAATGATCACAGAGATTGCCGGAATGATGGTTGCATTGACCGGAAGCTTTTATCCGGCAGCAGCACCATTTGTCGGAGCAATTGGAACATTTGTAACGGGAAGTGGCACTTCAGCGAATGTACTGTTTGGAGGCTTGCAGGTGGAGACGGCAGGAAGTCTTGGACTGGATCCATCCTGGCTTGCAGGAGCGAATACGGTTGGGGCGACGATCGGAAAGATGATATCGCCGCAGAGTATCGCGATTGGAACGGCGGCAACGGCAAGTGTCGGAAGTGAAAGTAAGATTCTGAGAAAGGTAATAAAGTACTGTGTGCTCTTTATCATAATCGCAGGTCTTGTAGCGTACGCAGGCAGCAGATTTGTGTAAAAAGATCTGAATAAAATTAGAAATAAAAATATAAAAAGCTTTGTTCAAAAAGAAAGGAAGGAACAGAACATGAAGATTCTTGTTTGTATCAAGCAGGTACCAGAAAGTAATAAAGTGGAAGTAGATCCGGTTACCGGAGTGTTAAAGAGAGACGGGGCAGCATCGAAGATGAACCCATATGATCTCTATGCATTGGAGACAGCGTTCCGGATACGCGAACAGGTGGGAGGAACCGTACACGTCATCTCCATGGGACCTCCGCAGGCAAAACAGGTGATCCGGGAAGCATTTGCCATGGGAGCAGATGGCGGAACACTTTTGTCAGACCGTAAATTTGGCGGGGCAGATGTACTGGCTACGAGTTATACGCTTGCACAGGGGATTCAGGCAAGCGGTGAATTCGATCTGATCCTCTGCGGACGTCAGACAACAGATGGCGATACCGCACAGGTAGGTCCGGAAATTTCAGAATGGTTAAATATTCCAAGTGTTGCAGATGTTGTGAAGATCAATAAAATTGAGGAAGATGGAATTACCGTCAGTATGGACCTGCCGGGAGAAGTAGAGATTGCCAAGGTTCAATTTCCATGTCTCCTTGCTGTCAATAAAGATATTTTCCAGCCAAGACTTCCATCTTATGTAAAGAAGTCGGAGACGAAAGAACGTGAGATCAAAGTATTGTCCCTGGCAGACATGAAAGACACCGATGAGATGCATTACGGCTTGAACGGTTCGCCGACACAGGTGCAGAAGATATTCCCGCCTGCTGTGAATGATAAAAAAGAGATATGGGATGAAGCAGGAGATGTTCTTGCAGAAAAGTTGTTTGATAAAATCGTGGAAATGAAATTCGTGTAGGAGGGAAAGAAAGTGGCTAAGTTAATCATACATCAGGAAAAAGTTACAGATAATCAGGAGCTGGTTAAGATCTGCCCGTTTGGGGCAATGGAAGAAAAAGACGGAAAACTTACCATCAATGCTGCCTGTAAGATGTGCCGCCTCTGTGTAAAGAAAGGTCCGGAAGGTGCGGTAGAATATGTGGAAGATACAGTCAGACCGAGTGTGGATAAAGAGGAATGGAAAGGAATTGCCGTATATGTGGATCATGTGGACGGCAAGATTCATCCGGTTACACTGGAACTGTTAGGAAAAGCCAGAGAATTAGCGCAGGTAACAGGGCATCCGGTATATGCACTGTTCATGGGAAATGATATCGGAGAGAAATGTCATGAACTGTTACATTACGGAGCTGACAAAGTATTCGTATATGATGAACCAGAACTTGCACGCTTTAAGATAGAGCCATATACAGCCGTTTTTGAAGATTTTATTCAGAATGTGAAACCATCCTCCATTCTGGTAGGTGCAACCACAGTCGGAAGACAGCTGGCACCAAGAGTTGCAGCAAGAATGAAGACGGGATTAACTGCAGACTGTACGATACTTGAGATGAACGAAGATACAGATCTTTCGCAGATTCGTCCTGCCTTTGGCGGTAATATCATGGCTCATATCAAGACGCCGGATCATCGTCCACAGATGGCAACGGTAAGATATAAGATTATGAATGCACCAGAGAGGTCAGAAGAAGAATCAGGAGAAATTGTAAACTGTTCGATTGCGAAAGAAAGACTTGGATCACATGTAGATGTACTGGATATTGTGTTAAAAGAAAAAGAGAAGTTTATTGAAAATGCAGATGTCCTGGTCGTAGCCGGACGTGGAGTGAAGAAGCAGGAGGACCTGGAGATGCTTCAAAAGCTGGCAGATCTTCTGGGTGGACAGCTTGCCTGTACCAGACCGATGGCAGAGTCCGGATGGCTTCCTGCAAAATGTCAGATCGGCTTAAGCGGCCGTACGGTCAGACCGAAACTCATCATTACCTGTGGGGTGTCCGGGGCAGTTCAGTTCACCGCCGGTATGAATCATTCGGAAAATATATTTGCAATTAATAAAGATGAGAAAGCACCGATTTTCAAAACAGCACATTATTGTCTGGTGGGAGATCTTTATGAGGTGATCCCGCAGCTGATTCAGAAGATTGAGGAAAAGAAGGGAGCATAATCATGGGAAACTATAAAAAACTGGATAGTGCAGATATTACATATATAAAAGAAATCGTAAAAGACGAAGAACGGGTTCTGACTGGAGATTTTATCAATGAAGAGTACAGTCATGATGAATTGGGTGGAACAAGCAGCTATCCGGATGTGGTAGTCAGAGCAAAATCGCCGGAAGAGATAGCAGCAATCATGAAATATGCATATGAACATACGATTCCGGTAACACCGAGAGGAGCCGGAACCGGACTGGTAGGATCGTCAGTAGCAATTGAACATGGAATCATGATCGATACGACTCTTATGAATCATATCCTGGAACTGGACGAAGAAAATCTTACGGTTACCGTGGAGCCTGGAGTTCTTCTGATGGAACTTGGAGCTTATGTAGAAGAACATGATTTCTTCTATCCACCGGATCCGGGAGAAAAATCAGCGACCATCGGAGGAAATATCAGTACGAATGCCGGTGGCATGAGAGCGGTAAAATATGGTGTGACAAGAGATTATGTGATGGGACTGGAAGTCGTACTTCCGAATGGAGAGATCACACAGTTTGGCGGAAAAGTGGTAAAGAACAGTTCCGGTTATGATCTGAAGGATCTGATCATCGGTTCAGAAGGAACACTTGGATTCATTACGAAAGCAATCTTAAAATTGCTTCCACTGCCGAAAAAGGTAATCAGTCTTTTGATTCCATTCCCGACATTGCAGCAGGCAATCGATACGGTACCTGTGATCATAAAATCTAAGACAATTCCGACAGCAATCGAATTCATGCAGAGAGAAGTAATCGAAGATGCAGAAGAGTACCTGGGAAAAGCATTCCCGGATAAGCAGTCGGATGCATATCTGTTGTTGAAGTTTGACGGAAATTCTGTAGAAGAGATTGAAGATGCATATGCCAAAGTTGCAAAGTTATGTCTGGAACAGGGAGCTCTGGATGTACTGATCTCTGATACAGAGGAAAGAGAAGAATCCATCTGGAAAGCGAGAGGAGCGTTCCTGGAAGCAATCAAGGGATCTACTACTTATATGGACGAAGTGGATATGGTTGTTCCAAGAAACTGTGTCAATGATATGGTCGTATATCTTCATAACCTTCAGAAAGAGATGGATATCCGAATCAAGAGTTTTGGTCATGCGGGAGATGGTAACCTTCATGCATATATTTTGAAAGATGATTTAAGTGATGAAGAATGGGAAAAACGGATGAAAGATACGATGGAGAAAATCTACCAGAAGGCACATGAATTAAGAGGCCAGGTGTCCGGGGAACATGGAATCGGCTTTGCCAAGAAGCCATACCTCAGAGAATCCCTTCCGACAGAAAACCTGGAATTGATGAACGGAATTAAGAGGGTGTTTGATCCGAAGAATATTTTGAATCCACACAAAGTCGCACAGTTATAAATTATTGTCAGATAGAAGAACTTTTGACATATAATTTCATATTTTATAGCAGATGGGAGTATATCCTGTCTGCTATTATTTTGCATATGTATAATAGGAAAGGAATGGAATTATGGCGTATTCGATCATGTTGGATGCCGGACACGGCGGTGCAAAAGATCCTGGAGCAGTCTATGAAGGACGTCGGGAAAAAGATGACAACCTGAAACTTGTGCTGGCAATTGGAGAGATACTGTCGGACAGAGGACTGGATGTAGAATATACGCGGACAACGGATGTCTATGAAACACCTTATGAGAAGGCGGTGAAAGCAAATAATGCAGGAGTTGATCTTTTTGTTTCTATTCACAGGAATTCGTTTCCTGTAGATAATGAAGTGGAAGGTGTGGAAAGCCTGGTCTATGATCTGTCCGGGTTAAAATATGAAATGGCACAGAATATCAATGAGCAGCTGGAAGGTGTAGGGTTCGTGAATCTGGGGGTGAAAGCAAGACCGAATCTTGTAGTCTTGAAACGTACAAAGATGCCGGCGGTGCTGGTAGAAGTCGGATTCATCAATTCGGATACAGACAATCAGCTGTTTGATGATAATTTCCAGGATATTGCACAGGCAATCGCGGATGGAATTCTGGATACACTGGAAAGTAACGGCCTGATCCAGGAAGAAAAAGTTCCGGTGTACCGGGTGCAGGTGGGACTGTTCCGCAATCAGCGGTATGCGAACCGGCTGCTGAATGAGCTGCTGGAACAGGAATATCCGGCGTACATTGACCGGTCCGGTCCGTATCACAGAGTCTATGTGGGTGAATTTGACAACCTGAATGATGCGGTACAGATGGAACGGCGCCTGAAACGGGCAGGATATCAGACATTGATCGTACAATGAAAAAATTAACATAGATTTTTCATTACTGAGATATTCTATTTAACATAACCTTCTTATACTTGAATCAGCAAATGAGATAGAGAGAAGATTCAAGGAAAACGGGAGGCGTTTTGAGATGAAAAGTTTATGGAATATGTTGAATAAAGAATTTACAATAGAAGGAGCGGTCAGTGCATTTCTGGTGATCAATATCATTGCCTGGACGCTGATCACAATGGGAGCGGGAATGTTGGTTTGTAAGTTCCTTGGATTCTCGATTGTCGGTAACATGACGAATCTTATGTGTGCAGGAATCTATGGCGGTCTGATCGTGGGTCTGATCGGAGGAAGCCTGTATCTGTATGAGTTATACAGACATCATTCTATGGAATAATAAGAATAAATATATAATTATAATGTAATAAAAAGATCTGCTTTACAGGAAAGTGTATGGCGGATCTTTTTTGCGTACAGAAGTATAAAAGATAAGTTTCTTGTAGATGATGAGGGATGGAAAGCAGATTGACATGACCGTATTTTCATAATATGATGGAATTACTTTGAGAAAAGATGAAGAAACAAGACCATCAGGAGAGACGGAGGAATTATCAATATGGCAGATAGATTGGAATTTAAAGAAAAACTGGCGGGAGTTCTGGCACTGGCAGAAGGACAGAACGGCAAGATCACGGTAGATGAAGTGGAAAAATATTTTGAAGAAGACGGACTTTCGCAGGAACAGATGAATCTGGTCTGTGATTATCTGTTGTCAATGAAGATGGCAGTAGTCGGCTACAAACAGACCGGAGGGACGGTAAAAGAAGCTGAGGAAGAAGAAAAACAGTCATTAAGCGCAGAAGAAGAAAAATATGTGGAAGAGTATCTGCGCGGACTTGGCGATATGAAGGAAGAGACGCAGGAAGAAGTGCGTATGGCTTATTATCTTCCAAAGGTCGTGGAAGAAGCGGTCAGATTACATCATCCGGAAGTTTTCATCGGTGACATGATCCAGGAAGGCAATATTGCACTGATGATCGCGCTGAAAGAGATTCCGAAGGAAAAAGACGAAGAAGAGATTCTGGAGCAGGTGCGCGCCGGAATGATGGCTTCCCTGGAGTCTCAGACAGAGGTGAAGAGAAGAGACCAAAAGATGGTTGAAAAAGTAACGGAGCTTGATGAAGCGATCAAGAGCATGAAAGAAGAATATGGACGGAAAGTCAGTGTGGATGAAGTGGCAGAACGACTCGGGATCAGTGAGGATGAGATCGAAGATATTCTGAAGCTTGCGGGAGAAGAAGTAAAAGACGAAGAATGATGACAGAATATACAGAAACTGTCGGTGACTGGCAATACGAAAAAGGAGACGGGGTTAATCCTCGTCTCCTTCGTCGTCTTCCGGTTTTGGTTCCGGAAGATATAAATGTACGCTTTCAATTCTGTTTTTATCTAATTTTTCTACAACCAGACGGATACCGTCATCGGTGGTAATACCGTCATTGATCTCGGGAAGACGGTCCAGGTGTTCGATGATGAATCCTCCGACGGAATCATATTCTTCTGAAGTCAGATCAAGATCCAGTCTGTCATTAAGGTCATCCAGATTTGTGGAACCTTCTACGATATATTCGCGTTCTCCGACCTGTTTTATAAAGTCTTCTTCATTTTCGTCGTATTCGTCATGAATCTCTCCGACGATCTCTTCCAGAATATCTTCCAGCGTGATCAGACCGGAAGTCTCGCCATATTCATCTAGAACGATGGCGATGTTAAAAGAAGCCTGACGCATCTCCACGAGTAATTCGGATATGTTCTTGTATTCATAAGTGAAATATGCTTCGCGCATAAAGTCACGGATGTGAAAATCTTTTTCCTTGTCGTACAAGAGCAGGTCTTTCATATTGATCGTGCCGATAACGTTGTCTGTCGTATCTTCAAAGATCGGAAGACGTGTGAACTTATCTTCGCGGAAAATGTCGATCAGTTCTTCATAAGTAGCATTTACATCCGCAAATGTAACATGTACTCTCGGTACCATGACATCTTTGGCTTTGGCATCACCAAAATCGAACACATTGTAGATCATTTCCTTTTCATCAGATTCGATGACACCACTTTCATGGCTGACATCCACGATCGTACGAAGCTCAGATTCCGTCATCTGGTTGTTCTTTGCATTCGGATCGACATGAAGAATGCGCAGAATGATGTCGGAAAGTTTGTTGATGATGAATACAAATGGGGTCATAACCTTGATGTACAGGTTGATGACAGAAGCATAACGAAGAGACATCTTTTCGGCATGCAGTGTAGCCATCGTCTTTGGTGTGATCTCCCCGAAGATAATGATCAGTACGGATAAGACAGCACTTGCAACTGCCACCATGGAACCGCCGAGGTTGTAAGCCAGGGTTGTAGTGAGAGAAGCGGCGGAAAGATTTACCACGTTATTACCGATCAGGATCGCACTTAACATCTTGTTGGTATCATCCGTGATATACATGACGGTCTTCGCTTTTTTATTGCCTTCGTCGGCAAGACCGCGGATACGCATTCGGTTGACCGTTGTCAGAGCCGTCTCCGCAGATGAAAAAAATCCTGAAAGAATCAATAAAATCAATAGAATAATGAGCTGTATCGCGACACTCGTGTCCAATTGTATAATTCACTCCTTTTAAAAATAAATACTTGGCACTAATATACAGCATTTACGCCAAATTTGCAAGTGTACGTTGAATTTGCGGGGCGTATAGTGTATGATGTACGGTGAAATAAAAAGCAACCTGACGAAAAGGGTGGAGATGAGAATGAATCAGGAATTAGGAAAGAAATTATTGAGTATCTTAAAAGAGGAACAGGTGAAAAAAGATGAACCGATGAAAAACCATACAACGTTCCGTGTAGGCGGTCCGGCGGCATATTTTGTGACTCCGCAGACGGTAGAAGAAGTGTCAAAGGTGATCGAAGCATGTACACAGGAAAATGTTCCTTATTATATAGTAGGAAATGGAAGTAATCTTCTGGTATCGGATAAAGGATATGAAGGAGTGATCATCCAGATCTACAAACAGATGAATCAGGTAGAAGTAGAAGGCACGCAGATCCGTGCCCAGGCAGGAGCACTTCTGTCCATGATCGCAAAACGGGCACTGGATGCAGAACTTACCGGATTTGAATTCGCAGCAGGAATTCCGGGAACACTCGGTGGAGCCTGTGTGATGAATGCAGGTGCATATGGCGGCGAGATGAAAGACGTCCTGCAGTCTGTAACGGTACTTACAGATAAAGGAGAAGTGAAGGTTCTTGCAAAAGAAGAGCTGGAACTGGGATACCGTACCAGTGTGATCGCAAAAAAAGGATATATTGTATTAGAAGCCGTGATCGAGCTGCAAAAGGGAGAAAAAGAAGCAATCCAGACCGTAATGGATGAGCTGAAAGAAAAACGTGTGACAAAGCAGCCATTGGAATATCCAAGCGCAGGAAGTACATTTAAGCGTCCGGAAGGATATTTTGCGGGAAAACTGATCCAGGATGCAGGACTTCGTGGATTCCAGGTTGGCGGAGCACAGGTGTCTGAAAAGCACTGCGGATTTGTGATCAATAAAGATCAGGCTACGGCATCAGATGTAATGAATCTGATGAACCAGGTGTCTGATAAGGTATATGAAGCATTTGGAGTACGGCTGGAGCCGGAAGTAAAGAGACTGGGAGAGTTCTAAGATGAGATGTGTGATCGTTACCGGAATGTCCGGAGCAGGAAAAAGTACAGCGCTGAAAATGTTGGAAGATATGGGATATTTCTGTGTAGATAATCTTCCGGTACCGCTGATCCCGAAGATGGCAGATCTGTTAAGCGTGCCGGGAACGGGGATCAATAAGGCGGCACTCGGTGTTGATATCCGGAGCGGACAGAATTTCCATGAACTGGAGACAATCTTAAAAGATCTGGATCAGTCCGGAACCAGATTCGAGATCCTGTATCTGGAGTCCAGTGATGATGTGCTGATCAAAAGATACAAAGAGACGAGACGTTTTCATCCATTGTCCGGCAAAGGCGGAAGAGTAGAAGAAGGAATCAAAGAAGAAAGAAAGAGACTGAAGTTCTTAAGAGAGCGTGCGGATTACCTGATTGACAGCAGCCATATGCTGACGAGAGAGCTGCGTGCGGAATTGTCGAAGATCTTTGTTGAGAATAAGGAATATAAGAATCTGTATATTTCTGTATTGTCATTTGGATTCAAATATGGAATCCCGGCGGATGCGGATCTGGTATTTGATGTACGTTTCCTTCCAAATCCGTATTATATTGACGAATTGCGGCCGAAAAGCGGAAATGATAAAGAAGTGCGGGAATATGTTATGAATAATGATAAGGCAAAAGAATTCCTTGCAAAGCTTACTGATATGGTAGAATTTTTGATTCCGAATTATGTACAGGAAGGAAAGACACAGCTGGTGATCGGAATCGGATGTACCGGAGGAAAGCACCGTTCGGTTACACTGGCGAATGAACTTTACGAAGAACTGAGCAAGAATGAAAATTATGGTATCCGTATTGAACACCGTGATATAGAAAAGGATGCTATTACCAAAGCGAGGTAGAGGATCAGATGTCGTTTTCGGGAAAAGTAAAAGAAGAATTGTTGGAGCATTACGCCAGAGCAAGGCATTGTGATATTGCCGAGTTGTCTGCAATCGTGCATATGTCCGGGGAATTTAAGACGGGATATAAAGGTGTATGCTGCCTGAAAGTCCATACGGAAAATGTCGGCGTTGCAAGAAAATGCTTTACATTATTGTCAAAAACGTTTAATATAAAAACTGATACCGTAGTTCGCAGAAATGCAGGGAAAGATAACTACAGTTATTATATATACGCAAGAGGTGAAGAACTGCTGGCGATTCGTGATACGATCGTGCAGGCGGTCTGCTGTAAAAGGGCATATATCAGGGGCGCATTTATAGCATCGGGGTCTATGAGCGATCCGAGTAAGTCCTATCATTTTGAAATTGTATGCAATAATGAAGAACAGGCAGAGCATCTGAAAGATATGATCAACAGTTTCGATGTAGAGGCGAAGATCGTACAGCGTAAAAAGACATATGTAGTATATCTGAAAGAAGGATCACAGATCGTAGACATTCTGAATGTGATGGAAGCGCATGTGGCGCTGATGGAACTGGAGAATGTGCGTATTATGAAAGAGATGCGTAATTCTGTGAACCGTAAAGTGAACTGCGAAACTGCTAATATTAATAAAACCGTATCTGCTGCAGTCAGGCAGATGGAGGATATTACATATATCAGAGATCAGATCGGTTTTGAAAAGCTGCCGGAAGGTTTAAGAGACGTTGCCCTTACGCGTCTGGCATATCCGGAAGCAGCTTTAAAAGAACTGGGACAACTGATGGCGAACCCGCTTGGTAAATCGGGGGTAAATCATCGACTCAGGAAGTTAAGTGAAATAGCACAAGGGTTAAGGGAACAGCAAGGAGGAGCAAGTCGTTATGATTAGAAAGCCTGTTACCATTCAAAACAATATGGACATGGAAGACCGTCCGGTGGCTCATCTCGTACAGGAAGCAAGCCAGTATGCGAGCCAGGTATATATTCTGATGGGAAGCAAAAAGATTAACGCAAAAAGTATTATGGGTATGATGAGTCTGAAGCTTCAGAAAGGTGAAAATGTTACGATCGTAGCAGAAGGCCAGGATGAAGATGTAGCCGTAAGCGGTGTTGCAACATTTCTTGGAGCAGAGAAATAATACTGGAAAATATAGAATCAATATATGAAATAAAGGGGCCGTTGTGATGGAAGTTACAATAGCCTCTTCGTTATTAAAAAAAGATAAGGAGGAGGCATGTTTTATGAAGCGTTTGCTTTTTATCTATAATCCACATGCAGGAAAAGAACTTTTAAAACCGAAGCTTGCAGATGTCATTGATATCTTTGTGAAAGCCGGATATGAGGTCGTGGCATATCCGACACAGGCATACCGTGATGCTTATAAGAAGATTAAAAAATATGACTCAAGCGAATATGATCTGGTCGTGTGCAGCGGAGGAGACGGAACGCTTGACGAGGTCGTAACCGGAATGATGAAACGCGACAGGGATAAGAGAGAGCCGATCGGATATATTCCGACCGGTACAACAAATGACTTCGCAAGCAGCCTTCATATTCCGAGAGGATTACTGGAGGCGGCGGACAATGCAGTAAATGGGGAAGTATTTGCCTGTGATGCCGGAAGATTTAATGATGATATTTTTGTCTATATTGCGGCATTCGGACTGTTTACAGATGTGTCTTACCAGACAAAACAGTCTATGAAGAATGTGCTGGGGCATCTGGCGTATGTGCTGGAAGGCGCGAAACGTCTGTTCAATATTCCTTCATATAAAGTGAAGGTGACACATGATGATGAAGTGATCGAAGACGAATTCGTATATGGAATGGTTACAAATTCCAGATCCGTCGGAGGGTTCCGTAATCTAGTCGGAAAACAGGTCGGATTCGATGACGGGGTTTTTGAAGTGACATTGATTAAGACACCTAAGAATCCAATCGAATTGCAGGAGATCATTGCTGCACTGATGATCGAGCAGATGGATTCTAAATATATGTATACATTTAAGAGTGGACGGATTATGTTTGAATCTATCGAAGAGATTCCATGGACGCTGGACGGGGAATTCGGCGGTGAACATGATGAAGTTGTGATCGAAAACCTGAATAAAGAGCTTCAGATCATGGTTCCGGGAACGCATGAAGAAGACTAAAAATCCATGAATTGTAGAAAAATCCAAAAAATTTAAAAAAATTTAAAAAAGTACTTGCCTTTTTGCAAAATCCTTGCTATACTAGGCAAGTACCAAACGAATGGCTCCGTGGTCAAGCGGTCAAGACGCTAGCCTCTCACGCTGGAATCAGGGGTTCGATTCCCCTCGGAGTCACTAATGAAGATCTGCAGAATATTCTGCAGATCTTTTTTTGTCAAAGTATGCGAGAGAAGCTACTGGTGACAAGTTCTGTATATCATGAAAAGAATTCGGAATAATCGATCAAAATTCAATTATTAATTTATAGACACAATCTATAATCAACTTTTTATATTGAAAAAAACGATTTCAACAAGAAGATAATAAATGATACTATTGAAGTAGTCAGAAAGGAATAAAAATTATGAAAAATCTTTTGATAGTATCTCATTGTATTTTGAATAATGCTGCAAAGGTGGAACAGGATGAAGCAGAGCTGGCCGAAGAATATAAGATTCGGGAAGAGCTGCTGAAGCTTATCCTGAAAAAAGATGTACAACTGCTTCAACTGCCTTGTCCGGAATTTATTATGTACGGATCTCAAAGATGGGGACATGTGAAGAATCAATTTCAGCATCCATTTTATATCGAACAATGCCGAAAGATTCTTGAACCGGTTTTACTTCAGTTGCAGGAATATGCACAGCATGTGGAAAAGTTCCATGTTATGGGGATTGTTTCGGTAGAAGGAAGCCCGAACTGTGGATATCATTTTACCTGCGAAGGTGAATGGAAAGGTGAGATTGGTACAGACGAAAAAAGAATACAGGATATTCAAAATTCCCTGAAGATGACGGAAACTCCGGGGGTATATATGGAAGTACTGGAAAAAGAGCTTTGTAAGAGAAATCTGGAAATTCCTATCGTGACGATGAAAGAAGCAGTACAACTTCTGGAAAAATAGTGGTTTGAGAGAAAAGAGGAGAACAAAATGAAGAACAGAAAAGTCTATGTAACAACTTTTTGCGGTGTCGCAGTAGCGATGAATATCGTGCTTGGAATTATCACATCGGCACTGGGTATCCCGTTATATCTGGATACACTGGGAACTGTGCTTTCTGCAGCAATTCTTGGTCCGGTACCGGGAATCATCGTGGGAGCATTGAGCAATATTATTACAGGTCTGATCTATAGTGTGTCAGATATTCCATTCTGTCTGGTAAATATGGCAGTCGGTCTGATCGTAGGTCTTGTGGCGAAAAAATGGAAATTTGGAATCGTACCTGCAGTGATTACAGGTATTGCACTTAGCTTTATCTGTCCGGCAATTGGAACGCCAATCGGAATCTATGTATATGGTGGTCTGAATGGATCTGTATCTGATATGCTGGTAATGTCACTGGTACAGGGCGGAAAAACAATTTTCCAGGCTTCATTCCTTAGAAATGTTGCATCAAACTTAATCGATAAGATCGGAACATGTATTATTGGATGCCTGCTCATTAAGGCAATGCCGATGAGATTCCTGGATAATTTTAAGAAAGAGGCATAAATCTCATATGATAAAGATTGAAAATCTGGTACATAAGTATACGATATGGAAAGATGAAAATACAAAAAGTGAGAAGACAGTATTGGACGGAATATCATTAGATATTCCGTCTGGTCAGTTTGTGGCAATTTTAGGACCGAATGGTTCAGGAAAGTCTACATTGGCAAAGCATTTAAATGTATTGCTGCTTCCGAATGAAGGGACGGTATGGATTGACGGGAAAGATACACATGCAAAAGAAAGACTCTGGGAAATCAGAAGTCAGGTTGGTATGGTATTTCAGAACCCGGACAACCAGATCATTGGGACAAGTGTAGAAGAAGATGTTGCATTTGGTCCGGAAAACAAAAATGTAGAACCGGAAAAAATAAGAAAAATTGTAGAAACTGTTTTGCAAAAAGTGAGGCTGTGGGAGCGGAGAAAGGCTTCACCTTCCAGATTATCCGGCGGACAGAAACAGAGGCTGGCAACAGCTGATGCTCTGGCAGGACTTCCGGGATGTCTGGTGTTAGACGAACCGACAGCTATGCTTGATCCAGATTCAAGAAAAGAAGTAATAAATATAGTGAAAGAATTGAATCGGAAAGAAGGAATGACGATTATTCTGATTACGCATCACACGGATGAAGTAGTAGATGCAGACCGTATTGTTTTGATGAAGGATGGGAAAATTATCGGTGATGACATTCCGAAGAAAATATTTGCGGATTACGAATTGTTAAAAAAGGCAAAAATGGATATTCCGCCGATTGTAGAATTGGGAATGAGATTAGAAAAACAGCAAATTGGATTAGAGGGGCCGATTTTACAGGAAGAGGAAATGATCGAAAAAATCGTGAAACTATACAGAAGTAAATGTGGAGGCAAAAAGGATGCTGCAAGGTAAACATATCACATTTTCTTATTCGGATTCGGCGAAAGGGAAGATAGATGTTTTAAAAGATATCTCATTTGAGATTAGAGAACATGATTTTATAGGACTGATAGGGACATCCGGATCGGGAAAGACAACATTGATCAAGCATCTGAATGGTCTGCTGAAGGCGGAATCGGGAGAGATCTTTTTCAATGGGGAAAATATATATAGTAAAAAATATCCGATTTCAAAATTAAGAAAAGAAGTTGGTCTTGTATTTCAGTATCCGGAGCAGCAATTATTTGGCAGGACGATTCTGAAAGATGTTATGTATGGTCCGCTTAATCTTGGAATGAGTGAAGAAGAGGCTGAAAAGTCGGCAGTAGAAAGTCTGGAGCTTGTCGGGATTTCAAAAGAGTATTATCATTTGAGTCCGATGGAGCTTTCGGGAGGTCAGAAACGATGCGTTGCGATTGCGGGAGTACTGGCGATGCAGCCGGAGATATTGGTATTAGACGAACCGGCAGCAGGACTTGATCCTGAAACAAAAAATGAAATATTCGAGTTGTTGTGCAGGATAAGGAAAGAACGAAATAATGCAATTGTATTGGTTTCGCATCATATGGAAGATGTGGCACAATTTGCTAACCGGGTATGGGTGATGCATGAAGGAAAGATCGCAATGGACGGGACCCCGGAAGAGGTATATACAAGAGTGGAAGAGTTAGAAAACATGCACATAGGTATCCCGCAGATTACACATTTAACATATTCATTGATAAAAGAAGGTCTTCCTCTGCCAAGACCGGCGGTCAGCGTGGAAGAAGCAGAGGAAATGCTGGTAAGAATTTTTAAAGGAGAGAAAGAAATATGATTCGGGATATTACGATTGGAAGATATTATGATTCGGAATCTGTGATTCACCGGATGGATCCGAGAACAAAATTGATGGGGGTTCTGGTTTATATTATTTCTTTATTTCTTGTGAAAAATGTCTGCTGGTATCTTGGCTGTTTGATTGTAATGCTGACTCTTTATAAACTTGCAAGAGTTCCTGTGGGATATTTATTAAAAGGATTGAAGGGAATTCTTGTTCTGCTTTGTTTTACTTTTCTGTTCCGTATGTTGTATACACCGGGAGATGTGGTTACATCTATCTGGATATTTACAATAACAAAACAGGGGATATGGAAAGCTGTGCAGATGACGGCAAGAATTGCTTTGATGATCACAGGCGCGTCATTGCTTTCTTATACTTCGACACCAAAAGAACTGGCGGATGGTCTGGAGAAGGCTTTTTCTGGATTAGGGAAGATTGGAGTCCCTGTGCATGAGATGGCGGTAATTGTGATGATCGCATTCCGTTTTATTCCGATTATGCTGGAAGAGTTAAATGTATTGATGGATGCACAGGCGGCAAGAGGTGCAAGGTTTGAAGAAGGAAATGCTGTCGAAAAATGTAAAGGTGTTATGACATTGTTATTTCCGTTGTTTTTGATGACGGTCAGAAGATCCTCAGATCTCGCCATGGCAATGGAGGCCCGGGGATATACAGGAAGTGCAGAAACATCCAGAATGTATCCGTTGATATATAAAAAAGAAGACAAAGTGGGATATATTTTCATGTTGATATATCTTGCCGTTTTCATAATTGCAAGGATAAGTTCCTTGTCTTTTTAGAAGTTATGATATATAATGCAAGTGAAACAAATTTGTCATAAAGAAACAGAGATGCTTATGGCAGTAAGAATTGGAGGAATAACATATGTTAGTATCAGCAAAAGAAATGCTCGATAAGGCAGTAGAAGGTCATTACGCAGTAGGACAGTTTAACATCAACAACTTAGAGTGGACAAAATCTATTCTTCTTACAGCAGAAGAGTTAAAGTCACCAGTTATCTTAGGTGTATCTGAGGGTGCCGGAAAATACATGACAGGATTCAAGACTGTAGCAGCTATGGTGAAAGCTATGATGGAAGAACTCAACATCACAGTTCCTGTAGCATTACACCTTGATCATGGAACATACGAAGGATGTAAGAAATGTATCGAAGCAGGATTCTCTTCAATCATGTTCGACGGATCTAAATATCCAATCGAAGAGAACGTAGAGAAGACAAGAGAGCTCATTGCTATCTGCAGAGAAAAAGGAATGTCTATCGAAGCTGAAGTAGGATCTATCGGTGGAGAAGAAGACGGAGTTATCGGTAAAGGTGAATGTGCTGATCCTAACGAGTGTAAGATGATCGCTGATCTCGGTGTTGACATGCTTGCAGCAGGTATCGGTAATATTCATGGAAAATACCCGGCTAACTGGGAAGGATTAAGCTTTGAGACTCTGGATGCTGTTCAGCAGCTGACAGGAAAAATGCCATTAGTTCTTCATGGTGGTACAGGAATTCCGGACGATATGATCAAGAAAGCAATCAGTCTCGGAGTTGCTAAGATTAATGTTAATACAGAGTGCCAGCTGTCATTCGCTGATGCTACACGTAAATATATTGAAGCAGGAAAAGATCTGGAAGGAAAAGGATACGATCCTCGTAAACTTCTGAAACCAGGTGCTGAAGCTATTCAGGCAACAGTTAAGGAGAAGATGGAATTATTTGGTTCAGTTGGAAAAGCTGAATAATTAAAAATTTTCACTTGCCTTTTATGACTTGTTGAGTTATACTAACTGGCATAGGAAGAACAAAGGCGTTCCAACGAAAGTTGGAGTGCCTTTTTTTATATCAAAGTATGCACAGAAAATATATATTTTATGCATACTTTAGTATGAAATATCAACCCCAACATCACAATAAGAAAGGAAACGAAGAGACATGAGTGAAGCAATCAATGTAGCCAAGATATTTGGCGAAGACGTATTTAACGACACTGTAATGCAGGAACGTCTTCCAAAGAAAGTCTATAAGGATCTGAAGAAAACAATTGAGGAAGGTAAGGAATTAGACCTTGCTACGGCAGATGTAATTGCACATGAGATGAAAGAATGGGCAATTGAGAAAGGGGCTACACATTATACTCACTGGTTCCAGCCTCTGACAGGTGTAACCGCTGAGAAGCATGATTCATTTATTTCCGCACCACTTCCGAGCGGTAAGGTTCTGATGAGCTTTTCAGGAAAGGAACTGATCAAAGGTGAGCCGGATGCATCTTCATTCCCATCAGGCGGACTTCGTGCAACGTTTGAAGCAAGAGGATATACAGCATGGGATTGTACATCACCGGCATTTGTAAGACATGATGCAGCAGGAGCAACACTTTGTATCCCTACAGCATTCTGCTCATACAAAGGAGAGGCACTTGACCAGAAGACCCCACTTCTTCGTTCTATGCAGGCAATCAATGAGCAGTCACTGAGACTGTTAAGATTGTTCGGAAATACAACATCTAAGAAAGTAACACCTTCCGTAGGACCGGAGCAGGAATATTTCCTTGTAGATGCTGAAAAATTCTTACAGAGAAAAGACCTGATCTATACAGGACGTACACTGTTCGGAGCAATGCCTCCAAAAGGACAGGAATTAGATGATCACTACTTCGGAACTATCCGTCAGAGAATCGCCGGCTTCATGAAAGACGTCAACGAAGAACTCTGGAAAGTGGGTGTTACATCTAAGACACAGCATAACGAGGTTGCACCTGCACAGCATGAACTTGCACCGATCTATGCAGAGTGTAACGTAGCACTGGATCACAACCATATTGTAATGCAGACATTAAAGAGAGTTGCATGCCAGCATGGCATGAAGTGCTTACTCCATGAGAAACCATTCGCAGGAGTCAATGGTTCTGGTAAACATGACAACTGGTCTCTTACAACAGATGATGGAAAGAACCTGTTAGAGCCAGGCAAAACACCACACGAAAATATTCAGTTCTTACTGGTACTTACCTGTATCCTGAAAGCAGTTGATAAACACGCAGATCTTCTTCGTGAATCTGCAGCAGATCCTGGTAATGATCACAGACTCGGAGCTAACGAGGCACCGCCGGCAATCATCTCTGTATTCCTTGGCGAGCAGTTAGAGGATGTGCTGGAACAGCTGATCAGCACAGGAGAAGCTACACACAGTCTGAACGGCGGAAAACTCCAGACAGGAGTCGATACACTTCCGGACCTTGCAAAAGATGCAACAGACCGTAACAGAACATCACCATTTGCATTTACTGGTAATAAATTCGAGTTCCGTATGGTAGGTTCCCGTGATTCTATTTCAGGACCAAACGTAGTACTGAATACAATCGTTGCAGAGGCATTTTCTGAGGCTTGTGATGTTCTGGAAAAAGCAGACAACTTTGATGAAGCAGTACATGATCTGATCAAGAAATATGCAACAGAGCATCAGAGAGTTGTATTCAACGGTAACGGATATTCAGATGCATGGGTAGAGGAAGCAGAAAAACGTGGACTTCCGAATATCAGATCCATGGTAGAGGCTATTCCTGCCCTGACTACAGAGAAAGCTGTAAGTATGTTTGAAAAATTCAAAGTATTTACAAAGGCAGAGCTGGAATCACGTGCAGAGATCAAATTCGAAAGCTATGCCAAAGCAATCAATATCGAAGCACGTACGATGATCGATATGGCAAGCAAACAGATTATTCCTGCAATTATCAAATATACAAAAGATCTTGCGGATACAGTGGTTGCAGTGAAGGAAGCCGGTGCAGATGCATCTGTTCAGGCTGAGCTTCTGACAGAAGTTTCCGGACTGTTAGCAGAGACGAAAAAAGCGCTGGAAGCATTGAAAGTTGTCACAGATCAGGCAGCAGCTATGGAAGAGGGAGAAGATCAGGCAAGATTCTATCACTTCGATGTTGTACCTGCAATGGAAGCACTTCGTACTCCTGTTGATACACTGGAGATGATCGTTGACAAAGAAGCATGGCCAATGCCTTCTTATGGAGATCTGATCTTTGAAGTATAATCAGAGATGGAAGATTATCCGTTAGACGAAGAAATTATTTTAGAAATACATTAGAAAAAATTAAGAACCCTGGACTTGGAATGGATACATGATTGTGCTATTCTAAGTTCAGGGTTTTTGAATACCAAAGTATGTAAAAATCCTGTAAGGAGGGCAATCATGACGAAAAGAGAATTTTTAGATAAATTAAAAAAAGCACTTGTCAATGACCTTTCGGGAAGTGTAATACAGGAGAATGTGAATTATTACAACGACTATATTACGGAGGAAGTGCGGAAAGGACGCAGAGAGTCTGATGTGATCGAAGAACTGGGGGATCCATGGGCAATTGCAAAGAATATTATTACTTCGGAAGAAATGAAAGGAAACACACAGGAATCATATGACAGCTATGAGCCGGGAAGACGAAGAGAGAGTTCTTATGAACAGGACTATGGCAGCGAATCCGGGTACAGGGGCACACACGTCTTTGGACTTGATACTTGGTGGAAGAAACTGGTTCTGATCCTTGGAATTATAGGAATCGTTGTATTGGTTGTAGCGGTGGTTGGAGGAATTATCAGTCTGCTTGCACCGATATTCGTACCGCTTCTGATCGTGTGTCTGATCATTAAGCTGATTAGCGGCAGGAGAAAGTGAATAGGTAATAAGTAAAAGACCGATGGGGGAGCCATCGGTCTT
>OCHA01000348.1_pt1 | contig 58571 bp, 55 predicted proteins | sample 1538591 | NCBI WGS metagenome assembly OCHA01 (sample SAMN04571710, study PRJEB22368) | human gut metagenome | biome: human gut; material: stool | host: Homo sapiens | place: Luxembourg | collected 2012-09-06 | reverse complement strand
AAGGCCTATTAATTATATTTAAATATTAAATTTACAGAAAAACTTTCACACTCTCTCTTTTCGAATAGAAAAGGCTTTTTTTAGTGTATATGTTGCATCTTCTTTTTTGTCCTTAAGCATTAAGGCACAGGACAAATTATTGTATATGTTTGAAAGAAGATTGGCAGAGCGAGCTGATATTTCGTTTAAATTATGATAGTTTTCTACAAGTCTAATTGCTTTGTTGTATTTCTTTATAGTATTGTCATATTCTTTTTTTGAAAGTAAAAGCCATACTTTGTAATCCAGCAACAGTGCTTTGTCTAGTTCGTTTATAGTGGATTCTTTTTCATTCATCAATAATTCAATTCTGCTTATTATGTCGGGCAATACGTTAATTAATCCGTACTTTTCAAAGTAAGGGAACATATCCTGAAGAAAAGAAAGATAATAGTTATTGTGATCTATAATAATGTGGTTATTTATACTTGTAAGTGCATTAGTTATAATGACAGGTCTTGTCACATCAAGACCTCTTGCAAGGCAAATAAAATGTAGATGATTAAGTAGCTTTTTGCATAATGATACAGAAGGCATAGTCTCAACTAGTGAAACCTCCATAATCATCTGATGGAGTGATATAAATTTATTGGTGTTGCCTTCACTTATTATTCCGTATCGTATTAGTTCATTTACGGTATTTAAGTTATCGAGCTCAAGCCATTTTCTAAAAGTATCTTTGGGAACGCCTGAAAGTGGCATAAGACAAAGATTTCTTAAAACATTAATCTGATTATCTGTAAGCTTTGACAGGCTCATAAGTTTCTGCAAATGTCCAATCATACTTGCGTAATCAAATTCATCATCCTTATAGAGTGCGATTTCATTTGTATTTTTTCTGATTCCAGACTTTACTAGTTCATCAAGAAGTTCTTTTGTTGAAATACCACTTTTCCTATACCGGCCATACCGGTAATAAATATATGAAAATCCTGTTTCAGTAAGGTATCTATTTCTTTTAATTCATTTTTTCTTCCAATAAATTCTTTTACAACAGATGGAAGTCTGTTGCCAAGTAGAACATCAGACAAATCAGGTGAATATAGTTTACCGGAGCCATAATCGGACATTATAGCATAGTGTATTGCGTTTGAAAAAAAGATAGAATTGTCTTGTCCGACAACGTTCTTTCTATCTTGTCAAAATCACAAATGTGCTTGATCACACATTTCCTGAATTCAAGCCATTATTTAATGAGCGATTTTCAAAAACTGCTTTGTATCTGCTTGAAAACTATGGTTCTGCTGAAAAGATGGCTCGCATGAATTCAGCTTCTTATGAAAAACTTCGCTCATTGTCCAGAGTCAATTTTTTGCCTCAGCAATTCCTGAAGTTAAAGGAGTTAGCAGCAAATACTGTTGGTGTAAATAATTCTATCTTTGATGTAGAACTAAATAGCCTCTTATCCTTACCGAGTAGCTATTATTCATGTCGCAAAGAAGCTAATTAGAGATATTCAAAATCATTATATGACAATTATTCATAATTCGTTGTTCGCAAGGGCATCTAATAAAGATTATTTAGGAAATTGGAATTTGCTTTTGGGTAATATTCTTGAGTTCCTATTGGATTATGAAATTGCGGTTGACTGGGATAAGTTATATACTATTTTTAATGAATTTTTGAATATTACGTTACTTAGATTATAACGGATGTCAGCCGGAATGGTGCAACTTTTTATATTTTATGACAAGGGTTGCAAAAAATTATGATTACACTAGATTGTGCGCGAATGTTAATACGAGGTAAAGTTTCAATGCATGTGGAAAGTGTGGCGAAGCTACAAAGGGTGGAATAAAGAAGTATGTGGCTAAGCCTAATGCCGGAGGAGAAACCAAATTCATCAAAGTCTTCAGGAAGAAATCTGTGATATATTGCATTAAAGATTTCATCTTTAATGCAATAGTAATAAGGATCATCTCGGTTTGTAAATTTAATAAGAATATCACATTCTTCGTTACATTTCATTAGAATTTCTAATTTGTGCAAGTGCTTTTTTAAACTGGAATGTAAACAAAACAGATGTAAATAGCACAGCAATAATATCTGCAATCGGCTCTGACATGTATACGCCAATAGTTGGATTAGATACAACGTGAGGCATAATATAAATAAGCGGAAGCAACAGTACGAACTTACGCACAACAGCAACAATAATAGAGTTGACTGCTTTGCCAAGGGACGTAAATGTTATCTGACAGGCAATTTGAATTCCGAAAAGGAATAAACCACCCAAATATATTTTTAACATTGGTGCAGTAAAGGCAACCAGTTTTGCGTCGGAAGTAAAAATACTTACGAATACTTTTGGAATAATCTGTACTGCAGCCCAAAGCAATGTGGAATATGTTAAGCATGTAATTACAAGCAGACGGAAAGTTTTCTTTACTCTGTCTGCATTTTTTGCACCGTAATTATAGCTGGCAATAGGCTGTGAGCCTTGGGCGATTCCCTGAAGTGGCAACATGGCAAACTGCATAACGCTGGTTAAAATAGTCATGGCACCAACGGCAATATCTCCACCGTAATGAAGGAGAGATGAGTTAAAGCAGACGGTTACAACGCTTTCGCTTGCCTGCATAATAAAAGTTGCAAGTCCCAGTGCAACACATGGAAGAAAAATTTTAGGCTTCAAGCCCATATATTTTTTTCGCAGATGAAGCTGTGTTTTTTTGCCACTAAGAAAAACAACTACCCATATGGTTGAAATTGCCTGTGACAGCACAGTTGCAAGGGCTGCACCTTTTACGCCCATATTAAAAACAAAAATGAATACAGGGTCTAAAGTAATATTACAAATGGCACCGATAAGAACGGAAACCATTGAAGTTGTTGTAAATCCCTGAGCAGTAATAAAAGCATTCATGCCCAGAGTTAACTGAACGAACAATGTACCTAAAGCGTAAATACGCATATAGTCCGTTGCGTATCCAAGTGTATTTTTACTGGCACCAAAAGCCATTAACAAATCTTTATTCCAAATCAGCAAAACCACCGTAAGAACAATAGAAACAACAATCTGTAAAGAAAAGCAGTTTCCCAATATTTGTTCTGCGGATTTATTATCTTGTTTTCCCATACAAATAGAAGCTCTTGGCGCACCACCGGAACTGATAAGTGCTGCAAAAGCAGTAACAATCATAATAATCGGCATGCACACGCCGACTCCGGTAAGAGCAAGACTGCCTTCCTCCGGAATATGTCCTATATAAATTCTGTCTACAACATTATAAAGCATATTAATAAGCTGGGCGATTACCGTTGGAATAGACAGCTTTAGAAGAAGCTTTCCAATAGGAGCCGTGCCTAAGAAATTTTTGTCATTCTGCATATATGTACCTCTTTTGAATATTTTTTCTGTATAAAATAATAATCTATGTAAAGTGGAAAGTCAAAAAAGAATATATTGAAAGAGCATATTGTGGTAAGAATGCAGATACACGAAAAAGACATAAATTATTAGTGCGCGCCATTGATAATAAAGTTAATGGAAATGTTTAGACTAAAAAGAAACCTATTTATCAATATAATTGCTTTCGAAAAGTAATAAACGGGGATTTGCGTAGAAATCAGATGAAAACGAACAGGGATTTGCGTAGAAATTAGAAACAAACGAATGGGGATTTGCGTAGAATTTACGTTTACGTCAATGGGGATTTGCGTTATACTGATGCCAGAGAGATGAAAAAATATGCCCAATTGAGGTAAAGTCAGGCAATTACAGAGGACACAAATCGTTAGATGTATTTTGCGATAAGTTCAGTAGTCGAATTAGAGACAGATATGTTGTCCATACCAAAGATTATAAATGGGAAAATGGTATTAATTATATACCTGTATATATGGTGCCGTTTATATAAGATATTAAAGGAATGCTTTAAAAACAGAGAATGATTTATAGCAAAAAGCCCATATAAAGGGCTTCTTTGCACAGTTGCAACCATCAGTTGACAAATTTCCAAGGCGACTTTATAGCCTGTAACCGGCTATTTATGGTAAAATCAGGATGTTCGAACAGAAAGGAAAGTAGAATATGATTTTAGCAGAAAAAATATCAGAAGAAAGAAAAAAGAACGGTTGGAGCCAGGAAGAGTTGGCTGAGAAATTGTCAGTTTCAAGACAGTCGGTTTCAAAATGGGAAAGTGGCCAGTCAGTGCCTGATTTAAACAGAATTTTGGAAATGGCAAGAATTTTTGGCGTTACAACTGATTACTTATTAAAAGATGAAATTGAAGAAGCGGAAAACGTTGATGGTTTTAAAAGTACGGAAAGTTCTAAGAAGCTTCGAAAGGTTACTATGGAAGAGGCAGATGAATTTTTACGAATTAAGACTAAAACGTCACCTATCATAGCATTTGGAGTATCTTTATGTGTGGCATCTGCAGCACCATTGATTGCCCTTATAGGTTTAAGTGAAAGCAGAAGAATTGGAATTACAGAGGATTTTGCCAGCGGAATAGGCGTGGCAATACTTCTTGTAATGGTGGCTGTAGCAGTATTTCTATTTATTTTAAGCGGAAGGGAATCCTCTAAATATGAATTTCTAGGCAAAGAAGAAATAGAAACTGAATATGGTGTTGATGGCATTGTCAGAGAAAAGAAGAATGGTTTCTCGGGAAAGTTTACAATATCAGTTGGAATTGGAGTAGTTCTATGTATTTTAAGCTGTGTGCCATTAATGCTTTGCGCAGGAATTAACGCAAAAGATGATATTGTAGTGATATCAGTTTCAATTTTGCTTCTGATCGTGGCAGTGGCAGTTAATCTTTTTGTGAGAGTAGGCATCATTAATTCAAGTTTTGACGTATTATTGCAGGAAGGCGACTACACTGTTAAGAAAAAGAAAGAAGCTCCTGTTGTTGGAGCCGTTATGCTAGTGTACTGGTTAATCTTTGTGGCAATCTATTTAGGATGGTCATTTCTAACAGGAAAGTGGGATATTTCATGGGTTGTGTGGCCGATAGCAGGAGTACTTTCCCCGATAGTGGCTTTAATAACAAGAATGTTTGTGAACAAAAAAGAAAAATAGAGTTATAATAGGGAAAAACGGAATAGAAGGCTTTAAAATGAATATAAAACTATTGCAAACATTAAGAAATTATAACAAAGACAATTTTATAAAGGACATTATTGCAGGAATTATTATTATGGCGGTGTCTATTCCTATCTCTATGGGATATGCACAGATAGCCGGTCTGCCTGCAGTTTGCGGATTGTATGGTTCGGTATTTCCAATTCTTGTTTTTGGACTTTTTTCTACATCGCCTCAGTTTATATTTGGTGTGGACGCGGCTCCTGCAGCTCTTGTAGGTTCAGCGCTTTTGACACTTAACATAGAGGCTGGTTCAGACAAGGCTATGGCAGCAGTTCCTGTTATGACGTTTTTTGTTGCCTTATGGTTGTTGGCTTTTTATTTTATGAAAGCCGGAAAGCTGGTTAATTACATTTCTGCGCCGGTTATGGGTGGTTTCATAACAGGTATTTGTACAACGATTATATTAATGCAGATTCCAAAGGTTATGGGAGGCACGTCGGGGACAGGAGAGTTTTTCCAACTGGCGGAACATATCTATAAGACAGTGCTTAACATAAATATGCCATCGGTAATTATGGGAGTAATAGCTCTGATAATATTGTTGGCGTCAAAGAAGATAATTCCAAAATTTCCAATGGCAGTAGTTTTAATGTTTGTGGGTACGATTTTCACAATAAGTCTTCCAATAAGAGATTGGGGAATTAAGACTTTAAATGCAGTAGAGCCGGGACTTCCAAAGTGGAGTATTCCTGATTTCTCGGCTATTCCAATTCAGCAGACTATTACTATCAGTTTGTCGGTGGCAGTAGTAATTATGGCTGAAACTTTGTTGGCAGAGAACAGCTTTGCTCAGAAAAATAATTACAGAATAAATGACAATCAGGAGATTTTAGCTTTTTCTGTAGGCAACTTTATGGCTGCTTTTACAGGATGTTGTCCTATTAACGGTTCAGTTTCACGTACGGCAATGGGGGAACAGTATCAGGCAAAAACTCAGCTTACAGGTATTGTGGCAGGACTTTCTATGATAGTGTTGCTTCTTTGTGGAACCGGATTTATCGGATATCTTCCTATTCCTATTTTGACGGCAATAGTTATTTCGGCACTTATGGGTGCAACTGAGTTTGACCTGGCAGTAAGATTGTGGAAAGTAAGCAAAACTGAATTTTTAATTTTTATGGGAGCTTTTTTCGGCGTGCTTTTACTTGGAACAATAAATGGAGTTTTAATCGGCATAATTCTTTCTTTTACGGAAATGATTATAAGGACTTCAAAACCTTCAAGATGTTTTCTTGGAATACAGCCGGGACACAGACATTTTAGGGATTTGAAGGAAGGAAGCCAGATACACGCAATTGAAGGCGTTGTAATTTATAGATTTAGCAGTAATCTGTTTTTTGGAAATATTCAGGTGTTACAGCGTGACATTGAAGACAGCATTAAATCTGATACTAAAGCAGTAATTCTTGATGCAGGTGGTGTTGGAAGTATTGACATAACTGCGGCAGACAGGCTGGCAATGCTTTACAAGTCCCTTGAAGAGAAGGGGATTGGATTTTATATGACGGAGCATATTGCCAGTATTAACGAGCAGCTTAGAAAACTGGGACTTGGCTATATGATTGAAGACGGAAGAGTCAGAAGAACTATCCATATTGCTTTGAAGGACATGGGAATTGGTAGACCATATCCTTTAGAAGGCGGTGTGGAAAATGTGGAAAGAAGTGCTTCAAGAAAAAGAGCTGACAATAAGGTTCAGGAGTTCGTCTGGGCATATGGTGCTGAAAGTGAGGAACAAATTGAAAAACAAATTGTCCTACAGATTCAGCAGTTAAAGAAAACAGGAGACATGGAAAAACTATTCCACGGAAGCTGGTCACATATGGATGCTTTTGATGAGGACGAGTGGTTAGAACATCTGGAAGAACACCTAAAAGAGATTGTTAATATTTCAGGAAAAGATGAAAAGACCATTGCTGAACGTTTTGAAAAGCATAGAGAAGAAATACATATAAGAATCAGGGATGAGCATCCTGAAATGGCAGAGAGATTTAAGGAAAGAAGGCATATTCTTGATGAACATTTGAAAAAAAGACATCCGGAAGTGTTCAAATTAATTGAAGATTTAAGGGAAAAAGAGGATTAAATGTAACTTCTACCCAACCTATTTTCTTATTCCACACACTATATTAATGAAAACAAAAAGTGCACATTCTACAAGGCAAACCGGCATAAATATCCCAAACATTTGGAAAAACTTGTAAGATACAATAATAGCAACTCATTTACATGGGGAGAAAATATTCCTTTTATAGTTGAAAGAATGCTTGAAGTGAGAATGTTAAAACCACTGACTGATAAGCAGAAAAAGGCGGTATTTACAGTTGTGGCAATAAATGGCGAAGAATGATATAATTCTATAAAAATAATGAAGCACTTATAATTAGCTTACCATATGTACACGCTCTTTATGTAGAAGGATAATTGCATTAGTCGGGAAGACTGGTGAAGTCGTGAGATGTATGGGAATAATTGGTGTGGAAAGGATGAAATTATGCAAACAAAACAAAGGTTATTTATATGTTATCCAAAATGTTCAACGTGTAAAAAGGCAGAAAAATGGTTAGATGAGCATAACATAGAGTACACGGAACGTCATATTGTAGAAAATAATCCGTCATATGATGAGTTAAAAAAGTGGTTTTCTGAAAGTGGCTTACCCTTAAAGAAATTTTTCAATACCAGTGGATTGCTTTATAAGGAAATGAAACTTAAGGATAAACTGCCGACAATGAGTGAGGATGAACAATTAAAATTATTGTCAACAAACGGAATGTTAGTAAAACGTCCATTGCTTGTTGATGGTAATGAGGTGTTAATTGGATTTAAGGAAGCAGAATGGACTGAAACACTGCTGTAGAAAATCTGGTTTATATCCATGTAGTAAAAGAAATAGTGGGTGTGTAGACAACATCTATGAAAAGGAGCACAGATAAGATTATGAAAACAAGACAGGAAGCAATATCTTATGGATTAACATTTGAAAATACATATTTGGACACCCCATTTAAGGATCCTAATTGGCAATTAATAAGAATAAAAGGAAGCAGAAAAGCATTTCTTTGGATTTATGAGAAAGACGGAGTTATTAATTTAAATGTGAAGGTTGACCCGCAATGGAGAGATTTCTGGAGACAGACATATAAATCAGTTGTGGCGGGATATCATCAGAATAAAGAACATTGGAATACCATAATTCTTGATGGAAATGTACCTGATGAGGATGTAAAAAGAATGATAGCCGAAAGTTACGACATTATTACTGACAGTCCAACAAAAAGAATATACGAAGCTGTTAAGAAAATTCCTAAAGGGCATGTGGCAACCTATGGAAGGATTGCGGAAATGGCAGGGGAGCCAAAGATGGCAAGAGCCGTAGGAAATGCATTGCACAAAAATCCGGACCCTGAAAATATCCCATGCTTTAGAGTTGTCAATTCCAAAGGAGAACTTTCAGGAGCCTTTGCTTTTGGTGGAGAAAATGAACAGGCAAAGAGATTGATGGAAGACGGAGTGGAAGTGGTAGAGGGTAAAGTAGATTTGGAAAAGTATGGAATATAAAGGTTTAGGCTAGCTTAAACCCTGTGCCTTTATATACCCGTACGGGATTACCTCTAATGATTCTGTTATGCTCTATCCATGCGGCATTAGCCTGCAACTGCTTTTGTTGTGACTGCTTTTCCTTAAGGAGAACCGACAGTTTTTCCAAAGCATCCTTTTTATTTAATATCTGGCTTCTTTCAGAAGTAGAAGTTACCGTAATACCTGTTGGAATATGAATAAGTCGTACTCCGGTTTCAACTTTGTTTACGTTTTGTCCACCTTTTCCACCGCAGTGAAATCTTTCAAAACGTATGTCAGGGTCAGTGCAAACAACCTTTTGCTCAGGTATAACGCTGACATCTATAAACCAGTTTTTCCTTTTGTGGTTGGGTCTGAAAGGACTTTGACAAATCCATTGTATGGTACCTTCTAATCTGGATAAGTTATGACCGGTTTCAAACATTATGGAAGTGTAGCAGCCACTAAACCGGGACATATGAGAAGTAATTTCTTTTATGTCAGGATATTCTTTTTTTAGTACGTCATAAAATTTACCTACGGCAAGTTCGCATTCTGCGGGTCCCTGCCCTGAACTAATTTGTATTATCATAGTTTAAAATCCTTTTATTTTATAGTAGTAGTTTAAAACCCTCTCCAAGGTTAAAATGTTTATTAACATTCAAAATAAGAAAAATTAGTTACCATCAGCTTTAAAATTGTAAACTGGTGTAATTACCTTTTCTATTTTTACAGTTTCCCCGATAACATCCATTATTTCCCGGATTCCTCTATAGGCAAAAGGTGCTTCGTCTAAAGTCTTTTTATTTATGCATGAAGAATAAATACCCTTCATTTCTTTTTTGTATGAGGATAATGTATAATTGGACTTTATGCCCTCCCGGGTCATAATACGACCGGAGCCGTGGGGAGCAGATTGATTCCATTCGTCATTACCAAGTCCCGTGCCTAAAATAATGCCATCCCGCATATTAATGGGAACAACCACCTGCTCACCTGATTTGGCAGAAATTGCACCCTTACGGATAATAGGTGTGTTACCGGTGAAATCCACATAATTATGGATACAAGAATAACTATCTGAAATTTTCCATTTCATTCCCTTACAAATTTCGGCAATAATAATTTCCCTGTTTAAAGTTGCAAAATCCTGCACAATGGATAAATCGTGAAGATATTGTTGCATTAAATCTCCGGTAAGGTAAGTAAGCTCATAGGGAATGTCAATTTCGTTGTTTTTAAGCGATTGCTGACCTTCCCGCAGATAGTGTTCGGTAACTTCCACCCCAAGATGCCTACTGCCTGAGTGGACAGCAAGATAATAACTTCCTTCAGTATCCCGGTCTAATTCTATAAAATGATTTCCACCTCCAAGAGTTCCGAGACTTAATAAAGAATGCTCATTGCGAATATGTTTATAGCAAAGCAGGGAAGACAAATCGAAAGTTTCTGCCTTGTGATGTATGTTTTTTCTCAGGGAAAAACCTGATGGAACTTTATCACGAATAACAGTGTCCAATTTTTGAAAATTGTTGATTTTTCCCGTTACTTTAGCAAGAGTAATGCCACAACCAATATCGATTCCTATGACATTGGGAAGGATACTATCACCTAATGTTGATGTAAAGCCAATTGTACCCACTTTTCCGGGATGAACATCCGGCATAACCCGTATTTTACAACCGGAAAAAGCAGGATTATCACATAGATTTTGAAGTTGTGCAAGGGCATAGTTGTCAATGCTATGATCTTTGGTGTCTGTGTTGAAAATAATTGCGGAAGTTGCTTTTCCTTTTAATGTTTTCATAAAAAATTCCTTTCTTTGAAAAATGAGGCTGCCAAAAGGGCATAAAAATACACCTCATTAAATATGTGAGGTGCCGGAATCCTTTATGATTGAAAGAAAAAAGATTTTCTATAATAGTTTATTTAAAAATATAATAATCCCCTGATTAATCATGCAAAAGGACAACGAGACCTCTAAAGTTTACTGTTAAATTGTTAATAGATTTCTTAAAAAATGTCATAATTGTCCTCCTTTCGAATCAAGATTAATAGTTACATTGCAGGGGCGTGGTGCTACCTACGCCATGTAGTATAGAGGCGGAAAGAGGATTTGTCAATGAAAAATTAAAAAGATGCAGGGGCAGTTGTAGAAAAATGACTAATGTATGGTGATAAAATTAGAAAAGAGGGTGGGGGAATATTTTTATAATGACAATATATGTCTGTGATAAAAGATAAAATATAATCATAACACTAAACAATATAGTAAAAATGCACAAAAAAATAATTGTAATAAAATGAATATAGACAAAATAACCTAAAAATATTGATATTGTTCGAATGATAGCGTATAATTAAATCATATTTGTCGAATCGTAATATCTTAAAATTATGGTTAAGTATTAACGATGCATATTAGGTGGTTATAGTATTAAAAATATTGGTTTAGGGAGTAGTTGATGACTATATTGTGATTTTTAATTTGAGGATAGGTGTTAAAGATGAATGGTTATATAAAAATTTCGGAGGCATCAGAAAGATGGGGAATCAGCGAGAGAAGAATCAATACTTTGTGTCTTGAAGGAAGAATTGACGGAGCAGTGAAATTTGGAAATACTTGGGCTATTCCCGAGAAGGCAAAGAAACCTAAGGATATGAGAATTAAGTCGGGAAGATATATGAAAGGGAAATAAATTACAACGTGTAAGTACATATGAATTTGAAGAGAACTTATTGAAAAGATGAGGTTGGAGGAAATGGATATACAAGACAACGTACAGCTGGAGCAATCTAATGAAATACTGAATTTATTTGAAAAGTTACAAATTTTTGACGACAATATGATAGTTGACTCAGTGAAGGAACTGTCATTTCCCAGAAACGGAGAATTAAGAAACAATGAAATATGTTTCTATAAAATAAAACAATTATCCTTTGACGAAGAGTATCCAAGAAGAGAAGCTTTTGAAAATGTTTTACTATCAATAAATAATCAGGCATTTAATTTTGTGTATGTTCTTACAGGAACAGAAGAAGGGATAGAGTTGGATATTGGTGTAGTGCAAAATGAAAATGAGAATATACCGGTATTAGGTAAAAAACTATCGGCTGTAAATTACGGAGAAATTGTAGCAAATGTTTTTGAAGGTAACTTTAGTGGCAGCATACTAGAGAAACTTAATAATTCAGAACTTGATAAGCTTATAGGTAGTGGATTAAGCAATTACAAAAATGCAGGTGCAATTGTAGGCATTCCTTCAATGAATGAAAATGATAACAATAATAAAGAGTATGATTTTCAGGGAATAGACAGATTAGTAAATAGTATGCTTGGTTTGGAATGGAGATTAGTTATTGTATGCGAACCGGTACCTAAGAAAGAGATACTGGAGATAAGAGAGGATGTATACGAACTCTATAACAGATTATCAGTATATTCTAAGAAAACAGTTCAACATTCAGATAGTGATGCTCAAACAATTTCTTTTGGGAAAAATAAGTCAGACTCCAGCGATAAGAATTGGGGCTATAGCAAGACAAAAGGAAGATCGTTTGGAACTCAAAGTGATTCACGTAATAAAGGACATCATACAGATGAAAGTAATTCTGAAGGCAGTAGCAAGGGACATTCAGAAGGAGAAAATCAGAGTTATAGTTTAAATAAAGGTTCATCAAATTCTGTAACAGTTGAGATGGCAAATAAGCATACAGAAGAACTTATGAAATATATAAATGAAGATTTATTGGAAAGACTTAAAACCGGATATAGTAAAGGTTTATTTAAATCTTCAATTTATTATATGGCAAAGGAACCAACACATGCAAATAGATTAAAGGTGGGAATTATTTCTTTATTCCAAGGTGATAAGTCATCATTTAGCCCGCTAAGTGCCAGAACTATTGATTTAAGTAGTCCTCAAAATAGGAATATTTTAAAGACATTCCAAAATCAGTATATAGATAGAGAAGCTACTTCAAAAGATGCTCTACTTTTACAGGCAATACCGTTTGGTGGAGATTATATTGGACTGAATTCTTACTTAACTACAAATGAGATTAGTTTAATAGCAGGACTTCCACAAAAAGAAGTACCGGGGGTAACACTAAAAGAAGGTGTAGGTTTTGGTTTAAACGAAAAGAAAATTGATAAAGAATCGTCCATTAATTTAGGTGTTATGGTTCAAAAAGGACGAGATTTGAAAAAGGTACCATTTTATTTGGCTAAAGAAAACATGGCTAAACATACTTTTATAGCAGGAGTTACAGGTAGCGGTAAAACAACAACTTGTCATCGATTATTATCTGAGTCAGAAATGCCGTTTTTAGTAATTGAACCGGCTAAAACTGAATATAGAACATTAATTAATAAAGATAAGGATTTGATTGTTCTTACATTAGGAAATGAAACAATAGCACCTTTTAGAATAAATCCTTTTGAATTAATTCAGGGTGAAGTAATATCAGCACATGTAGATATGATAAAAGCTACATTTACATCTGCGTTTCCTATGGAAGCGTCGATGCCACAGATTCTTGAAGAATCAATATATAACATCTATCAGAAAAAGGGATGGAACATTGACACAAACGAGAATGAAATTTTTGGAGAAAGAGCTTTTGATTTGGATGTGGATAGTTTCCCAATCCTTTCGGATTTACTTGAAGAAATGAAATACGTTGTAGAAAGTAAAAATTTTAGTGGACAGATGCAGTCAGACTACATTGGTTCATTAGTAAGTAGACTTTCAAATTTAACTGTTGGTTCAAAGGGGAGTATGTTAAATTGTGAACACTCCATAGATTTTAGTTACATTGCACACCATAATGTTATTTTGGAAATGGAAGAATTGAAATCTCCTGAAGATAAAGCTTTGTTTATGGGATTTATACTAAGCAGATTGTCAGCAGTTATTAAAGAAGAGCATAAGAAAAGTAAAGAATATAAACACCTTACACTTGTGGAAGAGGCACATAGATTGTTGTCAAAAGTTGAATATGGTGATAGTGGTTCAAAGAAATCAGCGGTGGAAACATTTACTGATTTGTTAGCAGAGGTTCGAAAATATGGAGAAGGATTGATAATTGTAGATCAGATTCCCAATAAACTTGCTCCGGAAGTTCTTAAGAACACAAATACTAAAATTATACATAAGATATTGGCTAAAGATGATAAGGAAGCAGTTGGCGACACAATGCTAATGGATGATAAACAAAAAGAATATCTTTCAGCTTTAGATGTTGGTAATGCAATAGTGTTTAGCGAGCAAACTGAAAAGCCAATACATGTACATATTACAGCAGTTAGTGATACTAATGAGGAAGAAATCGATAATTCAGTTGTGAAAGAAAGATTTTTAAGCAAAAGGGATGAAATCGGTGGCTGTTATAAATATTTGGAGATTACAGCAATCATGCCGTTATTTAAAGATGTAGCAAGAGACATTTCAAAATTAGAAATAGACGAAAATAAAAATGTTAAATTAAATAATTATATTAAGAGTATTTCTAAAAATTATAAAATCTCAGAACAGGAGGTATGGAGAAAATTAATAACAAGGTTTAATCATCTGAAAGGAAAGGGAGATATGAGTATTGAAGAGCAGGAAAAAAGCGTAACAGCATTGGTAGAATTTTTTACTGAAAGATTTAAAATAGAAGATATTTGTCAGAGAAAAGCACATATTAAGTTAATGTAAAGGAGAAAAGAATATGGGACTTATATTAGGAACAATATTAGCAGTAGCAAAAGCAGCAAAAGTAGTGGTAAAGGCTATAGCAGTTGCAGATATAGCAATAAAAACATTGAAAGTGGTAGGCAATGCACTTGTAAAGCTTGGAAAGACTTTAGGTCTTATTAAACCTGAAACAAAGGTAGAAGATTTAGGTGACAAGGCAATACAAAGTGAATATAAACCGGAAGATTATAATTCATACGCTGAATATGTAAAGGCAGTTGAAGATTATAAATTAGATCCTGAAAAATCAAAGAACATTTCCGAAGAAGAAAAAATTAAAAAAGGTATGGAACTTGCAGCAGGAGCAATGATAGAAAAATACGGCGATCTACCAATGGAAGAATTATGTACTGAGATTGGTAAAAATCCAGATTTCTTTACAGAAGCAAAGATGGATGAAATTGGAAATCTAATTAAGTCTGACAGCGACTTTATTTCAAGTATTGTAAATTACATAAACGGAAGTGAAAAGAACGAAACAAATTTGGAAAAAACAATTGATACATTAGTAAAAGTTGAAAAAAGTACAAATTCATCAATTTCTGATACAGATGCATTGAAGAACGTATTAAATGCCAGAAAATAAAAAAACAATGCTATAAAAATATAGCAAAGAGGAGGAAAATTATGGATTACAATTTGTTAATTTGTATTTCAAAAGACAAATTAATGGCGATGGATATTCAGGACGAAGATGTAGTTGACAGAATAAGTATTGAGGGAAATGATTCAATTGATTTTCAGCAGAATGGCGATATTGAAAATTTTTGTGAGCACATAAAAAATTATTATAATATCGAGCAACTTTCAGAAATAACCATTAATGCTTCTGTTATTTATTTCAATTCAAATAAAGATAATTTGAATATATTGCTTGAATGTTTAAAAGATGTTGCAAGCATTAATGTTATTGATTCAAAGAAAATATTACCAATAATTGCATTAAAGAAATTAGAAATAGAAGAAGGGACAATTGTTAACATAAATTGTTTTGACAATCAAATTAACATAGAAGTTGGTGAAAATTTCCAAGTAAATTACATAGATGAAAAAAAAGGAACCACGCTTGATATTGAGCCGGAAGAATTAAAATTATTATATTTCTTTGACTGTGAGGGTTTGGTTGCTGATAAAAACAAAGCAGAGGAATTAGAACAAAAATATCAAATAGATTTGAAAAAAGAGCAAGAAAAAACGCTTAAGGCAAAAGAAGATTATGTTACTTTAGAAAAGAAATATAAGCAGGTGTCAGAAGAATTAGAGAAAATAAAAGAGGCAGTAAAAAATAGAATGGAACTGCTCGAATCAAGAAGACAGATAATAAAGTTTGAAGAGGAAGAAAAAGCAGAAGAATCGTATAGCGGTATTAGGTTAGCTTTACAGGCTAATTTGTTTAGAATTAAGAAATATAAAGTAAAAAATAAACATAGAGATGGTGATATTGTAAATGCAAAAAAAATTATAGCAGATATAGGCGTATATGTGGCTATTAGTTCAATAGATAACCCGTACTGTCAAAGAACAATATCAATAAAAACAAGTGCAGCCGGAAAAATTTACTATCTAAGAAAAGATGATGAGGTAATAAACATAGGTGATGATATTGCAATCTTAGCTGATGTTGGGGACACAAGAGAGCAGGTTATGGAGTGGTATAATCAAATAAGAAAATGAAGGAACAAGAAAATATAAGTTCAAAGATTATGACGAATTAAACCAGAAAATAAAAGAAAAATATCAGAAGATAGTACCAATATTTAATTTTAAGAAACTAAATGGAATGCAGAGAAAAAGATTTTTGGAAGAAAATATTTCATTTAGTGTTCAGGATAAGGAAATTCATATATGTGTTAAAGATACATAATTTACAAGAAAAGAGGATAAATGATGAAAGGTATAGGTTTGGTTTTCGCAGGAGGTGGAGGCAAAGGTTCGTATGAAATAGGCGTATGGAAATATCTTCACGAAATGGGCTTAGATCAATATGTAAGGGCTGTTTCAGGAACATCCGTAGGTGCATTAAATGCAGCTTTGTTTGTTGGAAGTAGTTTTGAAGTTGCAGAAGAATTATGGTTGAACGTAAATAGCAATAAAATCTTAACTCCAAAAAAAATTTCGGATAAAGATGTTATGAATTGGTTTGCAGCAAATGGTTTAAGTCTTTTTACACCAATAACTGCTAAAATTAGTAAGGCGGTTTCAGGAGCTATTATGGGAACTGAAAAGATAGCGCAATCAATGCTAACAAAAATAAATGGTGACCATATGTTTTCGCGTGAGGGAATTACAGAAATGATTTATGATGGAATAAATTTTAATTTATTGCAAACATCAGACATACCCTGTTATGCCACTTGTGTTAGATGTGATGGATTAGAGGTTGAACGCTTTAAATTAAATGAGTATACAAGCGAGGACATAACAACATTACTTTTAGCATCATCAGCAATTCCAGTGATTTTTCCAAATGAAGAATTTCAGGGAAATAAATATTGTGATGGTGGAATTCCTGTTGTTGGTGATAACGTGCCTATAAAGCCTGTTTATGATACAGGCGTAGAAACTATAATCGTAGTTCATTTAGGAAGAGATGTTGTAGTTGACACAAAGCAATTTCCTAATGCCAGAATTATTGAAATTGTACCAAGAGAGGATTTAGGAAATGCAATAACAGGAACACTGGATTTTTCACCGGAAGGGGCAGCTTATCGAATAAAGTTAGGCTATGAAGATGCAAAAAAAATTATGCAACCAATGATGGAAATGATAGCATTAACTGTTGCAAATCAAAAAATGTTGAAAATAGCTCAGCAAAGAAATATAGAATTTGAACAGAAAAGAGAAAAGTTATTAAAAAGAGAAAAACAAATAAAGGAAGAAATGGCAAATGACGGTTTTGACGAACTATTTGCCAAATTAACAAGGGAGGATTAGACATGGCAGAAAAATTAAATTTAGTACCAGCTAATATGTTAACAGATGTTAGTGAGGTAGAAGTGAATGAAGTAATTGATCAGATTGTGGAAAAATCAAAAGACAATATGGAGGAAATATGTGAATTAACATTCGAATGTACTTCTCTTTTGTCTTCAGCAGAAAGCAAAGCAAATGCACTAAGCAATCAAGGAGTGTTCAAAAGATTAATTGGAAGTGTTACAGGTAAAAATAGAAAATTACAAAGCGCAATAACAGAAAATAATATGAACGCTTTGTATGCTTCCCAAGAGGTTATAAATAGAGTAATGTTAGAGTGCACTCATAATAGAAAACTTCTTCTAGCTGTAAATGATAGAGTAAGTGATTTGTACTTAGAACTAAAAAATAATCAAAATGACATTGAAAATGGACTCTTAATAGTGAGACAAGCTATTGTTAGTTTTTACAAAAAATATCAGGAAGAAATATTAGAACATGATGAAAGAATTAGTCGTATTGAAGAATATGAAAAGGTTAGATGTCCTAAGTGTCAAAATGAATTACTTTCATGGCAAAGAGTTTGCTCATATTGTGGATATATTCATCCTTTGAAAGTGGGAACTGAAAGTGAGAAAACAAAAGAAGTTTTAGCACAAATTTCATCTTTAGTTAAGGATGAAAAGTTATCTGAAGATATTGTGTGGGATTTGACAGCTCAAAAAACAGAAAGAGTTCTTCGAAAAATGAAAACTTTAGCTGAAATTGGAGAATTGCCTGGGTATACAAATGAAATAAAATCAGATATTGAAAATCTTGTAAATAAATGCAAAGACGCAGAGTTTCAAATTGCTGTTGTTGGGGTAATGAAAGCAGGAAAATCATTCCTAATGAATGCTTTAATTGGAGCAGAAATAGCATCTGTTGAAGTAAATCCTGAAACAGCGGCTCTTACAAAATTCCGTTCTGCAAATGGATATCATGTTATAGTAAAATTCCACAATAGAACACAGTGGGAAAAACTAAAGAAAAGTGCTCAAAACAGTGGCGGCGGAGAAGATAGTTTGGGTGCACGATTGACTAATCCAAAAACAAAACAAATGGAAAATAAATGGATTGGTCATGATGATATAGTTATTAATTGTAAGAATCTTAAAGAATTACAAGAGAATGTAAAGAGGTATACATCTTCTCAAACAGTAGAGCACTTATTTGTATCTGAGGTAGAAGTAGGTGTGGATAAGAGCATTTTTAACATGCCAAAAGAAGTTGTATTTGTTGATACACCGGGGTTAAAGGATCCTGTTAAATATCGTTCTAATATAACAAGAAAATATATCAAAAAGGCAGATGCGGTACTTATTGCATTAACACCAGGACCACTTGATGATCAAGGTGTGGAGATAGTTACTACTGTATTGGATTGTACAGAAACAAAGAAAGCATATATTGTTGGTACCCAAAAGGACATAAAGAACGAAGAGGACTGCGAAAAATATGTTTCGAACTGGGTAGATAATTTGGTTGCAGCTAAAAGATATCGTGATAAAAACAGTGTAAAAAATAGAATAATCTTAACAACTGCTAAAATGGATTTATTACTTAATAAATGGTATTCGCTTTCAGAAGAAGAAAGGGTAAATGGAACAATGAATTGTGATGACCAGATAAGTTTAGATGGTTATTCCAAAAAGGCGTATAAGAGATTTGATTTTAATATTTTTAATATGACAGAAGAGAATTACAATTTTATATCAGAAACTACTGGAATCTCTACATTAAGAAATAAATTAGAAAACACATTAATTTCTAATTATAGAAAATTAAAGATTGAGGATATTCAAAGAACTTATGAAAGATGTAGAAATCAGATGATAGCATTAAGTAAAAGTGCTATTTCTCAAAAGGAACATGATATCGAATTAGCAATCTCTGGTGCAGAAGAATTAAAAAAGAAGATTGATAGTATGAATAATGAAAAGCAGAAACTTAAAGAAGAGGACAGACTGTTAAAAGATGAAGCAAAGAAACTTGAAGACATTGTTCGAAGCAAAATTGAGAAACTTGAAAGAAAGGAGAGATAAAGATGGGATTTTTTAGTTTTATTGGAGAGGTTATTAGTTATGCAAAAGATAAAGTTGTAGATGCTTTCAATAGATTTAAAGATAATTTGTCAACAAAGAAATATAACGAAGAAAGTGTTGAGGATCACATAGATGTAGATGCAACATTAGCAGAATTTAGAGAGTCAATAAAAGGTAATGTTAATGAGGCAGAAAAGAAGTGCATGAAGGAAATTTCAGTATTGTTTTCTGATTTGACCGAAAAAACAAAAGAAAGATTTCCTGATTTAGTTGGAATAATTAAACATGAACAGGAAAAAGCAGAATATGAATTGGATGGAACAATTATGAAATATGTAAAGGAACATCTTTCAAAAAATGATGCGAAATTTTTAAAAGTATTAAAGATGCAACCGGGAAAAGCAAAAGAAAACGCTTTAGATAGAAGTACAGATCAAGTTCTAGACGATGCAGTGAGAACTTTTAATTCAAAACTCAAAAAATATGCAGAGCGTGTTTTGGAAGAATTTACTAAAAGATTAGATACAAGAATTAGTAATCAGGAAGAGCAAATGAATCAACGAATCCAAGAGTTGGAACAAATGCAGGCAGATGCTGAAAGCGGAAAAATTGATATTGATGCATTAAAAGATAGTTATGCTCCAATGATGGAATCAGCTGTGTGCATTATTAATATTTTAGAAATGGAGATGTAATACATGAGCTTTTGGTCGTTAATTGGTTTAGCAGATAAAAAAGAAATTTTAGAGCTAAAGTCAGAAATTAGTTCATTAAAAAGTGAAAATGAGAAGCTTAGAGAACACAATGATAACATAATTAAAGAATTGAAGGATTTTAATAAAGATAACTTCAATAATATTATTAATGAAATCACAAATAATCAGGTGAAGAATGAAGAATATTTTTCTAATATTGATGAAAAAATTAATACATTGGATGAATATGAAGTTAAATCACAAGAAACCATAACTGAAGTTAATAATAATTTATTGAATTCTAATAAGGATATTGAAAAGTTAAATAACTTAATTAATACACAAATGGATAAATGTTTCAAACTTATAAGTGAAGGCTATGATGGTGCAAAGGAAGTGTCCAAAGATATCCAAGAGGTTGTAAGAGAAGGCTATAGTAATATGGAAACTAACTTGAGTAAGGTAAATAAAGATATTGTTTCCAAGATTGATTCTTACTCTAAAGACTCTATAACTGAAAGAAAACAGATGTTAGATGAAATAAAAAAATACAGTGAATCAGTAGAGAGTATTTTGGAGGATATTAATAAAAAAATTGAAGATGTTTCTATATACACATTAAACAATAATGAATCAATAAGTGAAAATGGTACTAAAATCAATAATTTGCTTTCTGTTACAAAGGATGTAAGTAATAAGACAAAAGCTATTGGGGATATTCAGGATAAATTATCTTCAGTATCAGAATCAATGAATTATTTATGGACAATTATGAAAGCCGTTTGGGTGGATTCTATTTTATCTGATTATGACAAATTAAAATAAAAAGTGGGTTAGATAATATGGATAAAACATCAAAGAACTCCCGCACCTTGGATATGTACGTCCGTCTATGTGAGGGAAAAACAATTAACAAATCACAGGAAGCAGAGCGGTTTGGTGTGGACGAGCGTTCCATACAAAGGGACATTGATGATATTAGAACGTTCCTTAGCAACCGCCAGGCAACTGACATAGGAGATTCAAGAAATGTGGAATATAGCAGAGCGAAGAAAGGTTTTGTTATGACAGGAACGGAAGGTTCCATGATGAGTAACAGCGAGATTCTTGTTGTGTCGAAAATTCTCCTTGAAAGCAGGGCTTTTACCAAAAGAGAGTTAAGCATAATTTTGGAAAAGTTGGTTGAGGGTTGTGTACCACTGAAAAACATGAAGCTTGTAAGTGATTTAATTGCAAATGAGAAATACCATTATGTTGAATTGAATCATAAAGAATATATACAGGACAAAATGTGGAACATTGGTATGGATATACACGAACAGAATCTTGTTTCGATAAAATACGCCAGAGCAAGTGCACCAAGGGAAGAAATACAACGAATTGTTGAACCAATATCAATTTTGTTCTCGGAGTATTACTTTTACCTGAATGCGTTTATTGTGGAGGAAGACGAATCAGGAAAATATGTTCACAAATATAGTTATCCCGCAATTTTTAGAATTGATAGGATAAAAAGCTATAAGGAATTAAACAAAAAATTCAGAGTTTCTTATGCTAATAGGTTTGAAGAGGGCGAATTTAGAAAAAGAATACAGTTTATGTACGCAGGAAAACTTATGAGCATTAAGCTAAAATTCTACGGTGAGAATCCTGAACCAATTCTCGACAGACTGCCTACAGCAAGAGTTGTGGAGCAATATGAGAAGGAGTACATAATCGATGCTGAGGTTTATGGAAAAGGGATTATTATGTGGCTTTTAAGTCAAAAGGATAATGTTGAAGTGTTGAAACCTAAGAGTTTACGCGATGAAATTAAGAAAACGCTTTTGCAAATGTTAGAATTATATCAATAGGAGTGAATTGAGTTTATTATGGTTACGTTTATACCGCCATATATGGGCGAAGAGATAAAGAGCAACGCAGAAAAGAAAATGTACAATATTCTACAGGAACTTGATATGGAGGACACTTATGTTCTCCATTCTTTAGGTTTACCAAAACATCAAAGCAAAATATATGGAGAGATAGATTTTGTAGTTGTTTGTAAGCGTGGAGTAGCCTGTCTTGAAATAAAGGGAGGTAGAGTAGAATGTAGAGAGGGAAAATGGTTTTTTACAGACAGATATGGTGTTGAACGTCAAAAGCCGGAAGGTCCCTTTGCACAGGTAACAGGAAATATGTTTAGTCTACTGAATGAATTAAAGAACAGGTTCTCTAGCAATCCACATTTTAAGAATATTTTAGTTTCCTGTGGCGTGGTGTTTCCTGATATTGAGTTTAAATCTGTGTCTCAGGAAATTATTCCGGAGATTGTGTACGATACAACAACAGAAAGCATTAAAAAATACATTAATGATGTGTTTGATTACTGGGAAGGAAGACAACATAGGGAGCCATCAAAATTGTCAAGGCAGGATATAAAGGATATAGTGAATTTTTTAAGGGGTGATTTTACCTTTATACCAACTTTAAGAGATAGACTTGATAGTGTTGAAAAAAGATTGGTTAGGCTTACAAATGAACAGGTGCAGATTATGAATGCTCTTTCAATGAATTCTCATCTGCTTATTGAAGGAGGTGCAGGTACAGGTAAAACATTACTTGCAACAGATTTTGCAAGAAAAAGAGCAGAAAAAGGCGATAGGGTTTTGTATCTTACATATAATAAAAATTTATCAAATACTATTAACAGACAATTAGATTCAATTGAAAATTTGAAAGTAATAAATATTCATGCTTTATTTGGTGAATATATACCGGTTGATGTCTTAAAAATGAAGGAGAATGCAACAAAATATTTTGGAGAAATTCTACCGGAAGAATTTTTTGAATGGGTTAGTGACTTGCCGGAAGAAGATGTTGAAAAACTAAAGTATGATTTGATTGTTATGGATGAAGGTCAGGATATAATAAAGCCGATATATTTGTATTCTCTGGACATGTTATTAAAAGATGGTTTGGAAAAGGGAGATTGGGCTGTATTTTATGATGAAAGGCAAAATATATACAATCCCGAATATTCTGACGGAATGGATATTATTGAAAGTTATTCATCTGCTAGATTTAAATTATTTGTAAATTGTAGAAACACCATTCAGATTGGGACGTATAGTGCTAAGGAAAGTGGAGTGCAAATTGACCAATTCCTGCAGGAAAATGGGGAAGATGTACAGATGATTTCATATTCAGATATTAACGATTTTAAGCAGCAGATAAAGGAAATTATTAAAAAACTTCGTGCTGAAAAAGTAGATACATCTGATATTTCATTTCTTGCTCCAAAAAAATATTCAAATTCTATATTAAGTAAAATAGGAGTTGAGGTAAATGAATTGGGAGACAATTATGACACTAAAAGCAAGTTGCCCAAATTTGCTACAATACAGGGATTTAAAGGTTTAGATTCTAAAATTGTAATACTTGTGGATGTTGATAATATAAGAGCTGAGAATTTCTCTAAATTTATTTATATAGCGGGAACCAGAGCAAGAACATTACTGTATGTAGTTGCTTCTGATGAATTTTGGAAAAATCATAAATAATTTAAAGTAAATTCCTTAAATGACATATTCTGTCATCGTATTTAGATATAGTGTATTTACAATTAAACACACAAGAAAGGTTAATTTTTATTAGTAAATGTTAGAAAGGAAAGATGTAACTATGTTTAAATTTATCGAAAATTTAGTGGCAGATGCAAAAATCAGAAGATGTGAAAAAGAGCTGGAGGAGTAGAAGGTTTATTATTGAAAATGAATGGAGATGACGTATATGACTATTGTACCCCAATATAAAATATGTCCCCGATGCAAAAGAAGGTATTCGTGGAATCCTGATATAGGACAAATGTGGTGTCCGTTTTGTGGACCAAAAAGTACCGCAGGAGCAGGTGACATATTATGGGTAAAGAAAGTGTTTGAAAAATTAAACGAACATAAAAATGAAAAAAATGGAAAATAGAATATGTATGAGAAACGGATTTTTGAAAATATTGATATATAACAAATCAGGTCAACAACATCTGCAATGGCTGTCTGCCGGTAGAGTGATGTTGACCTTTTTATGTCTATGGTACTTACTCACAATTTGGGGCTATCTAAAAAGGAAATTACTAAATGGAATAGATAAGTCGTAATACAAATATGTAATAACGGCAACAACTGTATTGAACAACGGCAACGTATCCGGTCTTATACGGTGGTAAATGTTGATGAGATAAAGCGAAGCAGAATCCAACCGGGCATGGCGTGTAAAACCAGTGTTTTATTTTTCATATATTTTGATATAATGAATTTAATTAGACTTTAAAAATTATAAATAAGTAAAGATTAGTAGTTGAAAAAAGATAGATTGCATAATTTTAGATATTTTTTTAGGAATATCGACAGTCAAAAAAGCTTTTTAAAGGAGTGATATCGAATGATAGATATATATACGGAGAAGAAGGATTTAAATAACTGGATACTTCAAAATGACTTGTATTTTAACTTGAATACAGGAAATGAAGAAATGTCACAAAAGGAAATTGATTTAATCCGGCAGGTGGATGAAGCAAAGTTGACTCCGGATAAGCATATTGAAACTAAGTATGGCTTAGGTACAATCCGTAATTTGTCATCCGGATGCAAGACATTACTTAATATTGTGAAGCATCCCGATAAAGTGGTAAATGTTGAGGAATGCGGTCCGAATGTACTTAGAATTATTTTTGCCATGGATAATATAAAGATTTATATGTCAAGACCGACACTTTTTGATATTCCCAATAATGCGAAAATTCGTTTTAATGATTCTGATATAGTTACTGGCGGAAGAGGTTATAATGCCTGGTGGAGTAAAGAGTATGAAAGGAGAGAGGCAGATGATTTATAAGAATATTACATTTAAAGCAGATCCATTTTTATACGATTTAGAATTTGATGACAGAATTACCCTTGTTGGTGGCGACAGCGGTACCGGGAAAACAGTGCTTTATGAAATGCTTGAAGATATAAGATTGACAGACGAATACAAAGCAATCAAGCTGTTTAACTATAAATCAGATAATTTTTTAGAAGCAATCAAACAGTGTAGAGATATTTTTATTGTGGTAGATAATGCAGATAATTTGATTAATGATGATGTTAGAAGATTTATTAACTTTGAGTTATCAAACCAGTATATGCTTTTCCTGCGAAATTGTGACGGACTCAATGTATCTGATAAGAGTTTTAAGGTGCTGAAGTTTGATAATAACAGAATAACACTAGAAGAGGAGTTGTGATATGAGATATTTATGGACAGAGGATACCGGTGCAGGGCTTCACTTCTGGAAACTGGTTAATCAGCTTTTCTTCGACAATGAGCTTGTCGTTGAAAGTAAAGGGAGTAATCAGGGATTATTGGATGCATTAATGGACTTGGATATTAAAGATGACGATAAATATTATATTGCATTTGATTATGTGGTTGATAATCAGGATATTCGTAACAAGTATCGTATGTTGAAATCAATAACAGATAAGTCCGAAGGAAAGATTATAATTCTGGATATGATTTGTTTTGAATACCTGATTCTTGCATTTGAAAGGCTGGTAGACTGGACAGGTACTGGAAAGACAGATAAAATCAAAATTCGCGAAGAAGTTTTGGCAGCAGTTGAAAATCATAGAATCAATTTATCAAAAATTGATGATAAAAAGACATTACAGTACATAGCAGGCTTTAAGAGATATTCTACCGAACGCGTGATGAAATCGTTGGTAGGTGAATTTACACAAAATGAGAAGTGGTCTGTTAACGGTACTCTGATGGGTGAGTGCTGGTATAAGGATTGTTGCGTGTCGGAGTATCCGGATAGTCTCAGGTGCGGTAAGCCTGAGGTTGAAGGTGGGGATGAGAAGATGCTACTGCTGATACAATCAGAAGCAGTTAGAAAACTACTAAAAAATACATAATAACAAGAAAACATAGCGAGGTGTTCTAGTGAGAAACAGACTAATAATTTTATTTATAATGATATTTGCCCTTACAGGGTGCAGTGCTGACAGCAGTAGTATTAGATTTGGTGCGGCAGGAATCGGCGGTGCATACCATGTATTTAGCGATATTTTCGCAGGAGTAGTGAGTGAGGTGGACAGCGGCTATGATATGCAGGTAAAAACCACAGCCGGTTCGGCGGCGAATCTCCGACTTTTATCAAAGGGCTATCTGCAAATGGCAATTGCCCAGAATGATATGACAAATGATGCGTACTACGGCGAAGGCAATTTCGCAGGTGGCGATAAATACCGTGGATACAGTGCCATTGCAACATTATATGACGAGGCATGTCAGATTGTTGTAAGGAAGGATTCAAACATCAAATCGGTAAATGACCTTCAGGGAAAGAATATCAGCATAGGAGAAAAGGAATCAGGAACAGAACAAAGTGCAAAACAGATTTTACAGGCTTACGGACTTACAGACAGATTAGTAAAAACAGTTCAGTTAGATTATACCAGTGCAGCAGACAAGTTAAAAGATATGGAAATTGATGCATTTTTCTGTACAGCAGGAACAGCCACTACAGTAATCAGTGAACTGGCAAAGCAGTGTGATATTGAACTATTGTCATTAGATGATGAAAGTATCAAAAAACTTGAGTCAGCTTACAAATCATACAACATATATACTATTCCGGCAGGCACATACAATGGACAAAAGCAGGATATTAAAACGGTTGCTGTTAAAGCACTTCTTCTGGCAAGTGATAAATTATCAGACAAAACAGTTAAGGATATAACTAAAATTCTTTTTGATAAGAAGGAAGAAATTCAGCTGGCACTGCCGGTGGATATTTCCTTAGATGAAAAAACTGCTGTGGAAGGAATTTCAATTCCATTTCACAAAGGTGCTGCAGAATATTACAAAGAATGCGGCATTGACGTTAAAACAGAGAAAGGAAATAATTAACAGCTGATATGAAGATAGAATTGGATATGTATCAGACAATGGCAGTTGCTGTCCTTGTTCTGATGTTGGGAAAATTTTTAAAAAAGAGAGTTAATTTTTTAGAAAGATTTTGTATTCCGGCACCGGTTATTGGTGGCGTAATATTTGCAGTATTTACATGTATATGCTATGTAACAGGAGTGGCGGAGTTTACCTTTGACGATATTTTAAAGGAAGTATGCATGGTATTTTTCTTTACATCTGTAGGCTTTCAGGCAAATCTAAAGGTTTTGAGAAGTGGCGGAAAAGCAATGATTGTATTTCTTGGATTGGTTATTACCTTAATTGTATTCCAGAATTTTCTGGCAGTAGGACTTTCAAAATTGCTAAACATAAGTCCGTTAGTGGGATTGTGTACAGGCTCAATTCCAATGGTTGGAGGACATGGTACGGCAGGAGCCTTTGGCCCGGTTTTGGAAGACTTTGGAATTGGCGGAGCCACTACGTTATGTACCGCAGGAGCTACATTTGGTTTAATTGCAGGAAGCGTAATGGGTGGTCCTGTAGGAAGACGTTTAATAGAAAAGAAAAAGCTGTTAGATACAGTTGTTCAGGAAGATGACAGCTTGTTGGTGGAAGAAGAGAAGAAGCACGAGAGACACACAAGTATGTACCCTTCAGCAGTTTTCCAGATTATCATTGCCATTGGAATAGGTACCATTGTGTCAGAGCTTTTGTCCCTTACAGGAATGACTTTTCCAATATATATAGGTGCAATGATTGTTGCAGCCTGCATTCGTAATATAGGAGAATATTCAGGAAAATTTACCATATATATGGGTGAAATAAATGACATTGGTGGTATAAGCCTTTCACTGTTTTTAGGCATGGCAATGATTACCCTTAAAATCTGGCAGTTAGCAGAACTGGCACTTCCACTGGTGATTTTATTGGCAGGACAGACACTTCTTATATTGTTCTTCACATATTTTGTAGTGTTTAATGTAATGGGAAGAGACTATGATGCAGCAGTATTATCCTCAGGTGTATGTGGCTTCGGAATGGGTGCCACCCCTAATGCCATGGCAAATATGCAGGCATTGTGTGAGAAATACGAGCCATCAGTTAAGGCGTATCTGTTAGTTCCATTGGTAGGAAGTTTATTCGCCGATTTCTTAAACAGTTTAGTAGTTACATTCTTCATTAACTTTTTATAGAAAATGTATATTCGGGAGGTATAAAAATGCTCATAAAAAAAATAAGAAAAAAACGTGGTGATTATGAGGTGGAAAGTGAAAACCTTGCAGTTCCTGAAATCCATACAGGAGAAATAAGGGAAGAAGAAAAGGACGACAAAACAGACAAGGACGGGTACATCACATATGATAATGTAGCAATACCGGAAATTCACATTAAGAGAAAAAAATAAGGAGGAGGTTTCATATGAATAATTTTGTATACGACATACCTACTAAGGTGTATTTTGGAGAAAATCAGCTAGGTCATTTAGGTGAAGAATTAAGTAAGTACGGAAAAAAGGTACTGCTTGCATATGGTGGTGGCTCTGTAATTGACTGCACAAAATACATTGGAGCGGCAGCTTTTTATGACGGAGATGCATGGGATATATTAGAGCAGAAAACAGACGTTAAGCAGTGTCTTCCTATTGTGGACATCCTCATGGGCAATAAACGGATTTGTAGATGGTGGCAAGCGTCAGGCGTGGAGTTGTCATCCAATGGAGCATGAACTCTCAGCAATATATGACATAACTCATGGTTTAGGTCTGGCAATACTTACACCACGTTGGATGAAATATTGTCTTGACGAAACTACAGTGTCAAAATACGTGGATTTTGCGGTAAATGTATTTGGAGTTGACGAAAATCTCCCACCAATGGAAATTGCAAACAAAGGTATTGAAATGATGGAAAAATTCCTTTTTGAAACATTAGGATTAAAGAGCAGTTTTACTGATATTGGAATTGATGAAAGTCATTTTGAAGTAATGGCTGAAAAGGCAGTAAGGCTGGGAGGACTGGCATATGCATTTAAACCTCTTGCAAAAGAAGATGTTGTAAATATTTTCAAAATGTGTTTATAAATAAGATATTTGCCGGAAGTGGTGAAGAGTAAATTTAAATAAGAATAAGACAATGTCGGTTATCATTTTGGTAGCCGGCATTTCTTTTTATCTTAATTTATGCTAACCTATTATCAAGTAATTAGCAAAGTCAGGATAAAAAATGAGAGAAATAATTAATAATAAAAAAAGAGTTTATGCCGTTATTATATTGGCATTATTTAATTTTATATTTTTAGGAACAGAGTATCTGTTTGACAACATGATGAAATATGTAACTGATTCTAAAGGTGTGGTAATTGCACAAAGTTACATATTAGGAGCCAGCGTATTGGGATTTATCATATTCCCTTTTATTAAAGGCTGTGTGAAGAGTAAGGTGCCATACATAGGAAGCATATTGGCAGTAGCAGGGTATATTGGCGGTGTATTGATAATAGTTATGCATTTTTCATATGTTTTAATATTAATTGCCGGGTGCCTTATTTTTGTGTTGTTAGGAATTATAGGCAGTTTAACTCATTACCTTGTGGCAATTAATCTGTTTAAAGATGGCAGTCTGGCAAAGACTATTGGTTTTTCATATGCCATAGGTTTGTACCTTCAGTTCATTAATAACAATCTTATAAACAATGACAGGGCAGAGGCTGTTGTATTGTCAGTAATGATGATAATATGGCTGGCTGTTATTTTAAGTTATGCTTTAAAAAAGCCGGAAGATATTGTGTCAGTAACGGGGCAAAATCAGGATATACTCAAAAGACCAAAAGTTGCAGCTATAACCCTGATTTTTCAGGTGTTGTTCATGGCATGTATATTTTCTACCCTTGATAATGTGGTTACATTATTCCATTCCACAGGAAAGGTTGACATAGGACAGCTGCCAAGACTATTGCTGGCAGTAAGTGGAATTTTGGCAGGTATTTTATTTGATATGGGAAAAAGACGGTATATGAGTATTATTATGTACTGTGTGACTCTGTTATCTACTATTTGCGTATTAGTTATAATGACAGGGGGCAGATTCATGGTAGGTCTTATAGTATTTTATCTGTCAGCAGGGTTTTTCGCAGTATTTTTTACTACGGCATTTATTGAACTGTCTTTCCATATGAAAAAAATGGAACTTTGGGCAGGTCTTGGACGTGGTGTAAACAATTTATGTGCTGCCATTATAGGAACATTATCCATCAATTTGTTTGAAACAAAAAGCGTTTTTGTTAATAGCATTGTAGCATTGGTTATGTTTGTGTTAATAAGTTTATCAATATTCATATACTATATGCATAATGGCATAAGACAGGATATAGAGTCTATAGAGACTCAGGAGGAAGATTTAAAAGACAAATTTATAAAATTCTCAGAAACATTTTCCTTAACACCAAGGGAAAAAGAGGTGATGATGAAACTTCTTACGTCCGACAAAAGTGTACAGGATATAGCAGGAGAATTATATATTTCAAGAGCAGCATTGTACAGGCATATTGCCAACTTAAATGAGAAAACAGGTACCAAATCCAGAGTGGGTCTGATTCAGTTTTATTATGAGTGGAAATAACAAAAAATGCCATAAAATAACGATTTGAGACATATGTAAACTTAAAAAAAAGTAAACTTTATGGGATATTATTCATACAAATACAGGTGGGAGTGCCGGATTTAACCGGTCCTCGAAAACAAAAAATATTACATACGTGAAAGGAGTATTTGTTATGAAAGAAAAAGTTATAAGTTTATTATTAAGTCTTGCATTGTTGATTACAATGATGCCTCAGATGGTGTTAGGAGCCAATGGACCGGGTAAGGGAGAGTTGCCGTCATATTTAAGATTGATTTCGGAAAAGACCGACAAGTTTATATTTGCCAATTTTGCACAGGCTAAGGTGGAAAAGGTAAACGGTGTGACATATAATGAAAAAAACAACACTCTTACACTAAATAATGTAAAAATGAAAGAGTACAACCTAGTTGCCAATATTATGGGTGATGATTTTAAAATTAACGTAAAAGGTGAAAATGAAGTAAGGTCAATCTTTATCTGGGGAGACGGATATGGTGGAAATCTTACCATTTCAGGAGATGGAAAACTTGTGGTAAATAAGCAGAAATTACAGGAAACAGCGATTAATATGCGTGCCGAGGGAACAAAGGGAATTCTTACAATAGAGAGCACCGTGGACATGGAAATGTATTCACAAAAAGGATATCCGGTAATAGAAACAATTGGGGCTTCAAATGGTGATAAGACAAAAGCCATAGCTATAAAGGGAAAGACTTCAGAAAAGGTTAATGTTAAGCAGGATAAAGAAAAACATGTGATTCCGGAAAATGTTAAGGCATATGATGTTTCAGAAGGAGCATGGCTTGATAAGTTTAAAAAAGACGGAAAATATTATGGTGGCAATGCAAAGTATGATGATAACATGGAAAAAACAGGCTATTATTCCATGTATGAAATATTGGAAAATAAAGAAATCGAGGCAGGGAAAACCTATTTAATTGCAAAGCCTATAGAAGGTCAGGAGAATATTAAGCCTGAAACTAAAGGATATGAAACGGTATTAGACAGTGATGGGGAGATAGATCAGTTTAAGGGCGTGATATTTATGAACTTGTTTAGTGAGGTTTACCTGCAAATGTATCACAGCACTTCTGATAATAAAGACTATGGTGTATATACCGTACATTACATTGACGATGACCATCCTGATGGAGTCATAAAATATACCGTATTTAAAATAGTAGATGACAGTATATTAGGCAAGGCTGCCATTTTAGTACCGGGCAAGAAAGAAATATTAGAATTGCCAAAGGATTTACAGCAAAAGATTAAGGGAGAATATTATTCATATTTCTACACTGTTAATTTGGAAAAACTGGTTCTTTCAAAAGGAACAGCACCAAAGCCGGCTGTAAAGAAAATCGGTCAGGCAAAAATCAGCAGTGCGAAAAATTCAAAGAAAAAGACAGTAACTCTTAGTTGGAAGAAAGCAAGCAATGCAAAGAAATATCAGATTCAGTATTCTTTAAATAAAAAGTTCTCTAAGGCAAAGAAGTATAAAACAAAGACAATAACATCATCTAAATTAAAGGTGACTGTTAAAAAACTTACCGGGAAAAAGACATATTATTTCAGGGTAAGGGGAATAAATGGCAAGAATGTTGGCAAATGGTCGGCAGTTAAAAAAGTTAAGATAACTAAATAAATGCAAAAACCCGGAAGAAAGGACATTATTCTTGTTCTTCCGGGTTTAATTATGTTGACATTTTTGTTATACTTAAAACACTGTAAACATAATTTATGTTAGTGAATCAGCAATAGGATGTGTATTAATAGGTGCCGGTACGTTATTAATGGTGCTTTAATTCGCAAAGATTATTATAGACTGAAAAATGGTATTAAATTACAGGAGAGATAAGGCTAAAATGAGAAAGTTAGTAAAAACAATAGCGCTTGTAGCTGCAATAACAGCTATTTATGGAGGAGTTCAAAATACATATACTGCATATGCAAATGAAACAGAAAGAGGAACAGCAGAGGAAACTACAGCAGTTATTCCGGAAGAGACTACCAAAAATCCGGAAAATAATTCTAAGATACCAAAGGAAAGTATTATTTCTAAAATATCTCCATCTAAATCTAAAACAGTGGTTTTAGACCCGGGACATTGTAGTGTACATACAGGAGCAAAGGCAAACGGATTAAGGGAAGAAAAAGTAGTTCTTGACATAGCAAATGCCTGCAGGGATGAATTAAATAAATATGAAAATATAAATGTATATATGACAAGGAATACAGGAAGATGCTGCAGTGCCCTTAAGTTAGGGGATTGTCTTGTGGCAAGAAATAATTATGCATTGCGTTTAGATGCTGACTTTCTAGTTAGTATGCATATTAATGCAGATGATAATCCTCACAGAAACGGAGCCATGATTCTTCCGGCATATAGGTCTGGATACAATGATAATGTGCGAATTGAAACTCAGGCATTAGGCAGACAGGTTTTGGCTAATTTAAAGGATTTGGGCATAAAGAATCTGGGATTTTTACTGAGAAAGGCAGATGACATGTATTACGGTAACGGTGCCAGGGCAGACTATTATTCCATAGTAAGAAACGGAGTAAAAACTAAAATCCCAAGCATAATTATTGAACATGGATTTGTTACCAGCAAATCAGACTGTGAAAAGTTTTTTAGCACCAAGGCAAAAAGAGAAATGTTAGGTGTGGCAGATGCCAATGCCATTGTATCATATTATGGTTTAAACCCTATTCAAAACAAGGGAAAGTTTGTAAAAGAAAATGGTGCCACATATTATGTTACGGAAGATGGTAAAAAAGTAAAAGGCTGGGTAAAGCATAACAGCAAATGGTATTATTTTAGCAAGAACAACGGAAAAATGAGAAAAGGTTTTATTTCAGTGGACAAAAAGAAATATTATCTGTCAGGAAGTAACGGTGCTTTAAGAACTGGTTGGATTAAGGTAAAGGGATACAGATATTTGACAAAGGGAGATGGTTCCGTAATAAGAAATCAGGCTTACAGTGACAGTGTAAAAACATACCTTTTTAGCAAAACAGGAAAGAAGTACACAAAGGGAAGACATAGAATTAAAGGAAAAATGTATTATATAAATAAGAGAACAGGTACGGTTATTAACAGATAAATTACATTCGCCTGTCTTATAAATGTTAAGGAGAGATTAATGAAAAAACATAATATATCTCAGGTAAAAGGTGAAGCAAAATGGATGCTGAAATATGCGAAACACTATTGGGGAGCAATTTTACTTTATTGTGTGTTAGGTGTTTTGGCAACTGTTATGGGATTAGCAGGAAGTGTAATGAGTAAATACCTGATTGATATTGTAACAGGGTACGATACAAAGGCAATAGGATGGGTTGTTTCCCTGATGATTGCCATGGGTATAGGAAATATCGTGTTAAATGCCATAACCAGTAGGGCAACGGTTTTAATCAGTACCAAAGTATATAATGAAATTCAGGCAGAAATTTACGACAGGGTAATGGAAGCTGATTGGGAATCGCTGTATGAATATAGAAGCGGTGACTTAATAAACAGGCTTACAGGAGATGTGAAAACTGTTTCAGACAGTGTTATCAGCTGGTTTCCCAGTCTTATTACCAAGGGAGCACAGTTTTTAGGAGCGTTGGTTATTATTTTATATTATGACCCTACCATGGCAGTTATTGCATTACTTAGCGCACCGGTTTCAGTGCTAATGTCCAGGGTAATTTTGTCAAAAATGAGAAAATACAGTCAGGAACTTAGAAAAGCAAGTAGTGAAGTTATTACATATCAGGAAGATTCTTTTCAGAATATACAGACAATTAAATGTTTTGGAATAGTGGATTTTTTTGAAAAAGGGATGAGAAATGTACAGCAAAAATATAAGGATTTAATGATGGATTACAATAAAATGTCCATAACCGCCACAAGTCTCTTATCTTTTACGGGAATGTTGGTATCTTACGGATGTTTGGGCTGGGGAGTATACAGATTGTGGAAGGGTGCCATTATATTTGGAACCCTTACATTGTTTATACAGCTGGCAAACAGTTTGTCCTCCTCGTTTTCTTCTTTAATATCATTAGTTCCTCAGGCGGTATCAGCTACCACCAGTGCAGGAAGAATTATGTCTGTATCTGAAATTAAGCCGGAGCCGGTGATTGAGGAAGAAACTGCACAAAAAATAAAGGAAAACAGTTCTAAGGGATTGGAAATCAGAATAGAAAATATTGATTTTACGTATAAGGGTGGTGAAAAGGTTTTATCTAATGTAAACCTTTTGGCAAAGTCAGGAAATATTGTGGCAATAGTAGGCCCTTCAGGAGAGGGAAAAACAACTATAATGCGAATAATTTTAGGACTTATAAATCCACAATCCGGAAAAAGTGTTATGAGGGATAATTTAGGAAATGAATGTGCTCTCTCCGCTGCTACAAGGGAAATGTTTTCGTATGTACCTCAGGGCAATACAATTTTTGCCGATACCATTGCCAAGAATATGAGAATGGTTAAAAATGATGCAACAGACGAAGAAATAATAGCAGCTCTTAAAACTGCCTGTGCCTATGATTTCGTAAAAAAACTGCCGGAGGGCATAAATACCATAATCGGTGAAAACGGGCAGGGACTTTCAGAAGGTCAGGCACAGCGAATTTCAATAGCCCGTGCGGTTCTCAGAGATGCACCGGCAATACTGTTAGATGAAGCTACTTCTGCATTGGATGTGGATACCGAGGAAAAGGTTCTTAAAAATATAATAAAAAAGGACAGCAAGAAAATATGTATTGTAACAACCCACAGACCAAGTGTTTTGGATATTTGTGAGAGGGTTTACAGGATAAATAAGACAAATTTTGAGGAAATTAAAAAATAAAAATGTTGCATAAAGACAAATTATATCATAAAACTTTACTTTTTTTTTTTCACCGGTGGTAATATCAGATAAATAAGAAAGTTTAACACTAAACTCATATCGGATTAAATCACGTGAAAAGTTAATTAAAAAGTAGATTCAGTATCATTAGCAGACTGGAGAAAACAATGGAGAGTATTACGGTTTTTACACCTACATATAATCGTGGAAATATAATTAAAAGATTATATTGCTCATTAAAAAAACAGACGTGCAAAGATTTTGTGTGGCTTGTTGTTGATGACGGCTCCACTGATAGCACTGAGAAACTTATAAAAAAGTGGCAGCTGGAAAATGAAATAAAGATAGAATATTTGAAGCAGGACAACTTAGGAAAGTCTATGGCTCATAACAAGGCTGTGGAAATGACAACAACGGAAATATTTATGTGTCTTGATTCAAATGATGTTATTACCCCAAATGCCATTGAAATGGTACTTAAATGTTGGGAAAAAGTTAAACTGAATGAAAACATTGTAGGTATTATGTCACAGAAAAAAGTTCAGTTTAAAGATATAAAAAGGGAAATGAAGGTTAAACAACTGCCGGGTTATATCAAAATAAAACATGATAAAAAGCCTGGAGGAAAAGCTTTTAATGACAGGTATTACATTGAGAAAGAAAAAGCAAATGATGGCTACGTTGAGACTACTTTAGGGGAGGCATACAGGAAGTTTGGCTTAAAAGGGGAGGCTATGCTGGTATTTAGAACAACAGAAGTTAAGAAGTATCAGTTTCCTAAAATTCAAAAGGAAAAATTTGTACCCGAGGCATACTTATATAATTTAATAGACAGGGACGGAAAACTTGTGGTATTAAACAGGACGTTGTGTGTACACAGATATCAGATGGATGGGTATACATTTAATATGTCAAAACTTATTAAAAATAATCCAAAGGGTTATCTGTTATATGTTAATCAGAAAATAAATAGTGATTATACATTTAGGTCGTTATTTTTTGATTATATAAGATATATTTCAGTAGCAGGAATTGCAGGGGAGAAGGATGTAATAAAGAAAGCACACAACAAGATTGTTGCGTTAATGGCATACCCCTTTGGTGTGATATTTTATTTGTTAAGGTATAAGAGAGTTTAAAAGAGGTGTCACATGATAAGTCCTGATAGTAAAATCTTTATGGATGCCGTTAAAGGAGCCCTTGGGACAGATGGTGAAAACATAGAGATAAATATTAATAAAAAAGAGCAGCTTATTGAAGTATTAAATATGGCAAGGGAACAGAGTATGCTTCCTATTGTGTGCGATTTTATTGCCGGTACCAACAGCTACGAAAGATTTCAAAAAGAGATTGCACCTTATAAAAGACAGACTATTTTGCTTATGATATCCCAGACTCAGAGGACAAGCTTTTTCTTTGAAATTTATAAAAAGTTATTACAAAATGAAATTAAACCGGTGGTGGTTAAGGGAATTGTTCTTAGAAATCTTTATCCTAAGCCGGATTGTAGATATTCAAATGATGAAGATTTGCTTATTGATAAAGAGGATTTTATGAAATGCCATGAAATCTTAAAAAAAGAAGGCTTTATATGTGAAAATGACGTGGAGAATATGGACAAAAAGAAGATTCCATATGAAGTAGCTTATTATAATTCGATTACGAAAGTAAGAATAGAGATACATACTGGCTTGTTGCCATCTGACAATAACGCTTTTAAAGGTCTTAATAACAGATTTAAAAAAGCAGTGGATAAGGCGGAGAAGAGAGAGACGGGAACAGGATGGGTATGGACTCTTAATGAAACAGATCATTTTCTGTTTTTACTAAGTCATAGTTACAAACATTTTATATATTGCGGTTTTGGAGTACGTCAGCTGTGCGATTTGCTGATATTTGCCCAAAAATATAATTCCTTAATTAACTGGGATTATGTGGAAACTGTGGCACAGGAAAACAGATTATATAGATTCCTTATCAATTTATTTGATATAGGTGACAGATATTTAGGCTTTAACAGCAGCGAGATTCCTTTAAAAGACAGACAGTTAATTGTGGCAGACAGTGAAAATCTTTTAGTGGATATGCTTGATTCAGGAACTTTTGGTAAAAGCAGTATGGGAAGGATACATAGCTCAAAAATCACCATAAGTGCTGCAAATAAAGGCTTTTCAGAGAAAAATAAAAAAGTACGGCTTTCCATAAAAAGCTCTTTATTTCCGTCTAAGTCATATATGAAGCAGAAATATCAGTATTTGCAAAAGAGAAGTTATTTATTGCCGGTTGCGTATTGTCACAGAATAATAAGGTATTTGAAACAGAGAAAAACACAAAGCAGATATTCTAAAGAAATAGACAGTATAGCAATGGGAAAGAAAAGAATGGAACTTATGCGTCAGTATGGAGTTTTATGAGAAAATAAGTTATTTAAATTTATTAGGAGGAAAGGGATAATGAAAGTGCAAAAAGATTAAAAATAAAAAAGTAACAATAAAAATAATAATTAATCAATAAAATAACCGGTAAGGTGTGACATATTTTTGATATGTACATACTTTACCGGTTTTCATTTAAGTTAAATCCTTTTTTTACAAATATCATTTAGGCAACATCTGTTGCAGTGAGGAGTGGTTCTTGCAGTACATACTTCCCTGCCATGATACACAAGACGGTGACAAAAGTCGCTGCCTTCTTCGCCGGGAATGATTTTCCAAAGTGCCATTTCAACTTTTTTCGGTTCCTTTATTCCATCCACTAATCCCATACGGTTGGTAAGTCGGATGCAATGGGTATCTGTAACAATGGCAGGCTTCCCATAAACATCACCCATTATAAGATTAGCACTTTTACGGCCAACTCCCGGAAGCTTCAACAAATCCTCCATATTGTCAGGTACCTTGCAATCAAAGTCATCTCTCAACATTTTCATGCAAAGACTTATATCCCGGGCTTTACTTTTCCCTAATCCACAGGGACGGACTATTTTTTCTATTTCTTCTACAGGGGCTTCAGCAATAGCATCAATAGTAGGATATTTTTTATATAAATCAGGGACGATTTTATTTACCCGCTCATCAGTGCACTGGGCAGCAAGACGGACGCTTATTAAAAGCTTCCATGCATCCTTATAGTCTAAGGTACAGGAGGCATCAGGATATTCCTTTTTTAAACGATTAATAATTTCCAAAGCAAGCTGTTTTTTTGTCATTTTTTTAATCCTTTCAAATATATCATTTACATATTATAGCATATTTTTTCTTGCTACACATTGATTTAGTGATATAATATTTCTATAAGTTTGAACGGAGACAAGGAGGATACTAAAATGGATAATAATATAGAAAAATCCTGTGTGGAATTTTCTACATCACAGATGCTTAAATGGATGGAATATGTTGCAGATATGCAGGGGGTAACACCTGAAAAAATCAAGCTTCTTAATACTTGCGGAAAAAGGAGAAATGTTCTTGCAACAATAGCAACTCATAAGAGAATTTTAATTTTTGCTGATGAAACTCATCCTAATATGTTATATAAATGCTGGGAAGCAGGCTATGGCGACTATGAAATGTATTTTGGAAAGGGATATGAGCCTGGAGAAATGAAGCACTGTAAGGTAAGCGACATGATGGATGATGAGTTGTCAGGTCCTACGGTTATTTTCATTGTTAATGAAAATACCAGAGAATCAATGATTTTTGGAATAAAAAATGAAAACTTCTCATCAGGTACCGTTAAATATGTAGGTCACGAAATAAGGTCTGTTATTATGAATAAGTTAGAGCTGGATGTTAGTGACACAGCCCTTATTGTAAGTGGTGAAAGTATAGTAATAGAGGCTTCAATGGTGGCATATGAAGGAGTAATTATTGCAGCAGAAAGAGATGCAGGTTCCCTTCGCTCCATGGAAGAGAATGCGTCTAAGTTTGGAGTTCACAATGTTGAAATCGTTTCTGACTTAAAGGTGGAAACATTGGAGAAGCTTCCGGTGCCAAGAATTGCATTTATAGTAGCAACAAAGCAGGATATTGAAAGTGATATTGTAAACTTATTAAAAATTAATCCAAACATTAAGATTATTGTTTATACCTTAGAACTTGATATATTAGCAGACATTAAATACTTAATGAAAAAACATGGAGTTAATGTTACGGAAGTAATGCAGATATCAGTTTCAAAAACAGACAAAAACAGTATTTTTGTTGCACAGCCGTCACCGTGGATGATAACCGGAGAGGTTACGCAATAAAATAAACATAAAAAATATAAAAATAGCACAAAATATATTGACATCACATATACAAAATGTTAACATGCATATAACGATATGAGGCAACACAGGCAACGTATTATTCAAAACATATGTCAGGTATGGATTTGCGCACATAATTTCACATACTAATGTACATATGCTTCCTTATGTTTTAGGCGTGTATTGCCCTATCAGTTATATTGTGAACAGGGGGTGGAAATATGGATTTAAATTTCAAGTCCGGATTTTTCTGACGATGACGTGTTAACATGACGTTATGTCAAAAGAGCTATGGTATTTCCCGGAAGTATCCAGGGATTATACTTTTATTTTTTAATTTGTCATATTGAAACTTAGACGGTATTCTGTCAGCCATTTCGACAGGCTATGTCGGAGAATGTGTAAAAATACTTCCTTGATATAGAGCCTATGGCTTTTGTTATATTCAACAGTTCTATATCTTTAAAACCTTATATATATTTATAGTGTATACATATTAATTTCATACTAAGTGTCTTATTGTATGGTAGGGCATATTATTGACAGAAAAGGTCCAAAGTTTTACCGGTATGGTTTTAGGTAATTAAATCCGTACCGGTTTTTTGTATTTAGCCTTAAAGGTAGATGATTTATTTGATTTTAATGCTTACTTCCCCGGATGAAAGCCATTTCTCGCTACCATCTTCATATTCTATCTTTAATCGGCAGTCTCTGTCGATTTCTTTGGCAGTAACAGGTATTTTATCATCACCGTTTACAATATAGATTCCTCGTCCAATAAGCATGGAACGTTTAATGTATTCATCCACGTAGGATTTTTTGTCAAAATTTTCATAATAGTCCATAAAATAATCCAAAAGATGGGCTATAAGGATACTTCTTTTATTAACCGTATCGGTATTGCTGTCAAAAACCGCAGTGGCTATATCATTAATGTTATCAGGAAATCCACCGTCAGGATAGCAAATGTTAATTCCTATTCCTACAATGGCATAATCTAATTTTCCCGTTTCAATATTAAAGGAAGCTTCAGTTAATATTCCACAAACTTTTTTATCAGATATATATATATCATTAACCCATTTAATGTCAGTTTTTTTATCTGAAACATCTTCAATGGCTTTGGCAGTGGCAACGGCAGCAGAAGTAGTAAGAAACAGTGATTCCCCTGCCGGAATGTCAGGGCGGACTAAAATGCTTAAATATATTCCGGTTTTTGATGGAGAATAAAAATTCTTTCCCATGCGCCCTTTTCCGGCAGTCTGTTCCTGAGAAATTATTACGGTTCCGTGAGGTGCCCCCTGAGCTGCCTGCTCCTTTAAAACATCATTAGTGGACGAAATTGTGTCATATACAGTTATGTTAAGGTCGTCGTGGTTTAAATGCTGCTTTATGCTCCAGGATGAAAGAATGTCATTATCCATGTTAAGACAATATCCTTTATTAGGAACAGCAGAAATACGGTATCCACTTTTCTCTAAGGACTTAATTGCCTTCCATACGGCATTTCTGCTGACACCTAATGCAGCTGCCAGTTCACTGCCTGAAAAATAAGTTCCTTTATTATTTTCTAATTGTTTTAATACCTGATCTTTTACCTTCATGTTCGCCTCCAAAAGCAAGTTGTAATGCATTAAGTATAGCATTTTATTAATTTAAAAACAATAAAGCTGAAAAGAAATGTGAACCTAAAAAACAAAATGGTTGACAAATAGAGCTATATGAAATAAAATGGTGACGTTTGAATAATAAAAAAGAGAGGATAAAAATATGCAGACACAAAAAGAAAAGTTGTTTTCAACACAAAACATGGTTTTAATAGCAATATTTACGGCTTTAATAGTAGTATGTTCATGGATAAGAGTTCCGGTTCAGCCGGTTCCATTTACCCTTCAGACATTTGCAGTTTTCGTAACTGCCGGATTGCTGGGGTCAAAGAGAGGAACAATCTCAGTTATAGTTTACATACTGTTAGGAATTATAGGCGTTCCGGTTTTTGCAGGTCAGGTAAAATCAGGACCGTCAGTTATAGCAGGACCAACAGGGGGATATATTGTGGGATTTATATTTACGGCAATTGTTACAGGATTAATTGTTGAAAAAGCTGCTAACAAATTAGAGGGAGTGGCAAAAATCGCAGTTACCGCATTAGCAATGCTTGTAGGAGATGTAATATGTTTTGCCATAGGAACAATATGGTTCATGATTTTAATGAAAAACGGATTAGTTGCAACATTGGGACTTTGCGTATTCCCATACATAATACCTGATATAATTAAAATAATTGTTGCAGTAATAATTGTAGACAGAATGAAAAAATATGTAAGATATTTTGATTAATTTTAAATAGGTTTTAAAAAGCTGCTGCTTTGGTGATATGAAATCATCAGGCAGCAGCTTTTCTTATGGATAGATAAGTTAAATTATGGTAATATAGATATTGTAGGTCTTTAATGATTTTGGGGGAGACTTATATATTTTTATGAAAGGTAAGAAAAGAATGTTTAAAGATTTTATTGAAAAAAATAAATCCATATACGAAAAAGATGCATATGAAGTAGTGATAAATAAGTATATTGAAGAAATTAATTCTGATGCATGGCTTTTAAAACATAAAAAAACCGGGGCGAGAATTGTATTATTGTCAAATGAGGATGACAACAAGGTTTTTAACATAGGATTCAGAACACCGGTAAACAATGACACAGGTGTGCCTCATATTATAGAACATACGGTTTTATGTGGCTCAAAAAATTTCCCTTTAAGAGATCCTTTTATGGAACTGGTAAAGGGGTCACTTAATACATTTCTTAATGCCATGACTTATCCTGACAGAACGGTATATCCGGTGGCAAGCTACAATGATAAGGATTTTAAAAATCTTATGCACATATATATGGATGCGGTTTTTAATCCAAATATTTATAAAACAGATAAAATTTTCAAACAGGAAGGCTGGCATTATGAGCTTAATGACGAAAATGAGCCTTTAGAAATTAACGGCATTGTTTACAATGAAATGAAGGGTGTGTATTCCTCTATAGACGGAATTGCTTCCCGTGTAACAGCTCAATCATTGTTCCCGGATACAACATATCAGTATGAATCCGGTGGCGACCCGGAGCATATTCCGGAGCTTACTTATGAGGAATATCTTGATTTCCATAGAAGATATTATCATCCGTCAAACAGCTTTATTTATCTCTACGGCGACATGGATATGAGTGAAAGATTGGACTGGATTGATGAAAATTATCTTGGGAAATATGACAAATTGGACATTGATTCTAGTATTGAACATCAAAGTTCGTTTGATAAAACATATGAGCTTGTAAAGGAATATGCCATTTCCGATAATGAAATAGAAGAAGAAAGTGCAATGCTTACATCAAATTATGTTATAGGAGACAACCTTGACGCAAAACTTATGCTGGCGTTTAAGGTACTTAAATATGCAATAATGGATATAGAGGGAGCTCCTCTTAAACAGGCAATTATAGATGCAGGTATTGGAAAGGCAGTGACAGGCTCTATGGATGACGACATACTTCAGCCTGTATACAGCATTGTGGTAAAGGGTGCTAATAAGGATGACAAGGACAGGTTCCTTCAGGTAGTTCAGGACACATTAGAGAAAATCGTAGAAAATGGCATTGATAAAACAACACTTCTTGCAGGTCTTAACAGCATTGAGTTTGACACAAAGGAATCTGATTTTGGAAGCATTCCAAAGGGACTTATGTGGGGACTGGATGTTATGGCAAGCTGGATTTATGATGATGAGAAACCATTTATTCACTTAGAGACAAACAAAATTTTTGATGAGTTAAGAAAGAATATTGAAGGTAATTATTTTGAAGAACTTCTTACGAAATATCTTATAAATAATACACATCATTCTGTAGTGGTGCTGGCACCGAAAAAGGGGCTTACAGAGGAAAAAGAATCTAGGTTAATGGAAAGTCTTCAGGCAAAAAAGGCAGGTTTGTCTAAGGAAGAGATTGAGAAGATAATTACTGAAACCCGTGAATTAGAGGAGTTTCAAAAGACACCATCTACTCAGGAAGAATTAGAAACTATTCCTCTTTTGGAGATTTCAGACATTAATAAAAATCCCAGACCTCTTATTAGTAAAAAAAGTCAGGTGGAAAATATCCCGGTGCTTCACAGTGATATTTTTACTAACGGTATCGGATATGTGGATATAGCTTTTGACTGCTCACGGATGCCTGAAAAGTATCACCAATACATTGGTCTTTTGAAGTATCTTTTAACATACATGGATACAGACAGAGACTATATGGAATTAAATATGGATATAGATTTGAATTTAGGTGGTCTGGCCTTTGACACAGGTTTATATGTAAGTCAAAGTGAGAATAAAATTAAATTAAACACTGAAATTCACTTCAAGGCTCTTAATGAGAATATTAAGATTGCATATGAAATCATTAACGAAGTAATTTTGAAAACAAAGTTTGACAATGAGAAGCGTCTTAAAGAATTACTTGAAGAGTTAAAACTTAGAATGAACAGAAGAATAGTAAGCAGTGGTGACAGTGTGGCAAGGCTTAGGGCAATGTCATATTATTCAAAGGCATATTATTTAAGAGACCAAATCGCCGGACTGGCATTTTATGAGTTTATAAGTGACATTGTTGATAATTTTAATGAGAAAAAAGATGAAGTTATAGCAATGCTTTATGACACTGTGAAAAAAGTGTTTGTTAAGGATAATATGATTCTTAACTTTGCAGGTGATGGCGAAAACTTTGAAAAAGTAAAAGAATATACTGTAGACCTTAAGAAAAATATGTTTGACAGTTCAGATGATTTTAAGGAGCAGTTTGACGGCTGGAAGTTTGTTCCACAGCAGAAAAACGAGGCCATTGTAACATCAGGTCAGGTTCAATATGTAACTATGGCAGGAAATTATAATGACGAAGGTGAGAAGGAAGAGTACGATGGAAGCTTTTTTGTTCTGGGAAATATTATGAGAAATAAATATTTATGGAATAATATCAGGGAAAAAGGCGGAGCATACGGATGTAATTGTGTTATTGGAAAAACAGGAGACGGTTTCTTTAGCTCATACAGGGATCCGAAGCTTAAGGAGTCAGTTGAGGTATATAAGAAGGCACCTGAATTTATAGAAAATTTCAACGTGGATGAGCGTGAAATGCGCAAGTATATTATCGGCACAATCAGTCTTCTTGATACACCACTAAATGCAGCTGATATAAGCGGAAGGGAATTTACTAATTATATGGCAGGGGTGCCCTACGAGTCCCTTTGTAAAACAAGACTTAAGGTTTTGGCAACAACACCGGAGGACATAAGAAATCTGGCACCAAAGGTTAAAAAGATAATAGACAGAAACAATATCTGCGTTGTGGGAAGCAAAAGTGCCATAGAAGGTTCTAGGGAGTTATTTAAGGAAATTAAAGAATTAAGATAAGAGGTATAAAATGGATTCAGGAAAGAATACGAAGTTTAAATCGGGTTTTGTGGCACTTATTGGAAGACCAAATGTTGGAAAGTCAACATTAATGAATCAGATTATCGGACAGAAGATTGCCATAACATCAAATAAACCACAGACTACAAGAAATAAAATTCAGACTGTTTATACATGTGATGAAGGTCAGATTGTATTTTTAGACACACCGGGTATTCACAAGGCGAAAAACAAGCTTGGAGAGTATATGGTAAATGTGGCTGAAAAAACATTAAAGGAAGTTGATTTAATTATGTGGCTGGTGGAACCGGACACCTTTATTGGAGCAGGGGAACAGCATATTGCCCAGCAACTTAAAGGAATAGGAGTTCCGGTTATTCTTGTTATTAACAAGACAGACACCGTAAAACAGGAAGAGATTCTTACATTTATAGATGTATATAGAAAAATATATGATTTTGATGAAATAATACCTGCATCAGCCCTAAGAGGCAAAAATGTTGATGTTGTTATTGAACAGATTTTCAAATATCTGCCGGAAGGCCCACAGTATTATGATGAAGATACAGTGACAGACCAGCCTATGAGACAAATCGTGGCGGAGTTAATCAGGGAGAAAGCTCTTCATGCATTAAATGAAGAAGTCCCTCACGGAATTGCCGTTACTATTGAAAAAATGAAGAAGCGTACAAAGACTGACATTGTGGATATTGAGGCAACAATAATATGTGAAAGAGAATCACACAAGGGCATTATTATTGGCAAAAAAGGCAGCATGTTAAAGAAAATCGGAACAAATGCCAGATATGAAATAGAAAAACAGCTGGAAATGAAAGTAAATCTTCAGCTTTGGGTAAAGGTTAGAAAAGATTGGCGTGACAGCGAACTTCTTATGAAAAATTACGGTTATATAAATGAGAAGTAGTTGTTAAATGAATTAACAATTGGTCTTTCCAGTTTTTTCTTTGAAGAAATCAGTATACAAATAATCTCATGGGAGAACCTAATCTTATCACTTAAACAGGTGAAAAAAGCAATTTGATAATTGCAGTATTACGGAGGGATAAGATGGATAATTTAAACAGTTGGAAGGTTTTTGAAGCAACAGGTAAGATTGAAGATTATTTGAAATATGCTGATGAGAGAAGAATAAATAAAGCACGGGAAAGCTTTATTGCAAGGATAAAGGACACAGAAGGAAAAGAAGATGGTAGAAACAGTAACGGCGCTGGGGATGGTAATATCTTCAATGGCTATAGGTGAATACGATAAGAGATTAGTTATAATTACAAAGGAATTTGGAAAAATAACAGCTTTCGCCCGTGGCGCAAGAAAACCTAACAGTCCGTTTCTAGGAGGAAGCCAGCCTATGGCTTTTGGTGAATTTACCTTATACCGGGGACGGAACGCCTATACGGTTACTGGAATGAAAATTAGCGATTATTTCAGCAATTCCATGACAGACATTGACAGCATGTACATGGGAATGTATTTTCTTGAACTGGCAGGATACTATGGAAGAGAAGGAATAGAGGCCTCTGAAACTTTAAAACTTTTATATATGGCAATGAAAGCTTTAACTAAAAACAGGATTCCTGTTGACTTAATACGTTGTATATATGAGCTTAAAACCTTGGTTATAAACGGAGAGTACCCCAACGTTTTCTCCTGTGGTAATTGTGGAGAGAAGCAGGAACTTGATTATTTTGATATAAACCGTAATACAATGGTATGTAAAAAGTGTCACGGAAAGGTACCGGATAATGAGATAATAACAGACTCCACGGTGTATGCACTGCAATTTATTGTGGTTACTCCTGTAGATAAATTGTTTTCCTTTACAGTTACAGATATAGTTTTGAAACAGCTAAAACATATTATTGGTTCATACATGGATAAAGTGATAGACAAAAAGTTCAATTCGTTGGAATTTTTGTAAATTTTTTATGCAAAATATGTATTGAAATAATGGTGGTTTGCGTTTAAAATTGTAATCTAGGTGATACTGTTTATAAGGTATTTGCCAAATATCAGGAGGAATGAACAGATGAAGCATATTAACAAAAAGTTAGCAGCTCTTTTTCTTGTGCTGGTGGTAGCTGTTGGAGCTACGGCGTGTGGAAGCACAATAGGTGATATGGATATTGCCAAGGGCGAGAGTGCAGTTTACATACAGGAAGATGGAAAGGTATCTTACGGTGTTGCGGAAAAGTTTGACAAGGACTATTACGACGAAAGTAAGCTTGAAGATACCATAAACAAAGAAGTGGCAGATTATAACGACGGGAAGAAAGCTTCCGTGAAAAATGCCATTACGGTAGATACATTCAAGGTTAAAAGCGATGTGGCAACATTAGTTCTTGAATTTGCTACAACATATGATTTTTCAACTTACATTAAAGAATACAATAAGGTTGAAAGCAATGAGTTTTTCATGGGAAAGATAGCGGACAATTCTGATTGCAAAATAAAAGGTGATTTTACTTCACCGGATAAGAAAAAAGATGCCACAACCAAGGAAATCAAGGCTATGGAAGATGCCAATATCCTTATTATTAAAGGAAAATATAAGGTTCAGTTAGATGAGGATGTTAAGTATATCAGTTCAAATTGCAGTGTGGATGATGATGGAATAGTAACCACTGATGATTCTGATGAAAATTTAAGTTATATTGTATATTAAAAATAATACTGAAAGTATTTGATAAAATCTAAATTATATTAAGGAGAGATGTAATAATGGAAAAGACAATGGATAAGATAGTTGCATTGGCAAAAAGCAGAGGATTTGTATATCCGGGATCAGAAATTTACGGAGGTCTTGCTAATACATGGGACTACGGAAATCTTGGAGTTGAACTTAAAAACAATGTAAAAAAGGCGTGGTGGAAGAAGTTTGTTCAGGAAAATCCATACAATGTAGGTGTTGACTGTGCTATTCTTATGAACCCACAGACATGGGTTGCATCAGGACATTTAGGAGGATTCTCAGACCCGTTAATGGATTGTAAGGAATGTCATGAAAGATTCAGAGCTGACAAGCTTATTGAAGATTATATGGATGAGCATGGTATCCAGGCTGAAGAGTCTATTGATGCATGGTCTCATGAACAGATGGCTTCATACATAGAAGATAATAATATTTGCTGTCCATCCTGTGGAAAGCATAATTTTACAGATATACGTGAATTTAACCTTATGTTTAAGACATTTCAGGGAGTTACTGAGGATGCAAAGAATACAGTATACTTAAGACCTGAAACAGCACAGGGTATTTTCGTAAACTTTAAGAACGTTCAAAGAACATCAAGAAAGAAAATTCCATTTGGTATCGGACAGATTGGTAAGTCTTTCAGAAATGAAATTACACCGGGTAACTTCACTTTCAGAACAAGAGAATTTGAACAGATGGAACTTGAATTTTTCTGTGAACCGGGAACAGACCTTGACTGGTTCCAGTATTGGAGAGGTTTCTGCCGTGACTGGTTATTAAACCTTGGTATTAAAGAAGATGAAATGAGACTTAGAGATCATTCACCTGAAGAATTATGTTTCTACTCAAAAGGAACAACTGATATTGAATTTTTATTCCCATTTGGATGGGGAGAACTTTGGGGCATTGCAGACAGAACAGATTATGACCTTACTCAGCATCAGAATTTATCAAAAGAAGATTTAACATATTTTGATGATGAAAAGCATGAAAGATATGTTCCATACGTTATCGAGCCGTCACTTGGTGCAGATAGAGTCACATTGGCATTCCTTTGCTCAGCATATGACGAGGAGAACATCGGTACAGAAGAAAAACCGGATATGAGAACTGTGTTACATTTCCATCCGGCTATTGCACCTGTAAAGATTGGTGTACTTCCATTGTCAAAGAAGTTAAACGAAGGAGCAGAAAAAGTATTCGCACAGCTTAGCAAGTATTATAACTGCGAATTTGATGACAGAGGAGCAATTGGAAAGAGATATCGTCGTCAGGATGAAATAGGAACACCGTTCTGTGTAACATATGATTTTGATTCAGAAGAAGACGGTGCCGTAACAGTTCGTGACAGAGACACAATGAAGCAGGAAAGAATAAAAATTGAAGACCTTAAGGCATACTTTGAGGAGAAAATGGATTTCTAATCAGGTATAAATTAATCTAATCAAACGGGAAAGAACTTGGAAGGTTTTGGAAATATTTTGAAAAGAGGTATTTTCATGGAACCGATAATGCGAGTAGTGCAGACTGCATAGGGCTCAAAGGAGTTTTGGAAGGAATTAGACCCGTATGAATTAAGAGATTATTATAGTTTCCGAATGAATACAGTTAAAGGAATTTATTCGGTTGCATACAAAAATCCCGACGGTCAGATAGTGGTTGTGGTTCAAAGCGAACTAACTGGCAGTTACAGTTGACGGAAAAGGAATTAATACAGAAGTGCCTCCACACGCAATAACAACATTTATTGTGGAGACAGATAAGGATTTTATTAAGAAAAACCTATGGTTTTTAAACTAAAAACAGCGTTCTCTCTTGACTATAAGGCGCTGTATGTTATAATTGTTCCGTAGGTGCTAGTGCGCCCTTTTTCTGCGTGACTACATAGAAAGAGACATTTATTGAACATATTTTATCCGGAAAACAGGGCAACACCAAAAATCGATTGTATGAGTTGATAAGGAATGCCATTCTACAGCTCATGACATACAATACTTATTATTTATTAGGAGGAAGAACAGATGGCAAACAAATGGGTGTACCTTTTTAGCGAAGGTAATGCTAACATGCGTGAGCTCCTCGGTGGTAAAGGTGCAAACCTTGCAGAAATGACAGGTTTAGGTCTTCCTGTACCACAGGGATTCACAATTACAACAGAAGCTTGTACTCAGTATTATGAGGACGGAAGAGAAATCAATGATGAAATCCAGGGACAGATTAACGAATACATCGTTAAAATGGAAGAAATCACAGGTAAGAAGTTCGGAGATAAGGAAAATCCTCTCCTCGTATCTGTTCGTTCAGGAGCTAGAGCTTCTATGCCGGGTATGATGGATACTATCCTTAACCTTGGTCTTAACGAGACAGTTGTTAATACAATTGCTGAAAAGTCAGGAAATGCTCGTTGGGCTTGGGACTGCTACAGAAGATTTATTCAGATGTATTCTGACGTAGTTATGGAAGTTGGTAAGAAATACTTTGAAGAACTTATCGACAAGATGAAAGCTGATAGAGGTGTTCAGCAGGACGTAGAACTCACAGCTGATGACTTAAAGGAATTAGCAGCACAGTTCAAGGCTGAATACAAAGAAAAAATCGGTGAAGACTTCCCAGATGATCCTAAGGAACAGTTAATGGGAGCTATTAAGGCCGTATTTAGATCATGGGACAACCCACGTGCTAACGTTTACCGTCGTGACAACGATATCCCTTATTCATGGGGAACAGCTGTTAACGTACAGTCAATGGCATTTGGTAACATGGGTGATGACTGTGGTACAGGTGTTGCATTTACAAGAGATCCAGCAACTGGTGAGAAGAAGCTTATGGGTGAGTTCTTAAAGAACGCTCAGGGTGAAGACGTTGTTGCCGGTGTTAGAACACCAATGCCAATCGCTCAGATGGAACAGGAATTCCCAGAAGCATTCGCTGACTTTGTAAAGGTTTGTGAAACACTTGAAAACCATTACAGAGATATGCAGGATATGGAATTCACAGTTGAAAACAGAAAATTATATATGTTACAGACAAGAAATGGTAAGAGAACAGCTCAGGCTGCTTTACAGATTGCTTGTGACCTTGTTGATGAAGGCATGAGAACAGAAGAAGAAGCTGTAGCTATGATCGATCCTAGAAACTTAGATACATTACTTCACCCACAGTTTGATGCTGCTGCTCTTAAGGCTGCTACACCAGCTGGTAAGGGACTTGGAGCTTCACCTGGAGCTGCTTGTGGTAAGGTTGTATTTACAGCTGATGATGCTGTTGAATGGAATGCTAAGGGAGAAAAGGTTGTTTTAGTTCGTCTTGAAACATCTCCTGAAGACATTACAGGAATGAAGGCTTCACAGGGTATCTTAACAGTACGTGGTGGTATGACATCTCACGCAGCCGTTGTTGCTCGTGGTATGGGTACATGCTGTGTATCAGGTTGTGGTGATATCGCTATGGACGAAGCTAACAAGAAGTTCACATTAGCTGGAAAAGAATATCACGAAGGAGATTACATCTCAATTGATGGTTCAACAGGTAACATTTACGATGGTATCATCCCTACAGTTGATGCTACAATCGCAGGCACATTTGGACGTATAATGGGATGGGCTGATAAATATAGAACACTTAAGGTTAGAACAAATGCTGATACACCAGCTGATGCTAAGAAAGCTAGAGAACTTGGTGCAGAAGGTATCGGTCTTTGCCGTACAGAGCATATGTTCTTTGAAGAAGACAGAATTGCAGCTTTCAGAGAAATGATCTGTTCAGATACAGTTGAAGAAAGAGAAGCAGCTCTTGAAAAGATTCTTCCATATCAGCAGGGAGATTTCGAAGCTCTTTATGAAGCTCTTGAAGGAAACCCAGTTACAATTAGATTCTTAGATCCACCTCTTCATGAATTCGTTCCTACAGAGGAAGATGATATTAAGAAACTTGCTGATGCTCAGGGTAAGACAGTAGAAGAAATCAAGACAATTATTTCTTCACTTCACGAATTCAACCCTATGATGGGACACAGAGGACTTCGTCTTGCAGTTACATATCCTGAAATTGCTAAGATGCAGACTAAGGCTGTTATCCGTGCTGCTATCAATGTACAGAAGAAGCACAGTGATTGGACAGTTAAACCTGAAATCATGATTCCATTGTCATGTGATGCTAAGGAATTAAAGTATGTTAAGGATATCGTAGTAGCAACAGCTGATGCTGAAATCGCAGCAGCAGGTGTTGAACTTGAATACCAGGTAGGTACAATGATCGAAATCCCTAGAGCAGCTCTTACAGCTGACGAAATCGCTAAGCAGGCAGACTTCTTCTGCTTCGGTACAAACGATTTAACACAGATGACATACGGATTCTCAAGAGATGATGCTGGTAAGTTCTTAGATGCTTACTATGATGCTAAGATCTTTGAAAATGATCCATTCGCTAAGTTAGATCAGGTTGGTGTTGGTAAGTTAATGGAAATGGCTATCAAACTTGGTAAGCCGGTTAACCCTAACCTTCACGTAGGTATCTGTGGAGAACATGGTGGAGATCCATCTTCAGTAGAATTCTGCCATAAGATTGGTCTTGATTATGTATCATGTTCACCATTCCGTGTACCAATTGCTAGATTAGCAGCAGCTCAGGCAGCGATTGCTAACAAGTAATACACTGACTAGTGAAAAGAATATAATTACTTAAATAATGAACTCCTGTATACCGGAAATGGTGTGCAGGAGTTTTTTGCATAAAACTAAATTGTGTTACATTTATATGGGGAGCAAGAGGACACTTCTTCTGGAATGGTAATAAACGAACCGGTTTATTGCTTGAAAATAAGATTTTGATTTCTTCAGGTGCAGGTATTATGACTATTATGGATAAATATATTGAACAGTTTAATTCGCTATTGCTGTAGTATTATAATATTGGAAGAAGCGAAGAACTACAGATGTTGTTAGATTATTTTGATGGCAGAGAACCTGAAAGTCAGCTACCACATTCTCTTTTGACGGAAAAGATGCAGGAAAGATAGTTTTATCAGGACATTACGCTGAAACGGATGTAAAGAATGCAATAGATGGAAAAGAAGTTAATTGAAAACAACAGTGCATATGTTATATTGAAAAAGTGGAAAAATAAGAGATAATACAAAGGGGTATGAACATGAACAACATCAAAATATTTAAAACAATAAAATATGCACTTGGAATTTTATCGATATGTACATTGATGAGCATAGCTACATTTTCTACTCAGACAAAGGCTGAGGTTTCAGGAGAGAAGGTTACAACATCCGTAGAAGCAGTAACAACTAAGCCATCTGAAAGTACAAAAACTACAGAGACAACTAAGCTCGCAGAAACTACAAAGCCACAGGAAACTACAAAAGCATCAAATATTAAAAAGTCAGCTTTGAATCCAGTCAAGTCTAAGGTTATTTTGCTTGATCCGGGACATTGCAAGAAGCATATAGGTGCAAGGGGCAATGGATTAAAAGAAGAGGATGTTAATTTGGACATTGGCAAGGCTTGTAGAAATTACTTAAATAAATATTCAGATGTAACTGTTTATATGACAAGAACTAATAGCAAGTGCGTTAAAAAACTTAAGCTAGGCGATTGTCTTACAGCAAGAAATCATTTGGCAAAAAGGTTAAGTGCAGATTCACTTGTAAGTTTTCATATTAATTAGGATCCTGAAAAAAAGAGAAGTGGAGCTATGATATTAGCGGCTTACAATTCAGGGTATAATAAATATGTTAGCACGACAACTCAGGCATTGGGTAGTAGCATAATGGCTAATTTGCAGGAACTTGGAATAAAAAGCGAGGGTTTTTGGTTTAGAACTTTGGATGATGGAAAGTACAAAAACGGCACAAAGGCAGATTATTACTCAATTGTAAGAGAGGGCGTTCTTAACAAGATTCCAAGCCTTATCATTGAACGTGGATATGTTTCAAACAAAAGTGATTGTAACAATTATTTTAAAACTGCTGAACAAAGAAAGAGTTTGGGGGTTGCAGATGCAAAGGGCATTATTAATTATTACAAGCTTAGTGCAAAAAACATCGAAGGTGATTTTCAGACAATTTCAGGCAAGACATATTTTGTTGACAAGGAAGGAAATAAAATAGCAGGCTGGGTAACATACAAAAATGCTAAATACTATTTTTCAAAGACAAAAGGCATGCTTAAAGGCAAACAGAAAATCAAAGGAAAAAGATATACTTTTAGCAAGAAAACAGGAAAGCTTAGAAAGAAGAAATAAGTATATAATTGTTGTAAAGGAGAAGAATTTTGAACAAAAATATATTTTTAGCACCGGGAACACACGTTGTAGGAAATGTTGAAATAGGCAACAATGTTGGGATTTGGTACAATGCGGTAGTTCGTGGTGATATGGAAGGAATAACAATAGGCGATAATTCTAATGTGCAGGACAATTGCACATTGCACACAGGTAATGGCTTTGCGTTAACCATTGGCAATGGGGTAACAATAGGTCATAACGCCATAGTTCATGGTTGTACAGTTGGCGACAATACAGTTATTGGAATGGGAAGCATTCTTCTGAATGGAGCAAAAGTAGGCAAGAATTGCATTATTGGTGCCGGTGCTTTAGTAACGGGAAAAATGGAAATCCCTGACAATTCAATGGCATTTGGTAATCCTGCTAAAGTTATCCGAAATCTTACCGAAGCAGAAATAGAAGACAATAGAGAGAATGCAGAAGAATATGTGAAATTAATGATGCAGGAGGTAAAGTAGAATGCTAGTAACAATAAGAACAATCTTAGGCATTATATGCTTGGTACTTTGCATGTTGGATATTTGTTTTTTAATAAAAATTAGAAGGACAATGAAAATGGAATCATTAACCAAAGAAGATATTTTATTAAAAGATAGTTTAACATATAAAGAGTTGATGAAATCACTTAAGCTGTTTGGTGCAATAGCAATATTGGCGTTTGTGGTAATAATTCTTAGCTGGTTTTAGAGGTGGATTTTTGGATGAAAGTTACGACTTTGTGTTACATAGAAAAAGATGAAAAATATTTAATGTTACATAGAACTAAAAAAGAAAATGACATTAATAAAGATAAGTGGATTGGCGTAGGCGGTCACGCAGAAGGAAATGAAAGCCCTGAGGAATGTCTTTTAAGAGAAGTAAAAGAGGAGACAGGCTTGGAATTGTTGGCGTATAAGTTTAGAGGTTTGCTAACTTTTGTAAGTGATGACTGTGAGCCTGAAATGATGTGCCTTTTTACATCGGACGATTTTCGTGGAGAGATTATTACCTGCGACGAGGGAGAATTGGAATGGGTAAGCAAGACGGAAGTGCCTAAACTTCCAACATGGGAAGGGGATGCTATTTTTCTAAAGTTGTTGCTTGATAATGAAGAAAGATTTTTTACATTAAAGCTTGTTTATGAAAATGAAAAATTGGTTGAAAAGGCAGTGCAAATCTATTAAAAAATCATAAAATATTCGAGAAATACTTCTAAAAAATATTTATGATAAAATAAAGATGAAAACGTTTCAATTATCACAACCACGAAAAAAGAAAATCCATATTGATTTCTCCCGAAACAATAGTACAATCAAGTTATAAGGGTATGAACAGGAGGACAAGATCATGAAAGGAAATTTAAAAAAATCTTTATCAATTTTTGGAGCATTGTCTTTTGCTTTTGCAGCAGGATTTTTGCTTAGCAATGTCAATGTTTACGCAGCAACTAACCAGACACTTGAACTGAACAAGGATTATTATTTTGACTTGAATGGAGATGGGCAGGCGGAGAAGATTAAGTACACAACTCAGGTTAATAAAGATGATAATGACTTCTTTAATAGTGTAAGTTTGTTTATAAATGATAAGAATGTTTACACTAAGAAGTTAACAGATACTTGGGCTAAGTATACGGTTCTTGATATTGACAGTAGTGATAATACTTTGGGATTGAATTTGCAGATTGGAGGCTATTCGGATGTTATGGATTACAGTTCATTTCAGAGATGGAATGGTGCGTCAATTGTAGAATTTGATAACGATAAAAACAAGGCTTTGAATTATACAAGAGAGTATTTTTTTAGCAATGTAAAAGGCAACGGCAGATTTAATATTGTGGTAGATACACCATATTCATTGCCAATTGGCTGTTTTTATGCTAACATTCCATTGAAATTACAGAATAACAAGATTATAACAACTACAGGAACATATAATCTTGTAGGAAGTTCAAAGAAGTATAAGTATAAGGCTAAGAGTAATATTAAGGTTTACAAAAAAGCATCAAAGAAGTCAAAGGTGAAATTTACAGTCAAAAAAGGTGACAAGATTAAAATCATAAAAATTAAACCAATGAAGAATGTGGCAAAACGTCCACAGGGCAAGTACGGAGAGGAAAAGCCAATTAATGCTTATGCTTATGTAAAAACAAAATCAGGAAAGAAAGGTTGGATTTACCTAAGTAAAAAGAAATCAAGCTGGGGCAGGAAGATGTTGTTTAAAAAAGTTCCGGGCTGGGGTTGATAAAGATTGATTATGAGCAAAAGAGAAGATATTTTTGAAAAGTTAGATAATTTAATAGAACAGAATCAGTTTGAACTTGTGTCAGATAAGGTAGATGATAACAGGCTTAAAGTTATTTATCTTATGAATGATGCGGTTGAAAGTTTTATTGTATTTGAAAATGCAAGAATTACAGGAGAATATATAAAGGACTATCAGGGAGAGATTAATACATCCCTGATAGTTCAAAAAAATGACAGTACAGGAAATGGTGAATATGTTTTGGTTGTGCATCAGAAAGATTCGGTGTGTACTGTATTTTTTGAGGATGTTAGTTTTGAAGTTAATTTGTATAATTACGGAAGAACTGCACATTTTTGGATTGAAGGTTATGAATATTTAAGACAGCTTGAATACAAAATTTCAATTCTCAGAGATAAACTTGATTATTTGGGAGAAAAGTATTGTAATGATTTGGAGAAAGAGCTGGCTAATCTTACAGATTTTCCACCGCTTAATTATTGCTTTTATCCTTCGGTGCCTGAGAAGTATCTTGTGCCAAGGGACAATCCGTGGGAGCCAACAGACAAGACAATCAGTGTTATGCTTAAGGTGGCAAGAGAGCAGCAGGACAAAATGCTTTATCAGGTTCTTGTTTTATATAAGCAGTTTAAGAACAGAAAGCTTGCAAAAGTTATAGTAACTATGTTACATAGAAAGTCTCACAGAAAAGTTGTGGAAAGTCTTATGGAAAAAATGACAGAAGCAACAAAGAATTATCCAACAAGAAAGTTTGGAAAAGCTGCAGACAATGAGCATAAGAAGATTTTGACAAGGGCAAAGCAACTTCAGAACAAGTTAAAACACAAAAAGATAAAGTCAGAGATATTCGTGGAAGAGCCTTTTGTTGTGGCAACTGATTCCATAGAATACAAAGTGTATCTTATGATATGGAAGAAAAGCCTGATAAATACAAAAGTAGAAATACAGGAAATAAAATAAAGTAAAATAAGAAACAGAAGTATTAAACAATTATTGTATTGCAAATACATAACATAATAAAAAGACAGAAGACTTACAGAATAATTATAGAAAATTTACAGAATAATTATAGTATCAACGTTGGAAAGCAGATAAAATTGTCTCCAATTATTTTGCCATATGATGCTACAACCACAAAATTATTATGGTCAAGTAGTAATAGTAAATACGCAGTTGTGGATTCAAATGGTAATGTTTTTGCAAAGAAAGCAGGAGCTGGTAAGACAGTAACTATATTTGCAAAGACCACAGATGGCAGCAATATTATATCGTCAATAAAATTAAAAATAAATAGAATTTTAGTAAAAAAAAATAACATTAAAGGCACCAAAGACCATAAAAGCAGGTAATAAAACAAAGATTAAAATAACTATAAATTCCGATGCTACTAACAAAACTGTAAAATGGTCTGTCAATAATAAAAAATATGCAAAGATTAGTTCAAAAGGAGTTTTAGTTACCAAAAAAGATTCCTTATCTCATAGAAAAACTATTATTTATAGTTAATATACTATACATAAAAAGAACATCCTGATTATCAAATTTTATATAATTATTCAGAATCCTTGAAGAAACATATCTAATATCAATAACAGTAATCTTCCTATAACCATCTATTAATAGAGGAACTAAACTACTGCCATAAGAATCACGAAAAACAATTAATTCTTTATTACTATTTGAAGTAGGATTAACAATATCTATAATAGAAGATGCTCCTGATAAATATATATCATATTTATCTAATGATTTTATTTTATCATAATCATATATCTTTGTATATTTTTTAGTTTCATAATTATACACACTACTATTATCAATAGATGGATTAGATATAGTTTTTATAGTATCAATATCTTTAGTTACTGATAGTCTACCAGCATAACTACCCTTAAAAGTAGTAATTGTATTTTCAACATTGTTATTAGTTATATCAAAATTCATTTGATTAGCAATAGTATTTGCGACATTAAATAAATCTTCTTGTTTCCAATGAGTGTCTGTCTTATAATAATTATTAAGTGTTAATTTATCAAATATATTTATATAATTAAGATTTGTTAAATTATTTTTCATCATATC